>ERZ773062.1394-NODE-1394-length-10182-cov-2.256246_pt1 | contig 10182 bp, 8 predicted proteins | sample MGYA00580626_ERZ773062 | MGnify/ENA primary metagenome ERZ773062 (study PRJEB29015, sample SAMEA2738003) | human oral metagenome | biome: human oral; feature: human-associated habitat; material: dental | place: China | collected 2058 ...
TGTATTCGTGCATCACCGTATCGACGGGTCCCATCAGCTGCAGGTGCAGTTCAGCCCCGGAGCGATACCCCTTGGGTGCATTGCTCCAGCGCGGCAGGTATCTCGCCCCGGCCAGCCGGGAAAGCATGTCGGCGGGTATCCCGTCGGGCACCCACAACACCAGGTCCTCCACCTGCCCCATCGGCTCACCGCCGGCACCCAGCGTCGGCAACCAGAGCCAATGGGGATGTCGATGCTGAGGGCCGTCGCCAAGAGCGTCACGGTGTCCGGCCAGCACCTCAACCCCGCTGCCCTGCTCCCGCAGGTCCGTGTTCTCCTTCTTGGTGCCGAGGATGCGTCCCCGGAGTCCATGGGCAGCGAGAATGCCGTCCTCAATGCGGAAGGGGGCGGCGGGTTCCAGCCGCCACCGAACGGTCGTGGGCCTGAGCAGATCATTCACCTCTCTGCGGATCGGGATGGCGGAGGTTTCCTCGGGCAGCTGGTACCGGACCCACCGGGAACCGCTGGGGTACCGGAGACGGGCCTTGCGCATCTCCAAGGAGGAGGTCTCAAGTTGCTTCCTGGTCACGTCGGGCTCGGGCACCAGCACCTGGGTGTTTCCCGTCTCAGAAGGACGAACCCACCTTTTCTCCTGCTGGGAATGCTCCTCGGACAACAGCCGCGCCTCGCATCGCGATTCCGCCCGCCCCAAATAGGGCAGTTTCCTCAACAGTCGTTCCAAGGCATCACGCTGTCCGGCGGGCAGGGTGAGATTCGGCCAGCGGATCAGCACCTCGGCCTCGTCGTCCAGGTTCAGCCGAGGATCGAGCTGGAGCGACGTGGAATGCTTGACTCCCTCAAGGAAATCCGGATTGGGCATGTAGTGCCGGGTCTGCGACGGCCTGGCATCCGGCAGCAGGTATTCCGGAGGTTCGGTGGCGAGTCCGGTCAGCAGGTCGTCGATCATCTCTTCGGGTATGTCGTCGCAGCGGGTGTGCCAGACGCTGATCAGGGCGCGGAGCAGCCGCCAGGGTGACGGCGGCCACTCGCTGATCCCCTCATTGAGGGCATGATCCCACCCGTTCGCGTGGTATTTCCCTGTGACAAAACGCAGGGCCACCTGGGTAGGCACGGTCACTTCCCCCCGCCGGTCCATTTCAGTTCCGAAATCGGCGCGAGATCACCGTGCTGTTCGATGGCCTGCCGCAGCTTCGCGGTGGCCTCGTCCAAGGTGGGGATCTTGGCGAGGTCCTCGCAGTCCTGGTCCACGACCAGATGACATGCGGTGCGCAGCCGCAACCCGTCCTGCCGGAACAGGCTGGCCAGTTCGAAATCAACCAGAGCGTTCAACACCGCCTCGGATTTCTCGCCGAGACCGTAGGACTGGATCTGCCCATGATCCACGACGACGGACGCCGTGATGTCACGGGCCGTGTACTCGACCCGCTGGTGCGGCACCATGCCGTAGCCCTCCTTGGCTCCCCGCCCCTCGTCGTTGCTGGGGTTAACCGAATCCGTCTTCACCCCACCGGAGACCGCGGGACGAACATCGAGAGCGTCGATGAAACAGGTGATGGCCCGGGCGACCTTCGGTTGGGAGGGCCACTGTTTCTGGGCGAAGAACACTCCATGGATCAGGGAGACCGGGTCCAGATCGAAAATGGCCTTGGCGAGGGCGCGGTGATCCACCAGCCTGCCCTTGACCAGCCCGAGTCTGTCCTCCAACCAGACCCGCCCGGTCCCACCGTCGATCTTGGCGTCCATCAGGTAAGCGCTGGCCAGTCTGTGGGCCTCGAGACGGGAGCTGGTCAGGAAACCGCCGCCAGCATCGACAACGCGCACATACGGCAGGCCACGCAGCGCCTCCGCCTGGTCGTTGGCCGCCGGATCCCAGGTGCACAGTTCCAGTCGGTTCGCCATCGACTGGGGCGATTCCAGGTGGAGGGCCTGCACCCATCCCTCGCCTGACACATGGGCCTGATAGGTGGCCGCCCCGAGATCGGGGAACCCGGTTGGCTGGAACCGGAATCCGACGGCGGGTCGGAGGGTCAGGTTGAGGACGGTGCTGGTCATTGCAGTGCTCCTTCGTAGAGGTCGGTGGTTTCGTAGGGGTCGGTGTTCTCGGCTTCTGGTGCGCTTCTCTTGAGCGCCCACGGGCCTGAGGGTGCGGCTAGGGCCGCGAGAATTCGTGGTCCCAGGCCGGGCTGGGAAATGCGTGCGGAATGGGTGTGGACCTGGATGTCGGTTTCCTCGGTCCAAGGAAGGCTGATCGTTCCTCGGCTGATCACACCGCTCGCGGCACGATGCACGTCGGCGACACGGTCGGCACGCAGCTGAAGGGACCAGCCGGGTTCGAGCCCCACCACAACTCCCGTCGCGTCCGGCGCCGTTTCCCGCACGCGCACGGACCCGGACGCGAGGGCCTGGAGAATGGCCAGGGTCGGGTCCAAGAACAAGCACTCGCCATCCGATTTCACGATGTCCGCATAGTTCCTGCCGCTCCAGTCGACGGCCAGGAAGGCCAGCAGGTGGTGGGTGACGAGGTTGTCGTCGAGAAGTCCCCCGGCCCAGGCATGGGTGTCGGTCCAGGACACCGGGTACCGGTGACGCAGGAAGGGCAGCCATCCCCGGGCCAGGCGGGTGTCCTCCCCCGGATGCTGCGCCAGCCACACCACCAGGTCCGCCAGCACGTCGACGATGGGTCTGGCACCGAGCCCGGGCACCATCACTTCAGGGTCGATCGGATCTTTGGGGTTTCTGGGATCTGCGCCAACAAGCAGACGACGAATGGGCTGCCCACCGCTTTCCTCGTTCTGTTGGGAGGCCCCGGGCGGCAGGAAGGTTGCGGAGGCGATCCCTGCGGCGATCCGCGCCTCGGGAATGTTGAGGAACAGCTCCCGGCACACGGGGATGACGGCACTCGCCGGCACCAGCTTCGAGGGACGTCCCAGTTCCTCGCGATTCTTCCGGGAGCGCAGGGCCGTCAACTCCAGCTCGGTCTGAGCACGAAGCATGGCGATTCCATTCCGCCATTCGGGTTTCCGCACGAAAGCCGTCACGCTCGCGTCGAACCGGCGTGCCGCGGATTGGGACGCCGCTCCACTGGCCCCGTGGAACGTCCGGGCACGGCGCAGCGGCTCCCTGGCCATGATCACCTCTGGGCGTGACCGCACCTCGACGTGATCCAGCGGAACGGCGACGAAGGCCAAGCCGTTTCGTTTGAGGAAACCGAAACGCTGAAAAGCCGAAATGCCCCTGTTAACTCCGAAGGAACGCGCTGCCGCATACATGGCGACCGCGTTGTTGGCAGTTCCGCCGTCCCAAGAAACCCGCGCTTCCTCGAAGACCTGACGCAGCTCCACCAAGGTGACGCTTTCCAGCAGAGGCGCCCACAGTTCGCCGCGGCCGTCCTCGTTCGCCGAACCCGGGATCGGTCCGTCCGGGCTGGAGGAGACGGTGAAGGGAATGGCCACCCTGGAGTTCTGTTCACCCAGTTTTTTCGCGGCAGAGGCGGCGAACAGCATGGCCCCTTCCACCATGAGGATGAAAGCCCAGGGGTTGACCATGGCGTCGGCGCTGCCGAACGCGGAGGAACCGGGGGTCCCCGCCCCGACGGGATCGCCCTGACCCACGGAGGCCGCGAGCAGTTTCTCTGTCGACCTCCCCCACAGCAGATCCCGCATCCACGCCCGGCTGCGTTCGGGTTCCGCCCCGAGCTCCGGCAGGACATCCACCAGGCGTTGGTGAACGTTCGTGCTGAAATCCAGCCGGCCGTCGTTTCCCCCGGTACCGAGAATGGGCGGGTACTCCGTCTTCTTCGCGGTGAGGACCACGCTGGCGTCCATCCACGGCAGGGCATCGTCCGGAAGCCGGTTGCGAAGCTCCTGCACGAGGCGTTCCTTCGACCATCCCTTCCCCGACTTCGCTGTCAGAACCAAGCGGATCACAGCAAGGGTGTCCCGGTAGGAGGTGAGCCTAGCAGTGGTGGAGGATTCCAGCATCCGGATGTATTTCAGGGGTGTCTTGTCCTTCTCACCGAACCCGCTGCCGGCATTCCACGGAGAGAAAACCGGGGTGGGGACGAAGTCCCGGACGAAGAACTCGGTGATGTCCTCCACCTCGGTGTCCATGCGGAACACGCCGGCGCGCCAGCCGAACCGCGCGGCGGGATCGGCCTGTTCGGAGATTCCCTTGGCCACCCCGAGCGCCGCCAGGTAGTTGATCAGGGGAACACACCCCAGGCCGGGAAACACGTGCGTGGTCATTCTTCGGTTCCTTCCGCGACGGGGAGTTCGAGGTTGGCGCTGGCCCGCCAGTCAGCCATGCGCACCAAGGTTTCGAGATAGGCCAGACGGAACGGTCCGAGGCGCTCCAGAAGGGCCAGGGCGTTGGTGGTCCAGGAGTCGGGCCCGCTCCGGAAGATGCCGAGGTCGACCACTGATTCGGGCAGCTCGATGCCCGGAAGCGTCACGGCATTGATGGGTTCCTTATCGACGCATCCGAGGAAACTCAGGCCGTCAACTCCGTCGTAGCGGGGATCGCGGGCGGTGATGCGGATGTGTCCGTGATGCGCCGCGATCAGATACAACACGAGTGGATGCAGCTCGGGCTCCACTCCCAGGTCGATCAGCAACTGCCGTCCAGCATCAGTACGCAGCATGAACACCGAGATCAACTCGTGCCGGAATCCGAAACGTCGCTCCGCCCGGGCATTCTTCTGACCATCCACCATGAGTTCACGCCGCACTCGGAGCGGGGCGGTTCCCGGCGATTTCGCGTACAGCTGTTCCGGGGCATCGGGAGGTGTGTCCTCGTTCGCATCCAGCAGTGCCCGCGCCCAGTCGTAGTGGGCCTTGTCGAGGTCGGAGCACACCGGCGACAGCCGCGGCGTGCAGGTGTGTTGCGTCGATCCCGGCCGGGCGGAGCACCTTGGCGAGGGCCTCGGCCTGTTCCCGGGTGTCCGCGAGGTGCTGGTGCAAAGTGACCCATCCGTTTCCTCGGGCTCCGGCGTCCTGGGAACCGGTAATGCTCTCGGGAGTGGTCGCATCCCGGAGGTCGTGCGCCTCGACGTGGTCCTGGAGCGTTTGCTTCTCGGCGGGATCGAAACCGTGTTCGATGCTGTAGCCGCCGAGCCCGGCCTCCACCAGGATCAGCTGTTGAGGTCGCAGCTGATCCACTCGCACGGGGATCCAGCGGTCATCCTGGATCGAGAAGGTCCAGGCCCGCTGGTCTCTTCGTTCCCTGATGTCCTTCCGGTTCAGCAGTTTCTTCGCCCGGCTCATCGAAACACCACAGCGAAGCGGCTGGCCGGGAATCTCGGTCGTCAGCTCTCCCCGGGGTGTGATGGAACCGTTCGGTATCCAGGCCAACTGGATGTCGAGGTCCTTGTCAGGACGGATGTAGCAGCTGATGTCGATGTCGTTGCCCGTCAGGTCAGGGGTGGTGTCAAACAGTTGACGGAAGTCGCAGCGACGCAGGATGCGCAGTTCCAGATCCTCCGGCGGTATGTCGTCGCCCAGCCGGTGGAGCTGGGCGCTGGTCAAGGACATACCCTCCGCGCGCCTCAACGCCTTGACCGCGCACGCAACCTGTTCCGAGTCGTACGGGTGCCCCTTGGCGGATTCGCGCCAGTGAACCACCGCTTCCCCCACCGGGTACCGGGCAGCCCTGTTGCAGCGCCCGGCTCGTTGTACGACGGACGCCCACGGCGCGGCCTCGGTGATGAGGGTGCGGGCGTCGATGTCCACCCCGGCCTCGATTGCCTGGGTTGCGACGACGATTCCTCCATCACGCGCAATCCCCTGCAGCTTTTCGAGCTGGGTTTTGCGTTCCACCCCACGGAATTGGGAGTGGATCAGCAACCTGGGCTCCTCCGGGGCCAGTTTGCCGAGTTCCCGGTAGGCATCGACGGCGGCGTCAACCGTGTTCACCACCACCAGGGTGAGGGTCCCGGGTTGGTGGCGTTCGACGATCTGGGCGGCGAACTCCTTCGGTTTGTCGACCGGGGGAAATTCCCTGATTGTTCGTTCTGCCGACATGCGCCGGAGCAGCTCCGGGGACTCCGACGACTCGTCGATCCCCAGCACGTCGGCGCCTTCCCAAGGGTTGTCGACGGTGTCCAGGATGCGTTCGTCGATGGTGGCCGACATGATCATGAGCCGGCTCGGCTCCGCAGTGCCGAGTTCTCGTTGGAAGGCCGCGAATTGACGCAGGGTGGCGGTGGCCTGGGGCGCGAGCTGAACCTCGTCGACCACCATCAGGGTGCCGTTCCCGATGAGCGCGAAATCGATCGGGTAGGACGCTCGGAAGGTTCCGTATCCTCGTGCGAGTCCCCGCGACACCCCCATGTCGACGGTGCCGATTACGATGCTGGGGCGGTGCAGGTTCATGCGCCAGTCCTGTTGGGAGGACCGGATGTCGCGGCCACCCATGAACACGTGCACGCCGATCGCATCCAACAGCCCGAGCCGGTCGAGCCAGCCACGGACCGTTTCCTCGTACTGCTCCACCAGCGTGCGCGAGGGCAGGAGGACGACCAGTCGCCGCGGGGTCGCCGCCCGAACCGAGGCATCGGGGTGAAAGAGCAACCGCCACACATAGGCCAGGACCACGGCCGTCTTGCCCGATCCCGTCGGCGCCCGCAACGCGTCGGGGAAACCTTCGTCGGCAAGGCGCACCTGATACCGGTACGGATCGCACCCGTCCGGCGTGCCCTCCGAGCGGGTGGCCCGCCGGAAGCACTCAGTGAAGTTCGAGAACCGCATCATCGCATCCCTTCAATCTGTCTCCACCTACCTATGACGGCCAGACCGCGGTCAGTCCCCAAAAAATTTTCGGTAGGTCGTCCCCACGGGGACGATCGTAACAGAAGTTGTTTACCCACTCTTCAAGATGTATCTTCGGAGAAGAGCCCGGGGCGGCTGCATTGAGGAAAGAGCGGGTACCTGCGACCCACGCAAACAGAGCATCGTCCGCCCCGGGCTGTGACCTGGGAGCAGCTGGTGAAAGAAGGGCGAACCGGATGAAGCGACGACGAAAGGCGAGGATACGAAGCGGCGCTGGTTCCCTGCCCTCGAGGAAACTGCTGCGGAGCATAACCAGCCGGGGTCGTTACGTTCTACGCAAAACAAAACCCCGGCGACATCATTCCGAGGAACGAGGGGTCATCCGGGGTGTTCGCGATCCATTGTGCCAGATGAGCAGGGCCGACGCAATCTTGCAGGCGATGGGGACGAACACTTGGAGGAAGCCTTGAATCATCCAGCGCATCGTGCATCGGTCGAGCGCTACGTCACACAGGCGCGCTTGGGACCCTATCTCACTGAAACCGGCAACGACTACGCCCTAGCCGAGGAGTTGTACATCTGGAACCTCCGGGTCAGCGGCGCCTTTCATGAGGTGCTCGGCGTCTTCGAGGTGGTGCTGCGCAACGCGCTGTGCGAACAGCTCAGGCATTGGCACGGCAAGAGGACGGGCACTTGGCTGGACGATCCCACGAGCACGTTCGATGCTCGCAGGATCGAGCAGATCAAGGCGGCGTGTCAGGCCCTGTCGCAGAAGGGCAAGCCACTGACCGAGGGACACATCGTCGCCGAGTTGTCGTTCGGGTTCTGGAGGTTCCTGCTGTCGAAGCGCTACCAGAACACTCTCTGGGCTCCGCATCTGAGGAGGGCGTTTCCAGGCATGAGGACGCAGCGCCGCGAAGTGGTCTACAAACATGTCGAGGCGCTGCTCACGTTGCGCAACAGGATCGCACACCACGAGCCGATTCATCGCTTTCCCCTGGCCGGCCTACATGCCGCGATGCTGCTGGTCACATCTTGGATCGACCCAGGCATGTCCAACTGGCTCACAGACCTGAGCCGGGTGCCTTCAGTGCTGGCGGTCAAACCGCAGTCCGGTTCCGGATCGGGCGGCCGATCTTCTTGACCCCACGGCCGCACGCAGGCTCTTGACCCAGAAGGAGAGCGTCAATTCCGAGAAGGCGGCCTCGGTCAGGGCCGGCTGTGGTAGTCCGGGATCAGAAGACACGACACCGGCGCCAGCCTCGCTAGGGGTCGAGGGACCTCGTCCTGTCGACCTCAACCAGGCCCCCTACCTCGCATACGAGTGACGCAATACCACCCCGTCAGGCTTCCCAGCTACAGCTGCGGGGCGTGAAACAGGCTGGTGAAATCGGTCAACAGCAGGTCTGAGATTCGCTCCTGGTCCCATGTGATGCCCGGGTCGGGTTCGATGTATGAGAAGATCCCGTTTGTCGATGCGAAGGTCTGTGGGCTCCATTGGCGCGGTTCCGACATGCCGAAGGCCCGGAGTCGCATGGTCTCCGCCGTGACGGTCGTGTCGTATTGGGCGCGAATCAGGAAACCCGTGAAGGCGGCACCTGCCGCCTCGGACATCTGGCGGAATCCGGAGGGGCCCGACAGGGGGGCACGCAGACGGTATCCCGCAAATGCGGCGAACTGCCCGTACAGCTGGGCGCGGGCTTCGATGCGTCTCTGATCGGATACATGCAGTGCCGCGGTAGCGGAGGTGCGGAGTTCGGGATCGGTCAGCGAGGGGGACGCGGCGCTGAGTGCTGTGTGCAGATGCCAGCTCGGTGATTGCAGGATGCTTTCGAAGTCACCTTTGACGAGCGTCCGGGTCAGGTCGACGATCAGGTTCCGGCGCCCTTGAGGCGTGGCCAGCGCTGATCCATCACCGACCATGTCCGCGATGATGGCCGGGACCTCGGCCACGAAATCGGAGGTGAGGTACAGCCCCTTGGCCAGCTCCACGAGAACGGCATTCCCGAAAGCCTCCTTGGTCGACCATTGGCGATAGGCGGTGGCTCGCGCCACGCGTGCCCGTTTGATGGCTTCCTCGAAGTTGAGCCTCCCAAGTCCCGTGTCCAAACCGACCTCGGAGACGATCTCGACTCCGGCAGCGAGCAGCCGTTCTCTCACCCCCGGCGCCGAGGAGCCACCGGGCAGGGCCTGTTTACTCCTCCTCCGAGGGTTGTTCTGTGCGCTGCCCACAGGCTCCCGCCCTTCTTCTGGAGTACTCCGTGTTGCACTCCGACTCGTCGCAAGATAACGTATTTGATACATAGTATCTCACTTAGGAGAGTGTATGTATCGAGACGGAGAGGCACCCGCGCACTCGTGCACACGCCGCACACTGATCCGCACATCACTGGGCCTCGGCGCAGGCGCCACCCTCACCACCGTGGGCCTGTCGGGATGCACCAAAAATCGCAAAAACGACGGCGGCACCCAACGCGTCCAGAAATCCGACGTGCCAGTGGGCGGCGGGACCCTGGTCGGCTGGTACGTGGTGACGCAGCCGACAGCGGGAACCTTCCACGCCTACTACGCGGCCTGCCCCCACGCCGGCGTGAAGGTCGACCGCATCGAGGGGCAGGAAATCGTCTGCGACAGCCACGGCGCCCGGTTCAGCACAGACAACGGGGCCGTACTCAAAGGCCCCACAAAGAAGTCCCTCACCCCTGCCCCATTCACCACCGACGGCGACGTCCTGGTCATCAGCATGCCAAAGGAAACGGAATGAGCACACTCATCATCGTCGAGTCATACTTCGGCAACACACTGCAAATCGCCCACGCCATTGCGGACGCCCTGCCCAACGCCAAGCTCCAGAGCTTCGACGAAGCCCCCGATGCCATCCCCGACGACATCGACCTGCTACTGCTGGGCGCCCCAACCCACGAAACCGCGCTGCCTAGCCCCAAAAGTCGGCATTCGGCCGCTACCCGTAACTCCGCCGGCAGCACGAACCGCGTCCAACCACCTCCGCAGCGAGGCCTTGCGGAGTGGGCCAAGCACGCAACCATCCCCGCCGGGACTCGAACCATCACATTCGACACATCCGCCGGAAGGTTCGCCACCATGTTTGGCTGCGCCGCGAAAGCAGCTGCCAAACAGCTGCGCACACGGGGCTTCCAAGTGGAACGCGGCCCCTCCTTCACCGTCACCGCTGGCGATGTCCTCGCCACCGGCCAACAGGAGCAAGCCGCACAATGGGCCGCCAGCCTGCTCTCCAAAAATTAGCAGAATAAAACAATGAAAGACAGCCGCTGCCACAAGCCTTGACCGCGACCAGACCCGATGGACTTGTGCGAACTAATCCACACCTCCTACTCCTGACACCTGGACTGCTATAGGTTTTGTGGACGGTAGTGAAAAACTTGGATTATGGTTTAGG
>ERZ773062.1398-NODE-1398-length-10150-cov-28.690045_pt1 | contig 10150 bp, 17 predicted proteins | sample MGYA00580626_ERZ773062 | MGnify/ENA primary metagenome ERZ773062 (study PRJEB29015, sample SAMEA2738003) | human oral metagenome | biome: human oral; feature: human-associated habitat; material: dental | place: China | collected 2058 ...
TATTCGTCGAATGGGGCAGCGCAACTTCATTTATGCCGCTCTGCGTGACGAGCTCATGCGCGACGTGTTTGTTGAGAGGATGGGAGACTTTGCGTCCTGGCGATATTGGGTGGATCTGGCGTCGCAACGTATTGTGCTGACGTCAGACAGTGGCGAGGTGACGGCCAAGGTTCACCTGCTGGCAACCGTTGCGGTGAAGCCGCCCACGTTGATGTGGGGGTACTCGGATGTGCTGGCGCGGTTTCCGGATGCGACACGGCTTGCCCACAAGGTGTTCGAGTACGGCCTGGAGCATCACGAGGCGGAGCTCACGACGCCGCAGGTCCCCTATACGCTTCCCGGGGATGAGGATCCGGAAGCCGTGATCGTGGATGTGGCCCACGATATTGGCAGTGCAGCCATGACGATCTTCGGGGACCACTACTATTATTACGGTTCATCGTTCAGGAGCGGATCGTACGCAGTGCTTCTGCTGGAGGATCTTTCAGTGACAGTCCCACCGATTACGCTGGATTATCTTCAGCCACGACTGGGGGACTACCTGCTGTGGGTAGATGACCCCGTGTGGTCGTTGGAAGGCCTCGTGGAACTGATGCCGGGCTGGAGCCTGGAGCTGGAGGACGGCGATGACGGCTTGCGGCACGTATGCATCACGGACGACGCCGGCCAGACCTTGAGCGGCCCGCTACCCGAGCCGTATATCTGCGAATAGTGCGCAGGGCCGACCGGCAGGCCGAACCAACTGCGCACTGATGCTGTGGTGCCCCGGACAGGATTCGAACCTGCGACCTTCTGCTCCGGAGGCACACTCCCCGCCCCTGACGAAGATCAGGGTTTGCTGAATCTCAGCACCTTCAGGCCTATGTGGCGTCTCGCCGCGTAGGCCTCTCTGTCGTGCCCTGCTGGGCGGGACGCAGGCGTCCCGTCGCTCTCTACTGAGCCAGGCACGACCCACCTCGACGACGACGTCGAGCACCCCTAGTCATCAAGGCAATCAACACCTCTCTTTACGAACCCAAGGAGAACTCATCATGCCTACCTCAACCACTCTCAACTTCCTCCAGATCCTCCTCCTCATGGAGGCGATGGAGGAATACACCGACAGCGTCCGCTCCCAGGTCGCCGCCGGCGCCACCGATCTACAGGCGACTCTCAGCGAGGTCGACCGCATCAATGATCTCCTCAACACCGGGATCATCACCATCGAGCCGGCACCCATCTCTCCGCACCTCAGGAAAGCCGTGCACAGGTTCAGTTCCATGATCGGCTCTCGCATCATGGCGGGCGAGATCGGACTCCAGGAGACCCTTGACGAAGTCGCCGTCATCAAACGTCACCTTGACGCCGGCAAGCTGCGCATCGCGCCGGCCGACATCCCGGCAGCAGCGTGAGGGAGCTGAGCATGGAACTGAAGCTGTCACCTCACCAGACCTACCTCATGAGAGAAGCCATCACCGGGCTGGCCAATGCCCTCGGAACCAAAGTGGCCGCTGGCGACTGCTGGCTCACCCGAACACTTGCCGACGTCGAGCAGCTCGAAGAGATCCTCCTCAGTGGCCACGGCATCGACGCCGACCACGACAAGATCGGAGAAGCAGCATGAACATGAGGGCCCCTAGCCCCGCCCACATCCTCAAGCACGAGTCTGAGGAGCTCATCGACGCTGTAGACGACGGCGACGTGCTCCGAGTCGCGGAAATCCTGGCGACGATCGGCGAGATCACTCACCACGTGCAGCTCGGCATTGACCGCGAGATCGTCGCCTGCGTATCCCCGACGTGCTGGATGTCCAACGGCAACTACATCTACCCCAAGCACATCCGTTCGGCCCAGATCGCGGTAACGGCACCCGAGGAGACAGCATGACCACCCCAAGCATTGCAGTCGGCCCTCTCGACCTCACCGACATCCGTGCCAGGCTCACCGCCGCTACCAGCGGCCCCTGGGCACGCGGCCACGACGAGCTCACCGTCACCGCCGGGAGCTGGCCCATCGCCATCGTCGGTGTCAGCCATGACGACATCACCGTCGACTACGAGGACGACGCCGTGTTCTTCAACCACGTCAGCAGCTCCGCAGATGTCGATCTTGCCCTTATTACCCACGCGCCCGAGGACATCAAGGCCCTCCTTGATGAGGTTGACCGACTCAACGAAGCACTCCAAGAGATCGACCGGCTCATAGAAACAGTCGACCCAGACACGTTCGTCCACAAGGTACAGATCGTCCTCGAAGACAACCTCTAAACGACCGGACAACCAATCAGCCTCAAGAAAGGACCAGTCTCATGGCCGGAGACACCATCATCACCATCATCGGGAACCTCACCGCGGACCCCGAGATGCGCTTCACGCCCTCCGGGGCAGCGGTGGCCTCCTTCACGGTCGCCTCCACGCCGCGTACCTTCGACCGCCAGGCCGGCAAGTGGAAGGACGGGGAGACCCTGTTCATGCCCTGCCAGGCATGGCGACAGATGGCCGAGAACATCGCCGAGTCACTGACCAAAGGCACACGCGTCATCGTCCAAGGACGCCTCACCCAGCGCTCCTACACCACCCGTGAGAACGAGAACCGCACAGTGGTGGAAATGCAGGTCGACGAGATCGGCCCTTCCCTGCGCTACGCCAACGCCCAGGTCACCCGCCAGCCGCGCGGCAGCGGCCAGGGACAGTCCGGGTACAACGCCCCCGCCGCCGGCGCCGCAGACGACCCGTGGTCCACCGGCGGCTCCACCTCCTTCGGTGACGAACCCCCGTTCTGAGCCATAGGCAACAGATCGGAGAAGCAGCATGACACCTGATTCCTTAATCAAAGAAATAATTACGTTGATTCCATATATTGTCATAGCGTTCTTTTTGCTTCTATCATTAATGCTTTGGTTCGCTTTTTGCGGATTTATCGAACGGGTGGAAATGCGTAAATTGCGGAACATGAATACTCAAGATAAGAACAGCCTCAAGGATCAGCTCGTTCGGGTAGGCGACAATTCCGACAAGATTGTAATTCGCATCAATAAGAACACCCCGCTACGCCGCAGTCCAGTTTACTCCGTTAAGGAGAGACGGAGAAGCGGCATGTATTCCATTAACTGACGATGTCCAGAAGTGACCGTCTTCGACATCCTCAACCTATACGCCCGATTAATCAACACACTGAGAGGTCGTGACCATGAGCAGCAAAATTGATATTATCGATGTCACGAATACCGTCGTCAAAGTTACTGACCTGGAAGTCAAGAGGGCAATTACGTTCGCTTGCATTCTCGCCGCCACATTCATTGCGGCAATAGTGATTGCTACGTTCTCCAAACGTCTTCGTCCCGATATGGCTTGGTCGGCGTTGTGCTTGGCAACAATCGGACCATTACTCTTTATGTCGCAATATGCTGACGTAGTTAATGGTGAACATGTGACGCTGAAGGATGTAAATACTGCGCTTCAGGAGCGCTATGGCAACGCCACCGAGGTGGCATGCCCAGACAGCTTAAACACGTCATTCTGGACAAATCTTCGAGGTGCAGGGAATACCTGCTACCAAATCGGAGGCGAGGATGGTGCTGTTGTCGCAGTGAAACAACAAGATACCGCGAACGGATACCGTCTAACGGTTGACCACAGGTAGAATTTCTAATCTACAGTATGAGCGTTCAGAAGCGACCGTTTTCTGCGCGCTGACCCCAATATCTAGAGAATGAGGAATCAGAATCATGAAATTCTTGTCCGTATCTAATTCCGTATCTAATTCCGCCAGTGACCGTGTCGAGATTCGCTTAACCGGCCTTGATAAAGGAAATGACGGAGATCTTTATCTTGCTATCCGAAACGCTGGCCGAGGTCGCAGACTCGATGAATTATCCACACTCACTCCGCCCGCAGGGAGTCCGATGACTATTGCGGCCGCACGATGGGCAGCTAGGCAACAGGAATGCCATCCTGAGCGGGTCACATACAAAGACGGTGCAATCATCATTGAAGCCAGACGCAAAGACTACATTGACAACGAATCCGCCGAGTGGGAGACACTGATCGCAATCCTGAACGAAGTCATCCTAGAAGTAGCTCGTGAGCGTCCACCACAGTCTGGGCCGTTTCAGAAAAAACCCATCCAATCTCCTAAGGAGGTAGCCGTCAGGAAGCGTTTAGCGACCTACGTCCAGAAGTGACCGATATGGAACAAGGGAAGGAATACGCCAATGAGCATCGCAACATTCGTTCCGCTTCTGCTCGTGTCTCTCATTGGACTCGCATGGTTTGCCATTCTCTCAACGCTTGACACTCACACCGAGGTGATCGAAGCACCTAAAACTAGAGGGAGGTGTATGCAGAGTGTAATTCTCAAGCTTAGCGCCGTATGTCTTTTAGTGGCCCCTCTGCTTGTAATCGTATGGAAGGCTGCGTTGTCATAAGTGCGATCGAATACTTCCAGGCAATGAACTGACGTAGATCACGATGACAGCGTCCTGATATGACCGATAGAGAACGTGGCACCCAGGAAGGATGACTGAACATGATGAACAAAATTAGGGAGCGTCTCTCATGGGATGCAGATTGCACGGTATTACTTGTGCGATTTATGCTCGCAACAGTTATTATTGGGGGTGCGGTTTGGTATTGTCAGTATAGCGGTCGGTCGGGGGTCGCGAATCCGCATTCTGCAACTATCGGGGAAGTGGTTGCTATGGTAGTAGCGGACTTTGGAGCATTTATTCTGTTTGGCGTCGAAAAATCCCTTCCGTTTCTAGGTGTCGCATTGATCTGGTTAGGTCTTTGTGTTATTAACTACTGTTTAGACTTGCGTGAATCATGGAAGGCCGAGAGTCAGGTTAAGCGGGACATCGAGGGTGACTGAAGCGACCATAAGTGTCCAGAAGTGACCGATATTAAACAGATGTGGAGGAATTTCGATGTATGTCGCTATTGTTATAGCCGCTGAATTAATGACAGTGATCGTAAGTGGATTTATATTCACTTACTTTTCGCGCAGTCAAGGTCGAGAAGATGAAACCAAATCAATCATTGTTGGCCTCTGCGTTTCGTTGCCAGTTCTCGCTATTACACTAAGTGTAATGGCGTGGGCATATCTGCGTGTCATAACACACTAGTCGATTACGTCGTCCGACAACATTCTAAAGTGACCGATTTAGGGGAGATTCCAATGATCGCATTTCTTATCAGCTGCATCTTATTTATTGCGTCAATAATCGGTTTGTTCTATTTCTTAGGTACGGGATATAAGCGCAGCAAAATGGACGACTATATTTTCACTAGGTACTTTGCTATTTTTGTCTTCATTTCATCTATTCTGATTTGCTTATCAATGTGGTCAGCGATCCATGAGGTATGAATAAGTTCGCTCACATGAAACGATATAAGCGTTCGGAAGTGACCGATATTAAACAGATTAAGGACTAGAGCGATGACGCTTCAGCTTGGTATATGTGTAATTGTGGCAGTGCTTTTGATGGGTAGCGTAAGTTGCGCCCTTCGTGGTATGGACCGACGCGATGAAGGCGGTGAAGAATATGCGGTCTGGAGTGCCGGAATGATGTTAGGGGCGATTGTCGGTATTCTTTTTCTTCTCTTTGGTCCGAATGGCGTGCTTGATGATAGTTCAGGTAATGCCACCGAGTTTTCGCCTGTGAACGTAACGCCGACGAATGTTCAGAAGTGACCGATATTAGACAGTGGCAGGTGGACGTCATTATGATTTATTTCTTGTCTCTTCCGATAGTAGGAATGTTGGCGTTGACGGTTATATGGTTCGCGACTGCGAAGCGGAATGCATATAACTCAGACTGGATTGATTACGTCGTAATGTCTGCCTGTGTGATGCTATTTGTCTCTCAGGTTGTGTTCTGGGTGCTTGTGTGGCCACAACGCCAATATGTTCTAAAGTGACCGATTTTGGACGCCGCCCAGGCCACCCGCGACACGCCGCCGTGTTGGTGTCCAGAACCCGCGTTCAAAACTAGCCCTCACGTAAATACCTACCCAGGAAGGACCAGGACCGTGCGCAACCGGATGTACTATCTGCGCCGGGCGGCCGTCGCCGTCATCCTCCTCGGCATACTCCTCTACCACTCTGCTGACCTGACACGTCTCCTGGAGAGAGCTCTGTCGGCGCCCCCGCGTCAGCAGGCGGCAGGGATCATCTCCCTCACGGTGACTGTGCTGCTATGCCGGATCCTTTGGAACGGCCTCGCGACAGTGGTGGCAGGTGACAACGGACCACCTGTCGAATCAATACCGCTAGGTGGTCGCCTAGGAGTCGCTGCCATAAGTGACTTGGAACGCTGGGCAGGGATCCACAAGAACAAGGGCGAGTCCACCAAGGACGCCGTCAAACGACTGGAGCCACTCTGGAACCAGCGCGAGCTCGGCGAAGACATCTCCATCACGCAGCGACGCCGCCACGAAGCCGCACACGCCGTCATCACCTACATCCTGGGTGGGACCGTCATGTCCGCCGACATCCGGGACAGAGGCGACGTAGGCGGGAGCGTCGAGTACCTCCCCCCGATCCCGTCCGCCGGCCCGGCGCACACCATGTGGGTGCGCCTCCAGATCGCTGTCGCCGGCGCCGCCCAGGACACCATCGACGGCATCCTCAACGCCGGCTCCAGCACAGACATCGACAAGGCCCTACGCCAGGCCGTCACACTCACCGCAGCCACCTGGACCCCCAACGGCTACACCGGACCACTCAACCCCAGCGACCTCATCACCTACGCCATCGAGACCAACAAACAGCTCCTGGCAGAACACCAGGACGCCATCTCAGCCATCGAGAAGGCGCTCACCGACAAGGACGAGCTCACCGGCGTCGAAGTCCACCACATCCTCGACAACCTCAACACCCCGCACCTGAAGCCAGCCTCCGAGGCCGCTGGCTGACCAGGCGTGAGCGCACGCTCCACGACTCATACGACGGACCCCCATCAAGAGGAGCCGACCACTAGAAAACAACCAGCAAGAACTAGAAGGAGTTGACTATGAACCTGTTCGCGACAACGCTGCTTCGCGGGGCTTGGCGGCTAGTGAAGATGATCGCCGCCACCGCTATATCTATCGCCGGGGCACACATGCTCATCATCCCAATGTTTATCGAGCCCGCCATCAACTTCGCCAGCACAACGCCAGCCAAAATACTGTACGGTGGCATGGCAAGCTGCTTCGGAGCATCCATGATAATCCTTATCTCCAAAATCCTTTGTTTTGACGGAGTAGAAATCAATGGACATCCGAAATGGAGTGGCTGGACCGTGTTGTCGATATACTTCTCCGGTGTCGCAATCTTCGCAACTAGACAAGAAGCAGACTCCGTACCTTCGACGGCACTGTCAATTAATCTGATGCTACTTAACGGGTTTGTCCTCCTTCTCGCAATCGACGACGCTGAGATACAAAGACGTCAAGAACGTTCTGTGGACTACCCTCACGACCAAGAGACACTTCCAGCCAGTCGCGACCTGTGATCCATCAACGCCCTCGATCGCGCCCGGCAGCCAGGGGCGTGGTCTCATAGAGGCCATGTCCATCACAGTCGGTTACGCCCGCGTATCCACCACCAGCCAGCACCTCGACATGCAGCTCGACGCCCTGAAGGCGTCGGGCTGCACCCGCATCCACGCCGACACCGCCTCAGGCGCCCTGTCCGCCCGCCCCGGCCTCGACCAGGCCCTGGCCGAGCTCAACGAGGGCGACACCCTCGTCGTGTGGCGCCTCGACCGCCTCGGACGCTCCCTCCCACACCTCGTGGCCACCATCGACAACCTCACCAGACGAGGCGTCAACCTTCGCAGTCTCCATGAGGCAATAGACACCACAACTCCCACCGGCCGCCTCATGGTCCATCTCATCGCCTCACTTGCCGCGTTCGAGCGCGAGCTCACCATTGAGCGAACCATCGCCGGCCTGGAAGCCGCCAAGGCCCGAGGCGCCAATCTCGGCCGCCCCACCGTATGGACACCCCAACGCGCCGAAGCCGCCACCGCCCTCCTGGCCGCCGGCGCCACCGTCACCCAGGTCGCCCAGGCCCTCGGCGTCAGTAGAGCCACCATCTATCGGCACGCCAACCCCTTGACACCCACACACCCTAAGTAATATAATTATTGCATTGGGAGCCGGAGAGGCCGGCACCCACCTCATCAAGGAGATACCATGCGCTACGAGAACTACCTGACTGAGCTCAGCACCGCTGACACCAAGCAGGCTAAGGGTGCTCTAGAGGTCCTGCATGTCGCAGGGCCTGAAACTCATTTGATGTCAGAGGGTCTCTGGTCTCTGGCCACCCGGCCGGCCGAGGAGGTGCGCACCGCGGTGGTGCGTACCAGCCCCAATGAGGTCGTCCTGGTCGCCGCCAGCGAGGCCGGATTCCAGGATGGCGAGCAGAAGGTGGAGCTCCAGCTCCACCTCTCCGACGACGGAGAGGCCAGGCGCGATAACGGGTACCAGCTACCCGACCCGACCATCTTCGTGTCCGAGACGGACGGCACCAACCTGCGTCAGTCCTGGCTGACGCGCGATCTGGCGGTCTGGGCACTGCGCGGTGTCGCTCGCCACCTCGGCAAGTACGAGGCCTGCAAAACAGGCCTCGTTGAGTCGTTCGATGTGGACTACCACTTTGAATGCGATCTGGGGGACGCTCTTGGCGACGACCACGGCCTCTTCCTTGGACTAGGGCTTCACACCCTGGCCAAGGACATCACCCGCGCCACCCAGGTGCGGGAGCGGTTCGCTCCCGCACCCAAGGACCAGCCTCTCCTCCTCGGCCGGGACCGGCCGTGGTCCCCGGCCGAGTACACCGTGCCTACAGGCAGGGTCGTCGAGGACGTCCTCGACGTGCCCCTAGACGCCGTTTTCACGGCCGTCTGGGACAACCCCGGCCGAGAACGCGTCATCGACGGCTCCGAGGGGCGGGGCGTGTCCCCGCTCATCCGGTTCCTGCACACAGCCCACGCCACGGCCGGTGGTGATATCACCACTGCGGCGCCGGACACGGAGCGGCGCCGCACGAAGACCTCCATCTGGCGCCCATGGGCGCCCACCTGTGTGGAAGAGCGTGCATTATATGCCGCGCGGTACATCATCCACAGCGGCGAGGGTCCCACCCTGCGCGAGCTCGGCGGGTATCGGAACCAGTGGGGCGCTATCAGCGTCGACAAGACAGCAGATGACCGCTACCGCAGCAGCCTGGTCGTCATCCCGAGGGGGACCGGCGACGGCTACGTCGGCCCCCTGCCCGGAACCCCTCACCGGCGCATCCGCTGGGACCACACCGATGACGGCGTCAGCCTCGTCCTCACCATCCAGGGTGAGGACGGCGAGTGGGCCAACCTCGACTCCGTCCAGGTCCTCGACACCGCCGAAGACGGTGCCGCCGAGCAGGCGGAGGATGAGCTGCTCAAACAGCATGGCCTGTGCTGGGCCGACCTCGACAACGCCCGCGACACAGAGCCCGCAGAGGAGGACGACCCCACCGTGTGTGTTGAGAACACGAAGTACTTCGACTCCGACGGCGTCGAGATCCCTGAGTGGGAGGCCCAGCTCACCGGCCTGACCGGGGAGGAGACGGGCGAGTAGCCGCCCACAGAGGTTGGAGGGGGCAGGGTGTGTGCCCTGTCCCTCCAACCTCCACTATGACCAGCTACTAGCACTAAGGAGTGCATTATGAGTATGAGCGCCCACACTCTGGCCACCGTAGCCGTGAGTAAGGCCCGCCGTAGCGACATCGTTGTTGAGGGCCTGACGCCCACCAGTGCCCGCATCGTCGTCAATGACGATGCCGGCACCCGAGAGCTGACCGTGTACACGACAGTCAGTGGGTTCCCGATGCTGGCTGACGAGCACCGACAGGTAACCCTGCCCGAGGTCGAGGCCGTGCGAGCCCTGACCGCGTGGATTGCCGGCGCCGAGCTGCCCACCGATGCCGATGAGGAGGTAGCTGCGCGGACCGAGGTCGAGGCTCAACGCATGTTCGACGCGATCTTCCAGGCTGCGGCCGACGCCACCGCACCCGGAGCGGCGGACGACGACTGGCCCGTCGGCTCCGGGAATGACCGCGAGTGGATCCTGGCCGGCCCCTGGGGCGCACGCCTGACGTTCACGGCCCGCACTGACGAGACCGGCCGCCTGACGGGCGTGGCCTGGAG
>ERZ773062.1401-NODE-1401-length-10139-cov-54.030643_pt1 | contig 10139 bp, 3 predicted proteins | sample MGYA00580626_ERZ773062 | MGnify/ENA primary metagenome ERZ773062 (study PRJEB29015, sample SAMEA2738003) | human oral metagenome | biome: human oral; feature: human-associated habitat; material: dental | place: China | collected 2058 ...
GGCATATCATTGATCCTGTCACTTCTTATACCTATAATATAGAGTTAAAAGAAGGCTATGAGCTGACAGATGAAGCTAAAGCTCTAGGATGGACTGCCGATGCGACGGGTTACCATCTGACCATTAACAGAGCTAACAATCCGCTTCAAGATGTTAATAACAATAAAAACAAGCTCATTCCAATTTCTTTCAAGTTAAAGAATGCCAAAGTAGCAGATATTAATAGAAAAGCGCAAAAGCTAACTGTGACGGGTATCTATACAAAAGCAGATGGGACTAGCTATCAAAATACGGTCGTTCTGCCTTATACTCTCCTTGTTCAAAAAACAGACCAGTCAGAGTCTTCTCTCTTTGAGTTTAGACACTATAATCAGTCTGACTCGGAGATAATTCGTTCTTATGGTGAAACAGAATACCGTTCTAATGTTCGACTTTCATCAGTCGCAGAGGTTGAAAAAGATTATCTTATCAATGACTATACGGTCACCCATAAAATACAGGATTCACGAGAGTCTTATCGAGAAGTAAACGTGATTGAGGAGCGTCAATGGAATGAATTTTTCTCTTCACCGGACGCATCCGTAGAAGTATACAATAAAGCTACAGGTGAGTTATTAGGTACTTTTAATAGTAACACCCGTAGTCTACGATTGACGGAAGAGCAAGATGTGAAGGAACTGGAGTACAAGTTTAAAAATATCAAGATGAGGAAGTCCTCAACAAATGATACTTCGGCATTTTTTTTCCAGACAAAAACACGTTTTAATAATTGGGAAAGTCTCTATAAAGATTCGACGATTAGTAAGTTGGATTCTAGAACGGATTCCACTTTTAACAATACTCGTAACACGGTTTCCTTCTCTCAAACGGCTTCAGCCGAATTGACGCGTGTTATCCAGCAAATTTCGATGATTGGACGACGTCGAACAGATGTCTTCAATCGACATACAGATGCTTCTGGTTTTAAGGAAGATTTTATCACAACTACTGCAGGTAGAAATACATCTACTCAGAACTTCGCAAACTTGACGGGAGTTTACCATTTAGCCTATTTGGCTGACCCTCAATTAAACTTTAGTGGAAACCTTAATTTTAAGGTCTATTATAATTACAAAGATACTGGGAAAACTCTCTACTATGCCCAAGTAAAGGGAACCCCAGACTCCTCTATGCCTCCAACGCTTTTGAAGTTGGAAAACAAGACAATTCCAAATGGGACCTATACCTATAAAGCAATTGCTTTCTGGGATGAGGAACTTCCAGATGTTCAAGCTCAGAATGGTTTTGACTTAGGAGAACTAGATGGCATTACTGTTACTTCAAAAAATTCGACCTCTCATGACTTCAATGTGATCGTACAGGCTTCAGAAGCGAGTGGTGTCTACTCTGAAGTGAAGAGAGCTACAAATCAGCACTTTGCCTACAATACCCAAGAACACTATCCTGGTGATGAGATTGATTTCAGAGTGACCTATAAAAACGCAGCGAAACAGTCAGTTTCAGATGTATATGTCTTATCCTCTTTGCCGATGAAAGGTGATAAACAGCTAGAATCCAGAAATCGTGGTTCGGAGTTTACCGTTCATTTGACAAGAGCTCTGACAGCTCCTGCAGGCTGGGAAGTTCAATATAGTCGTACTGCGGGTACAGCTGCAGAAATTAATGCTTCACAATGGCTCACAGCAGATCAAGTGTCAGATTGGTCGGAGATTCGTGCAGTTCGTTGGCATTCGACTGCTCCGGTTGTTGCTGGAAATAGGGTTCAGTTTAATATTGATGGAGCAGTTATCGGGCAAGATACTGCACCAGGTGCGAGAGCTTATCTTTCTTCGGCCATGGCAAATGGCAGTTCCAAGTATACAGAGTCCAATAATGTTTCTATCCAAGTGTCCACCAAACTGTCATCTGCAAGTTTCACCTTTGTGGATGTAAATGATCCGTCTAAGGAAGTGCAACTAGGACAGGTAGACACAGTTGTAGGCAAACCCATCGGACCAATTTCTTATGACCCTGCTCGTCGAATTAAGGAATTAGAAGATGCGGGGTATGAACTGATCAGTAATGATTTTACAGATCATACCTTTGGTGACTCGGCTAGTCCAAAACAATTCAAGTTTCAGTTTAGACACAAGGTTATAGAAGCAATCGAAACTGTCCGTGGGACTCGCGAAATTAACTATGAGTATTACAGAAAAGCAAAAAATCCTGATTTATCGCTTCTTCCTCCCAGACATGTAGAATCCCATTCGTTTACCCGAACGAAGAGAATCGATCAGGTTTTGGCAAAACTGCATCCAAATGATGCGACAGCAGGTGTGACTTACTCAGCCTGGTCTGCAGATCAAACTTGGTCTCAGGTGATTTCGCCTGAAATTCCTGGCTATTATCCAGGGGAAGATATTGACGCAAATACAATGTCGGGAGATGAGGCTCTTGACCAATATTCGATTAGTGCGATAAATCCGAGCGATGAAGATTTGGAAAAAGAATTCTCTTGGGATAGGTTGGTGTATTATGTTCCACTTCCAGTTGTCCCTTCAGCAAGCGAAGCGAAATCTAAAGGCCTTCAAGGGCAGAAGCAGGCAGCAACGATTCAGTTTGATGAGGATAGAGCAAGCGAGAGCGAGGTTCACTTTACAAAAGGGACAACAACCATTAATGGAGCAAAGAAATCTGTCGAACTAGTCCAAAGTAGTGTCTTTCTTTATGATGAAAATGGGCAAAAGGTAACTTCGCTAACCATTGCCGACCAAGGGACTTACGATTTAGATCTTGTAAATAAAACAATTGTCTTTACTCCGCTGAAAACCTTCCATGGTCCAGCAACTCCAGTCCAAATTGGAGTGGTGGATAAAAATGGAGAGTCGGCTGTAACGACCTATACCCCAGTTGTTGAGAAGGTAACTCCAACTGGTACGGGAGATAAGACAGAGGGACTTCAAGGTCAGGTCCAAGAAGGTAAAGTGACTTTCACCCCAGGCCATGACTCAGTTCCATTCCCAGCTGATTCAACTCCACTATTTGACAATGGTACAACTGTGAAAGAAGTGCCAAATGTTGGTACGTTCAAAGTGGACGCAGATGGCAAGGTGACCTTTACTCCAGACAAACAGTTCAAGGGTGAAACACCAGAGCTTGAATTGACTCGTGTGGATGCCAACGGAACTCCTGTTACTGTTAAGTACCAAGCGGTGGTGAAAGAAGTAGTTCCAACTTCAACGGACGCCACTTCAAATGGTATCCAAGGTCAACCGCAAACAGGTAGCCCAACCTTCACAGAAGGTAATCCATTGGTTCCAATTGATGATACGAAACCAATGACTTTCGAAGATGGACAGTCAACGAAAACCGTTTCAGGTGTAGGTGAATACAGCATCAATCCAGATGGCTCTATTACCTTTACGCCAGAAAAACAATATGTTGGTACTCCAGCTCCAGTCACAGTCAAACGTGTGGATAAGAACGGTACCCCAGTGACTGCGACTTATACCCCAACAGTAACCAAGGTAACACCAATAGGAACTGGTGCAACTAGCACAGGTCCTCAAGGCCTTCCACAAACAGGAACTCCAAGCTTCCAAGGTGGCGATCCACTTGTTCCAATCGATGAAACAGTAGAGCCAACCTTCGCAGATGGAAGCAAAGAGAAATCCATTCCAGGTCAAGGAACTTACACGATTGAACCAGATGGAACTGTAACTTTCACACCAGACAAACAGTTTGTCGGAAACCCAGCTCCAGTCACCGTCAAACGTGTGGACAAGAATGGAACCCCAGTTACTGCGACTTACAGTCCAGAGTTTACAAAGGTGACTCCTACAGGAACCGGTGCAACCAGCACAGGTCCTCAAGGTATCCCACAAACTGGAACTCCAAGCTTCCAAGGTGGCGACCCATTGGTTCCAATCGATGAAACAGTTGAGCCAACCTTCGCAGATGGAAGCAAAGAGAAATCTATTCCAGGTCAAGGAACTTACACGATTGCACCAGACGGAAGTGTTACCTTTACACCAGAAAAACAATATGTTGGCACACCAGATCCAGTCACAGTCAAACGTGTGGATAAGAACGGCACCCCAGTTACTGCAACCTACAGTCCAGAGTTTACGAAAGTAACACCAACTGGTACGGGAGATAAGACAGAGGGGCTTCAAGGTCAGGTCCAAGAAGGTAAAGTGACCTTCACTCCAGGCCATGACTCAGTTCCATTCCCAGCTGATTCGACTCCACTATTTGACAATGGTACAGCTGTGAAAGAAGTGCCAAATGTTGGTAAGTTCGAAGTAGACGCAGACGGTAAGGTGACCTTCACTCCTGATAAGCAGTTCAAGGGTGAAACACCAGAGCTTGAATTGACTCGTGAGGATGCCAACGGAACTCCTGTTACTGTCAAGTACCAAGCGGTGGTGAAAGAAGTAATCCCAACTTCAACAGACGCCACTTCAAATGGTATCCAAGGTCAACCGCAAAAAGGTACCCCAACCTTCACAGAAGGTAATCCATTGGTTCCAATTGATGATACGAAACCAATGACTTTCGAAGATGGACAGTCAACGAAAACAGTTCCAGGTGTAGGTGAATACAGCATCAATCCAGATGGCTCTATTACCTTTACACCAGAAAAACAATATGTTGGCACACCAGATCCAGTTACAGTGAAACGTGTGGATAAGAACGGCACTCCAGTCACTGCGACCTATACCCCAACAGTGACTAAGGTAACCCCAACCAGCACTAACGCAACCAGCACAGGTCCTCAAGGTGTTCCACAAACAGGAACTCCAACCTTCCAAGGTGGCGACCCATTGGTTCCAATCGATGAAACAGTAGAGCCAACCTTCGAAGATGGCAGCAAAGAGAAGTCTATTCCAGGTCAAGGAACTTACACGATTGCGCTAGACGGAACAGTGACCTTCACTCCAGACAAGCAGTTTGTTGGAAACCCAGATCCAGTCATAGTCAAACGTGTAGATAAGAATGGCACCCCAGTCACTGCGACTTACAGTCCAGAGTTTACAAAGGTGACTCCGACTGGTACGGGAGATAAGACAGAAGGTCTGCAAGGTCAGGTCCAAGAAGGTAAAGTGACCTTCACTCCAGGCCATGACTCTGTACCATTCCCAGCTGATTCAACTCCACTATTTGACAATGGTACAACTGTGAAAGAAGTGCCAAATGTCGGTAAGTTCGAGGTGGACGCAGATGGTAAGGTGACCTTTACTCCAGATAAACAGTTCAAGGGTGAAACACCAGAGCTTGAATTGACTCGTGTGGATGCCAATGGCACCCCAGTGACCGTCAAGTACCAAGCGGTGGTGAAAGAAGTAACCCCAACTTCAACAGACGCCACTTCAAATGGTATCCAAGGTCAACCGCAAAAAGGTACCCCAACCTTCACAGAAGGTAATCCATTGGTTCCAATTGATGATACGAAACCAATGACTTTCGAAGATGGACAGTCAACGAAAACAGTTCCAGGTGTAGGTGAATACAGCATCAATCCAGATGGCTCTATTACCTTTACACCAGAAAAACAATATGTTGGCACACCAGATCCAGTCACAGTGAAACGTGTAGATAAGAATGGTACCCCAGTCACTGCGACCTATACCCCAACAGTGACTAAGGTAACACCAACCAGCACTAACGCAACCAGCACAGGCCCTCAAGGTGTCCCACAAACCGGTACCCCAACTTTCCAAGGTGGTGATCCACTGGTTCCAATTGATGAAACAGTTGATCCAACCTTCGCAGATGGAAGCAAAGAGAAATCTATTCCAGGTCAAGGAACTTACACAATTGCGCCAGACGGAACTGTAACTTTCACTCCAGACAAGCAGTTTGTCGGAAACCCAGCTCCAGTCACAGTCAAACGTGTGGATAAGAACGGTACCCCAGTGACTGCGACTTATACCCCAACAGTGACTAAGGTAACACCAACCAGCACTAACGCAACCAGCACAGGTCCTCAGGGTGTTCCACAAACCGGGACTCCAACGTTTGCTGGTGGTGATCCACTGGTTCCAATCGATGAAACAGTTGATCCAACCTTCGCAGATGGAAGTAAAGAGAAGTCTATTCCAGGCCAAGGAACTTACACGATTGCACCAGATGGAACTGTAATTTTCACTCCAGATAAACAGTTTGTTGGAAACCCAGATCCAGTCACAGTGAAACGTGTAGATAAGAACGGCACCCCAGTTACTGCGACATACAGTCCAGAGTTTACAAAGGTGACTCCTACAGGAACTAGCGCAACCAGCACAGGTCCTCAAGGTCTTCCGCAAACTGGTACCCCAACCTTCCAAGGTGGTGACCCATTGGTTCCAATTGATGAAACAGTTGAACCAACCTTCGAAGATGGCAGCAAAGAGAAGTCTATTCCAGGCCGAGGAACCTACACGATTGCGCCAGATGGTACTGTAACTTTCACTCCAGACAAGCAGTTTGTAGGTAGTCCAGCTCCAGTCACAGTGAAACGTGTAGATAAGAACGGCACCCCAGTTACTGCGACATACAGTCCAGAGTTTACAAAGGTGACTCCTACAGGAACTAGCGCAACCAGCACAGGTCCTCAAGGTCTTCCGCAAACTGGTACCCCAACCTTCCAAGGTGGTGACCCATTGGTTCCAATTGATGAAACAGTTGAACCAACCTTCGAAGATGGCAGCAAAGAGAAGTCTATTCCAGGCCGAGGAACCTACACGATTGCGCCAGATGGTACTGTAACTTTCACTCCAGACAAGCAGTTTGTAGGTAGTCCAGCTCCAGTCACAGTCAAACGTGTGGATAAGAATGGCACCCCAGTCACTGCGACCTATACCCCAACAGTGACTAAGGTAACCCCAACTTCAACGAATGCCACATCAACTGGTCTGCAAGGACAGCCACAAAGCGGTAAGCCAACCTTTACAGAAGGTAATCCATTGGTTCCAATTGATGATACGAAACCAATGACTTTCGAAGATGGACAGTCAACGAAAACAGTTCCAGGTGTAGGTGAATACAGCATCAATCCAGATGGCTCTATTACCTTTACACCAGAAAAACAATATGTTGGCAAACCAGATCCAGTCACAGTCAAACGTGTGGATAAGAATGGCACTCCAGTGACTGCGACCTACAGTCCAGAACTCACTAAGGTAACACCAACTGGTAAAGATACTTCTTCAGTGAACATTAAGGGGCTTGTTCAAACGGGTACACCAACATTTGAAGGTGGTAATCCGCTTGTTCCAATCGATGAAACAGTGACAGCAACATTTGAAGATAGTTCAACTGAAAAAGTAATTCCAGGTGAAGGAGCTTATACAATCTCACCAGACGGCACCGTCACTTTTACGCCAGAGGCAGACTTTGTAGGAAAAGGAACAGGCGTAACGATTTTCCGCAAGGATAAGAACGGTACCCCAGTCACTGCAAGCTATCGTCCAACAGTTGTAGATCCATCTACTGGTCATGACACGGCTTCTACAGGAGCAAAAGGGCAACCACAAGTGGCAACACCAGTGTTTGAAGGACATATCGATTCGACTGTACCACCAACCTTTGAGGATGGTAGCACGACTATGGTTGTTCCGGGTGAAGGAAGCTATACAATTGATAAAGATGGTAAGATTACCTTTACACCAGAACCAGACTTTGTTGGTACAGCTAAAGGATTGGTTGTGAAACGTTTGGATGTGTATGGAAATGTAGTTACTGCTCGCTACACACCAACTGTCCTTGGACAAACACAAGTGAGTGATGCGACATCAGAAGGTCTTAAAGGTCAAACTCAGACTGGTAAACCAAACTTTACAGGTGATGTCGATCTGACAGTTCCGCCAACCTTTGAAGATGGATCAACTGAAAAAGTCGTTCCAGGTGAAGGAACTTATGTAATCTCACCAGATAGCACCATCACCTTTACTCCAGAGGCAGACTTTGTAGGACAAGCCAAAGGTGTGAAAGTGATCCGTAAAGACCGCAATGGAAATATCATTTCAGGATTCTATACTCCAACAGTAGTAGAACTTCCAGAGCAAGTGAAGCCGTCTGATAAAAAAGAACTTTCAGTAGCTGATTCGAAACCAGATCAATTGACTCAAAACATCTCTGTAGAAAAAAATCAACTTCCAAATACAGGAAGTCAAGAAGATGGTTTGAAAAATCTAGGAATTCTGACAGCCCTAGCAGGTGCCATGACACTTGGATTGCTAGGTAAAAAGAAACGAAACGATGAATCAGACTAATCATTTTTAAGAACCGAGAAATCGGTTCTTTTTTATGACATTTGTCATATTTCCTAGTGACAGAAGCATCTAGCTCCGCTAACTTCAAAGGACTATAATTGAAGTATGAAATGGAGGAAGAAGAAATGAAAAATAAAATGATTGTCGCAGTGAGTTTAGTAGCAGCAGGAGTTATGACCTATCTCATGTTTTCAGGATTGGACGAGGGTTTCTACCATTTTCCTTGGGAGCTCTTTGCTGGCTTTGGAATGATGTCTTGGCTTGTCAGAGAAGGTTTGAAATTATTCAGAGATGTGAAAAAGGAGTTTGAGGAATGAAAAAAGCAATCATCTATTTCTTTATCGGCCTGTCACTCTTGGTATGGTTAGTGGAAATGTTTACTGGTTGGTTTGACCAAACCTTGCTTCGCCAATTTATTCGTGGTGCTTGGGGTTTTGGATTTATGATTTTTGTCGTTTTCCCTATGGGAATGAAGTGGTTGAAAGGAGAATCTCATGACTGTGATTAAAGTTGAGAAATTGAGTAAGAAAATAAAAGACAAGGAGATCTTGCGGAACATCTCCTTTGAAATCAACGATGGTGAATGTGTCGCCTTGATCGGACCTAACGGAGCAGGTAAGACGACCTTGATTGATTGCCTCTTGGGCGACAAGTTCGTGAGCTCAGGTCAGATAGCTATTCAAGGCTTTGCACCAACAGATCCTCGATTAAAGCAGCTTATTTCTATCTTACCTCAAGAAAATACGGTGGTTCAAGACTTGAAAGTGAAAGAACTTCTATCATTTTTCAAGTCACTTTATCCCGACAGTCTTTCAGACAAAGAAATTGATGACTTGCTGAGATTCTCAGACAAGCAGAAAAATCAGCTAGCGGGCAAGTTGTCTGGTGGGCAAAAACGTTTGTTCTCTTTCGTGTTGGCACTAATAGGTCGTCCGAAAATTCTATTTTTGGACGAACCAACTGCTGCCATGGATACCTCGACACGTCAGCATTTTTGGGAAATTGTCAATCAGTTAAAGAAAAATGGTGTCACCATTGTCTACTCTTCTCACTATATCGAAGAGGTAGAACATACGGCTGACCGCATTTTGGTCCTCCACAAGGGTGAATTGATCCGGGATACGACACCTTATGCCATGCGTGGTGAAGAACAAGAAAAACATTTTACGGTACCACTAACTTATCAGGAAGTTATCAGCACTTTGGACCAGATTCAAGGGCTTGAAATCAAGCAAAATGCTCTTTCCTTCACAACCAAAGAAGCCAGCCAGGTATGGAAAGTCTTGCAAGAACAGGGCTGCATGATCGAAGAAATTGAAGTTCGCAATCGAACTCTCTTAGACAGTATCTTCGAAACGACTCAAGACTAAAGGAGATTGACGATGAAAAATATGACAAGTCTCATGAAAGTGGAAATCATTCTGATGAAACGGCAAGCAGTCTACTACTTGCTATCCATCGGACTTCCAAGTGTGTTTTACCTTATCTTTTCTGGTATGATGTCAGGGTCAGATATTCCAGAAATTGCTCTTCAAGCCTATCTTTTTGCCATGACGCTCTTTAGTATCATGTCAAGCGCCTTTTTCAGTATCCCAAGCACACTCGAGTCTGATAAGACAAACAACTGGCAAAAATTGATTCAACATTCTCCCGTATCTATGGTAGAATATTATGTATCAAAACTGTTCAGTACCCTACTGACTTTCTTGTTATCAATTACAGTTGTCTTTTCAGTTGGTCATTTTGTCCGTGGAGTGACTCTGCCTTGGCTTGACTGGATGGTAATTGGTGCTATTTTGCTGATCGGAAGCGTGGTCTTTATCAGCATGGGGGTCTTGGTGAGCTTGCTACCCAGTGCTCAACTGATGACGGTTGTTGGAAATATTGCCTATATTGCTTTGGCTG
>ERZ773062.1403-NODE-1403-length-10128-cov-27.673186_pt1 | contig 10128 bp, 5 predicted proteins | sample MGYA00580626_ERZ773062 | MGnify/ENA primary metagenome ERZ773062 (study PRJEB29015, sample SAMEA2738003) | human oral metagenome | biome: human oral; feature: human-associated habitat; material: dental | place: China | collected 2058 ...
CGCTCAGCGAGCGGGCGCGGAAGCCTAGGTCGATGTTGGCGAGGAGGACCGCGCCGGTCACGTGGTCCGTGTAGGTCAGGCCCAGGCCGGCGACCTGGACGCGGCCGCCGCGGCCCTTCGCGGAGAAAGAACGACGCGAGCGGTACCATGGGCGAGGCTCAACCGGGGGCAGGTGCACGGGCGCCGTGACGACGAGGTCGTTGCCGGTGGCGTCGTGTGCCGCGGCATCGGCGCTGGTGGTGTCGTTGGCGGTGTTGTTGGTGGGCGTGAGCTCCTGGGTCGTGTTCCGGGAAGCGATGTCGCTGGCGGTCTGGGCTGCGTCCGCCGTCACTGAGGACGCGGCCGCCTCTGTCGTGTCGGTCGCGGGCGCGGCGGGGGGCGCCTCGACCGCGTCCTGGTCCTGCAGGGGGGCGTTGGAGGGGACAGCTTCCAGCGGTTCCTGCTCGGCGTCCTCGGTGAACGTCGCCGCCGTCTCCTGGGTGTCCTGAGAGTCCTGGGTATCTTGAGTGCCCTGGGTGTCCTGAGCGTCCTGGTTGGAGGGCGCGCCTGCCTGCGGGGCGGTGCCCTTGAGGATGTCCTCGAAGGACGCGATGGCGGCTCCCTTGGTGGGAGTGCCCTTCGCGGCGGGACCATCCTCCCTGGTGGGGGCGGCGGGGGTCGAGGCGGCTCGCTGGGTGCCAGCTTGGTCGGCGGCAGCCGCCAGGTCGGCCAGCTCCTGGCTGTCCGAACCGTGCAGTTCTTCACGCGGGTCATTCGACATGCCCCCATTGTTTCAGGATCGTGTCGATTGTGTCGTAATGGCGCGCGGAAACCGGTGGGGTGGACTCACGCAAGAAAGCTTGTCCGTGTGGCTTGCGTCTCTGGAATCGGTGATGTATGCTGTAAGCGATTGATTCTCAGTAAGAGCCGACTCGTTAGCGGCTCCGAATGCTCCACCGGGTCCTTCTCCGCGAAGGGCCCGGTATTTTTTTAAAGCGTACACAAATGTGTGTGCGGTGTGACACTATGTGTCTATGGTTACGTCCTCAGAAAACATCCCGGGTATCCGTTACCGTGTCGGCATTGACGTCGGCCTTCGTTCAATCGGTTTCTGCGCGATCGAGGTGGATGATGAAGATCATCCGATCCGGATTCTGAACTCCGTTGTGCACGTGCATGATGCGGGAACTGGTGGACCGGGTGAAACCGACAGCCTGCGGAAGCGATCGGGCATCGCCGCGCGAGCGCGTCGTAGGGGGCGTGCTCAGAAAAAGCGCTTAAAGAGGCTTGATGCTCTCCTGGAAGATCTTGGGTGGGGAGTCGTATCTAATGAAATGCTGGAATCCCACGCGCCTTGGCACGTACGTAAGCGCCTCTTGAATGAATACATCACCGATGAGGTTGAGCGCCGGCAATGCCTGTCGATCGCGGCGGCGCATATTGCGCGCCACCGTGGGTGGCGTAACCCCTATAGCAAGGTTGACACCCTCATGCTGGAGCATGAGCCCAGCGATCGCATGCGAGGCCTAAAAAAAAGAGTTGGGGAGCAAACGGGACTCTGCTTTTCGGATCAAGCGACGCAAGGGGAGCTCATAGCGACACTGTTGGAGCATGACAAGGACGTGACTGTTCGAGGCTTTGTGCGTAAAGGTGGCAAGGCGACAAAAGAGCTTGGCGTATTGCAGGGAAAGTACATGCAGTACGATCTCGTAGCCGAGCTTCGTCACATTTGCGTCAAGCAGAAAGTGTCGGATGAAGTCTTCAAGCAGCTAGTGTCGACGATCTTCTACTCGAAGGAGCCGCAGGCTGATAAGAAGAATCAGCGTAAGCGAGTTGGCATCGATGAACTTCAGCTTGCGGTAGACCCTCAAGCTAAAGAGCTACGAGCCGAACGTGCTCATCCAACGTTCCAAGAGTTCAAAATCGTTGCAACGCTCGCAAATATGCGTATTCAGGAAGATGGAGTCGGGGAGCGTGCTCTCAAGCCTGATGAGTTGCGTGCTGTTACTGCCTATCTTCTCGACGAGAGTGGAGTTGGAATACCTACATGGGAGGAAGTGGCAGGTCAACTTGGTGTCCCCCGGCATCGACTGCGTGGAGCCTCGAAAGCGTCACTGGAGACCGGTGGTGGACTTAGATATCCACCCTTTGATGAGACCACTGCGCGAGTCGCAGAGTCGGAGATTGACTGGTTGGTTGACTGGTGGATACAAGCAGATGACGAATCTCGTGGGCATATGATCGATGAGATTTCCAACGGGTGTGGATCAGAAACAAATGACATTGAAGATGAAGAGGTCATTGAACTCATATCCAGTGCCACCGCGGAAGATGTGGCAAAGCTGGAGCGGCTTGCAAAGAAGCTGCCGTCAGGCAGGGCTGCGTACTCTTTGAAGACTCTCCGTGAGGTAACGTCCTCGATCCTAGAGACAGGTGATGACCTCTCTCGGGTAATCGAGCGCCTGTACGGAGTGGAGCCTGGGTGGGCACCGACTCCCGCACCTATTGAAGATCCAGTTGGAAACCCGAGTGTTGACCGTGTAGTCAAACAAGTTGCTCGATGGCTCAAGTTTGCCGAAAAGCGATGGGGAATCCCGCAAGTGGTGAATATTGAACATACGCGCGAAGGGCTGAAGTCCGCATCTCTCCTTGAAGAAGAAAAAGAAAATAGAATAATATATGAGGAGCGTCGCGAAGATCGCCTTAAGAAAATGTATGCGAGATTGGGGATTAGTGGTCCGTTTAGGCGAAGTGAGCAAACGAGATACGAGATCCTATATTTGCAAGACTGTGCCTGCCTCTATTGCGGTTGTAAAATCGGCTTCGAAACTTTTGAAATCGATCATATTATCCCGCGTGTTGACGCTTCTTCAGATAGTCGAAGAGAAAATCTGGCTGCAGTGTGTCATAACTGTAACACTGCTAAGGGTGGGATGCCTTTTGGGCAATGGGTGAAACTTAATGACTGTCCAAATGGGGTGAGTCTCGAAGAAGCTATTAAGAGAGTGAAGAGATGGGATAAAAATCGAGTTGGTTTAACTGAGAAGGCAATGCGCAAGAGGAAAGACGAAGTAAGTAGCCGACTCAAGGTGGAGAAGCCTTATGAAGAGTTCGATGGGCGTTCGATGGAATCAGTGGCCTGGATGGCTATCGAATTGAAAAAGCGCATCGAGGGTCACTTTAACTTGGATCGTGCAGCCGGTAGTGTAGTGAAGGTAAATGCCTATAGTGGGCGCCTGACGGCATGTGCGCGGCGAGCTGCTCATGTTGATAAGCGGGTTCGTCTGATTCGTCTGAAGGGCGACAATGGCCATCACAAGAATAGATTCGATCGGCGTAATCATGCAATGGATGCGCTCGTCATTGCGCTGATGACTCCAGCAATTGCTCGTACCATTGCGGTTCGTGAAGATCGCCGAGAAGCACAGCAGTTGACACATGCTTTCGAGTCGTGGAAGAGCTTTCTTGGCTCGGAGGAGAGAATGCAGGAGCGTTGGGAATCTTGGATTGGTGACGTTGAGTATGCATGTGATCGATTGAATGAACTCATCGATGCCAACAGGATCCCGGTCACTGAGAACCTTCGACTCCGGAACTCAGGGAAGCTGCATGCCGATCAGCCAGAAAGCCTGAAGAAAGCGAGAAAGGGATCAAAACGTTCTCGCCCACAACGCTATATTCTTGGTGATGCGCTTCCGGTCGAGATTATTAACCGCGTCACTGATCCTGGCTTATGGACTGCTCTTGTATGTGCGCCGGAGTTTGATGACCAACTAGGTTTACCAGCAGATCCAGCCAGGAGCCTAAGCCTTCGCGGATCACGAATCTCTGCTGATTTCCCGATCAACTACTTCCCAACCGATTCACCTGCTCTCGCTGTTCAAGGAGGATATGTCGGTCTGGAGTTCCATCATGCTCGCCTGTACCGGATCATGGGGCCGAAGGAGAAAGTAACGTATGCGTTGCTTCGGGTCTGTGCTATTGATCTGTGCGGCATTGACCGTTCGAATCTATTTTCGGTCGAACTGAAGGAATCGAGCATAAGTATGCGGACTGCAGATCCCAAACTGAAGGAAGCTATGAAGGAAGGAAACGCTATTCAGATTGGTTGGCTCGTCTTGGGAGACGAGATTCAGATCGATCCTTCGAAATTTCCTAAGCAATCTATCGGGAAGTTCCTCGATGAATGTGGTCCTATCTCGAGCTGGAGAGTTTCGGCATTAAATACTCCATCAAAGATCACCCTCAAGCCACGGCTGCTTTCGAATGAGCCGCTGCTCAAAGATAGGCATGGGGGGCGTAAGAATGATCTTGTAGCTTCTGAGTGCGTCGAGAAGATTATGAAGAAGACGGGCTGGGTTGTGGAAATTAATGCCTTGCTCAAGTCGGGTTCGATTCGTGTTATCCGGCGCAATGCTCTTGGTGAGGTTCGCACATCGCCAAAGTCCGGTCTTCCCATTAGTCTGGACTTGCGGTAGTGACATGAACTCGCAGTGGCGCGTGATTGACCTGTGTGGTTTCGAAGGCGAGCTTCGATCGACGCGAGGCGGAGTGGAGGTGTGCCCTGAGGAGGGTACGTCGACGATCATTCCCGTCGCTGAGGTTGCAGTCATCCTCGTGGGCATGAAGGTTGCTCTTAGTGCCGCTGTTCTGCATCGGTTGGCCGAGGCTGATGTTGCCGTCCTCTTCTGCGATTGGAGGGGTATACCGGAGGGCGGCTGCTACTCATGGTCGGATCATGGTCGAGTGGCGGCCCGCCACCGAGCTCAGGCGGAGGTATCGCTGCCTCGGAAGAAGAATGCCTGGGCTCGTCTGGTGCGGGCGAAGATCGAGGGGCAGGCTGCGGTGCTTGAGAATCTTAAGCTTCGCGGGGGAGGTGAGCTCCTCGCGCTTGCGGATCAAGTGCGTTCTGGGGATCCTGGAAACGTTGAGGCCCAGGCGGCTCGCCTGTACTGGTCGCGCGCTCTTGGTAGGGGTGTGGGGCGGCAGCCTGCAGCGGGGCAACTCATCGGAGCCAATGCGTGCCTGGATTACGGGTACTCGGTGCTGCGCGGGCATCTGATGCGCGCCGTCTTGGCGGCGGGACTGGCTCCAGCGCTAGGTGTCTTCCACCGAGGCCGAGGCAACGCCTTCGCGCTTGCCGATGATCTGATTGAGCCGTTTAGGCCGGCGATCGATGAGGTTGCTTTGCAGCTTCCCCCTACGGCGTCTCCTTCGGATCGTTCGGTCAAGCAGCTTCTCGTGGCGGCAGCATCCCAGCGTTTTGACGGAGATGGGCACGGGATCCCTGCTGTGGCTGAAGCTCTTGCGCAGTCTTTTGGGCGTTATGTCGAGGGTGACGTCGACCGACTGCGCGTGTTGTCGTGGCAGGGGCCGTCCTCCGTGGGCGTGAGGGATTGAGATGGCGGACGATGCGATGTGGTGTCTGGTCATGTTCGATCTCCCGGTGGAGACGAAGAAGCAGCGTCGTGAGGCAACGCGCTTCCGTAATGACCTGTTGGACTGGGGCTTCTGCATGGTCCAGTTCAGCGTCTATGTGAAGTACTGGCCGACCGGCGGTCAGGATCATGCGACGTTGAGGGCGATCAAGACTCATCTGCCGGAGGGAGGGCAGGTTCGGGTGTTGGCGTTGACGGATCGGCAGTGGGCGACGGGGCTTCGTTTTGAGAACGCGAAGGCTCGGAAGGAAGCTGGGAACCCCGAACAGCTCATGATTTTCTAACGTCGAACCCCGAGTTTTTGGCTGTTTGCTCCCGAAAACTCGGGGTTCTCAGTATATCAAAGGGGATTGGTGATTGATTCCCAGCCCTCCGCATTCGTGGCACACCAGTCGCCCAGTATATCAAAGGGGATTGGTGATTGATTCCCAGCGTGGTTGGTGGTGGGGTTACTTCTGGTGCAGTATATCAAAGGGGATTGGTGATTGATTCCCAGCTTCTCGCCGAGGATGCGGTTCATGACGACAGTATATCAAAGGGGATTGGTGATTGATTCCCAGCCACTGAGGACGTTGCTAACGCTCGCATCCAGTATATCAAAGGGGATTGGTGATTGATTCCCAGCACCAGACGCGGGCGGGCAGGTTGCTGGCCAGTATATCAAAGGGGATTGGTGATTGATTCCCAGCCCTTGCCTACAGGGACATCGCGAATGTCCAGTATATCAAAGGGGATTGGTGATTGATTCCCAGCAGGCGGGAGGATTACGATCGGCACTCCGCAGTATATCAAAGGGGATTGGTGATTGATTCCCAGCGGAACCGTGCCCGCTCTCCGCTCGGGTTCAGTATATCAAAGGGGATTGGTGATTGATTCCCAGCTCGCGGTACTCCGCAGCGGGCACCCCGTCAGTATATCAAAGGGGATTGGTGATTGATTCCCAGCAACATCACGGTCGCCCAGTGCCTGGCTGCAGTATATCAAAGGGGATTGGTGATTGATTCCCAGCATCACGACCAAGACCCCTTGGGGCGAATCAGTATATCAAAGGGGATTGGTGATTGATTCCCAGCGGCCTTCACGGCCTTCGCCTTGTCCCAGCAGTATATCAAAGGGGATTGGTGATTGATTCCCAGCCATCCCACGCGGGACGGTGCTCGAGCCGCAGTATATCAAAGGGGATTGGTGATTGATTCCCAGCGACACAAGCGGCGTAGCATCCTGGCAGACAGTATATCAAAGGGGATTGGTGATTGATTCCCAGCAGCCGCGCTTTAAGTACTCGGTGCGCTCCAGTATATCAAAGGGGATTGGTGATTGATTCCCAGCGTCGATGCCGGGCCCTGACATGACGGTCCAGTATATCAAAGGGGATTGGTGATTGATTCCCAGCGCAGCTACGTTTTGGCCGAGGCGGCCCCCAGTATATCAAAGGGGATTGGTGATTGATTCCCAGCACCCCACATTGTCCCGCGTGCCGCCTCACAGTATATCAAAGGGGATTGGTGATTGATTCCCAGCCTCGTGGTTGCGGGGTTTATTCTTTGGGCGGTATATCAAAGGGGATTGGTGATTGATTCCCAGCCTGCTTCCCAGTTATCATCGATGACCATCAGTATATCAAAGGGGATTGGTGATTGATTCCCAGCTGGCGCGGAGTGTTCCGCATGTGGGATGCAGTATATCAAAGGGGATTGGTGATTGATTCCCAGCTCGAGCAGCGCGTTCTTCGTCTGCTTCGCAGTATATCAAAGGGGATTGGTGATTGATTCCCAGCCGCGCCGCCTCGCTCGCGAAGCGATCAGCAGTATATCAAAGGGGATTGGTGATTGATTCCCAGCCGCGCGGCGTTTTCCGCAACGCTGGCGGCAGTATATCAAAGGGGATTGGTGATTGATTCCCAGCGCGTGGACGCGAACGGCGCGGTTGGCTTCAGTATATCAAAGGGGATTGGTGATTGATTCCCAGCTCCAGGTCGACGCGCATTTGCGCGTCAGCAGTATATCAAAGGGGATTGGTGATTGATTCCCAGCGACGTTCACGCCGCCCGCAGGCTCGCTGCAGTATATCAAAGGGGATTGGTGATTGATTCCCAGCAGGCGGTCGCGCTTCCATTTGCAGAGCTCAGTATATCAAAGGGGATTGGTGATTGATTCCCAGCCGACCGGGCGGGAAACGCGCCTCCGACACAGTATATCAAAGGGGATTGGTGATTGATTCCCAGCCCGAACGCGTGCGCGCAAGTCGAAACTACAGTATATCAAAGGGGATTGGTGATTGATTCCCAGCTGGTTTCCGATGCGGATGACGATGGTCTCAGTATATCAAAGGGGATTGGTGATTGATTCCCAGCGAGCGGTCATCGCTTCACGGATCAGGAGCAGTATATCAAAGGGGATTGGTGATTGATTCCCAGCTTCCTTTCGTGAAGGGTGTGCTGGTGATCAGTATATCAAAGGGGATTGGTGATTGATTCCCAGTGCCGAGAGCTGTTCAAGTTTGCGCGAGCCAGTATATCAAAGGGGATTGGTGATTGATTCCCAGCACGGACGGCTTGTGGAACGCGACGGCCACAGTATATCAATGGGGATTGGTGATTGATTCCCAGCTAGAACACGTCGGGCGCGAACGTTGGCGTCAGTATATCAAAGGGGATTGGTGACTGATTCTGACGACGTGCGTCTATTGCATAGTTGTGAAGTCTGTTAAAAGAAAGGTCATATTGTATGTGTGCACTCATCACCTTATGTGCCGGGCATGTCGAAATGAAGATGCTGACAGGTGGCGTCTTGCTGATGTCTTGCGCATTCGTAAACCGGTACCGTATCCTGCTCGGCTACCCAAAACGAGGAAGAAGGAGAGGGTGAGGACATGAACGCGGCACAGGTGACGCAGGCGGGTGCTGGTGAGGCGATGGAGATGCAGCAGGAAGCAGGTGAGGCAAAGGCGACGCGGCAGGGTGCACGTGGGGCGGTGAAGACGCAGATTCGCGCGCGCATCACGCACGTGGGCAGCGAGTATCGCAAGGACGTCACCTCCGGCACCTGCGAGCTGTGCATCGCCGACTGGAGCGCCCGCATCCGCGACATGTCCTTCGAACTCGTGGACGTCAACACCGGTGCCACGTGGCAGGCGACCACCCCCACCCTCCACGTCGGCCGGTGGAACGACATCTGGGAGGTTCGGGTCAACCCCTTCCAGCTCTCCAAGGCCCTCTCCCACGTCACCCTCGTCGTCGACATCGACCGCCTGAACGACGACGATGGCCGTGCCCTCATCACCCTCGGAATCCTCGAGGCCGTCGAAGCCTGCACCAGCGCCTCTGACATGGTTGAGCGCCTTGACGGAGCTTACATCCACGACGACGACTGGGATGAAGAACAATTCTCCCTAACGCTGCCCGAGTCTGATGCTCTCTGAAAGTTCAGCTGGATCTCAATGGTCGATCCCCTGCCAAGCACCAGCTGCCTGCCGGTCACGTCGCTGTCGCAGTCTCTTTTCGCAACGTGGCGACGGGCCGTCGACACTGTCGTGTCCGCGCCTTCGTCTTCGAGCGAGTTGCTGATCGTGACTTGACCCGTGCGCCACACCTCGTGGAGGCGCTCTGATCGATGTGTGTGATAGCGATGTTGTCGTCGTTAGTGGGCATGGTGCCGGGGGTGAAACCGGAGTCACCTCTGTCGGTGGCTATCTTGGGTGTTGTGAAACCGTTGGCACCTTTGTTGGCGGATACTGGCTGTTTTTGGTTGAAACTGCGAGACGGTGGTGCCACTGGTTGCATGCGAGCCCTGCGTGGTGCTGTCAGTGGTGTCACTGGTTTCAATCGAGGGGTCAATGGTGGTGACGGTGGTGTCGCCGGTTTCACGCGAGCGCAGCGAGGCGGCGTCAGTGGTGCTACAGGTTTCTCTGTGTGCGGCTACGGTGCTGTCGGTGGTGCCGCTGGTTTCGTGTGCGGGCGGTGAAGTGTTGGCATTGGGGCGCAGCTAGTGATGTCCTTCGTGCGCGTGAAACCCGTGGCACCTTTGTTGGCGTGTTTCTGGGATGTTGTGAAACCGGTGACACCTTTGTTGGCGGAGAATGGCTGTATTTCGGGTGAAACTGCGAGACAGTGGTGCCACTGGTTGCATGCGAGTGCTGCGTGGTGCTGTCGGTGGTGCTACCGGTTTCGTGTGCGGGCGGTGATGTGTTGGCATGGGGGCGCGGCTAGTGATGTCCTTCGTGCGCGTGAAACCCGTGGCGCCTCTGCCGGTGTGTTTCAGGGACGTTGTGAAACCGGAGGCACCACTGTTGGGGTGTTTCTTGGGTGTTGTGAAACCGGTGGCACCTTTGTTGGCGAATAATGGCTATATTTCGGGTGAAACTGTGTGACGGTGGTGTTGCTGGTTTCAATCGAGGGGCCAATGGTGGTGATGGTGGTGCCGCCGGTTTCATTTGGGCGCAGCGAGGCGGCGTCGGTGTTGCCGGTTTCACCTGGGCGCAGCGAGGTGGCGTCAGTGGTGTTGCCGGTTTCACCTGGGCGCAGCGAGGTGGCGTCAGTGGTGCCTGTGGTTTCATCTGGGCGCAGCGAGGTGGCGTCAGTGGTTCCACCGAGCGAAGATAGCCGCGCAACAACCTAGCGCAGGCAAAACAAAAACCCCGAAGCGAAAGCTTCGGGGGCTTGCTGGTGGCTCCGACCGGCGTCGATCCGGTGACCTTTCGATTTTCAGTCGAA
>ERZ773062.1404-NODE-1404-length-10125-cov-6.224230_pt1 | contig 10125 bp, 10 predicted proteins | sample MGYA00580626_ERZ773062 | MGnify/ENA primary metagenome ERZ773062 (study PRJEB29015, sample SAMEA2738003) | human oral metagenome | biome: human oral; feature: human-associated habitat; material: dental | place: China | collected 2058 ...
CATTGCATGCTGGAGTCAAAGTCCAGTGCCTTACCGCTTGGCGACAGCCCAACAACATCTTCATATTTTTATCCTTTACAGACATAAATCATTATACAAAAAAAAATTGATTTTGTCAACACTTTTTTTGTAATTTTTCAACATTTTAATATTGGGTGTATTGTATAATCAAGTGCAACACCTAAAACATATAAAAAAAACATAGTAAAAATGATATACTGATATCTCCTACAAAATTAGAAAGGATCATTCTTACTATGTTAAGATAACAATAACACAAATTTATAGAAAAATCACTATAGATATTCAATTTTTAAATATACTTCAATATTTTTTATTCCTTAATTCCTCTTAGTGCTTTTTCTAAATTTTCTGATTCCCATTTTCCATCTACTTTTACCATTAATGCTGATAAATCTTGTAATATCACTTCTTCATCTGTAACTTTTTTAGCTTCTTTTTCATACATATTTATTCTTTCTTCAATTGCAATATTATAATAATTTCGTTTAGCAGGTTCATTTCCTCTTTCCTTCATAATTGCCTCCAATTCACTTTCGCTCATTTTAGCTCTTTCCAAAATTATTCTTTCTGTTTCATCATCTACTTCTAGCATATCTGGAACACTTTTCAAACTCTTAGATTTTATATCATAAACTACTTCTGCCTCACCATTTGAAAGATAATCTATTTGTTTTACATCAAATTTTAACTTTGTTTCATCTGCTGTAATTCTTGAAATTTCCCTTGCATATTTTTCTACAATCTCTCTTTTTAAAGAATTGCTGATAATATAATCCTTTTTAAACAATTTGCTGTATGCTTCCTTTTCAAGATTTCTTTCATTATCTCTTATTCCTTCATTTACAATTGTGAAGAAAAATGAATTCAGTCTGCTTTGAAGCGCTCTTTTTATTGCCATATCCTCATTTGCCTGTGTTCCTGCTGTAAAAGCATTTCCTGCAACAATCATCATAATTAAAAATAATAATTTTTTCATGCTCTTCTCCTTAATAATATTTTTATCTTTCTATTAATATTATACCATATTTTCAAAAAAATTTTTTAATAAATTAAATTTTTTTACTTTAGTTCACTTAATTCCCATTGTCCGTTTACTTCAGTCAATACTGCTTTTTCATTTGCTGAAATTACTGTTTCTAAACTTGTATTTTCCAAGGCTTTTCCCATAATATCCAAAATTTCATCTACCATAATGTCATAAATCCGCACTTTTTCTGATTCATTTCCATTTTTTACCATTAAAGCTTCTATTTCATCTTCACTTTTATAACCTGATTTTTTTAAAACATTAATTCTAACATTCTCTTCAAATCTTTTTTCTATTCCCTCCAATGCCTTATCAAAATCCTTCATTTTTACATCATACACTACTTCAACATTTTTATTATCAATAGATTTAATATTTTTAACTTCAAATCTTAATTTCATATTTTTCAAATAAATATCAGAACATCCTTTAGAAAATTTTTCCAATATCTTTTTTTTATTTAAATCACTAATTTTATAATCTTTGTCAAATAATAAATCTGCATTATTACTAAAAGAATCTTTAATCACTTCCGATAAAGTCTGATTTTCAACTATTTTCTTAATATTTTCCATATCTTTTTGAAAGGCATTTTCAATTTTAATTTTCTCACTTCCTGATACCATATTCATCGATGTATTCCGATTTTTTTGCACTGTCGTCCCTGCAAGTGCATTTCCCATTACTGCCAACATCAATACAAATAATAATTTTTTCATAAACTCTCCTCACTTTATCTTTTATTTTTCTTTGTCAAAATTATAACATACTTTCTTAAAATATTGAAAATAATTTTTTTCATTTATTCTTTTATCTAATTATTTTTTAATATTAATATTTTTTAATCTCTTCCACCATATTTCGCTTCAATATTTCTATAATCTTCTCCCAATATTTTATTTACAAATTTAAAAAAATCTAAATTTTCATTTTGACCTACAAAAACTGTTAATATTTTATCTTCATTTTTATCATCGTAAACATAAAATTTATTGTCTTTGCTGTCAGTTCCTTTTCTTAAAAATACTCCTTCTGAAATTTCTTCATCTTCTTCTTTTTTTCCAAAAATAAGAATTCTAACAATTTTTTCTTTTTCTTTCAGATCTTTTAATTTTATTTTTTTCTCAAAATCTTTATTTTTTCCTAAAAAAATAAGTTCACAATTTAATCCACTACATCCAAATGTCCAATCGAAAATCTTTTTCTCCTTGTCTATTCTCGTTTCGATATAATCAAATTTTTTTTGATTAACAATTTGCTTTATTTGTTCATCATCTGAAAGTGATTCAAAATTTTTTCTCTTTTCTTCTAAATAACTATCGTTTTCAATAGTTTCACCCTTTTCCGAATTTTCCATAATCCTTTTAAACATTTCAGTGCCTTGAAGTTTTTTTGTCAATTTTTCAAGTTTTGTAATTTCTTTTTCTGACATTTCTCCAAAAAATCCTTTCAAAGCCATTGTCATCTGAATTGTCATAACAGTCATCATTTCCTTATTTTTATTATATTCCGCCACTTCTTTAGAAATCCTTTTATTCGCAATTTTATTTATAAAATCATTGACCATTCCTTCAGTATCACCTGTAAACGCTTTTAGGATACCACCAACCATAAAAAAAGTTAATTGATCAGAATAAGCTTCTTCATCAGAAATTCTGTATTTTTCTAGCAAATTTTTATTATCAAGTATTTTATCAATTTCATCCATTTTTTGCGTTATTTCATCTATTTTCTGTTTCATTAACTTAGGATTTCCATCTTCTTTTATATTTTCCGTTTCTTTTGATAAATATTCAAAAAAATCTATTGTTTTCAAATAATACTGATTATCGCTAATCTTTTTAACTTTTTCAAAATACTCATTTTTTATATTTTTGTTTTTGGAACAATTCCAGAAATCCCTTCCCAAAACGAAATTTTTTCTATCTTCAGGAATATTCATTTTCAAATATTCTGAAACATATTTTTTCTTCTGAGGATCATTTGGTATTTCAGTCAAAAAATACGATTCTATCAATCTTTCCAAGGCGATATAATTTCTTTTATCTTTCTGATAAAGTTTTTCCCATTTATCCTTACTTTCAGTTGCCCTTTTCCCGTCTCCATCTTCTTCTACAAATCCTTCTCCAAATTCCTTATCCAATTTTACAGTTTCGTCAATTATTTCTTGTTTCACACCTGCTTTTGACAAATCTTGCTGGATTTTTTCCTTTATTGTTAAGGCGGCTAAATTTAGGTTTATTATAAAAAAAAAGGACTATGATTAGAAATATTTTTTTCATGTTATTTTACTTGTATAATATAGTTACATTATACAAGCTCCTTTCTTTAAATTTTTTATATTGATTATATATTTTTTAAATCTATTTTTTATTTTAAATATTTTTATAATTTTTTTTATTTCCACAGATACTTATCAATTTTTTTACTAATTTTATGTAAAAATAGCAAATTTAAAATCATCAGAAATCCAATTATTATAACACATAAAATTAAAATAACTAAATTAATTTCTTTATTTAAAATAACATTCCAGATTATTAAAATTCCTAAAGGGAAAATTATAAAAGAAGTCCGACTTCCTGGGGAAAACTTTTTATATCTAAGCGCATCATACATATGAGGTACTAAATGTGCAATATATACGATAAATAATGACAGTACTATTTCATACATACTAAACTCACTTGCTATAAAAAGTAATGTTGATAAAATTATAAATTCTTCGGCAATCATTAATGAAAGTGTTTCTGTAGATGGATAATTCCCTTTTTTCTTCACAAATAATTCATTTTTCATATCTTTTACAACTTTATTTTTTTCTATAAAATTTTTTATAAAAATTATTTCTTCAAATTCGTGTATCATAAATAATACTATTGCTATAAATGACAATTTGTATATTTCCATTCTCACATTTCCTCCTCAAAAATTGAAATCGTAACTTCTCCCAGCTTCATTTTTTTTACCAAAAAATTTCCTTTTCTGCTCGAAGCTAGATAGGCACAAGGCTCAGAAACTCCGTATACTCCGATTTGATTTTTTACAAATTCTGAACGCTCTTTGACTAAATTTTCTACTTCCAAAATTTTTTCTTTTTCAAAAAATTCTATTGGAATATTTAATTCAGTCATTGCTTCTAAAAGTCCAATTTCATCAGATTTTACCCAAGCGGATGCAGCTTTTTTTATCGAGTCCATTTCTAAATTTTGAGTTTCCATTACGTAATTTATTTTTTCGATGATTTTTTCTTTTGGTGTATTCCTTTTGCATCCGATTCCGAGAATAATATTTTTGGGAACAATTTTAGAAATTTCAATATTTTTTCTGTTTGAGACAATTATTGCTCCAGCACAATTTTTGTCATTTTCTACGATATTTTTTGGCAAATGAATGCTCACATTTTCTCCATTTACGATAAGCGAAGTAACTCTTTTGGCATCGTCCAGACTTTCCAATTTTGCTTTAATTTTTTGCGACAATGTGTCAACTGCAATTTTTCCACCAACATCAGAAGCTGTTGTAATTACTGGGATTGCTCCAATTCCATCCGCAATTTTTTTACATTCTTCATTTGCCCCTCCAAGATGTCCTGAAAGCAGTGAAATCACAAAATTAGCGTGGTCATCAACTGTAATAACAGCTGGGTCTGTGTCCTTGCTTTTAAATTTCCCTTCAATAATTCTCACAACTGCTCCAGTCGCCGCAACGAAAATATGTAAATCATATTTATCAAATGTCTTTTCTAATAAAATTGGCACTCGCTCATTTATCACAAATAAATTTTCCACATTTTCACTTTCAAGATTGAGCATATTTGCCACTCTTTGTGACACATAAATATGCAAATTTTTATAAACATTATTTCGTATTTTTAGACAGGTTTCATATCCGTTTTTGCTTACGCAATATACTGCTGTTTTCATTTTTTCTCCTTTTTTGTTAAATTTATTCGAAAATTTTAAAATAATATTTCAAAATAACTCTTATATTTTTAATAATTAGATTATTTTTCTAGTTCTTTTATTATTTTATAAAATTTAGTTTTTTCTAGTTCATTTACAAATTGTTTTCCTTCTTCTTCATCAATTGAAGTTACCATTGTTATTATCAACAAATATGTCCTTTCTGGTACAATATTATATCTTATTGCATCTTCTGTCATTTTTTCATTATTTGCAATATTTTTTAAATAATAATTTTTTATTTCTTCTCTAGTTTTCAAATCAAGTCCTTTTGATCCTTTTGAATTTTCTTCCATTAATTCATTAATTTTTGAAGCATGAAGCAAAAAATTAAAATTATAAACAAGTTCATCTACAACACCAAATTCTCTTTTATTTTGTTCAGATTGAAAAAAATCTTCTACAATTTTAAGATTTTCAACTTGCTTCTTAGAATTTTTTTCAATTTCTTCCAAATCCTTTTCATTTGTTGCCAAATCCTCAACAGTATCACTAAATTTTTTACTTTTACTCAATAAATCAATATCTGTGAGAACGATCTCTATCAATTTATAAACAGCCGGTCTGTCCTTATATTTTTCCTTAATTTTATCAAAATATTCTTGTGCTTTTTTCTTTTCCCCAATTTGATAATAATAAAATCCACTCATGCTCCAAGATTCAAAATCGGTAATATCTTTTTCTTTCAAATTTTCTTCAAGCAACTTTTTAGCTTTTAAAATACTTTGCGTATCACCTTTTATTGAATATATTGAAATCAAATATTGTTTAATTTGAATATTATTTTTATCCTTTTTTAATAACTTTTCTGCTTTATTAATCAAACTACTGATTTCATTTTTTTGTGGAATAATCGACATTTCACCTCTTGAATCCAACAAGAATTTTGATGTTTCATCAATTATGCTTTGTTTTACTCCCCTTTTTGAAAGTGTTTCCTGAACATATTCCCTAAACGTATACGCATTTGCTCCTAAACTTGTTGCTAAAAAAATTGTAATTGCACAAATTAATTTTTTCATAAAATTTTCTCCTTTTTTCTATTTTTTTATAAATTTAATTTCTATTTTATCTTCATCAATTACGCTGCCATTCACAATATATTTTCTATTTTTATCTTCCAGTTCTCTTGCTGATTTCCACTTGAGTGTTTTAAAATCTACATTTTCAATTTTTTTAGACTCTACAAAATTAAATCCTGAAAAATAATCATAAAAAATTACGAACAAATTATTTTCATCTCGAACATATATAATTTTTTCCGTTATCGGCTCTTTCATAACTTGAAATTTTTCAGGTTTTATATCTTTTAATTCAAGACCAAACAAATAAACTTTATTTTTATCTTTTCCAAAATCATCTTTATTCTCTATATTTTCAAAATGCAACGCTTCAAATGATTTCACATCTACATTTTGAAGTTCTTGTATATCCGCATATTCTTTACTAAAATAAACTTTTTTATCGTCTTTTGTATAATAACGATTTAGCACTTTAAAATTTTTAGGATTTAATCCTTTTAACTCTTTTACCATTTCATCTTTTCCAGCCACAAAATTTATATAATATGCTTTATTTTTATCCTTTGCATACATAAAATAATCTTTTTCATAATCTTTTACTACTTGAAAAGTTTTTCCATCCACATTTAAAACTATTCCATCATTAGAATAAAATTGATTTTTATCTCTTACCAAATGTTCATTAACCCTTTGAAAAGTATAAGGATCCGAATTTTTTATTCTTTCATTTGAATGATACAAATAATTTTTGTCTCTCGCAAATCCTGCATAATCATCAATTACTTCAAAAGTTTTTGTGTCTGCTCCATCTATTTTTTCATTTCCTTCATAAACATTATTTTTATCTTTTGAAAAATTTGATTTCATTATTTTAAAACTTTTAAAATCAGCATTTTCCAGTTTATCTCCTTGAAAATAAATATTATTTTTGTCAAAAAAATAACTGGAATCATCATCAAAAAATTTTAATGTCTGTAAATCTATATCCTCTTTTTTTTCTCCATAAAGATACACATTTTTTCCATCTATAAAAATATAATCTTTTAAAATTTTAACGTTTTGGGGAACTACTCCATCTATTTTTTTACCAATATAATAAACACTATTTTTATCTTTTGAATACCCTCCACCAATTAGTTGAAAAGTTTGTTTGTCAACATTTTTTAAAATTTTGGGAGACATTATCACATTATCTAAATCGACAGGAAGTCCTCCATTATATGAAAATAAAATATACACTCCGTTTTTATCTTTTAAATAAATTGAAAATTCATCTGTCATTATTTCAAGAGTTTTTACATCTATATTATCTACCTTATTCTCCCAAAAATAAAGATTATTTTTATCTTTACTCAATCCGTAACTAATTTTTGTCAATAATTTAAAACTTTTAGGATCTGCTTCATTAAGAACATTTTCTTCATAATAAACATTATTCTTATCTTTTGCATACTCACCATCTTCAAAAACTTCAAAAGTCTTTGCATCAGCTCCATCTATTTTTCTATTTATGTAATAAACTTCTCCATCTTCTATTCCATAATTTTCATTTAATTTTTTATTTTCTGAAAAAATCAAATTACTAATTAAAAATATCAAAACAAACATTTTAATAAAACTCTTTTTCATCTTTTTTCAACCTTTCCTAAAATTCTACACTTCCATCTCAAACACATTAATCACAGGCGTTTCATAAGGATGAACCTCCTTAATTAAATAACACGCTAACTCACAAAATTCTTTTTTCACTCTAAATTTCATAATTTTTTCATTGGCAACGCTGGATTTTCCAACTTCTCCATCAAAAGGATTTCCACCTTCCAAAGTTTTCCAATGTCCAATTCCATCAATTGTAGAATAAACATCTGCGTAAAAGCCTTCTGTCAAAAGGTTATATTTTTGCAAGTTTTCCACAATTTTTTCCACATAATCTTCTGGAACAAAAACTTCAAAACAGCTGTATTTTTCTTTAAATTCAAGTTTTGAACTCAATAAATCGTCATTTTCATAATTTAAAGTCAAATAAAAAAATGGTGTATTTTTAAACAATAATTCTAAAAATATTTTGTCGCCTTCCCACAATTTTAAATCAAAAATTTCTTTTTTAGGAATCCATTTTAAGTTGCCTTCATCACATTCATGCTGATTTCCTGAAAAATCCGAACTTGTGTAAAGATACATAAATAGCGACTCATCATCGTTGTAATTAAAAATCACAAGTCCACGAAATTCATAACTATTCAATTCGTAACCAGTTTCTTCTTGAACTTCTCTTTTTAAGCACTCTTCAGGTGTTTCCCCAGCTTCCAATTTTCCGCCAATTCCTAGCCATTTTCCTTTATTTATATCATTTTCCTTTTTAGTCCTGTGTAGCATCAGATATTTTTCATCTTTTTCTAAATAACATAATGTCGTGATCATTTTTATTTCCCCTTTTTTATTTTATTTATAAAATATTATACCATATAGTTATGTTGATTTAGAATAGTGGTAGAAAATTTTAATGTTGAAATTTCTGGTAAACTAAAAAAAAACTTACATAAAAATTTTTTTATGATAGAATAGTAAAAATTATAATTTTAAAGGAGGAAATTAATGCCTAGAAATAAAAAAGAGGGAATTATTTTTGGAGTTACAATGTGTTTTTTTATGGTTTGTGGAATGAGTGCCTATAATTTGGCTCTTGTTGGAAAATTGAGTTTTACAAAATTTGCGATTGGATTAATTCCAGGATTTATTGTTGCTTTTTTCTTTGATGTGGTTATTGTTGGACCTGTTGCAAAAAAGTTGGCTTTTAAATTACCGATTGACAGAAATAATAAACTACAAACTATTTTAGCAATATCGCTTTTAATGGTTACTGGAATGGTGACTTTTATGTCAGTTTTCGGTCTGTTAATGCGTCCTGAATTGCCAGAAAATATTGTAAGTGCATATTTTACAGCTTGGGGAATGAACTTTATAGCTGCTTTGCCGTTACAATTATTGCTTGTAGGTCCGATTTCACGATTGAAATTGCAAATGTGGCAAAGATATTTTGATAATAGAGCATAAAAAAAACATAATTATTAAACTTTTTGAAATTTTCATTTAGTTTTTTAATTATGTTATTTTTTTCATAAATATATTATTTTAATATTATTTTATTTAAACATTTCCTCATATTCCTTTGATTTCCAATCATTTCCTTTTTTTTCAAAAGTAATATCTTTTTTAGTAATTTCATAAGATGGATTTTCTTTAAATTCTTTTTTCATTGAATCTATCATATACATCAAAAATTCTGCGGCTATTTCCTTTTCATTCATATTTTTTAATTTATCAGCATTATATTTCTCCACCAAACTTTTTTGAATTTCCTCTTCACTTAAATTGTCCAATTTATCAAATGAAGGTATTTTTATTTCACATTTTACAATTGCTTTTGAATTTGATAAATACTTTATACTTTTTACTTCTATTTTAGTATTTTCAGCCATAAGATCAAACATCTGTGAATAAACTTCTAAGAAAGTTTTATAAAGATAAATATCTTCTGATTTATTATTTTTTTGATTTTTCATAGCATTTTCTGCTTCTGAAAATGTTGATAAGTACTCTTTAAAACCTCTATTTATATAATACTTTATCTTTTCTTCAATCTTTTTATTTTCCATTTCAATCTGTTCCGCAGACAATATAACATTTTTACCCTTTGTCACTTGATAACCTTGTCCAAAAATTTGTAACGAAAATGTAAACAATACGATTAATAATAATTTTTTCATCTAAAATTCTCCTTCTTTTCTTACTTTATCAAAATTTTTATATTTTTATTCTTTAATCCCTCTTCTAAACTCATGCGAAAACGTCTTATCATAAAGTTTAGATTTAGAATATTTACCCCCCATAAAGTTTCCAACCAAAATTTGTGCAGTTTTCGTAATTTTTTCATCTTTCACTTTTTGAGCAATGTTTTCCAATGTTCCCATAACGATTTTCTGATCTTCCCAAGTTGCTCTTTGAACAATTGCAATTGGCGTTGTTTTATCATAATGTTTTAATAATCTTTTTACAACTTCATCAATCATTTGCACAGATAAGAATA
>ERZ773062.1406-NODE-1406-length-10118-cov-19.434562_pt1 | contig 10118 bp, 8 predicted proteins | sample MGYA00580626_ERZ773062 | MGnify/ENA primary metagenome ERZ773062 (study PRJEB29015, sample SAMEA2738003) | human oral metagenome | biome: human oral; feature: human-associated habitat; material: dental | place: China | collected 2058 ...
CATGATACGCCTGATACAGTGGTGTTGTGGGCCAGGAACAAGTGACTTTCATGAAGGCTCCTTTCTATGCTACAACTAGCCTGTTACTAAAAATCGCGCTATACATACAATAATACCCATGCTCGCTAGATTTGTAAAGAATACCATACATCGTATTCACTGCCCCAAATATGTAACTCATCTGTTAATATTTTAAATATTTTTAAAATAAAATTATGAAAATCCATTTGTAATTAACGAAAAATGTTATATTGTTTTAAATATATTTGAAATACATCTGACACAAAGTCTTTATAAAGCGAGTATATATCTATCTTTCATTATATAAGAGAGTATTAAATCAACCTATAGATATATATTCATTTATGAAGAGTCTTTCACAATATGAAAACAAATTACAAATTAAGTAATATAGTTAAGGTGTAAGAGAATGAGAGCGAGAAAAATGGTGGTCAAATTTATATTGCTTCCCTAGATATACCTGATCAAGATAAATTGATGAAACGCTATAAACAACCAGCTTTTATTACAGGCATGCTAGATAACAGTTCCATTCAAGTCGATGGCGGTGTTATGAACGTAAATACTGCACCATGGCTTGCGCCGGGAGATGCTTTCACAAGCAATGTGAAAACTACCTATGCTAGCGGTAATGCCGTAAAATTGACAGAACAAGACCTAAAAGGCACTTGGACTGAACTCGCATTCGGCGGCCGTTATGGTTTCAATACGAACAACAGCATATATGCGGACGTTATTATCGGTCTATCTGGTGATTACCAAGCTGACTGGGGCGTAAACGCTGGATTTACTCATAAATTCTAATTTATATTACATACCGTTATATATGGACATATAGTTGTACAACCATAGATATCTCCCCTGTATATCCCTTGCATATCTATGAGAGACGCATCCTAATATATTTCCCCTTTTTATGCAATACTACTCCCATAGGATGCTACTTCCCCTCTTATCATAAGCTGTATGGCCTTATATACATACATTTAGATTCCGTCTAAATATTTACTAACTTTCTTACAACAATGCAAAACGCCCCCTTCATAGGCAACCTTAAATGGTTGCTGTGAAGGGGGCGTTTTGTTTTGCTAATAGTCATTTTATTAAGAAATATTAGATTACTATGTAAAATGTATACCTATAGCTTTATTTTACGATATAATGTATATAATTATTAATTCTTAACATAAAGGAGGTGATGCTATGTGTACTTATATACTAATGCATAAAAATATTCCTGTGTTAACAGCAATATTAGATGATACTTTAACAGTAACAAAGGTTACTGAAATAATAAATCCAGACCGCAAACCATTGAATATGATGGTCATGGAAAACCAGGAAATCGCACTTAATGATTTTTTAAAGCATCGTGCGATTCCCGGTTCGCGACCTAATTTAGAAGATTTACTAGAGGCCTATCACGCATCAGATGCATTAGAATTTTCTTTAAAATCATATCAACTTAATCTATCTGACCACTATTGGATGAAACCAATACACTCTAATTTAGATTGGGATACTATCAATTTTTATGACCATCCTATAATTGACACTCCTTTATTCTTATCTGATTCTGATGATATCGATATCGATTTAATTACACCGAATTCATCTGTAAACGGTTCTCTTCGTCAGATGTGGGTACAACAAAAAAAAGGTATTCGCCTATTAAAAGCTGGAAACTTCCTCAATCAACAACCATTTAATGAAGTATTTGTGTCAAAATTATGCAAAGAAGTAAACTTTCACCATGTACCATATGAATTAGAAACAATCGCATCTGGTGAAATCGTGTCATCTTGTCCACTATTTACGAGCGGAGACATTGAATACATCCCTGCATGGCACATAGCAGCGCCACTTAAACGACGCGATAATAAATACCAAGCGTTCTTAGATCAGTGTACACATTTTTCAATTCCAAATGTGAAAGCCCATTTAGATGCGACACTTGCTTTGGACTATCTAACATTAAATGACGATCGTCACTACGGTAACTTTGGATTTTTACGGAATTCTACAACACTTGAATTCCTTGGCACGGCCCCTATCTTCGATAATGGCAATACCCTATGGTACAACGAAATGACGATTAATCCACATAAACCATTCCATACGTATCCATCATTACCGTTTAAATCGAAACATGATAAGCAAATAAAGTATGTAACAACACCACTAACAATTCCGCAGTCATTGTCTAAAATAGCAATGGAATTGATGGATTCCATATATGCAAAAAATTCAAATATTACGGAGAATCGTCTTACTATGATGAAAACATTATTTGCTGAGCGATTAGACATGCTAAATGCATATCTAACGAAACTAAAGTAATAAAATATTTAACAGAATAAATTCAATATCAGACTAAAAGTAGCATTACTAACATATAGACACAGATGGCATATGCCAAATAATCTATATTATGTATAGTAATGCTACTTTTTTGTCATCATCTCTATGCATTCTTATATCATCAATTCTATACATTCTTTTCATATCACTTACAGAGTTACACTACTTTCGAACAATCGCATAACTAAAGGTGAATAAAAACAGGTTTTAGAGGTTTATAAAATCACATTACTCTCAAATGCCCGAATGGTATAAGTATCACATCAATTAGTTTTAGAGATTTACAGAATTACACTACTCTCAAACAGCACAGGGCAATCCTAACATTCTACAAAAGTTTTAGAGATTTACAGAATTACACTACTCTCAAACATATTTACCAAATTAGTAGAAATCCTAGAAGTTTTAGAGATTTACAGAATTACACTACTCTCAAACGCTAATTTCAATCCTTGCGCCACTCGATTTGTTTTAGAGATTTACAGAATTACACTACTCTCAAACGATAGCGTGGTCTACTGATATGTCAGAACAGTTTTAGAGATTTACAGAATTACACTACTCTCAAACGGCAAGGTATGAAAGCGAGGTATAATCATGGTTTTAGAGATTTACAGAATTACACTACTCTCAAACTACATAAATGTATATAAAGAACGTGATTCAGTTTTAGAGATTTACAGAATTACACTACTCTCAAACAGCTTCTTCCAACTTAGAATCCTTGAATTGGTTTTAGAGATTTACAGAATTACACTACTCTCAAACCAACAGGCACAGTTACAAACAAAGTTTACAGTTTTAGAGATTTACAGAATTACACTACTCTCAAACAGACACGTCTTTCATGGATTGTGTAACAATGTTTTAGAGATTTACAGAATTACACTACTCTCAAACAACCATCTTAGGCGTAATGACAATGCCTTGGTTTTAGAGATTTACAGAATTACACTACTCTCAAACAAGCCCTGCGGGCAAACTACAGTATAAGGCGTTTTAGAGATTTACAGAATTACACTACTCTCAAACTTGACAAATGGCATGAAGAATGTGGCGTCTGTTTTAGAGATTTACAGAATTACACTACTCTCAAACGGCAAAATCTCCACGAGATTTTTGGAAAGAGTTTTAGAGATTTACAGAATTACACTACTCTCAAACCCCAAATTAAATTTGTGACTCAAGAGTAACTCGGGCTACCACCAGGTGTAATCCTGTATCTCATTTAAATAACACAAAAATCATTATCTAAAATATACCCATTAATAAGTTTTTTATCAAGGCTTTCTCTATCAAATGATCCAGTTGTTAGACAAACTAATCGTAATTGTCGGCTTAGCACATTTTGATAAAATGCATTTATTTCATCATCATTTAAGACTAAATCTAAATTTATCATAATATATATCATAGGAGATAGTAATGTATCAACCACTTCTATATAAGACATAAGATCCATAACTTCTCCTTTTCGATTAGACTCGAAATTAAAACTACCTAATTTAATAAGCTCAGCAGTACCAATTTCCATTTTATGTTGAATTGATAAAGGATATCCAAATTCTAAGGAATAATAAAATGCATGAATCCGATTAACAATATCAGCTACCTCTTCAGTCATTAATAAAGCTTCTTTTGTTAGTTGATTTTGTAATTTAGTTAATAAAGATTTACTATTTATATCTACATATAAAGGATTAAGTATGATATGACTATATTTATCTAAATTAAATGCTTTATCATTATCATTTAAAATCCAAGGTCCCTCACCACTATCACATTGTATATCAAGTTCAGTCACCATTCTACGAAACACTTTACGATTTTCAAATGATACAACAGTTACCTTATCACGGGGCACTTCAAATTCCAATATAGAATCTTGATACATTAATTTCATATTATTAGTATCCTCTCTGTTGAATCTATAACTTCACTTTGCTTATCCCCAACTACAATCTCCATTCTAGAAAACTGTTTTTCCGTAATGGTTAACATAAATAAGCTTCCACTAGGGGGCTTATTTTTACGTACATGATCCATAATGAGATTAGCACTAGTCGTATTAAGTACTAACTTTGAATATACAGACTCTTGTAACATGAGAAATCCCGATATAATTAGATACTTTCTAAAATTTCTATATTCTTTTCTATCCTCCGAAGTTAAAGTCGGTAGGTCAAACATCACTAGTATTCTCATAAATCTATAGCTCATATTCTATAAACCTAATCTCGTTAGCTGCTTGAACACGTAAGGCATCAAATACACTTTTACAATAAATACGTACTGCGGCACTAAATGTTTGAATAGTATCATTAATTTTTACATCTTTAGATAATAATTCTATAAGTGAAAATTTAATATCTCGATTAAATTCTGTGGGCATCAACTTAATAACAATCTCATCAATAAAACCTCGTAATGGTTCCATTAAATTCGATCCTAAATTATACGGATTAAATTGATTGCAGTGATTAAGCCCTAATTGTGTAATATAACCTAATGATAAAATTTCTCGATTAACTGTAGAAAGCAATATCGCATATCCATAGTTAAGGGCTGCGTTAACAGGATTATCTTGTTCCCTAGAAAACGATTTTCCAAATAAAGCATTAAAATATACCTTGGCCGCATGCCCTTCACGTTGAGTCTCATCATTTAAAGTCAACTCATCTAAATATTGATATAATAAATCCGCCTCCTCTAATTCCTTATACCTTAATAACTTCGCTTGATTCATAATCTTCCGACGCACAATTTCAGTCCATATATAAGCCTGTACATCCTTAGGCCATTCAGCTTGCTCTCGACAACGCTTACTACTATTATGACTACCATACAATGGAAGAACCTCACTAGCAGGATTACGCTTCTCATCACAAAATACAATGGCCACTTTTTTTTTAATTAACTCATTGAGAAGTACAGCAGTAAGGCTCACTGCTGTAGACTCAATAACTAACATATAGATTTCATCAATATAGATTTTAGTCGTTTCAAAGTCTTTCCGAATAATCATGTAATTCATTTTAAAATCTAACTTAGAACGACTACCTATCACTACTGTACGCCAACTCATAATATCACCTATTACAGTCTTACTCGTATTTAAACAATAGTTACCTCATTAGAATATAAACCCGTAATGGATTCATTGATAATTTTAAACTCATTTAATGACGAAATTCTAAAATTAACAACTTTACGAGATGCACTAACGTTTATATTACTTAAAGATAGTTTCTTATTCATATTAGTAAAAATATTAAGTATCTCAGCTAATGTCTTACATCGTTCTTCTAAAGAAAGTTTTATAAATTGTCTTCTTCCTACACTATCAATATCTGTTGATTTATTACCTCTCATATTTGTATAAATAGGCTCATTAAACTTAGACACTAAATAATCAAATAACTTTTGAGTATACTCTAAAGTTATATTTTCAACTTGATTATTTAGTGGGTTTCTAGATTTCACCGATGAAGCTTTAAGTTTAATATTTTTATTTTCTGATATTATAGCTGTAAATTTCTCAACCAATTTTATATAAAACTGCATCTCTAAAGGAACTATAAGTTGAATCGCATTATCAATACAAAAACGATCATTTGATCGCCCACCTAAGTAATAATTAAATCCATCAATTTTTAATAACTGATCATTGTATACTTTTTTATAAATTATGCGTATATTATTAGCCTTAGGTAAAACCGTGTTTATATATTCTAAAAGAGCTTGATTAGTTAAATTCTTAGTAGCTATAAAAATAGGTATTGGTAAAAATGATTTAATACTGTTATTCTTTTTATCGCTATATTCAATAATTGTGTAGTAAGCATTCTTTATATCTGAATATCCACCATATTTTGTATTCTGTGACATAATTAAATCATTACTTTTTATTGGCAAATATATATCAGCCTTCACTTTACTAGCCTTAGTTAAATTTATATCGGCCAATTGCCCTTTTTGCTCATAAACCCGTCTTGTAACACGGACATCATTACTAGCCATCATTTTCTTGACTATATCCATGCTAGTATTTTTATCCCAAGCTTTTCCATCTTGAGCATTAGTAAATTTAACGTCATAATTAAACATCTTCGCTAAATTATATGTACGATTTGATCCATTCTTTTTAAAGAATAGACGGAAATTACGTGTGAATTTCTCATGATATACATTGCCAACTACAATATTTAAATAAGCATCCTTAGCATGATGGTGATGATTCAACGAACGAACTTTAATAAAGTTATTATCATGACGAAAATCTGTTACGTTCTCAGCTTTTACAAAGACTACATCAATCTCTGGGTATAAACGACGCAACAATGTTGTAGTAGCTTTCACAGATTGATTAGTTTCTACTAGTTGCCGAGCAATAAATCCACTCAAATCATCTGCTGTAAGTGGTGCAATACGTGTAAGTCGTTCATATTTTCGTTCACTAATGAGCCCTTGATATTTTAAAAATGCCCAGAATGATTTTTGTTTCATTTGAATTGTGTTATCTATTGGATATGTATCTGACTTTTTAGCATTAGCAGTACGCTCACATAACACTAAATTATCAAAGCTATCATCCTTTGTGAGACTTCGAGGATAAATATGATCAATATCATAATTATCTGTATTTAATAGATTTAAATCTATAGCATTTCCTGTATAAGCACAACGTCCCATTTGTGTATAGTACAAATATAACTTTTTACTTTTTAACGCCGCATCATCATAATTAGCCAAACCGGATTTTAACATACTAAATTCTTTATCCTGTAAGCCACTTTGTAAAGCCTCATCTTTTTTAATAGCAGAATATAAATCAGATAATCGTTTTTGACGTGAATCTTTTTTCTTCTTTTCCGATTTATTGGTCCGTGCTACTTCTACAAAAATACGGGATGGCAATGCTTTTTTAATATAAGCTACTTCATCAACAATACGCAATGCTTGCCATACTGCACGTTTAACAGCTGGTGAAAGTGCCAATTCATCGATGATATCGTGAGGATTAACCACTTGCCCTTGTGTCAATTTAGCATTTTCTTCCTCAATACATTCCATAAAAGAGAACTTATCACCTAATAGTTCCATCAAATTATAGCTATCATTACGCATCAATTCAATTATAGTTTTAGGTGCACCATTACCAGCTTTATCACAACCATCGATTCCCTTTAGCAACTTTTTAGAAAGTCGTCCCCAATCTCGATATCGTAATTTTGCCAATTTTTTGATAGTCTCATCATTAAACTGAGATTCAAATTTATTACGTAATATTTGGCGTAACATTTTTTTACTTTCACCAAAGATAGTAATATCCGTAATAATCTCTTCAGCTATGGATACATCAAAATTATTGCCTAAAATTCTAACCATATCACGATAAGAAGTTAGGTCATTTTTTACCTCTCCATCAAGACCTGTAATCTCAGGTTTATGCTTTTTAGTTATGTAGTTATTATCCTTTAAAAACAACTCTATGCGATTCTTAGTCATTTTCTTATGGTCTTGCTTAAATATAGAATCAATAAGATGTTGTTTTACACCTTGTGCTAATGGTTTACCATCAATACGCACATTATTTAACTCATTGAGCAGCATAAACTCACTATATAAAAGAGATGACTTAGGTAACACATCTTCACCCAAAAGATATGTACATTTATTTGTAAGGTTTTTAATAAATGCCGCTGCAGATTTTTCTCGATCAATCTTCTCTTCAAAATTCCAAGGTGTAACTCGACCCGCTTGCTTACGCACAGCCCAAGAAAATCCGCCATTATCGATATTGTGATGTGTATTTAATGGTCCTACATAGTATGGAATACGGAATTCTAACATTTTAATCAATTTTTCTGTTACAGAAAAACCATCGGATACTGTATGCAAAAATGAAAATTTAGACCCACATTTATCTAATATGACTTTGAGTTCTTCTAAATGTAGTTGATAAGGTATAACTCCATTATCTTTAATACGTTGTAAAGGTAATAAGGTTTGTAATTCAATTTCATTAAGTATATATTCTTTATCTTTATAATCAGCTAACCCATCTACTATTTTCTTAGTATATTTGTAAAAATCTTCACGACTACAACTAGTTTCTTCTGTACGACCTTGTTTAATATAGTGTACATAGTTATGTAACCCTTTTTTATCAGACTTAAACATCTCATAATAAACACTTCGATCTGATTTTAGTAAAGACTTCAATATCACTAAATCTTCTTTGTGTTTATCGAAAGCTTTTACCTTAGACTGAGAGATAGTTAAACCGGGCTCTTTAATAGACATAAGGATAATTGCATCATATACAGATTTACAATCATCAATAATATGTATTTCATCCCTCCATGCTTTAGCTAATTCATCACGTTTCTCATCGTAAGTATCTCCTACAATTTGAAGCTTTTTAAGATCTTCATCTAAATCTTCTACAGAACCGAACAAATCCGTAAGGCTAGCAGATAGACCTAATACTAAATTAGCAAAAGCTTTAAGCGATTTTTTATCTTCCTTAATTTTCTCTTTTTGAGGTTTCCCCAAATTATTTGCTGCATCAGGTATGATATATGTATCAACAAGACGTTCTATCGCCTTCGCTTTATCTGATTTTGTTTTACCTTGTTCCATTAGAATCTCACCAATAGAACTAATTGACGCTTTAGCATCAAAGCAATTAAAGGTGATATTCTCTATGGCTTGTGAAACTACATCATCAAGTGTTGAAGCATTAGAATTAAAGGTCGCACCTTCATAAAGGAAGTTGCCACGATATTTTAAAATATGATGTACTGCCAAAAATAACTTACGAATATCGTCAGTACCATTTTCCATCAGATCTTTACGCAAGTGATAAATCGTAGGGTATTCTGTAAAGTAATCTTGATCCGTATAGTCTTCATCAATAAATAAGATGTGCTTTGATTTATGGCCTGTCGTTTTATCTTCATAATGGTATTTACTTTCACGAAGGCGCATAAAGAATGTAGGATCCACTTGTGCCATAGTATCAGCAAATAATTCTTCCAATAGTTTTAAACGCAATTTACGGCGTTCTAAACGACGACGCATAGATCGGAACCCACGTCGTGCTACGGCTGATTCGCCTTCTTCAAAAAGACGACTGCCCCACATTTTATGAGATTTAAACTTTAACAGTTCATATGACTTATTGGTTACTGCCCAGCCCACTGAATTAGTACCAATATCAAGGCCCACAAAATAATCTTGTACAGGATACGATTTCAAATGACTAGAAATAAGTTGATTCGATGTTTGTGTTTCCATAAGTCTGCTCCTTTGGAAATTAATAATTGACATTCATCAAATGGTTAACTATACTATAAGTAATCCAATTAGTTTTGGAGGTTTACAGAATTACACTACGAGTTCAAATACAAATTTATTTACAATGCCTTCGGGCCACCCGATGTAGGGTATCATCTCAATTCTTTGGAATTGAGATTTTTTATTTTAAAGACTCTATATTATAAACGCTGTAATTCACCAAACACTTGTATCTTTAATCTCATTTTATCATATACAGACATAAAAATTCATCTTTTTCTCATATTCGCTAATAAAAAATAAACAAGGAAATATAACAAACCCCCATTATCTACAGTGATAACGGGGGTTCTTGCTTTTCACATTATACTATTTATTTGGGTTATAGGACAAAAAGTGTTGCTATTTTAGTCCCAAAGATTGGTAAATAGGCG
>ERZ773062.1408-NODE-1408-length-10114-cov-9.425490_pt1 | contig 10114 bp, 10 predicted proteins | sample MGYA00580626_ERZ773062 | MGnify/ENA primary metagenome ERZ773062 (study PRJEB29015, sample SAMEA2738003) | human oral metagenome | biome: human oral; feature: human-associated habitat; material: dental | place: China | collected 2058 ...
CTTTATCCGTTTCAAGAAATGTGGAGGATATGAATTTATAGGCGAAGTCGTTGATAGATGCTAAAAAGTTTATAACAGGACAAACGATCCAGCCGACGCCTTCTTCAATTTTACAGTCTTTTGTTTGTTTTTCTTCCTCGCCCCCTCCTCCGTTAGCGGTGCTTCCTTGTAGACTTCCTTCCACGCCTTCGGCTATTTGTTTTGGATCAACACCCGAAAGAGCCTTGATGATGTCCTCTTTTTTCAGCCCCGTTTTCCGCGCAAAACAATCTGCAAAATACCCCTTCAACTCATCAGCCGTTGCATCCTTACCGGTTTTGTCATGATACTCGTGACCTTTTTGAATCTGCTCTTTTACGCAAGGTTCTATCTCTTTTTCATATTTTTCTAGACAAGCTTTATCCTCGCCGCATAATTCTTTTAAGTAGCCGCTTAATCCGTTTTTATATGCTTCTGTTGTTGTTGCTGCCGTCTCCTTATCAGCGCTCTCTTGCTGAGCTTTGCCGACTTTATCCGCGTACTGCGATATCAGATCGCCAAACACGAAATCACTGCTCGCAGGATCGCATGTATGAATTGCCACAGGGCTATTGGCGGGGTCGCTTTTGTTTATCGGACCAGGATCTTTACGGTATGAATTTGAGGATGTTCCTGGAGAGCCAACAGTCGCGATGTAGTAATGCGCAAGATTTTTTTCGTCTAACGCAGTGACAGTAACGGTATTATTTTGATGGTTGTCGGCGGCAACCCGATCTTCTTCTTTAGCGTCGTAATAGAGTTGCCATGTTACGCCGCAAGCGTTTGTAAATGTTTTTTCGTAAAACATATACAGTTGCACGTCATCTAACGACCCAGGACCGTCGATAGCGTATGACATTCCAGTTTTTGCTTCAATAGCAGCTATAATATCTTTGCCCGTTTTACCATTTGGATAATAAGCCGATCCCGTTACTCTTTCGCCGGTTCCATTCCCTTTTGAAGATTTCGTATAACCTGCATCAGTCAATAACTCTTCTAACGATCCGTATCCCCACAACGTAAGTCCTTCTTTTACTATATCATTACATTTCATAGCGCTGCCGCTACCTGGAACAATGTAAGCCCCAACGATATGCTCATCATTACCGCGGTTACTACTACCTAACTCATTCTTCTCGACATCTTTAGCGTTATACTCTTTTTCATCATCCTTAAAACACTCTAACGATGCTTTATAATATAGCCAAGATTTAATATGGTCGACGTTTTGTCGGGTCTTTTCGTTGATCTCTTCTGCCGATGCCGGCACTGCGCGTAGCAAAGGTGTTACTATTGCGGTAACAGCGAATACAAATACACAAAATAAAGCAAAACAACGTCGAGAAATTTTTGTTGTATACGCCATATTTTTATAGTACACGATATTTTTGTAATACGCTAGCGTTTGTATATTAAATACCACTCCCGCTGCACGGAAGTGGTATTTGTATCTAAGAACCGCAATTACAACTATTTAGTACCGCTAAAATCGTAGTACGTCAGCCCATCTTCTCTCCAAGTTTCATATTTGAATGAACGGTTTGCGCGGACAGTTTTTTCGCCAGTGTCGTAGTCTTCTATGATGGAGTACTCTATTCCGAGGTGATCTTCGGGATTTACCGTATTCTGAAGAATAGCCGTAAACCCTACGAACTCATCGCCTTTTTTCATTCCTAAGAAACCATCACCGGTAGCTGTGAGCTTGAAAAGCCTCACTGATGTTCCTTCGTATAGGTTATACACTTCATTTAGCGGGAACGGCTCATCTAGACTTTGGTCGACACGGTTTTCTTTGCCGCTATTTCCCGCGATGACATCTTCTGCTAGGTAGCGGGCAATTTCTGGGTCTTGCTTGTATAGTTCTCGCACAGGAAGGTATCTATTCTCAATCCACCAGTTCACTATATCATCAACTTGGTCATGTGAATTGAGATCGTAGTTTGGCATCGGTTTCGTATATCCGTTTGCTTTGAAGAATTTACTTGCAGTCTCTAGTTTTTCGAAATCACTCTTACTATCCCAGTTCGCAAACATGGCTTTATCAACATTGAACTTAGAAACTTTTTGCTCGGGAGTAGCAGAACTTTTAGGTACGCATGACGCATCGGGAGTTTGAAAGTTAGCGTGGTCGTAATCTTTGCCTTTTGGTATTTTATACAGGGCGCAAGTGTCCTCGTTTTGGATGTATTGATAGTAATCATCTTCATTTTCTGTCGGTATGGCAGTTGCTGTTTCAACAGGCTCCGGAGTCGGCATGTCTGATGGCGTCGCTTCTGCTGTTGCTGTTGGAGTGGCGGAATTCGTTTCCGTCGGCTTGCTCGACGCGCTTTCGTGCGCGCATGCTGTTAACCCGAGTGCAAGCGCTGTGCCCGCAGCAGCAGCAGTTACCCGCTCGTATATTGTAAAATTACGTTTTTCCATAAAGCTTCAATCCTCCTTCTGTAGGATTAGTGGTTTATGTTAAATTACCGTACACCTCTGTACTTGAGGTGTAGTATACTCTTTTTTATAAATAAGTCAAGAGTTTGACAGTATATATAGCGGTTATGGCTAGTTCGTTGGCGCTATATATGGACCATATGGTGTAGTGCGCGATACATTATAGGCGGCTGCGCTGCGCGTTACTCCTCTATATTATTTTTTTGGTTTATGCTCTGGTGCGGTGCGGTAGTCGACGGTTCGCCCCTGCTGGTTTGGATCGGCGATGCCGCGGCTGGCGAGGTCATCAAACATACGTTCGGTGTTGGCGTAGAGCTTGTCGTACTTATCTTTCCAGTACGCTGCCTCTTCATCGTACCCGTCGCGCTGATCAAAGTTGGTGATTCTCGGTTCGGAGAGTACATGGCGCTCAAAGTCTGTTAGCTCGTCTTGCGATACAGCATCGGCGCCGGTGAACCAGCGCGGGTCGTCTGGGGCGCGGTCTATCGCTTCTACGACGGCGTCTTTCATGTTTGCCATGATAGTCGGGCTGGCTTTCAGGTTGGCGACGAGCCGTTCATACTTAGCGGGCGATTTGTGCGCTAATATACGCAGGCCGTGCATTTGGTTGACGATATTCATGCTCGAAAATGCATTTGCCGATAAGTTGCCCCATGTGCTGACGCTATTTGATATATCGGTGAACGTCTTTACGTTGCCGGCATAATCCGGATGGGCGTCGTCTGTGCCATAGGCAGCGTTGGTGAAGTAGAATTCTAGGTCTTTGCCGAGCTTCGGAATGTTGGCATTTTGCGCGAGCACGAGTTCTTTGTAGCCGTTTAGGTCGTCCCGAGTGATTTCGCCGGCTGCGAGGCGTTCATCCATGATTGTCACCATTTTGCGCAGATTCGTTGCGCCTGGCCCGCCGCGCTTGCCCATGATGCTGGTGTAGGCTACGCGCTCCGAATCGGTTTGGGCGTTTTGGAACAGCGTGAAGAGCGCTTGCGGGTTTGACGATACTTCGTAGTTGAGAGTCGCTTCAATGTTTTTGGCGTCGTCTATGATGAATTTCGAACGTTCAGTTTTCGCCTGCGCTACCACAGAGCGTTCACCTACCACACCCTTAATGCCGCCGGCGTATTCCACGATAGTTTTCGTTGGACCGCCTGGCGTGTCGGATATACGGATGAGATTTTCGTCTAGAGATTTGGCTTTGTTCTCGACGATCTGGCGTTCGGCTTGCGCTTTGGCTGTCGCGATGACGGATGCTTCCAAGCTATCCGATTTGATATCGCGCGCGATTTGCAGAATATGCGTTTGCGTGGCAGGTGTCGCGCCACGTAGATTGATGACATGCTCGCTATCGGCGCCTTGTGCGACGATTTCGGTTTGCATTTTTTCCAGCCGTTGCTTCGCCTTGTCGGCTTTTATTTCGCTTGATTTTGTCTCAAGCGTGGCTTGCATGATTTGCCGATCCGAACCAGCCGCACCGTGATCCCAAGCGGCTTGCTGATTGTGCTCAATGCGCGTTTTATTCGCTTCAACTAGCCGGCGGGCGCGGTCTACTTGCGACCCGAGCACGCTGTCGTTAAATTCGTTGGCGACGCGGGTTTTGTCGATATCGGCATAGTGTTGGCGGGCGGTGAGATCGTGGTTGGCACGGTCGAAAGCGTTGTCAAGCTCGGTCTTGCGAACTGCTGCCGAGCGTGTGCGTCGTTCTAGGTTTTGTCCGTGGCGGGTAGCATAAAATGCATTGTCGATTTCGGACTTTCGTGCTGTTTCATTACCTTCAATACTATGCGCCGAACTGCTGCCAAAAGTTTCGTTATCCCAAGCGGTAGCGTTATTTGCTGCCATTGATTCGTAGGCGGCGGTGAGTGCTTGTTGGCGCGTTTTTTTGCGATGCTGGCGGCGAATCGCGTTGTTCATATGGCTATTTGGGTTCAATTTGCTGGTATGCGCCTTATTTAATCCATCTGCAGTGCGTTCGGCGGCTTTTTTCAGCTTCGTTGAGCGTCGCGTCAAGAAATTGTTAGTTAAACGCCCGTTCTTTTTGTCGATTAGCGGCACGCCGGCGCGGTTTTTGGCGGCTTGGTATTTAGCGCGGTCTTGCGCCCAGTTCCGTGTACGGTCCACCAGCCCGCGGCTTGGATCGTTTACGATACCGCCAATTTTGCCGAGGACGTTACCGCTGATACGTATCAAGAATGGCGTAATGGCAATTGGTGCAACTTGTACTGTTAACCCGATGATAATTTGGATCGGCGAGTCGCCTGCATTTACGATGATAGCGTAGCCAGCCAGCTGCGCGGCGCCAAAGACGAATGATATGATCGGGAACATTAGCAGCATTGTCAGGAATAGATCTTTCCACTTGTCAAAGTATTTATTTGTGCTTGGCAAAATGTATGCGACAAACGCGAGAGGTGCGATGAGGATGCAAAGTGTAATAAGCGCTTGCCGTGCTGCGAGGATGACTAATGCGACAAAAGCAGCTAATAGTACACCTACAAGTGCCGGAATCAGCAGTGTTAGTGATGCTGCGATACCACCATTTGCGATAACAACTGCACCTAAGAGTCCGCCACCAGCCAAAACAACACCAGTTAGCTTGCTCCATCCTAGATCGGTGCCGATTTTGTCGTATCCCGATAAACCTTCACGCACAGAAGTGAAGATGTGCTGTATATTGAGCCCGAGTAGGTTTGATGTATCAACTGCTAAGCTTGCGATCCAATACGAACTATTAACGAGTATTGCCGCAACGATAAGTCGCGGCAGCATGACCTTGAGTCCGTAGTTGCTGAGACCAAGATTTGTTACTTGAGAGTATACGATAATTAAGAATGCAATGATAAAACATATATTAGCGATGTCGCGTACTTTTTCCCATATCTCATAAATAGGATTATCTGTCGTATTTGTTTGTAAGGTGCGTACTGTTAAAAGATTTGACAGAACGTTCATTAGGCTGTCCATGCGATCTGCTAAAAATACCATAAGTGGACATACAAACCAGCCAACCTGCATAAGTGTGCACTCACCGGCAACGTTAACATCTCCTGTTTCGATCGAGACGTTCTTTATTTCCGACTGAGACGAAGGGTCATACACGCCATCCTTGAAAGAATACGTGACGGCTTTTCCCGATGTAGCCTTTGATGCATCGTCATCTGTCAAGATTAAATGTAAATTATTGTCTTTGTCAACGAATTGATAACCATCAAATGCGCCCGAGCTAACGATCGGTAAATCTTTTGTTTTTTTATCTGTTTTGAAACTATCTTTGTCAATGCGTCGGTAATCGTCACCTTCATAGCGTACAGTGCTCGCATCTTTGGCTCGTGTTACATCGGCAGCATAAGCGGTTTGGGTAAACGTAGCGATAACGACAAATATAGCCATCATCATAGATGTGGCTAATAACGAAAAACGACGCCAGGATATGCTCCCTCGCGTGAAATGTCTCCACAAATCCCACATACCGCCTTTATGGTAACATTTCTATGCTAAAAAGTCAATTACTATAAAATCAACAGTGAAAAATACAAAATAGTTGCACATTGGGGGTTTTCTGGGTAAACTAAAGTGCAGGAGCTATTAAGAAAATGAAACATAGATTTGCCATTATAGCGATAGCGGCTGTCAGTCTTGTCGGTTTTGTCAGTTTTGCAACGCCTGCATTCGCAGAAGAAAAGAGTCTTGAGTGTGCGGTTCTACCAAAAGAAATTTGTGATGCTGCAAAGACTGGTAGTAAAGATGGTGTATCAGGTACAGGGGTTTGGAAGTTACTTATTTGGGTGTTAAATATTATGATAGCACTTGTCGGCTTGGCGGCAATTGGATCAATGATATTCGCGGGTATTTTGTATTCAAGTGCCCAAGGTAATAGTGAGCAGGTTATGAGAGCAAAAAAGATTATACTTAATACAGTTATTGGTATAATAGCATTTAGCCTCATGTACTTAGGGCTTAATTGGTTGATACCAGGTGGAGTGTTCAACTGATGAAACGGATCTTTAAGTGTAGTGTTGTACTGGCGATCATGACATTCATCAACACGTCTTCAGTTTGCTTAGCTGGAGAAATGAAAGGATCGGCGGAGGTGGCATTAGGAACAAGCTCGGCGAAGGAGGCCTCAAAATCAAGAGGGGCCGTGGGGCCGGCTTTCGGGTCTAAAGCAATTAATCCGAAGGACGATTCATGTGAGCAAAGTGTCTTCGGGATTCCTCCGTGGTATAGTGGACTAATGGCGCACGGCGGCGATGGTGGCTGTACATTTACGCCTATTACGTATGTTGAGGGTGGTGCTGCAAAAACTGATTTTGTAAAAACTGGTGCTAAAATTATCTCAAATGTAATACGGGCAGCATTAGTTATCGTGGCGTATGTAGCGATTGGTTTTCTGATCAGGGGTGGATTTGGTTATATGACGAGTAGCGGTTCTCCAGAGGGTATGACTGCTGCCAAAAAAACGATTACAAATGCACTGGTTGGTATGGTAATCGCGTTGCTGGCAGCATCAATTGTAAATGCAATAGGGGCCGCGATAAAATGACGGTATGGCAGGCGCTTATTTTGGCAGCGACTAAAATCGAGACTTCTGGTGGCAGTAATTCGACCTCGGTTGCAATTTCGGGTGACACAAAAAACATTTCACTCTCAAATATTCTGACAACAGTGTATTTGTGGGCAGGTATGATTGCTGTTGCTATCGTTGTTGTTGCAGGTTTTTTCTATACGCTGTCGCAAGATGATCCACAACGGTTGGCTCGCGCAAAGAATACCCTCTTGGGGGGTGTTATTGGATTAGTAGTTATATTTACTGCATATACAATTACAGTGATAGTTCTGGGGGCTATTCAATGATAAGGAATCTATATGTGGCAGCTATCATAGCAGTGGGGCTTGCATTGGTATTTGCCTTCCCTGCATCCGCGGTTGAACTAACGAACTGTTCACAGCTTGGGTTGGATAATACAAGCTGTTCTATCGCGTCTGAGCACAGCTTATCAAAAGATACGAGTGATAGCACAGTAGCAGGAGTTATTCGCGTTGCACTTGGCGCGCTCGCAGCTATTTCAATAGTCGTTATCATCGTTGCTGGCTTTCAGTTTGTAGTTTCTCGAGGCGACCCTGCGCAAGTCAAGAAGGCGCGTCAAACAATTTTGTACGCTGTTGTTGGTCTTGTTTTGGCAGCGTCTGCTTCGGTGATTGTGCCATATATTATCAATAGTTTATAAAATTAAAGGAGAAAGTTTATATGAAATTACGACAAAAGATAGCGGCTATAGCTGTTGCTATCATTAGTGTAACTACATTGTGTCTATCGCCTGCTGCGTATGCGGAGTGTTCATCCGCTAAAGATTGTATTAGGCAAGGTGCAGATGGTGTTGGTTCAACAGGTTCATCTAGTAGCTCGGTAAGTGATATTGCGGCAACGATTTCAAATATTATGCTCTTTATTCTTGGCGCAGTTTCTGTCATTATGATTATCGTTGGCGGTATTCGCTATGCGACATCAAATGGTGACCAGAGTGCAGTAAAAGGGGCAAAAGATACGATTTTGTACGCTGTTGTTGGTCTCATAGTGGCGCTCGTAGCTTATGCGATTGTTAACTTCGTTATTAATCAGTTTGTTGGATAGCTTAGCTATATTAACATAATTATCAGAATATGGTATATAATATAAGATAAAGCAACTCGTACGAAGAAAGGAATAACGATTGTATGAAATTGAACATTACAAAAGAGCGTATCGTTGGTTTGCTAGCAGTTCCAGTTTTAGCATTAACGGTGGGTTCAGCGCCAGCGTTTGCGGCTAGCTTATCTATATCAGGCGGCGCAAACTCTGCGAGAGGTAACGATCAGTCAGGATGTCTATTTGGCAATGAACCTGGCTGTGAGGGCACCGATCAAACCCCTATTTTTAGGACGATCACAAATGTGCTTCTCTTTATCATTGGGGCAATATCGGTTATCATGTTGATCATCGGTGGTATTCGCTATACGACATCAAATGGCGACCAGCAGGCTGTGCAAAATGCGAAGAATACAATTTTGTATGCCGTTGTTGGTTTAGTGATAGCAATTCTTGCGTTTGCGGCGATTAACTTCGTGATTGGTAGCTTTGTAAATCGCGAATAATTATTCTAGTTATCTATTATAAAAATCCTCGGGAGCAAGACTGAGGATTTTTATTTTTGTAGGATCAATATAGTAATATATTTTACCCCACTCTATCTATTGAAATTGTATTCAAAAATACCTCCAGCGCATTCGTCAAAAACATTTTTGAGTTTTATGGCTAAAATAGTCTACTGAATTGCGATCTTTTTCGCCTGTTCTTGTTTGACCTTAGCAAAACTAATGGTAAGTACGCCGTCTTTTAATACTGCTGAAACCTCGTCTTCTTTTACAGCGACAGGTAGTGCGAGTGTGCGGCTAAATTCACCCCAGTAGCATTCTTGAATATGCCAGCGTGATACAGTCGTATCGTCACCGCTTGACAAGGTCCCGCTGATTGTCAGAATACCATCTGAAATGCTGACATCAAGGTCTTCCTTATTGACGCCAGCAGTGCGCGCTTTTATGATAAGATTTTCGTCGGTTTCATATACATCAACGGCTAACTGCCCTGGAAAATCTTCTTCTTGGTCGTCCCACGCGGCATTTGTATCGTTTGCAGCTGGTGTTGGCGTGGTTGCTGCGGCCTGCGGTGTAGCAACTGGCTCTGCTAAATCCATACTGTCATCATTCAAAAATGCTGCGGCCAGTTCGTCCTCGATCAGTAGATCATCGTTTTGCTTACGTGCCATGACATCCTCCACTTAAACTTTCATTTCATTGGCTTGTTGACAAATTATATAACTACATTATAGCTAACGGTTGCGGTATAATCAACTATATAGCAACGGTAAACGTAAAAATTACAATGAAGACGTCGTTACTTGATATATTCGCTCCCCACTACTGTTGTTCTTGTAGTATGATCGGTGCAATTTTATGTGATAATTGTAAAAATAACATCATAGATAATCGATATAGCGGCTGCATCGCGTGCGGAAAACCAGCGGCGCGGCATGGATTGTGCCGCCGTTGTCGTGCTCCATTTGCGCGGGCGTGGTGTGTTGGCGAGCGCGCCAATGTGCTTAAGGCGCTCATTAATCAATACAAATTTGAACGTGCCCGCGCAGCGAAACACGCGATAGTTGATCTGCTTGACGCTGTATTGCCGCCGCTGCCGGACGGTGTGACGATCGTGCCTGTGCCGACGATACCGCCGCATATTCGCCAGCGCGGGTATGATCATATGGCACTCGTGGCGCGAGGGTTCGCGCGCCGCCGTCAGCTCTCCTACCGTGCGGCTATTCAGCGCGCTTCAAACACCATTCAGCATGGTACGACGCGCGCGACGCGCTTGCGTCAGGCGAAGCAAGCGTTTGAATGTGGTGATGTGCCGCCTGGTATATATCTGCTGGTTGACGATGTTTACACGACGGGTGCAACTGTGCGCTACGCAGCTGATGTGTTGCTGCGCGCCGGTGCAACAGAGGTATGGATTGCGGTCGTTTCGCGCCAGCCGTTTTCTCGCACGGCAAATGTTTGATATAATGAATTGGCACGGAGAGGTGACCGAGTGGTTGAAGGTACCGGTCTTGAAAACCGGCGTGGGCTA
>ERZ773062.1409-NODE-1409-length-10108-cov-40.180444_pt1 | contig 10108 bp, 6 predicted proteins | sample MGYA00580626_ERZ773062 | MGnify/ENA primary metagenome ERZ773062 (study PRJEB29015, sample SAMEA2738003) | human oral metagenome | biome: human oral; feature: human-associated habitat; material: dental | place: China | collected 2058 ...
GCGAGAAGTCCTACGTGCACTCCTACCCGCACTGCTGGCGCTGCCGCAAGCCCCTCATGTACAAGGCCGTGTCCTCCTGGTTCGTCCGCGTGACCGAGATCCGCGATCGCATGGTGGAGCTCAACCAGGAGATCACCTGGACCCCCTCGCACACCAAGGACGGCATCTTCGGCAAGTGGCTGGAGGGCGCCCGCGACTGGTCGATCTCGCGTAACCGCTTCTGGGGCGCGCCGATCCCCGTGTGGGTCTCGGACGATCCGGCGTACCCGCGCACCGACGTCTACGGCTCCATCGCGGAGCTCGAGGCCGACTTCGGTGTGAAGGTCACGGACTTCCATCGTCCCTTCATCGACTCCCTGACGCGCCCGAACCCGGACGACCCGACGGGCAAGTCGACGATGCGTCGCATCTCCGACGTGTTCGATTGCTGGTTCGAGTCCGGTTCGATGCCCTTCGCGCAGGTGCACTATCCCTTTGAGAACCAGGAGTGGTTCGAGAACCACTACCCGGGCGACTTCATCGTCGAGTACATCGGTCAGACGCGCGGCTGGTTCTACACGCTGCACGTCCTGGCGACCGCGCTCTTCGATCGCCCGGCGTTCCGCTCCTGCGTCTCCCACGGCATCGTCCTGGGCGACGACGGCCTGAAGATGAGTAAGTCGCTGCGTAACTACCCGGACGTGGCCGAGGTGTTCAACAAGTACGGTTCCGACGCGATGCGTTGGTTCCTCATGTCGAGCCCGGTCGTGCGCGGCGGCAACCTGATCGTCAAGGAGGAGTCGATCCGCGACACCGTCCGTCAGGTGCTGCTGCCCATCTGGAACACGTACTACTTCTTCACGCTGTACGCGGGTGCCTGCAACAAGGGCGAGGGCTACGAGGCCTCGCGCATCGATCTGTCGTCGCCCGAGGCGGTGGCCGCGCTGGCGCAGATGGATCGCTACCTGCTGGCCCATACCCGCACCCTCGCCGAGGACGTGCGCGGCGCGCTTGACGGCTACGACGTGGCCGGCGCGTGCGAGGCGATCCGCGATTACCTGGACGTCCTGACGAACTGGTACGTGCGTACCCAGCGTCAGCGCTTCTGGGACGAGGATGGCGCCGCGTTTGACACGCTGTACACGGCTCTCGTGACGCTTATGGAGCTGGCGGCGCCCCTGCTGCCGCTGCTGAGCGAGGAGATTTGGCGCGGCCTGACGGGCGGGGAGTCCGTGCACCTCGTTGACTTCCCCGTCCTTGACGAGGCCGTGGCTGCCCCCGAGCTGGTCGCCGCGATGGATGAGGTTCGTTCGATCGTGTCGGCTGCCCACGCGCTGCGTAAGACGCATCAGCTGCGCGTGCGCCAGCCGCTGGCCTCGCTGCTGGTCGTGTCGGAGAACTTCGCTGCGCTGGAGCCCTTCGCGGACCTGATCGCCTCTGAGGTGAACGTGAAGTCCGTGGTCTTTTCCGCACCGCAGGACTCGGGCCTGAGCGTTCGCACCGAGCTCGCACTGAACCCGCGCGCCTTCGATCCGGCTGTCCGTAAGCTGACGAGCCAGCTGTTCAAGGCTCAGAAGTCCGGTGAGTGGGAGGTCGTGGACGGCGAGTGCCGTTTCGCCTCCGTCGAGCTGGATGGGGCGCCGCTGGTGCTCACGGGCGACATGTTCTCCGTGTCCACCTCCGTGGACGCCGCCGAGGGCCAGGTCGCGGACGTTCTGGCGTCGGGCACCTTCGTTGTGCTCGATACGGAGCTGACCCCCGAGCTCGAGGCCGAGGGCTACGCCCGCGACGTTGTGCGCGCCGTTCAGGACGAGCGTAAGAACGCTGGCCTGCACATCGCGGACCGCATCGACCTGTCGCTGACGGTGCCTTCCGATCACGTGGCCGACGTAGAGACCTGGCGCGACATGATCGCCGCCGAGACCCTCGCTCTGTCGCTGACGGTCGAGGCCGGCGACAAGCTTGCAGTGAGCGTCGTCAAGCACTGAGTTCTGTCGCTCAGGCGGGCGGGCCGGGCGAAAGCCCGGCCCGCCCGCCTTATTTTCGAATGTTCTGTGCACTGAAAAGTGTCAAACTTCTGAGCCAGTATCCTTGAGCGAACTCATGGTTAACAAAAACTGATTCGTCATGACTTGACAAGTAGATATTGGTGTGAGATCGTTAGCCCCGTATCATGAGTGAAGGCTTCACGTGTTGCCGAAAGTTAAGAAATTCGCTTTCGCGGAATAGTGATTGCTTTATCACTATCATTTCTGGTTGGATTGATTGGACTAGTGATGTTGCTAGAGTCTGTATCTATCAAAGGTTTTCGTAATTATGCTGATGCGTGTATCCATTTTACGAAATCAACGTTGATCGTAGGAGCAAACAATAGTGGGAAGTCGAATCTGTTATTTGCCCTGCGGATTTTATTCGACCCAACGCTTAGCGTGAAAGACTTTGAGTTATCTGATGTCGATTTTAATATCGCGGGGTCATATGATGAAGTTGAGATCACTGCGAAACTAGCTAAAGTAGATGAGCCATGTTTGCTTAGTGCTTTCGGAAAATATTTGAGTGATGAAAAAGAAGTCTATATTACGTACCGAGCTAGACGCGATGGAACTTATTCATCTTATGCTGGGCCTGACAGCGCAGAGGGAATGAAGAAAGTAACGTCACGTTTTTATATTCAGAACCTAATGCTTGAATATGTTGAAAGCGCGCGAGACATCAGTGCTTTCATTAGGCGGCGTCAGCGAAGTCTGATTGAACACTCTAAAGATAGGCGGTCTGAGCAAGAGTGTGAAGATGACGAATTTCGTATGCGGAGTATTCAGCAGAAACTGAACGAACTTAATGATGAAATCAGTAATTTGAACTATGTGTCAGATTCATTGGTATCCGTGAATCAAGAAATGGAGAAACTGAGTTTCGCAAATTCAGAGTTCGAGGCAAAGTTTGTTGCGGGTAATACAGATGCTACAAGATTAGTTGACAACTTGCGTCTCGCCTATCTGTACGGTGAATCGCCTTTGACATTTGGTGGTGACGGTAGACGGAATCAGCTATATTTTGCCACATGGATTTCAGGTCGGAGCCATGGGCAGGTCGAGCAAAAAGAAACAGTATATATTTTCGCTATTGAAGAGCCTGAAGCGCATTTGCATCCGCATCAGCAGCGACGCTTGGCAAGCTATCTTTCGGGTAGTATTGATGAGCAGACGCTAATTTCAACACATTCGCCACAAATTGTTGCTTCAGCGAGATATGCCGAGATACTTCGAATGCCTGCCATTGAAAACAATGCAATTCGTGCATCGCTGAATCCGGTTAGTGTGCCTGTGGATTTCAGAAGATTTGGGTATAGAATGGACCCTATTACTTCAGAGGTATTTTTTGCTGATGCAGTGTTGCTCGTTGAAGGTCCGTCTGAAAGGCTATTCTATACAGCTTTGGCTAACGCAATTGAGCTAGATTTAGATCATCTGAATATCTCAATAATCGCTGTAAACGGCGTTGGATTTTTGCGTTATGTAGAAATGTGTAGAAAGCTAAATGTTCCTTTTGCTATGCGCACCGATAATGACATATTTTATGATGAAAAAACCGATATAAGTAGATTTGCTGGAGTTTTGCGCGGGGTGCGTGTTGTTGAAGGGTTGGATGCTTCTGGTGAAAATATTAATCGCCTTAAGGTGCTAGAACCTGAGTTGTCTTGGATAAGCAGTGAATCTAACAGGCCCTCGATTAATGCAAGTGAGGAAGCTGTAAGGATTTTGGAGTCGTACGGTGTGTTTCTTGCATCCGTTGATCTCGAAACGGATCTGGTTAAAAGTCCCATTTATGATTCGTTAAGGGCTCATTATGGGATTGTAAATAAGAAGAAATTGATTTCTGCAATGCAGCGGCGAAAAGCGGAAAATATGTTCGAATTTTTGTTATCCAATCCGGATCTGTCGGTTCTGCGAACTAATCCACTATCTTATCCACTACTTCATTTGTGTTCTCAAATGAGTGATCAAAATGACTAGTCTTAAGCCGACCGACGAGCAGAGTAAGATCATTTCAGCTTCGGGTAATGTCGTTGTTCTTGCTTGTCCTGGCAGTGGTAAGACTTTCACGATCAGTCGTATGATCGCGAAAGAATCCGAGGCGCTACTATCATTTCAGGGCGTTATTGCGATCTCTTACACGCGAAAGGCGAGTGCTGAATTAGAAGATAGATGTAGGGAACTTGGTGTTGTCGGTGGTAGATCATTCTTTGGGACGATAGATTCATTTTCGTATGTTGAGCTCATTCTTCCCTTTGTTTGTCGTAACCCTAAATGGGGGAGTGACGTGAAGATTGTTCCTTCTTTATCTGCGAGAGACATTGAAAAGCGTGGCCTGGATATAATTGTTGATGAGTCTTTGCGTTCCGGAACGTTTCCTTTGAATCTGCTCTGTGACGTTGCTGTTCGTATCCTGCGTGACGTACCAGCTGCGCGAAGGTATGTTGCCGCACGGTATACAACCTTGTATGTGGATGAGTATCAAGACTGTGGTGCTACGCAGCATGAGCTTGTTCTTGCTTTGGCTCGCTGTGGGCTTCGAGTGGTTGTGGTTGGTGATTCTCGTCAGTCGATATTCCGGTTTGCGGATAAGCATCCATGTTATTTAGAAGCTTTATTGAACGATTCGTCTTTTTCTGAATATGTCTTGACTGCAAATTATCGTTCGCATCCTTCAATTATAGCTTATTCCCGTATTTTAGAACAACATGCTGAAAACGTGCGGCGTGCTGCGGCTGGTGCTTCGGAAGATTTTGGGCAAGATTTCAGGGTATTTTCAGTTTCTGTGCAAGGTGATGAAAGTGCGATTGCTTCGCACATTAGTGGCAAGTTGCCCTTAATTATGGACAAGTATGATGTTGGTTCCCGCGGTGAAGTCGCTATTTTAGCTAGGTCTAATCACGTCCTCGAAAGACTATCTCGTACACTCGCGGTACCTCATAGGCTGTATATTGACCGGTATCTTTCCAAGTTTGAGTCGGAGTGGTCACGCATTTTGGATCAGTTGCTTGAGTTGTATTTTTCAAAATCCCGGTTCGTCTACGATTTTGTCGATACTTATTGTCTTTACGCGTCCGCTAGGCACGTTCGTTCGAGGTGTGCGCAGTTAGTTTCTGAGTTTCTGCAAACTTCAATTGAGCGTTTGCCTGAGGCAGGCGGTTTGGTGCGTGAAATCATTGCGTTGTGTCGGCAGGAAACAGATGATAATTTCGATTTGACGGTGTATGAAGATCTGGTTAGTGATCAAGAGTCTTTGGTTTCCTCGTATAGTCCTGTGGATCAGAACCAGGTTAATCTGCTGACTTATCACAAAGCAAAAGGCCTTGAGTTTGATGTTGTATTTTGTCTTGAGACCTACAAGTATATTATGCCGCCATATAACTCCACTAAGGCTGAGGAGGAAGAGAGTCTTGCGATTCACTATGTGGGTGTGACGCGTGCTCGCAAAGCTTGCTATTTGATGGTGGGTACTAGGAGGCATAACGCCAAAGGTGAACGCCATCGTGCCGAGCCTTCGATGTTTTTGGAGTTCGATGGTTTGTCTAAGCTCCGCGCTAATGTGACTTGGTAGGAGCGTATGTCGTGTGTTCGTTTGTGCAGAATTTCTTTCTTCTGTAGGACAGCGGATTTGAGTTCAGCGTAGGAGGCGTCGCTGTTGTCGTATGCTGCGGATTGTTTGTCCTAGCGGCTAAGCGGTTGGACTGGGAACGAAAGCTTCTGATTTTGGAGCTTCTCGGCCGGCGGGACGTGCATCATGATCTCGATGGAGTCCATGAACTGGCCCAGCGACTTGTTGAACTTTTCGTAGTCAGTGTTTTGGTATTCCTCGCCGACGCGGCCCACGGCCACGTTGACGAAGGACACCTGGTTGTGGAACACCAGCATGGCGGCCGTCTTGATGACGGGAACGAAGCCGCGAATGGTGATGGAACCGGCCTCGGGGATGGCGAGGATCTCGTCGGGGGAGGAGATCTGGATGATTTCGTCGTCGACCAGAATCTCGGGATGGTCGGCGTTTTGGGAGACGTCGCGCATGTAGGGGTAGACACCGCGTACGCCCTTGAGTAGGGTCTCCCACGAGACGCGGTAGGTGAGATTAAAGGTGGAGCGAATCCAGCCCGGTTCTTCGGTAATGCCGATAAGTAGCATGGCGTGTCCTGTCGTCGACGACTGTGATTATGTGATCGGCATCCTATCAGAGCTGTTGGGTCGCCGAGCATGACGAGAATCGTTGACCGCGGCCCACCCGGTATCGTTGATGAAACGGTATAGCAGCTGGGGAAACGGTCACCTATTTGCCGACCCTGTGCGGGCGGCGTCGATTACCGCCTTCGCCGTCTTGAGGCCAACGCCGGTGCGGTCCTTGTAGTTCTTGACGGCGTAGATCATCCTGCCCTCGGCGATCATCTGGATTTCCACCGCGTTCAGCTCCGGCAACGAGGCCGTGGCCGGGTTGGGCGTACCGGCTGGAACGGCGGAAACTGAGGCCTGCGGGGCTGGCGCCTCGGGAGCGGGGTAGGAAGACCCGGCGAGGGCCGTGACTCCAGCGTCCGCGTAAGCAGCGCGCAGTCGCGCCTCCAGGGTCGCGACCTGCTCCTTGAGCCGAGAGTTCTCGGCGCGCAGCTCCTCGATTTCGCCTGCCTGACCAAACCACTTACCCACGTGTTGCCTCCTGGAATGGATCATGGTGAAGGCTTTCATTCTATCTGTCTTCACCGGCGCAGTGACGGCGAGGTCCCTGCGGCGAATGGGGAGGTATGGGGGCATCTCGCCCCGGCCTCGTCGATGACGACGCGCGGCCAGTGCGCGCCAACGCGCCGTGACCGGCGGAACAAGCCGCCCGCCGCGCCTGGGCCGGTAAAATAGCGGAGACACTGCGAGCAGCGGAGGAAACATGGCAGGCGAATCGTTCTTCGGGCAAGACCCCACCCACGAGGACCAGCGCGGCGGCATCCCGGCCGACCTGATCCCGTACCTGGAAGCGGCCGACGAGGTCGAGGACACCGAGGCGGGGGAGGGCGCCGACCCTCAGGCGGAGGAGAGCGAACGCGAGGCCGCGCTGCGCGCCCTCGTCGAGCACTCGCTGCTGCTGGGCCCCGACCCCTCAGTCCTCGCCGATATCGAGGGCGAGGTGGACGAGGACTTCGCCGACGACGCCGCCGAAGCACGCGACGAGCGCGCTTCCCACGAGGCCGCGCTGGCGAAGGCTCAGGAGGATGTCGCGCTGGACGCGCGCGTGCGGGAGATCTACCAGTCCATCGTCGCGCGCGCACCCGAGCACGACATCGACCCTACGCTGGACCGCGTGAAGCTCGCCCTGGACATCCTGGGCGACCCGCAGAACTCCTACCCGTCGATCCACATCACGGGCACGAACGGCAAGACGTCCACGTCGCGCATGATCGATTCGCTCCTGACCGCTTTCGGCATGAAGACGGGCCGCTTCACGAGCCCGCACCTGCTTGACGTGCGCGAGCGCATCTCGCTGGAGGGCCACCCGATCACGCGCGAGGGCTTCGTGCGCGCCTGGGAGGACATCGAGCCCTACGTCGGCATGGTGGACGAGCGCAGCTCGCAGGAGGGCGGCCCCCGCCTGTCCTTCTTCGAGGTTTTCACGATCATGGCGTACGCGGCCTTCGCCGACTATCCCGTCGACGCGGCCGTCGTCGAGGTCGGCATGGGCGGGCGCTGGGACGCCACGAACGTCATTGACTCTGGCGTCTCGGTCATCACGCCGATCGCCCTGGATCACACGAAGTGGCTGGGCTCCACGATCGAAGAGATTGCGCGCGAAAAGGCCGGCATCATCAAGCCCGGCCAGGTTGTCGTCATCATGGCTCAGGAGGAGGAAGTCCTCGATATCCTCCTCGAGCAGGCGCTCTCCGTCGACGCGATCGCCCGCGTCGAGGGCCGCGACTTCGAGGTCGTGGATCGCCAGATGGGGGTCGGCGGCCAGATGGTCACCATTCGTACGCCTTCCGCGGTCTACGAGGACGTGTTCGTCCCGCTGTTCGGCCAGTACCAGGCACACAATGCGGCGGCGGCCCTCGTGGCCGTCGAGGCCTTCATGGGGGGCCGCGGCCTGGATGGTCGCATCGTCGAGCAGGGCCTCATGAACGCCTCCAGCCCGGGACGCATGCAGGTCGTGCGTCATTCGCCCACGATCATCGTGGACGCCGCGCACAACCCCGCTGGCGCGGCCACCCTGCGCGAGGCCGTGGAATCCTCCTTTGGGTTCGCACGCATCGCGGGTGTGTACGCGGCGATGGGGGATAAGGACGTCGAGGGCGTCCTGTCCGAGGTCGAGCCCTTCATCGATCAACTCGTCGTCACGCAGATGCCGGGCGAGCGTGCGGCCGACATCGCGCGCCTCGCGCAGATCGCCGAGGAGGTCTTCGGTCCCGACCGGGTAGACGTGCGCGAGTCGCTGGCCGACGCGGTCGATCGTGCAGCAGAGATCGCCGAGGCTGGGGCCGAGCCCGCGGATCGCAGCGGAGTTCTCGTGTTTGGCTCGGTCATGCTGGCCGGCGAAATGCTGGCCCTCGCCGGTCACAGCCCACGCTAGGATGGAACCCAACCAGGGCAGCCGCATCGTGGCGGCCGCCACGGTTGGGATTTCGTGCTCAAAGGTGGCACGATTGATCACGTATACAAGTACAGATGAGCAATGTGCAAGGAGGCAACATGAAGAAGCTCGTCAATGACGTCCACGCCGTCGTCCGCGAAACACTCGAAGGTTTCGCCCTGGCCCACCCCGACCTCGTCGATGTCCATTACTCGCCCGACTTCGTGACCCGTCACGCCCCCAAGGCTGAGGGCAAGGTCGGCCTCGTCTCCGGTGGCGGATCCGGGCACGAGCCCCTGCACGCGGGCTTCGTCGGTGAAGGCATGCTGGATGCGGCCGTGCCCGGCGCGGTCTTTACCTCGCCCACCCCCGACCCGATCCTGGAGGCCACGAAGGCCGCCGACCACGGCGCGGGCGTGCTGCACATCGTCAAGAACTACACGGGCGACGTCCTCAATTTCGAGACCGCCGCCGAGCTGGCCGACATGGAGGATATCAAGGTTTCGTCGGTCGTCGTGAATGATGACGTGGCCGTCGAGGACTCCCTCTACACGGCGGGGCGTCGCGGCGTCGCCGGAACGATCTTCGTGGAAAAGATCGCTGGTGCTGCCGCCGAGCGCGGCGACTCCCTGGAGGAAGTTACCCGCATTGCCACCAAGGTCAACGACCAGACCCGCTCCATGGGCCTGGCCCTGGGCCCCTGCACGGTGCCCCACGCCGGCAAGCCCTCCTTCGACCTGGGCGAGGACGAGATTGAGCTGGGCATCGGCATCCACGGCGAACCCGGATACCGCCGCGGCTCCATGGAGACCGCAGACAGCCTCGTCGCCGAACTCTACGAGCGCGTGCGCGAAGACCTGGGCCTCGCCGAAGGTGAGCGCGTCGTGGCTCTCGTCAACGGCATGGGCGGCACCCCCGTCTCCGAGCTCTACATCTGCTTCCGCGCCCTCGCCGCCCTGCTGAAGAAGGACGGCATCAAGATTGCCCGCCAGATGGTCGGCAACTACGTCACCAGCCTGGAGATGCCCGGCGTCTCCGTGACCCTCATGCGCGCCGACGACGAGCTCCTCGAGCTCTTCGACGCGCCCGTGAACACGGTCGCCTGGAAGTAAACAACGTGGCAGGACAAGGAGAAACACGATGAGCCTAGATGCAGCGTGGGCACGCCGGTGGATCGAACTGGCAGCGGCCGATGTGGCCGAACAGCGCGACTACCTGGTCGACCTGGACCGAGCCATCGGAGATGGCGACCACGGCGAAAACATGGACCGCGGCTTCAAAGCCGCCGTCGAGGCCCTGGGCCAGGCCCAGCCGGGCAGCGTCGCCGAGGTCCTCAAGACGGTCGCCAAGACCCTCATGTCCACGGTCGGCGGCGCCGCCGGACCCCTCTACGGGACCGCGTTCCTGCGCGCATCGAAGGCCGCCGGTGACGGCGAGCTCGACAGCGCGGGCGTGGCAGCGGTAATCGCGGGCGCGCTCGACGGAATCCAGGCCCGAGGCAAGGCCACCACGGGCGAAAAGACCATGGTGG
>ERZ773062.1412-NODE-1412-length-10093-cov-3.156804_pt1 | contig 10093 bp, 7 predicted proteins | sample MGYA00580626_ERZ773062 | MGnify/ENA primary metagenome ERZ773062 (study PRJEB29015, sample SAMEA2738003) | human oral metagenome | biome: human oral; feature: human-associated habitat; material: dental | place: China | collected 2058 ...
ATAGAAATTACTGACATTTCTATACCTCCATTTGGTTTAATATTTTTCCTCCGAACGTGTCACCTAGCAAGGAAACTTGGTTACCCAAGCACCGTCCTCACTATCAACGAACGTGCGAATTGGTGCATCGGGCGATGCAACCTTATATAATATACACCATCCCATAAGAAAAAGCAAGGCCTAAGTTAGGTCAAACCTTGCTCTATATCTCTAATTGCTCAACTAAATATCTGTTGGCTAAGCGCTAGCCGTTGGACCTTCATGGTTGCGGTTCGTGGAATCTCCCCCCACTCCATGATAATTGGTTGGTTGAGGTGAGGCATATCCCCAGTCAGTTCCCACCAGGCTTGCCAATCCATGGTCATGCCATCATTGACTGCAATAACCGGCTGGGCATAGCCCTTTGGGTCTCTAATAATGACCACTTCAGCCAAAAAATCCAGTTTATCCAAAAGAAGGTCCTCTAATGCAAGTGTACTTGGTAAATCCTCAACTAGGTCAACTTGGCGATCTTGGAGATAGAGATGGCCCCGCTGATCTATATAACCGTAGTCCCCACTATCCCACCATTCACCATAAACATTTTCAGCAAATCGCTCTTCTTCTTGATAATAAGTTAGAGCCCTGCCCTTGGAATAGAGTTGGATATGTCCTGGTTGGCCTTGCTTGACAGGATTACCCTCAGCATCACATATTCTGGCCTTGGTTAAGTCGCCTAGGCCTTGTCCCATGTCTCTAGCTTCGAGATTAGCTAGGCTTCTTATGCGATGGACTCTTAGAATCATAGGCCCACATTCACTTTGTCCGTAGACCTGTAGGAAGACAGGATGATTAGCCTTAGCTGCTCTCAAGAATGAAGCCATGCTATCGCCATTAATGGCATCAAAAGTCGAATGGAAGTACTTAGTCTCCTTAAAGAGGTCTGGATGGCCCAGTGCTAAGCATCGCCACTGGACAAAATGATTAGGATGAGTTTCCACTGCATATGGTGGGTGTGCTCTGAAGGCAGCCTCCACTGAAGACAAGTCAGGATTCGATAGCGGCATCATAGGAAAGCCCAAGGACATGAGGCTAGAAACCCCAATATTATACCGTGAATGCACAGGGCTAACCAAAAAGCTACAGAGTTTTCTCTCTTGCATCTGGTCTAAGACCCGCTTCTGCCAAAGGGTCCGCCAGCCCATAGTTTGACAAGAGTGACAGATAAGCTTTGGAATTCCGGTTGTGCCCGATGTATGGGTCATATAGGCAATAGCATCTAAGTCCAACTTAGTTGACTCAAGCTCATTTATTTCTTTCACATCTAGTATAGAGTCAAGACTTAAGTAGCTTGAGCCTTTTGGAGTGGCAAGTTGTGATACATTTTTTGCCGTTTTCCGGTCGTAAATTAAAGCATGTCCCTGCCCCAGTCTTTGACCGAAGACCTTAATAACCTCAACTCCCAAGTGATAGGACACCATAACTGGTACCGTACCAAGTTTAGTCAAGGCAAGAGCTAAAAGATAGGTGTCAAATGCAGGCGACTTATAGACCATGACCTTAGTACCAGCCTTAATACCTAATCTTGCTAACTGCTTAGCACATCGATCAATGGATTTTAAAGCATCCTGATAGCTAGTTTCAAGACCTAATTCCGGGAAAGCAGCTAAAGTCTGATCAAAATAAATGGGAACATGAGGCCATTTCCGACTAGCAGTAGCAAAGTTATCATAGAGATTGAGAGGCTCATAATCAAAGTGTGCCATGATCTATTTCCTCGTTTTTGGCTTGTGGCTCCCCTTCTTCTACTTGATTATCTTCAGCTTTACCTGGTAATAGTGCATCAGGAACTAGGTCCTTGATGAAGTTTGCTGCACTACCTATCTTACCTTGGACGACTTCCAAGAAATTGGCATTTGTTTCATCCCCCTGCTCCTTATAGATGGCCTGGAGCTGAGCGAATCCTTCTTTAAGCAAGTCACTATCTTCTGTATCACGAATTTCACGTTGTAGAGAGATAAGAAACATGAGGAAATTGTCTCCTATCTCATTCAAGGTTTCAATACCTGTAGCTTCAATAATGCCAAATATGGCACCGAAGAATTCTTCTAACTCTTGGGCAGAATGCTGGTCAACCCATTGACCAAGAGTAGCTTGAAGACGCTGACTCCCTGGTGTTACCGACTCTAGCTCCTTAAAGCTAACCTTATCAATTTGCCAGTTTTCTAGCAGGTGTTGCATCATACTAATGCCTTTGCAGGCAACTACCTTAGCCTTAACTGTATGGAAGAGAATCTGACTGACCACAGCGTCCTCCGGCTGGAAGGCATGGATCTTAGTCTCGATGGCTAGATACTCTTCAGTTTCTAGAAAATCCCGTTGGTAACCTGGCCCATCGTAAGCATAAATAGCCGATACTTGATTCTGTAGCTTTTTATCAACTTGACTTGCAGCATAAATTGCTAAGTTGGCTCCTTTGGAGTGGCCGGCTATAATATACTGACCATCAAATTCAGTCATGACTTTGGTCAGGTATTCTCTAGCAGCATCCTGAGCCGGCACCTGGGTTTGGTGGCTCATATTGAAGTCTTCTTTCCAACCCACAATCGTTTCATCTGTCCCACGGAAGACTACCAAATAGGTATTAACTTCCGGAATATAGAAGGTTGCCGCCGCAAACTGCTTCTCTAACTTGAGGTCTAAGTCGGATTGAAAGCCAAAAATCTGAATATTGCGATAACGTGATGCTTGGGCTGCGGCCTTGGCTACCTCAAGCCGTCCCTTAGAAATTAAGAAAGGATTTTCCTCTTGAATTTCTTTTTTGTCTCGAGCAAACTGCTGGTAGAAATCCATCACAGAAATGGCTTTTGATTCGGATATGACATGACTGACGTAATCATCTAACTTGAGATAGACCATTTCAACCATAACTGCAATATCTACCTCATTGAGAGGTTGGAGCCCAAAATCAACATGGCCGATATTCTTGATATACTGTTTAAAATCTGACATTTAGGAATCCCTCTTTTCTGGACTTAGAAATCTTACTTTCATCCTAACACTTTAGCCAACAAAAGCAAGTTTCATGATCTTTTTGTGACCAACTATACACCAAAAGAGGTAGGAATCACTTCCTACCTCCATTTCTTATCATTTAGATTGATACTTTGGTTTGAGAATCTCACTATAAATAACCGCATCCTTAAGGTTCTTGCGATTGAGCTTGGTGAATTTAGAACCACGACCAGAATGATGATGATTAGAAGCACCTATACGTTCAAGCTGAATGGAATCGGCATCAGATTCGGCCAAGGACCAATCTTGGTCACTGCCCCCCCACTGATCAGCCAAGGACGCTTCCATTTGCGCTTGGGCCTGATCAAACTCAACCTCGTCCAACATAGACTGGCCAGCTTCACCACGTGCTTGTAAGAGATTATCAGCCTCAATTTCCTCAGCACCTAGAGCTTGGTCTAATTCTTGGTTAAGATAATCAATCTTATCTTCTAATGAGGCTCTCTCCTGATCAGTGAGATTAGGATCCTGTGCTGCAGCCATGAGCACATTCAATTGAGCTGACAGATTTCTTAGTGAATACTGAGGGTCTACTTGAGGCATTGGGTTCTGGCGGAATCTTGCTTGCTTACCCGCTGCATTATCACGAATCATGTCCCGAATTTTAGGGATGAGGAAAGACGCAAGGAAAATCAGCAAAAAGATATAGCCTCTCATTGGTTCACTCCCCTTTCATCATGACTTAAGTGTCCTATTCAGAAATCACTGTGTCGCCGGCTGGTTTTTCATCCTTAGCAATGGATTCACGCATGGCAGTATCCGCTTGGATATTTTGTAATTGGTAGTAATCATGAATGCCTAGGTTACCTTTGCGGAAGGCTTCAGCAATTGCTAATGGCACTTCAGATTCTGCTTCAACCACTTTGGCGCGCATGCGTTGCACTTCGGCCAACATTTCTTGTTCTTGGGCAACCGCGAAGGCACGACGTTCTTCAGCCTTAGCTTGAGCAATCTTCTTGTCTGCTACGGCTTGGTCAGCTTGCAATTTGGCCCCGATGTTACGGCCCACATCAACGTCCGCAATATCAATGGATAGAATCTCAAAGGCAGTCCCTGAGTCTAAACCTTTACGTAAAACAGTTTGGGAAATAGAGTCTGGGTTCTCTAGAACAATGGAGTGCTTAGCGGCACTACCTACAGTCGTAACAATCCCTTCACCAACACGGGCAATGATGGTTTCTTCACCAGCACCCCCGACTAAGCGTTCGATATTGGCACGTACGGTCACTTTGGCTTTAGCCTTGACTTCAATCCCGTCCATCGCGACACCCGCAATAATTGGAGTTTCAATTACTTTAGGGTTAACGGATACTTGAACGGCTTCGAAAACGTTACGCCCTGCTAAATCAATAGCAGCAGCTTGTTCGAATTCCAAGTCAATATTAGCACGTTGGGCCGCAATTAAGGCGTCAATGACCATGTTGACATTCCCACCAGCTAGGTAGTGGGCTTCAAGTTCATTGGTATTAATGACTAAACCAGCTTTGGTTGCCTTAATCATAGGGTTAATAATCATTTTTGGCACAACCCGCCGCAAACGCATCCCGATTAAGTTCCCAATTCCCACTTTAACACCAGAGAAGTAGGCGGTAATCCACAAACCTACTGGTACAAAGCGGAAGAAGAGGCTAATCAGTACTAATAAGACGATAATTAATAAACCTAATGGAATCCATCCATTCATTATACTTCTCCTCCTTTTCTAACAACAAGTGTCCCTTGGCTGACAGCCTGCACCGCAACCGTCGCCCCTTGACTAATAAAGTTGTGGGCACTTCGCGCCTCATAGACTTGGCCATCCACTTCAACTTTACCAATCGGTTTCAAATCCGAAATAGCATGTCCTGAGTGACCAATGAGCGGGTGATCAGCGCTAGCTGCCTGGTCTCCTTGTCTTCCTCGAGCATGAGAGTTAATCTGCGCATCTAGAATTAAGGCTTCATTGACCTTAATAGACAGGCCAAACTTCAGTAGGACGAAGAAGACTGTCACACTGACAAGTCCAATCCCGAAGAGTAAGAGCCAGGTCTCTTGCCAATTCTGTGTATGGTATTGGAGTACCAAGCCCATGACAACTGAGCCAATAAGGCCCGCAAAACCTGTTTGTGGTAAGTAGAACTCTAAGATGACCATGACTACCCCAACTGAGAAAATGATAAAGGGTAAGAGTCCATCAGACTGCCAAGCTTCAAAATACCAAGCAAAGGAAGCTAATGCTAAAAGTGCTGTCGGCAACTTCTGCTTGAAGAAGAGCGTGGCCGTCGCAAAAGCAACCCCCAACAAGATAAGTAGATACACGAGTTATTCCTCCTCTCAAGTTTCTAAGTCTATTATAGCACTTTCACTAAAGCTTGAAAACTATTTACACAAGGTTACCAATTCGATTCTTCAGAAGATGAGAGCTCTTCAATTGGTCTAGCATCTTTGGCCTCGTTAGGAAGTTCAAATTTCATATCTGAGACCTTATTATGGCGACTAAAGGAAATTTTAGCATGTTGGATTTGAGGGTTCCCTCCTATTTGGGTCTCTACCTTCAAATCAAGTGATTTGAGATAATGTTCCTTTTTAGAAATCTCTACATTCAAACTAAACTTTCCTTGGCTTTCATTTGAGTCTGTCCTCGTCAAATCCATTAGCAAGTCTCTTGACAAATCACCAAGGAGGCCAAGGTCATGGCCTTGCAATTTCAGCAAGTAACTTGTTTCCGATTCTTCAACGGTCATTTTTTCAGTTAGCTTTTTGTCTGCTAAGACTGTCAGCAGGCGCTGGTATTCTGGTTTGATATCCTCTGTTTTAGCTGTCGATATCGTGTACCATTGGCTATTGAGACGCCCATAAAAGGTTTTATCATTCAAGCTCTTTATGATTTCAAGGAAACGTCCATCAGGATGGTTCTGATCTAGAATACCAAAGAAATGTATACCGATGATTTGCCCAACCTTATCATAGGCAATGTCTCCTTCTAAGGCGGTGACATTGGTCTTGTCATCTGATAGGACCATCTTCTCGAAAGACATGAAAACCGAAGAAAGTAGCCGCTCTCGCCATGCTTCTTCCATGATTTGACTAGCCTTAGGAGAGGACTCACGACTTTGGCTGGAGTCAGTAGCTTCACTTGTTTCATCACTTGATTCAGTCCTATCAGAACTGCTGTCCTCTTCCAAGACAGCCTCTTGCGTCCATGGAGCCAAGGTCAGATCTTTCTCGGAGACTTGATTAATATCTGCTACCGATAGCTCTGCGGACCGCTGTTCTTGATCGTCTTGATAGTAATAGGATAAGCCCTTAAGATTAAAATCCTTCTGGTCGATTAAGAGCTCAAGCCTACTTTTTTCTTGGCCCACTTTATCATGTCCAATACTAAAAAGGAAAAGGTGGGTTAAGGACTGGTCCTTGTCACTGATGTAGACATGATAAGTCGAATCCTTAATCTCAACCTTAGCGTCTGGCGCGTCAAGTAAAATAATGGATGTAAGAATTTCCTGGTAATTGACATAGGCAAAGGGGGAACTTATCTGCCTATAGCTAGCCTGATCATTCTCTGATTTCGTATACAAAAGATAGTCATCTTGAGCTTTCTTAGTCAAGTAATACTCAATTTTAAGTATGCTAGCCAAATTGTACTCTTCATGATTAAAGGAAAGTATCGGCTCACTCTTCTGGTCATCATTGACTTCAAATTTGTTCCAGGCTATATAGGAATCTTCACTTGGCACGGAAAACTCCTTAGTTTTTCGAGAGGTCTTTGCTGTGATTTTAACATTTAACACCTTTTGTCGCGCTTGCTCTAGCTTATCCTGTAATTCAGGGAAGGTCATACGTTCAGTCGCTTCAGATATCTGTGAACTTCCCTCACTTGCTTTAGAACTTTCCTCAGAGGAAGCATCTAAAATTGATGGGCGTGCAGCGACACTTTGGCTCGTATAGTTGACAAGAAAACTTAATCCTAAACAGCCAACTAACATATGCTTAGTCAAGTGTTTCATCTTATTAACCTCCTTACCCTCGACTGCCAAAATCAAAGGATAAAATTGATAGTTCAATTATAACATAAAGCTTTTACAGTCACCAAATAATCCTATTAAAATAGCGAGAGCAGCCTTGCTCTCGCTATCTAACTTATTCAAGAATAGTCAAGGTTTGGCGTTTCTCCCGCATAAGGACATCGCGACCCAATAATTTATAGAGTGTCGCTGCTAGTGGAATCCCCAGAATCATGCCTGAAATCCCCATTAGACCACCACCTACTGTGAAGGCCACTAAGACCCAGAGACCAGGTAAACCAATAGAGCCTCCCACTACTCGTGGATAGATTAGGTTCCCTTCCAATTGCATGATAATGATGACCATGACTAGGTAAAAGAGAGCCTGGCTTGGTGAAACCGCCAATAGCATCAGGGTCCCTACTGCCGCTGAAATATAGCCGCCAATAATTGGGATTAAGGCCATAACCCCAGCAATCACTCCCAACATGCCCGCATATGGCAGGTTGAAGATACTAGCAGCCACTGTCACTAGGCTACCTAGAATGATGCCCTCCAAGGTCATCCCCACGAAGAAATTGGTGAAGGATTCATTCATCAGTCGAATAATATCTAAGAAAGTCTGAGCCTGGCTAGGTTTTAAGTAGGCCATAATGACTCGCTTACTTTGTACCAAAAGACGTTCCTTAGATCCCAAAATATAGAGGGCAACCATCAAGGACAGGATGGAGTTAATGGTATTAGATGCCACTCCAGTAATTGTAGTAAAGGTAATGTTTAAGAAGTTAGAAGACAAGCTGTTAAGAACTGTCATGGATTGTTGAATTAGGCTGCCCCAGTTGATATTAAGCTGTGACATGAGGCTCTGCAGCTGAGGGAAATAAGCATCATATTCTTCAACCGCCTTCTGCAGCCAAGTGCTGACACTTGGAATGACCTCAATAAAACGACTAATAGCGGTCGATAACTGTGGTAAGACTAGCACCAGAATCATAATAACCGCCAAGACAAAAGTCAAGAGGGATAAGAGCATGGATACTGGTCGCTTCAGTTCTTTAATAAACGGCATTTTTACCTGCAACTTAGAAAAAAGCCTTTCGTAGCGAACCATAAGTAGATTCAAGATATAGGCAAAAATAGCCCCATTAATAATTGGTCCTAAAGTCTTATAGATTGAGCCGATTAGGCCCATAATGGAATTCCAGTTCCATACACCCAAGACAATGAGTGTGACTAAACCAATGTATTTCATAATATATTTATCGTAGCGTGCCATAGCGCTCCTCCTAGCAATCCTAATCAAGCAATCAGTCATTGGGATTGTCAAAATCACGAGAGATTAACTCTTTATGCTTAATTTTACCTTACGCTAGGCTAGAAAGAAAGTCAAGTAAATAAGAAGGCATTAAATATTAAAAAAGATGACTAAGTTAACTTAGTCATCTTACTTGCCCTTATTCTTGATTAGGTTTTGATTCAAAGACCAGGTGGTCATCCTCTAAGTGTACCATCACATGAGAGTTAGGTTCTATGTCCCCAGCAATGATAGCCTTAGCTAATGGCGTTTCTAATTCGCGCGTCATATAGCGCATGAGTGGCCGCGCCCCGTAGACTGGATCATAGCCATTATGAGCTAACCAAGTGGCTGCTTGATCATCTAATTCAAGGCTAATATCTTGGTAAGCCAAACGTTCTTGCAGGTTCTTCAAGAGTTTGAAGACAATCTTATTCATGTGACTTTGTGCCAATGGTGTAAAGAGTACGGTGTCGTCAATCCGGTTGAGGAACTCTGGCTTGAAGTGTTGACGCAAGAGTTGACGCACTTGAGCTGCGGTCTCTGGATTGATGCTGCCATCGTCCTCTACTCCTTCTAACAAGAGGCTTGATCCGATGTTAGAGGTCATGATTAGGACCGTATTCTTGAAGTCCACTGTCCGACCTTTAGAGTCAGTCAAGCGTCCGTCGTCAAGAACTTGAAGCAGGATATTGAAGACGTCTGGGTGGGCCTTTTCAATTTCATCTAATAAGACGATTGTATATGGCGTCCGACGCACAGCTTCTGTTAATTGGCCACCTTCTTCATAACCTACATAGCCTGGAGGAGCCCCTACCAGACGAGAGACATTGTGTTTCTCCATATACTCGGACATATCAATCCGAACCAGATGGCTTTCTGAGTCAAAGAGAGTTTCTGCCAAGGCTTTAGCTAACTCTGTCTTCCCTACCCCAGTAGGTCCTAAGAAGAGGAAGGAACCAATTGGACGGTTAGGGTTTTGTAAGCCGGCACGAGAACGTAAGACAGCTTCCGCTACCTTATCAACGGCCTCGTCCTGACCAATGACGCGTTCATGTAGCGTGTCGCTAAGCTTAAGTAACTTCTCACGTTCACCTTCAACCAGTCGATTAACTGGAATTCCTGTCAATCGACCTACAACCTGCGCAATTTCCTCGTCAGTCACTGATTCTTGGGTCAGACGTTCATGACGTGGCACAGTTTCTTTGGCTTCAAGTTCTGCTAGTTCCTTCTCTAATTGCGGAATTTTACCATGGCGTAGGACGGCTGCCTGTTCCAAATCGTAGCTAGCTTCCGCTTCTTCGAGTTGGTGGCGAGCCGCTTCTAACTCCAGACGTTTGTCACGCATTTTGTTTGAAGCTTCTTTTTCGATTTCCCAACGCATTTTGAGCATGTTGGCTTGTTCGCGTAAATCAGCCAATTCTTCTTGTAAGTTCTCTAAGCGTTTCTTACTTGCTTCGTCGTGTTCTTTCTTAAGTGCCGCTTCTTCGATTTCAAGTTGCATGAGACGACGATTGACCTGGTCCATTTCTGTCGGCATAGAGTTAATTTCGACCCGAATGGTTGCGCAGGCTTCGTCGACTAAGTCAATGGCCTTATCAGGTAAGAAGCGATCGGTAATGTAACGGTTGGACAGGATAGCTGCTGCCACCAAGGCGTTGTCATGAATGTTAACCCCGTGGTGGATTTCGAAGCGTTCCTTAAGTCCCCGTAAGATAGAAATAGTATCTTCCACTGTTGGCTCTTGAACTAGCACCCGTTG
>ERZ773062.1413-NODE-1413-length-10090-cov-2.912606_pt1 | contig 10090 bp, 9 predicted proteins | sample MGYA00580626_ERZ773062 | MGnify/ENA primary metagenome ERZ773062 (study PRJEB29015, sample SAMEA2738003) | human oral metagenome | biome: human oral; feature: human-associated habitat; material: dental | place: China | collected 2058 ...
TGGATGCCGTTATTATGCCGTCTTGTTCCTCCACGCCGTCTGCAATAGCCATGCCGCTGCCGTAGAGTCCCTCTACCTCGGCGCGTGTCATGCCGATGCGGATGCCGCCGAGCGCCATGTCGTCATCCGTGATCTCTGCTGAAGAGAGGGATGCGGGGAGGAGGAGAAGCGTGAGGAGGACGGCAGAGAGGAATGATCGGATCCTCATGGGGGATCACCTCCGTACAGTAGTTTTTACAGGTCGATGCGGTAGATGTGGTCGAAGGCGGTGAAGTAGAGGTGGTTCGCGTCATCGGTCGTCACGTTGCCGGGCGAGAGGCTCTTGCCGCTTGGCTGCAGATCGATGTCGCCGACGTATTTGCCGTCCTTCTTGTTGAAGAGACGCAGGAAGCCGTTGCCGAAGAAGACGACGTAGTCTTTCGTTGCAATCGACTGGCGCTCAGCGACCTTGCGTTTCTGCGCATCCGCAGGGATGTCCGTATTCACCTCGAAGGTGCGGACGAGCTTGCCGTCGGGTGCGTGCATGTGGAGCGGCTCCGTCCAGTTATCCTTGCCGCCGTGCGTGGCGAGCGTCGTGATGTAGAAGCCGTCCACATCCGCAGCGACGAGCGTGGCGTTCGTCTCATAGTCCGGGGATTTCGAGTCTTTGCCGAGCTCTTTATAGACCTTCTCGGAAAGCGCGGTCTTCAGATCCTTTACGCCCTCCTTGGAGATCGCTCCGAACAGGACATCTCTCGAGGCGAACTGGCCGCTGATGTAGGCGTCCTTGCCGCCGTAGATGGCGTAGACGCGGCTAACCTCGACGCCGCTGGCTGCGGTGAAGCTCGTCGCCGCCTTGCCGTCATAGCAGCCGACCGTCCCCTTGCCGTCGAGGATGTAGTAGATGTTCGTGCCGTCCGAGGAGACGGGCATGTCTTCGGCTGTGCCGAGATCCTCGACGCCGGTGATCGCGCCGTCCTTCAGCGCGAATTTTTGCAGATGCGCCTTCTTGTCCGCCCCATAGCCGATGCCGTAGATGGCATCCTTCGTCACGGCGAGGGTGGTGCCGGAGATGAACTTCGGCAGCTCTGCGCCTGTGTACTCGTAGAGCGGCACGTCCTTGTCGCCGAGTTTGAAGTGCGCGGCGGCTTCCTTCGGAGCGGCGGGGCCGTGGTCCGCCGCTCCTTTGCTGCCGATGCCTCCGCCGTCGCCGCAGCCCGCAAAGACGATGCCTGCACAGACGAGTGCTGCTGCTGCCGCAAGTACGGATTTCCATTTCTTCATGATTCTTCCTCCTTTGTCTTTGTTTGCGCTTATGAGAATCTGATTACTTTTATCTTAGCATAAAGATAAAAGCTTGTGACCTGTCATAAATGACAGGTTTTTGAAAAACTTTGCAAAAGAAGCGCAGAGTAAATGTACTGTCATAGATGAGAGACCGGCAAAAAAAGTGGCACAATGTACCGTATGGTTCATTGTGCCGATAAGAACGGGCAAAAAGATGCACCAAGGCGATGGTGCTGAAATGATCTGTGATTTCTTAGCTGTGGATGCTCGTATAGCCCTTTTCCGTTGCTTCCACCGCAAGGCCGATGACGTTCTTGTGGCCGGTCTTGACGAGCAGATTGCTGATGTGAAAGCTCACGGTGCGCTTCTTGATGCCGAGATCCTCGGCGATTTCCTCGTAGCTCATGTTGCGGCAGATGCGCTGCAGGATCTCGAGCTCGCGGCTCGTCAGCTGGGCGTCCGTGCATCCAAAGGAGGGGGTGCCGCAGATATCCGGATAGATTTGTGCGCCTTCCATCGTGGCGCGGATACAGGAGGCGAATGCCTCGCCCGAGATTCCTTGTAGATGAAGCTGTTCGCGCCCGCCTCCTTCGCCCAGTCGAGGAAGGCGATCTCCTGCATCCCCGTCATGAGAATAATGCGCAGGGAGGGGAAGGTGGCCTTCAGGCGTTCGCAGATCTGTATGCCGCTCGTGCGCCCCTCCATACAGATGTCCATGAGAACGAGGTCGGGGGCAAGGCGCACGCATGCCTCCTCTGCCAGTTCTGAGAGGGTGCAGATGCCGACGACCTTGATGTCCGTGAGCGGCGCGAGGAGCTTTACCAGACCCTCCAGGAGTATTTTCTGATCGTCCACGAGAAGAATTTTAATCATCCTTGTTTCTCCCCTATCTGTGCGTCAAGTTCAAAATGCGGTGCAGGTGTGATGATCAGGCGCCCGCCGAGTGCGTTCACGCGGCGCATCATGCCCGTGAGTCCGCCGCCGGGGCGCAGCTTCCCGGTGCAGCCGATGCCGTTGTCGCGGATGCACAGGCGGTGTTCGGTGAGTGTGATCCGGATCTCGTTTGCACGTCCGTGGCAGACCGCGTTGCTTAGCCCCTCGCGGATGATGGCGGCAAAGGCGCGCGCGCGCCGCATATTGCGCGGCAGAGCGCCCGAAAGCGTGAGCCGCACGCCGAGGCTGCGGTAGGTGTCGGTCATATCGGCGAGCAGCGTTGCGGGATGGGCTTCCTGCGCGAGGGGAACCGCTTCGAGCAGGCTGTCGATGCGAACGATGGTATCGAGCGCATCCTTGGGCGCGGGACTCGCAAGGAGCTGCTGCAGCATGCTGATGCGCTGTCCGAGAACGTCGTGCACGCGCGAGGTGATCTCCTGCAGGGTGCGGTGGCGCTCCGTCTCCTCGAGCGTGTCGAGCAGATCTTTCTGTGCGCTGATCATGGCGGAGAGGCGTGCGTTCTTTGCCTCGAGTTCCCGCGTCACGGCGTCGAGCTCCGTCACGCAGGAGGCCGTGAGCTGCCAGCCGCTGAGTCCGTTCATCAGACGTATGCGCTGCACGAGCCAGGAGTCTCCGCCCGAAAATCGAAAGAGGATGGCATCGTCCCGCACTTCTTTTTCTGCGAGGGTTGGGCGGTCGAAGTCGATCAGCGCCTGCCAGAAGATCGCGGCGTTGCGGAACTGCTGACCGAGCAGCCGTTCCATGAAGGCCAGCATCTGGATGTTCACGAGCACGGCTGCGCCGTTTTCGCGTGCAAAGAGAATGCCCTCGGGCAGGAGATCGAGTCCCTCGCGGATGGAGGCGATGGTGACCTCTCTTTCCAGCATCGTAGATGCTGCACAGGCAAGGATCACGAGCCGCGCCGCGAGGAGGATGAGGACGAAGAGTGCGCTCCACGGCAGGAGACGGTCAAAAAGCGGGAGTGAGAGCAGACCCGCTGCGGCGAGCGGTACACCCAGCCACGGCCTGCGCCGACACAAGCAGAATCCCATGACGATGGCGAAGCCGCCTGTGGCACAGCGTTCGAGCACCATCCAGTCATTTGGCATCAGCCCGCTGATGAACAGGCTCCAGCTGCCGCCGAAGACCAGCGTGACGGAGAGCAGTATGCCGAGCGCGGCAGCCTCCGGCAGGACGCGCTCGAAACGCTGCCGACCGAGAAACGTCGCTCCCCAAAAGAGCGCGATACTCTCGGTGATGAGGACGAGCGCGGAGAGGAAGATAAAGGTGATGTGCGCGCTGTAGCCGTATGAGGTCAGACTCTCCATGCCCCTGCCTCCTCCCCGTGCACCGGTGTGCGGACAGCGGCGCTGACGCCCTGCGCGCGGATGGAAAGCGCGTAGCCGAGATCGCTGATCTCGATCGGGAGATCGTGCCGCCGCTGCCATTCGCTGATCCACGGACGGATCCAGTCCGCGCACGTCAGCATGCAGATCGCCTCCGGCATTTCGTTTTCTTCAAAACGGCAGAGTACATCTGCCGCGCCCTCCTCTGCCGCGCGCGAGAGAAGCTCGGCAAAGAGGTCGAAGAGGGCGAGCGCCGCCTCTGCCGCAATGGCGCGCGTCAGCCGCCACTCCACGGCGACGTGCAGACCAAGGGGGCGCAGATAGGCGCAGGTCTCCGAGACCGCCATCGACAGCTCGTCCGCACGGATCTGTCCGTCCTCCTGCCCTTTGAGAAAGAGCACGCAGCGCTTCTTGAGGTAGGAGGAGAGCAGGTTGAGCCGGCAGATGAGACATGTGAGCTCTGCCTCATCCGTGCTCGCCATCAGCTGCTCGCGAAAGCTGCGCAGGAGCGGGCGCTTGCTGTCGAGGATGGCCTCGAGCTCCTCGGAGAGCTGCTTTTTGAGCGTGAGCGCGAGATGCTGCCCCCGGATGCGGCGCTCTCTGCGCAGGAGGATATGGGAGCGCTCCTGCGCGTCCTGCAGGAGTGCGAGCTGACGCTGACGTTCGTGCAGGAGACTGAGATCCTCGTGCCAGATGATGGCCCCGCCGTGAATGTTCATGCGCGATGTGCGGATGTCGTTTGACGCGTCCTGTTCTGCTGCGGCGGCGGAAAAGACCGTATGCCCCTCCGTATCGACGAGCTGCATGCGCAGGTGCGAATGCGAGAAAAACGCCTCGTGAAAGCGGTTGGACGGCATGAGTCCCGTGCGCAGACAGAGCTCGAGGAGGAGCAGGAAGAAGAGCGCCGTTACCACTGTGAGTTCCAGCCATGCAAAGCGGGGATCGTAGTAGAGGTCGACCGAGTAGACGACGAAGAGGGCAAAGAACAGGAAGGGAAGCGCCATCGCAGGGCGCAGCACGCGCTGCCGCTTTGCCTTTTCAAGGAGGAGAAGGAGCGCCGCGAGGATCTCGCAGAACCAGAGGAGCCAATAGTCATAGGCGCCCCACGCGAGATGCTCTTCCAGCGTCATGGTGGCGGCATTCCAGATGAATGTGAAGAACTGGTAGTGCAGATCGTTGCAGAGAATCAGCGCGGCCAGCAGGAGGTTCAGCCCGAGAACCGCGCGCAGCCAGCGCGGCATTTTTTTGTTGAACACATACTCATCCGATGCCCAGGCGATCCAGAGGAGTGCAACCGAGAGCCCCGCGCGGAACACATAGTAGAGGTACGACAGAAAGTGCTGCAGGGAGATATCGACCGAGATGGAAAGGAGTTTTGCAATGCGGGTCAGCTCCCAGAGGAGCAGCATCGCAATCAGCAGAAGGACGGCGCGCCGCGTACCGTGATGGAGGACGCGTGCGCGCAGGCTTGCACCCCAGAGAACCGTGACGACAAGGATTGTGACGAGAATGACCAGGCGCTCATGCGTTTCGATCGGCGTGAACACAGAATGTCCCCAAATTATCTGCCGATAGCGCGCATTCGCCTCCGTAAGTTCCCGGTAGAGTGCATCGGCGTCGTGGATCTGCGCAGCCCCCGCCGGAGGCGCGATCGGATAGCCCGCTGCGCGCAGATCGCGCCGCAGGGTATTGGCAAAGGAGATGGGGTTTCGCGCGAGCAGTCCCTTGGTAAAGGAGAGCGTTCCTTCCTTCGGCATACAGATGCGCAGCGGGGCGCCGTACTGAATGAGCTGCTCCGCTTCGTGCGCAAAGAGCACATAGACATCCCCGCCGCCGTCCTTCTCCGCCAGGCGGTATTGATTGCCGCGTCGGCTGTTGCAGATGCGCAGCCGATCCTCTTCCTTCAGCCGCGTGAGCAGAGCGAACGCCTCGTCGAGGTTCGCGTCTGCGGACAGTCCGCGTGCCAGCGCCAAAAAGAAAATCTCCCGATCGGGGCAGGAATCGGGAAGAACCACGGTGACATTCTCCCGCAGATCGTTCCAACCCTCCACGGGGACGGGGCAGTCCTCCGCCACGGCGAGGACGACCACAGCGGAAAAGTGCGGATACCAATAGAGCTGTTCTGTCGAGCCGCGGACAAACTGCTCCGCTTGAAAATCATAGAGTTCGGCGGCATCGACGCGGTGATCCTGAAAGATCTCCAAGAGATTCGTCGAGACGCCCTGCGTATCGAGGGGCTCCGGGGAGGCGCGGCGCAGGGCGTCGGCATAGGCCGTGCTGAAGTTGTGTGCATAGACGAGCGACAGCGCCTCCGCCGTGCGCATGGATGCGAGGAGAACGAGGGCGCATGCGGCGCAGCAGAGAGAGAACAGGAACATATTCTGCCGCCGTCGTCTCATCGCCGCCCTCCCCCTTGCCTATACTCCAACTGATTTTATACTATTTCGTTTGATCTGCATGAAATTCCTTGCGCGAAAAGTCCTATTATCTAAAAAACCGGAATAAATTATGAGCAATTATTTATGCTTTCTTGTGACCTTGTTTGTTCCGGGACAGCGTGAAATTTCTCGGTGCTGCTGCATGCGCCGGAAAGTGCGTATGCACAGCTTGCTCGCCTGAGGAAGCAAATCAGCAGTCTTTCCGAGCTGGCGATGCGTTTTCGGAACAGCGGCAAAAAAATACAAGCAGGTCTGCGAAGCGTTTTGCTTCACAGACCTGCTTTTTCGTTTCGATGGGATGAGGGGAAACAATGCAGCAGACAGTCAGTTGCTTTGTGTTGTCCTTACAGATCGATGCGGAAAATACGCTGCCTTCCGCCGTCCTGCGTGTGGAAGTAGACGTGGTTCATATTGTCGGTGAAGATGCCCTTCGGCCGCAGCGTGCGCTCGCCGTCCGTGATCTCGATGTCGCCAACGTATGCGCCGTCCTTCTTGTTGAAGACGCGCAGGATGGGATCGTCCGACGCGCGGAAGACGATGTAGTCCTTCGTCGCGACAACGCAGCGCGCATGAGCGGCGTACCGCTTTGTGCCCTGCGGGATGTTCTCATTCAGCTCGAAGCGGCGGAGTTCCTTGCCGTCGGGGCTGTATTGGTAGACGGGGATGACCCACGGGTGCTGCTCGTCGTTCTGCAGCGAATTCCCGTATGCCTCGTCGGTGTAGAATCCGTCTGCGTCCGCATAGAGCAGCTCTGCGCCGCGCACCATGGAGTAGCCCTCGGGCTTCGGGCGTGCGGGGACGGGGATGGTCTTGGCATCCTTCAGTCCATCTTTGGCGATCGTGCCGTGGGTGACGCCCTTTTCGTTGACCTGCTCTTCGCCCGCATAGGCGTCCTTCCCGCCGAAGACGGCGCGCCACGTCTCCTTGCCCTGCAGGGGGATCGTGGTTGTGGTCTTGCCGTCATAGACGGCGAGCTCGCCCTCCTTCGGGATGTAATAGACGTTCGTTCCGTCCGAGGTGATCGGCCGGTTCAGTACGACGCCGAGATCCACGATGTCCGTGATTGCGCCGTCTGTGACGGGGAGCTGGCAGAGATGCGTCTTCTTGTCGTCGTGGTCGTAGATGATGCCATAGATGCCATCCTTCGTCACGACGGGATCGCTCTTGTTGAAGTCGAAATAGTCGAGGTCGTAGTCGGCGTTCTCGTATTCGTAGAGCGGGAGCGTCTTGTCGCCGAATTTTACCTGGGTGACGGGCTCTTTCGGCAATGAAAGACTGAGATCGACGGGGGCAGGAGAGCCGCCTTTTGCGGTGTCACCGCCGCCGCAGCCTGCCATGACGGCGCACGTGAGGACGGCTGCCGCCGCGCAGAGCGTTTTCCATTGTTTCATGTTGGGCTCCTCCTACAGATCAATGCGGAAGATGCGCGAATCTTGGTCGAGGATGTAGACGCGGTTCTCGCCGTCTGTCGTGATCTGCTTGGGCGGGTGGATCTTGCCATCGAAACTCAGCTCGACCTCGTCGATGAATGCGCCGTCCTTCTTGTTAAAGACGCGCAGAAATTTGCCGTTGTAGAAGACGATATAGTCCTTCGTTGGGATGACCTGACGCGCGTTCGAGTCGGTCTTTTTCTTGTCCGGAAGGCCGTCGTTGATGGTGAAGGTGTGGATCTTCTTGCCGTCCGGGCCGTACATATGGAGGGGGTACGTCCGCTTGTTCGGCGGACCGCCGTTGGTGGCGATGGTGGAGATGTAGAAGCCGTCTGCATCCGCCCAGAGGAGGAATGCCTGATTCTCCTCATTTTCCTTCTTGTTCTCGTTGAGGGCTGCAAACTCCGCCTTCGGGAGGACGGACTTCAGGTCTTTGATCCCCTCTTTGGAGATCGTGCCCATCTCGATGTCCTGCGACTTCAAGGGATCGCCGCTCGTGTAGATGTTCGATGTGCCGCGCACTGCGAGCATGATGTCCGTCTCGCCGCGCTTGCTCTTCGTCACGGCCGCGCCGTCATAGGCGCAGATCTGCTCGCCGAGCTGGTAGTAGACGTTCGTTCCGTCCGTTGTGATCGGCTGCGCCGTGAGAATGCCGAGATCCTCCACGGCTGTGATCGCGCCGTCCTTCACGCTCAGCTTCATCAGATGCTGCTTCTTATCGCCCGAGGCGTCGAATTTGCCCGCATAGATGGCATCCTTCGTCACGGTGAGATTGGTCGTTGTGTGCACCATGTCGGGGAGACCCTCGCCCTTGTACTCGTAGACCGGTACGTCCTTACCGTTGAATTTGACCTGTCCGATGGTTTCCTTCGGCGCGGAGAGTGCGGTGTCTTTTCCGCCGCCGCCAATGCCGATGCCGCTGCCTGTGCCGTCACCGCCGCAGCCGGCGAGGACAGAGCCGAGGAAGGCGGCGGTCGCAGCCGCCGCGAGCAGAGATTTCCACTTCTTCATTTCGGATTCCTCCTTTGATGCTTCTAAGGAATCACTGATAAAATGCAGATGCTTATCAGTGCCTCTAAATCACTTTAATTTATTTTAGCATAAAACAAATTAAAATGTATAGCAATAAATGATTGATTCTTGAAATTTTTGAAAAGTTTTCCATTTTGCGCATTTACTTCGCGCAATGATTCCTTCTCGGCACGGAAAAATGCCGGCATGTTTATGAGCGGTCGGGAACGCAGGGATGCTGTGCGCATATTCTTAGAGATCAATGCGGTAGATATGCGAATTGTCGTCGATGAAGTAGATATGATTCTCGTCATCTGTCGTGACCCCTGTGGGGGAGAGTTTCCTGCTGTCGCGTCCCAGCTCAATGTCGCCGACGTACGCACCGGTCTTTTTGTTGAATGCGCGCAGATAGCCGTCGCTGTAGAACACGACATAGTCCTTTGTCACGACGACGGAGCGTTCCCACGTCGTGCGCTTTTGCGCACTGCTCGGGATATTCTCGTTGCACTCGAACGTGTGGAGTATTTTGCCGTCCGGGGCGTATGTGTGGAGCGGTTTGGTCCACTCCTTGTCCGTGCTGCCGTACGTGGCAAGGGAGGAGACGTAGAAGCCGTCCGCATCCGCCCCGATCAGGAATGCGTTTGCCTCGTGCGTCGCGTCTTTCGCACGGGCGAGCTTGTCAAATACGTCCTTGGAGAGAACCGCTTTTGCATCCTTTATGCCATCCTTGGATGTTGCGCCGAACATAACGTCGGCATCCGACACGAAACTCCCGCTCGTGTAGGCGTTCTTGCCTCCGTATATGGCACGGACGACGCCGATGCCCGGCGTGGGGGTCAGCGTCGCTGCCTTGCCGTTGTAACAGGCAAGCTCATCCTCTCGGGTCAGATAGTAGATGTTCTTGCCGTCCGAGGAGATCGGCTCGTTGAGAACGATGCCGAGATCCTCCACTGAGGCAATCGCACCGTCCTTTAGCGTCAGCTTTTGGAGGCGGTAGTTTTTCTCCTCGGCGTCGCTGCGAATGCCGTAGATGGCATCCTTCGTCACGGCGAGACTGCCGTGGGAGTCCACGAGTTGGGGGTATCTGCCCCCTTGTACGCGTACATCGGCACTTCCTTGTCGCCGAGCTTCAGCTTCGTGACAGCCTCCTTCGGTGCAGCAGGGCCGTTGTCCGCCGACACTTCGTTGCCGGTGCATATGACGCCGCCGTCACCGCTGCCGCAGCCCGTGAAGACGGCGCCCGTAAAGATGGCGACGGCTGCCGCCATGATGAACGATTTCCATTTCTTTATGTAAACTCCTCCTTCATCATGATGTGAAAAGTGCGATAATTTGGTTGATTCTATCTTAACATAGAAATGATGACTTGTGACAGGTTTTCAAAAAATTTGAAAAGTGTTTCCCAACCTATCATTTATGACGGTATGCTTTCCTCTACCTCTCGGTTATCATAAGAGAAATAAACGGCATGGTTTCATTTTGAGATTCTTCATCAGGCTGTGCGGGCGGTGAAGGGAATCGGCTGCGCACGATGTGCTTGCTTTTTGGACAGGACATCAAGCGGTGATGGGAACGAGAAAAGCGGCTGCTGCACGAAGGGAAGTGACCTGCCCCCCATGATGAACTCCCGCCGATAGCAGCCGGGGCGCACGAGCTCCTCGTCCTC
>ERZ773062.1414-NODE-1414-length-10087-cov-2.406798_pt1 | contig 10087 bp, 7 predicted proteins | sample MGYA00580626_ERZ773062 | MGnify/ENA primary metagenome ERZ773062 (study PRJEB29015, sample SAMEA2738003) | human oral metagenome | biome: human oral; feature: human-associated habitat; material: dental | place: China | collected 2058 ...
TAAGTATCTTCTAAAAGGAATACAAAAAGCTCCTGTATCTGGAAGTACAGTTGCTGCCTGTATGGAAGGCTTACGTCCAATCTTGATTGAGGTACAGGCACTTACAGTTCATTCCGTACTGGCAGTTCCGCGTAGAATTGCATCTGGTTACGATTTTAATAGATTGGTTATTTTACTTGCCGTACTGGAAAAAAAGGGGAAAATTCCATTTTCTGCTGATGATGTATATCTCAATGTGGCAGGTGGCTATAAATTAAAAGAAACAGCAGCGGATTTATCAGTAGCACTGGCATTATTTTCCGTAAAGTATGATATACCTTTGAAAAAATTCTGTATGGCTTTAGGTGAAATTGGATTAACCGGTGAAATCCTCCCTGTTTCTAAGTTAAGCTTACGACTCAAAGAGGCGGTCAAAATGAATTTTACTGAATTTGTCCTCCCTACGAGGAATCAGGAAGAGGCTGAAAACTATTTTAAAGATAATCACCGGGAGGAATTACTCTCGCATGTGGTATTTATAAATCATTTGGAAGAGGCGATCCATTTTTTTAAATCACAGGTGTGAGATAAGAGAAAGGTTTGTTTTTCAATCCGTTATGATTGTGCTATTATAATTAAAATGTGTAAATGTAGTATTTCAGAAATTATTTTATGGAAACTAAAGAGGAATTTATAATATGCCGGAAAAAGTATTAAAGGCCATATTTATTCTGCTTTTTTCTGTATTGGGAATAGTGTTGTCTACCCAGACGGAACCGTTGCTTACTGCAGTCATTCCTAAAAACGTTTTGACCGAGACAATTTTGGGAATTACAATTTTATCATTGGGTGTCATGCTGATAGGCGGAATTTTAGGTGCACTTGTAGGACGAGTCATTTCGAGCTATTTGATTAGCAGTTTGTTTGCCTTTACATCCCGAGTCGAAAAATCACTGCTGCTTATATCGACACAGGATCTTATAATTGGTACTTTAGGATTATTTGCAGGGCTTATTATAGCTAATTTAGTTGGATTGGCGTTTGGCAGTATTCCATATATAGGTCCTTATGTATCTGTGGCTCTCAGTATAATTTTGGGATATATCGGAATGCACCTGACAATTTCCAAAAAGGCCGAAATTGCAGGATGGTTTCATTTCAAGGCAGAATCTGGTACAAAACAGAAAAAGAAAAAAGTAGGGAAACTGCTTGATACGAATATTATTATTGATGGACGTATTTTGAATATTTATCAGTCTGGTTTTTTAGAGGGGCCAATCATCGTTCCTGTTTTTGTGCTGGAAGAATTACAGAAAATTGCTGATTCAGCAGATGTATTGAAAAGAAATCGCGGACGTCGGGGATTGGATATTCTTAATCAGATAAAGAAGAAAAGCAAAGATGAACTGATTATTTTGACGGAAGATTTTGAGGAGATTAATGAAGTTGATTCTAAATTAGTAAAACTAGCGAGAACTCATGGCTATAAAATTATTACTAATGATTATAATCTAAATAAGGTTGCGGAATTACAAGGGGTTGCGGTATTAAATATCAATGAACTTATTATTGCATTAAAACCGGCTGTTATTCCGGGGGAAGAAGTGTATGTCCAATTAGTAAAAAATGGCAAGGAAGAAGGACAAGGTGTGGCGTTTTTAGATGATGGGACAATGATCGTGGTCGAAAATGGGAGCCAATTTATCGGACAGGAAATACCTGTTATTATTGCATCCGTCTTGCAAACAAAAGCCGGACAAATAATTTTCGCAAAAGCTAAATTAGAGAGTGGATATAATGAATAGCCTTGTCTTAGTAGCGGCGGGAGAGGGAACCCGTATAGGCGGCTCAATAAATAAACTGCTTATGGAGATGCATGGACATCCTTTAATCTGGTATACCTTTAAAAATATTTTAGACAGTAAACTACTAGATGAAATCGTCATTGTTGTGAAAGATACTGAAAAAAGTCAATTTCAACAGATTCTTTCAGAATTTAAACATGCCATTCCGATTAAATGGGGACAGGGTGGAAATACGCGTGTAGATTCTGTCATCAATGGAATTTCTCAAATATCTTCTAAATCGGAGAAACTCCTGATTCATGATGGAGCGCGTCCATTGGTCGGCGGAGACGCGATAGATCAAATTCTTAACAAGCTGGGGCCTGCGCATCCAGCCGTCATTTTTGCTCTTCCCTGTATAGATACAATGAAGGAGATAAACGATGAACAAGTGAAGAAAACGGTAGACCGTTCGAAACTTTATCGTGCCCAGACACCGCAAGGGGTGCTTACGGCTTTGTACAAAAAAGCTTTATTGCAAATAAAGTCATTAAAGAATATAACAGATGATTCCTCGATATTTGAGGCGGTAAAGATTCCGGTCACAATTATTCCCGGACGCGAGAACTTTTTTAAAGTAACCACGACGGAAGATTGGAACCGCTTTAGCAATATGATATATCCAAGCAAAATACCAGCTTACATCAGAGTCGGAGAGGGGTATGACATCCATCGTTTTGAGGTATCTCGCCCTTTATTTTTGGGTGGAATAAAAATTGCTGATTCTGGTGGATTATCGGGGCATTCCGATGCGGATGTTCTGATTCATGCGATTATGGATGCATTGCTGGGAGCTGCAGGACTACCTGATATAGGCCACTTTTTCCCTGATAGTGATGTCCGGTTTGATGGGGCATGCAGTTTGGAATTACTTAAACAGGTAAATCGGCACATTACGAAACAAAATTATTTGATCGGTAATATAGACAGTACGGTTATTGCAGAAAAACCCAAAATATCCGAGTATATAGAAGCAATGAAAGCCATAATGTCTGCTGCGTTAAATATTTCAAAAAATCAAATCAATATAAAGGCCACAACGAATGAAAAATTAGGGGATATTGGCCGCGGGAAAGGTATTGCGGCACTTGCATCAGTCATATTATTCAGGAGGGAATATAATGAATAAAGAATTTAAAGTCCGTTTTGCTCCAAGTCCTACCGGTCCATTTCATATCGGCGGAGCAAGATCTGCATTATTTAACTGGTTAGTTGCCCGTCATCAAAATGGGAAGTTTTTAGTGCGCATTGAAGATACAGATCTGGCCCGTTCCACAAGAGAATCTGAAGAAAATATAAAAAAAGCGATGAAATGGCTTGGTTTGTATTGGGATGAAGGTATTGACGTAGGTGGTGAGAACGGACCTTATCGACAGACAGAAAGACTTCCACTTTATAATGCAGCTGTTCAGCGTCTCCTTGAGGAAGGGAAAGCTTATTATTGCTATTGTTCAGCGGATGAATTGGAGGAAAGCAGAAAGGAGCAGTTGAAGGAAGGGAAAACACCTATATATAATAACCATTGCAGCCATTTAACCGAAAAACAGATTGAACAATATAAGTCGGAGGGACGTAAACCCGCAATCCGCCTTCGCGTTCCTAAAGATGGTGTATTTGCGTTCGATGATATGGTTCGCGGGCATGTGGAATTTCAAGCAGCTGGTGTAGGTGATTTTATTATTGTTAAATCAGACGGAATCCCCGTTTATAATTTTGCGGTAGTCATTGATGACGCATCTATGGGAATTACCCATGTTATTCGTGCGGAAGAGCATTTATCTAATACCCCGCGTCAAATTGCTATATATCAGGCACTCGGATATGAAATCCCAAAATTTGGACATATATCTCTTATTCTCGGATCTGACCACAAAAAAATGAGCAAACGTCACGGAGCGACTTCTGTGGATGAATATCGTAAAATGGGATATCTCCCGGATGCAGTGGTTAATTACCTGGCTCTTCTTGGCTGGTCGCCTAAAGGTGAGCGGGAAATTTTCAGCCGGGAGGAACTCATTTCGGAATTTTCAATGAAACGTGTTTCTGCTAATGATGCAGTATTTGATATTGAAAAATTAAATTGGATTAATTTCCAATATATGAAGAAGTTATCGCCTGATGAACTTTTCCAGGTAGCACTGCCGTTTCTTGTTGAAGCGGGATATGTATCATTGCCGCTTTCTTTAGAAAAGGAACAGTGGCTGAAAGATGTTGTATGGTTCGTCCGCGACCATTTGTACTATGGAGCACAAACGCCAGAAAATGTAAAAATATTTTTTGAGACACATCCTAAAATTACTGATGAAGAAAAGATTTCTATTATGAAACAGGAAAACAGTGCCGTACTTATCCGTCAATTTGCTGATGCATTGGACGCATTGGATTCCTTTGATGAGGATTCCATCAAAAAGTGCTTTTCATTCTTGATGAAGAAAACCGGAATTAAGGGAAAAGCGGCATTTGAACCTATAAGAATTGCGTTGACCGGAGAAACACATGGCCCTGGCTTATATGCTATGATTGCTTTATTTGGGAAGAAGAAATCCGTACAGCTTTTAAAAGACAGCCTCCAATATTGTTAAAATGTGATTTAAACTATTTCTGAAAAATATTTACCGGAATTTACCGGAAATTTTTATCTGATAACCAAGACCTCCGAATGGGGGTCTTAGTTTTAATCTGAAAGGGTTTTACTTTTACGAAACGGATATGAACAGGCTATTGACGCTTGCTTGGATAAATTATACAATCATACAAATATCTATACATGTACGAAATAATATTAGGGGAGTTAATATTTAAATGGATTTTGAACTTATACAACGTGCATTGCCAATTCTGCTTATGGGTGCGGGGGTAACAATAGAAATTACTGCATTCAGCGTAGCAATAGGTTTTTTTATTGGTCTCTTTGTTGGGATTGCCCGTATATCGCAGTTTAAAATATTACGAATAATGGCAGCGGTTTACGCGGACTGTATACGTGGAACACCATTGCTGGTACAGATCTTTTTGATTTACTTTGCATTGCCCATGGCAATCGGTCAGCGGGTAGAACCTTTTATCGCAGCAGTCGCGGCTTGTGGAATAAATAGTGGTGCTTACGTTTCTGAAATTTTTCGCGCAGGAATTCAAGCCATTGATGTGGGACAAATGGAAGCTGGACGTTCATTGGGCCTCACCTGGTGGCAAACTATGCGTTTCATTATATTGCCACAAGCATTTAAAAATATTTTACCGCCTTTGGGAAATGAATTTATTGCAATGTTAAAAGATTCTTCTCTGGTGTCTGTTATTGGATTTGAGGAACTCACAAGACGCGGTCAATTGATTATTGCACAAACCTATGGTTCGTTTGAAATTTGGATGACCGTAGCAGTTTTATATTTAATAATGACAATGGCGATTTCAAGGATTGTAGCATTTCTGGAAAAGAGATAATTATGGATGAAGAAAAATATATTATCGATATAAAGCATATAGGGAAAAAGTTTGGAAATTTAACTGTTTTAAAAGATATAAGTAGTAAAATCAAAAAAAATGAAGTAGTTGTCATTATAGGCCCTTCCGGTTCGGGGAAAAGCACTTTCTTACGATGCCTTAATGGATTGGAAACCGTTACATCAGGAGTTATTACTTTTGACGGGATGCCCTTGGATGGAGAAAAGAATCTTAATATTGTACGTACTGAGGTAGGAATGGTATTTCAAAAATTTAATTTATTTCCACATATGTCAGTGATACAAAATATTATGCTGGCTCCCATGAAGGTTCGGGGAATAAAGAAAGAAGAAGCCTATGAAAGAGGAATACAGTTACTTCGCAAAGTTGGACTTGAAGATAAAGCAAAATATAAGCCAAACCAATTGTCAGGAGGTCAGCAGCAACGCGTAGCCATTGCGAGAGCGCTTGCGATGAAACCAAAAGTTCTTTTGTTCGATGAGCCGACTTCTGCACTGGATCCGGAAATGGTTCATGAGGTGCTGGATGTCATGAAAGAAGTAGCGGAAGAAGGTATGACTATGGTAGTTGTTACGCATGAAATGGGCTTTGCCAAAGAAGTGGGTACAAGAATACTCTTTTTGGATAGCGGGATGATTTTGGAAGAAGGAACTCCGGAGGAGATTTTTAAAACCCCGAAAGAAGAAAGGACAAAATCCTTCCTGGCTCAAGTATTGTAAGGTGAAATATTATTTATCATTGACTCTATCTATGATTTGTGATAATGTTAATTCGTGTCCGAATGGGGCAAAGTAGTAATATTTTTAGGAGGAACATTTTATGAAAGGTACAGTTAAGTGGTTCAGTGCAGACAAAGGCTTCGGCTTTATTGAAAGAGAAGAAGGCGGCGACGTTTTCGTTCATTACTCTGCAATTCAGACAGAAGGATTTAAAACACTGAGTGAAGGCCAGAAAGTAGATTTCGATATTATTGATGGAGCAAGAGGTCCTCAGGCTGCTAATGTAAAAGTGGTAGACTGATCACTTACTGAAGCTATAAAGCGTAGGTTTTTGATTCAAAAAGCAGAATCGAATTTCGATTCTGCTTTTTTATTGCCATTTAGTAAATTTTTCTTCTACACAGTTAATGTTTAGAGAGCATTTTATAAATAATTGGTATAATTAGCAGCAATTGTAATTTTCATTTTACATTCGTATCAAATACATTCAAATATCTAATAAAATAGACATTTAACCGATTATTATCAATTTGAAAATTTAGAGGAATATACTATAATAACTATAAAGAGCAGTACATAAATTGCTCATTCGTGAAAGGGGGATTCATTTATGGAATTGACAGTTAGAGGGAAAAATCTTGAAATCACAGAAGCTTTACGTACTTATGTAGAAAAACACACCGGAAAGATACAAAGATATTTTGATAAACCGATTAAAATTAATGTACTCCTTAGAATTTCAAACATGACTAAAACCTGTGAAGTAACTGCATTTGTGGATGGTGTTATTCTTCGTGGTGTTGAAAAATCTGATGATATGTATAAGTCTATTGACTTGGTTTTTGACAAGGTCGAACGTCAGATTCACAAATATAAAACCCGTTTGGCCAAACGTTTTAAAGAATCTAATGTTCTAAACAAACAGTTTGTCAGTGAGAAAGAATCCGTACCAGGCGATGGTGAATTTGAGATTGTCAGACAAAAGCGTTTTACTATTAACCCAATGTCTCCGGAAGAAGCTATTTTACAAATGAATTTATTGGGGCACAATTTTTTTATGTTTTTTAATTCTGAAACAGAAGCGATGGCTGTCGTTTATCGCAGAGATGACGGAAAATACGGTTTAATTGATGCTGCAAAATAAGAATTAAATGAAGTGATTGAAAAAGGGCGGTTTTATCCGCTCTTTTTTGACTATATGTCTATGTTTTGCTAAAATATATTAGATATTCGTGTAAATGAAAATTGTTTTTGCTGGTAGGATAAGGAGTATTTTAATGTTCAATAAGTTTTTTGACCGCTTATTTAACGGTTCCAATGAACGTGATATAAAGAAAATGCGGCAGCTTGTGGAAGAAAAAATCAACCCGCAGGAATCAGCATTGAAGAAACTGAGTGATTCTTCTTTGGCAAATAAGACTAATGAGTTTAAGGCACGACTTGCAAAAGGTGAGACTTTGGATGATATTCTGCCAGATGCATTTGCTGTCATAAGAGAAGCTTCCCGCCGTGTGTTAGGAATGAGGCAGTTCGATGTCCAGCTTATCGGCGGTATTATTCTGCACCGTGGCAACATTGCAGAAATGGGTACGGGAGAAGGCAAGACTCTCGTCGCTACGGCACCGGTATATTTGAATGCATTAGAGGGCAAAGGGGCTCATGTTATTACTGTCAATGACTACTTGGCTAAGCGTGATAGTGAATGGATGGGGCAAGTATATAAATTCTTAGGATTATCGGTTGGCCTTATTGTGCATGATTTGGATTTTGAACAACGAAAAATTGCTTATAATTCAGATATTACTTATGGGACAAACAATGAATTCGGGTTTGATTATTTACGTGACAACATGGTAAGCAGTTTGGATCAAATGGTACAGCGGCCTCTCCATTATTGCTTAATTGACGAAGTAGATAGTATTCTCATTGATGAGGCACGTACGCCGCTTATTATTTCTGGCCCGGGCCAGAAATCTACAGATAATTATTATGTGATGTCTAAATTAGTTCCTCAACTTAAATTAGGAGAGGATTATACCATTGATGAAAAACAGAAAACTGTTGCACCGACTGAAGCCGGTGTGTCAAAAATGGAAAAAATGCTTAAGGTCGATAACCTTTATGATACAGATAATCTGGAACTGAATCATCTTTTTGTACAAGCACTGCGCGCACAGGCCATGATGGAGCGCGACCGTGATTATGTCGTTAAAGATGGAGAAGTTGTTATTGTTGATGAGTTTACAGGACGATTAATGTATGGCCGCCGGTACTCCGACGGACTACATCAAGCTATAGAAGCAAAAGAAGGATTGCAAGTACAACGCGAAAGCCAAACCTTAGCAACGATCACATTTCAAAACTATTTCAGAATGTATGATAAACTGGCAGGCATGACTGGAACGGCGAAAACAGAAGAACAGGAATTTATTAAAATCTACGGACTTGAAGTTTTCCAAGTTCCTACCAATAGACCTGTCCAACGAAAAGATCTGCCTGATGTTATTTTTAAGACGAAACGTGGCAAGTACAGGGCAGTTGTCCGTGAAATTGAAAGGCGTCACGCTACCGGGCAGCCAATGCTTATCGGTACAACGTCTATTGAGCAGTCGGAACAACTGAGTCATATGCTGAAAGAGGCTGGTATTGTCCATAATGTATTAAATGCGAAATATCATGAATTAGAAGCACAAATTGTAGCACAAGCCGGGCAAAAAGGCCAAGTTACTATTGCCACCAACATGGCCGGTAGGGGAACTGATATTGTTTTAGGTGAAGGAGTATCCGAGCTGGGAGGTTTAGCAATCATCGGTACAGAACGTCACGAAAGCCGAAGGATTGACAATCAGCTGCGCGGACGTGCCGGCCGCCAGGGAGACCCCGGTTCCAGTCAATTTTTCTTGTCACTTGAGGATGACTTGCTCCGCATCTTTGGTGGAGATAACATCAAGAAGTTCATGGAAAAAATGGGACTGGAAGAGGATGAAGAAATCAGAAGCAGTATGGTTTCAAGCGCTATTCAGAAAGCCCAAAAACGGGTAGAGGAAAGAAACTTTGATATCCGAAAATATGTGCTTGAATATGATGATGTTATGAATCAGCAGCGTAAAGTTGTTTATGAACAACGTCGTAAAATCCTTGAAGGCCAGGATATGAAAGACCAAATTTTAAATATGGTAGACATGCTTATCAATCATGGACTGGAAACATATGCGAATCCGAAGCTTTATCCGGAAGAATGGGATTTTGATGCACTGATAAAATATTGTGAAAAGTATTTTCTTGCCCCCGGTGAAGTTAAGCTTGATGAAATTGAGAATATGAGCCGCGAAGAAATTGGGCGGAAACTCATGGATATCGCGCATGAAACCTATGAAGCAAGGGAAAAATCCATTGGATCTTCCATGATGCGTGAATTGGAAAAGGCTGTCATGCTTAAGGTTGTTGATTCCAAGTGGATGGAACACTTGGATGATATGGATATGTTGAAAGAAGGAATTGGACTTCGTTCATATGGGCAGCGAAATCCGATTGTTGAATATAAGGTGGAAGCATTTAATATTTTCAGTGAAATGCAGCAGTCTATGATTGAAACAATCATTTTATATCTCTATCATATTCAAATCCAATTTACACCGAGTCCGGAAAATGATGATCCTTCTAAAAAAGAAAGAATTGATTCTTCTGTGAATAATTCTGAAGTGAGCGAAAATGATAAATGATAATTTTTAATAGATAAAACTGAAAGCGAGATGATTAACAGATGTTGGAAGATTTGAAAAAAACATTGACAGAACTGCTTGAACATGAAAAAGAAATAAGGGATTCACTTTGACTTACCTCAATTAGAGGAGAAAATTAGAAGTTATGATGTAGAAATGAGTGATCCGTCTTTTTGGGAAAACGGAGACCATGCGAAAGAAATATCTCAAAAAGCTACTGAAGCAAAAGCTGCTTATGACACGTATACCCGCCTTTTTGCACGTGCAGAGAGCATAAAAGAATTACTCGATATGGCCATTGAAGAAAATGACCAGGACATGGAAGGTGAACTGGAAGAAGAGATCAATGAGCTAAAAGATA
>ERZ773062.1415-NODE-1415-length-10083-cov-73.871061_pt1 | contig 10083 bp, 10 predicted proteins | sample MGYA00580626_ERZ773062 | MGnify/ENA primary metagenome ERZ773062 (study PRJEB29015, sample SAMEA2738003) | human oral metagenome | biome: human oral; feature: human-associated habitat; material: dental | place: China | collected 2058 ...
TTGGTTACACCATGCAAGAATAGAAAAGCAGTTGCAGTTGTGTAACTGCTTTTTTGTGAATTCTTCTATATTGACATGCAGTCAGGTCTTTGCTACAATTAATCGTGGAGGATACTAAAATGAAATTTTTGAAAAAAATGATGCAAGTTCTACTCGCAGTCTTCTTTCTTGGTCTGTTAGCGACAAGTACAGTATTGGCGGATGATTCAGAAGGATGGCAGTTTGTCCAAGAAAACGGAAGAACTTACTACAAAAAGGGCGATATTAAAGAGACTCACTGGCGAGTAATTGAAGGAAAGACCTATTATTTTGACTATATGGGAGAAATGGTAGTAGGTTGGCAGTATATTCCAATGCCATCTAAAGGAAGTACCATTGGTCCTTACCCAAATGGTATAAGATTAGAATACATGCCAATGTCAAAATGGTACTACTTTGATCAAGATGGGGTTTTACAAGAATTTGTTGGCTGGCAACAATTAGAGGTTAGAGATTCATTAACTGTTGGTAAAAAACATGGTGAAGGCTTTGAAGGTCCAGAAGTTCTTAAATTAGCAAATTATTACTTTGATGAAGATCATTCTTTAAAGACAGGTTGGCTCTACGATCAATCTAACTGGTACTATCTAGCAAAAACAGGTCATTTAGGAAAAGACTACCTTGGTGGTGAAAGACGTGTGGGTTGGATAAACGATGATTCGACCTGGTACTACCTAGATCCAACAACTGGTATTATGCAGACTGGTTGGAAATATCTTGGTAATAAATGGTACTACCTCCGCTCATCGGGAGCTATGGCGACTGGCTGGTATCAGGAAGGTTCAACTTGGTATTATCTAGATGCTCAAAATGGAGATATGAAGACAGGCTGGGCTTATGTCGGTAACAAGTGGTACTATCTCCGTTCATCAGGAGCCATGGCAACTGGCTGGGTGAAAGATGGTTCGACTTGGTATTACCTCCATGCAAGTAATGGGGATATGAAGACAGGTTGGTTCCAGGTCAATGGCAAGTGGTATTATGCTTATAGCTCAGGTGCTTTAGCAGTTAGTACAAGAGTAGATGGCTACTACGTCAACTATAATGGCGAATGGGTCCAATAATGAAAGAGGCGATTGTGAAGGAAACAATCGCTTTTTTTGTGAAAATATAATAAAATAGATAGGAGAAAATACTACTGTATGAAAAGTAAGACGGTCTTTTCGTCTGGTTAAAGGAAAACATGACAAAAAAAGTTGGTGTCGGTCAGGCACATAGTAAGATTATTTTAATAGGAGAGCATGCGGTCGTTTACGGTTATCCAGCTATTTCTTTGCCTCTTTTGGAGGTGGAGGTGATTTGTAAGGTAGTTCCTGCAGCGAGTCCTTGGCGTCTTTATGAGGAAGATACCTTGTCCATGGCAGTTTATGCTTCACTTGAACATCTAAATATCAAGGATGCCTGCATTCGCTGTGTGATTGACTCGGCTATCCCTGAGAAACGGGGAATGGGTTCGTCAGCAGCTATCAGCATAGCGGCCATTCGTGCGGTTTTTGACTACTATCAAGCCGACCTGCCTCATCATGTATTGGAAATCTTGGTCAATCGGGCTGAGATGATTGCCCATATGAATCCGAGTGGTTTAGATGCCAAGACCTGTCTCAGTGACCAACCTATTCGCTTTATTAAAAACGTTGGATTTACAGAGCTTAAGATGGACCTATCTGCTTATTTGGTCATTGCAGATACGGGCGTGTATGGTCACACTCGTGAAGCCATCCAAGTGGTTCAAAGTAAGGGCAAGGATGCTCTCCCTTTTTTGCATGCTTTGGGAGAATTGACCCAGAAGGCAGAAGAGCTAATCAGACAAAAAGATGCTGAAGGACTGGGACAAATTCTCAGTCAAGCGCATTTACATTTAAAAGAAATTGGTGTCAGCAGCCCTGAGGCAGATTCCCTCGTTGAAACGGCTCTGAGTCAGGGAGCCTTGGGTGCCAAGATGAGTGGTGGTGGGCTAGGAGGCTGTATCATAGCCTTGGTAGCTACTCTAGATCAAGCACAAGAACTAGCAAAACGATTAGAAGAGAAAGGAGCTGTTCAGACATGGATCGAAAGCCTGTAACAGTACGTTCCTACGCAAATATTGCCATTATCAAATACTGGGGAAAGAAAAAAGAAAAAGAGATGGTTCCTGCTACTAGCAGTATTTCTCTGACTTTGGAAAATATGTATACAGAGACGACCTTGTCACCTCTACCAGCCCATGCGACGGCTGATGCCTTTTATATCAATGGTCAGCTCCAAAATGAGGCGGAGCATGCTAAGATGAGCAAAATCATCGACCGTTACCGTCCAGCAGGTGAGGGATTTGTCCGTATTGATACCCAAAACAACATGCCAACCGCAGCGGGTTTGTCCTCAAGTTCCAGCGGTTTGTCCGCCTTGGTCAAGGCTTGCAATACCTATTTCCAGCTTGGTTTGGATCGGAGTCAGTTGGCGCAGGAGGCTAAGTTCGCTTCAGGTTCTTCCTCTCGTAGTTTTTATGGACCGATTGGTGCTTGGGACAAGGATAGCGGAGAAATTTATCCTGTAGAGACAGACTTGAAACTAGCTATGATTATGTTGGTGATAGAAGACAAGAAAAAACCAATCTCTAGTCGTGATGGGATGAAACTCTGTGTGGAAACCTCGACGACCTTTGATGACTGGGTCCGTCAGTCTGAGAAAGACTATCAGGAGATGCTGCTTTATCTCAAGGAGAATGACTTTGCCAAGGTTGGGGAATTGACTGAGAAAAACGCCCTTGCTATGCACGCTACGACCAAAACTGCATCACCAGCCTTTTCTTATCTCACAGATGCGACTTATGAAGCCATGGATTTTGTTCGCCAGCTTCGCAAGCAAGGGGAAGCCTGTTACTTTACCATGGATGCTGGTCCCAATGTTAAGGTTCTCTGTCAGGAGAAAGACTTGGAGCATTTGTCAGAAATCTTGGGTCAACGTTATCGCTTGATTGTGTCGAAAACAAAGGATTTGAGTCAAGATGATTGCTGTTAAAACTTGCGGAAAACTCTATTGGGCGGGTGAGTATGCTATTTTAGAACCAGGGCAGTTGGCCTTAATAAAGGCCATTCCTATCTATATGAGTGGAGAGATTGCCTTTTCTGATAGCTACCGTATCTATTCAGATATGTTTGATTTTGCAGTGGATTTGACGCCAAATCCTTCCTACAGTTTGATTCAAGAAACAATTGCTTTGATGAATGACTTCCTCGCCGATCGTGGTCAGACTTTGCGACCTTTTTCCCTAGAAATTCATGGCAAAATGGAACGAGAAGGGAAAAAGTTTGGTCTAGGCTCTAGTGGCAGCGTCGTTGTCTTGGTTGTCAAGGCTCTGCTGGCTCTGTATCATCTTTCAATTGAACAGGATCTCTTGTTCAAGCTGGCTAGCACGGTCTTGCTCAAGCGAGGAGACAATGGTTCTATGGGAGACCTTGCCTGTATTGTGGCAGAGGATTTGGTTCTCTACCAGTCTTTTGATCGCCAGAAGGTAGCCGCTTGGTTGGAAGAAGAAAACTTGGCGACGGTTTTGGAGCGTGATTGGGGCTTTTCAATCTCACAAGTGCAACCAGCTCTAGAATGTGATTTCCTAGTGGGATGGACCAAGGAAGTGGCTGTATCGAGTCAAATGATTCAGCAAATCAAGCAAAACATCGACCAGAACTTTTTAGCTTCCTCAAAAGCAACAGTAGCTACTTTGGTAGAAACCTTGGAACAGGGGAAAGCAGAAAAAATCATCGAGCAGGTGGAAAAGGCAAGCCAGCTTTTAGAAGGCTTGAGCACAGATATTTACACGCCTTCGCTTAGAGAGTTAAAAATGGCCAGCCAAGGTTTGCAGGCCGTTGCCAAAAGCAGTGGCGCTGGTGGCGGTGACTGTGGTATTGCCTTGAGCTTTGATGCGCAATCAACTGAAACCCTAAAAAACCGTTGGGCCGATCTGGGGATTGAGCTCTTATACCAAGAAAGGATAGGACATGACGACAAATCGTAAGGATGAGCACATCCGCTATGCCCTTGAGCAGAAAAGTTCCTATAATAGCTTTGATGAGGTCGAGTTAATCCACTCTTCGCTACCGCTCTATGACCTAGATGAGATTGATTTGTCTACAGAATTTGCAGGTCGCAAGTGGGACTTTCCTTTTTATATCAATGCCATGACGGGTGGGAGCGAAAAAGGTAAAGAAATCAATCAAAAACTAGCTCAGGTGGCAGAATCCTGTGGGATTTTGTTTGTGACGGGCTCTTATAGTGCAGCCCTCAAGGCTCCAACAGATGACTCTTTTTCTGTCAAATCTAGCCATCCAAATCTCCTCCTTGGAACCAATATTGGATTGGACAAGCCGGTTGAACTTGGTTTGCAGACTGTGACGGAGATGAATCCACTACTTTTGCAGGTCCATGTCAATGTCATGCAGGAATTACTCATGCCTGAAGGAGAAAGGAAGTTTAGAAGCTGGCAATCGCATCTAGCAGATTATAGCAAGCAAATCCCCGTTCCAATCATTTTAAAGGAAGTGGGCTTTGGGATGGATGTCAAGACCATCGAGAGAGCCTATGAACTGGGTGTTCGAACCTTTGACCTATCAGGGCGTGGTGGCACCAGCTTTGCCTATATCGAAAACCGTCGCAGTGGTCAGCGTGATTACCTTAATCAATGGGGGCAGTCTACCATGCAAGCCCTTCTCAATGCCCAAAACTGGAAAGACAAGGTAGAGCTCTTGGTTAGTGGAGGGGTTCGGAACCCGCTTGATATGATTAAGTGCTTGGTCTTTGGAGCCAAGGCTGTAGGACTGTCACGGACCGTTCTGGAATTGGTTGAAACCTACTCGGTCGAGGAAGTGGTTAGCATCATCCAAGGATGGAAAGAAGATCTGCGTTTGATCATGTGTGCCCTTAATTGTGCCACCATAGCTGATCTGCAAAACGTAGACTACATTCTATATGGAAAACTAAAAGAAGCGAATGATCAGATTTAAAGAGGTCGGGACAAGAATCCCGCCCTTTTTTGTATCTCTTTGTCAACCTTAGAGGGTTGATGAAACCTAGCTTGTACGAGCTATTTCTGTCCAACCGCTTTTTTCCATCCTCAGACCGAGGTGACTTTTTTGAATTGTGATAAAATAGAAAAGAGAGGATGCAGCTATGAAAAAATTTCAAATCTTTTTATTTATTGAAGCCTGTCTTTTGACGGGAGCTCTGATTTTGATGGTGTCAGAGCATTTTTCGCGTTTTCTGCTGATTTTATTTCTCTTTCTTCTCCTGATACGCTATTATACAGGTAAAGAGGGCAATAACTTCCTCCTCCTTGTGGCGACCATTCTTTTCTTTTTCATCGTCATGCTCAATCCCTTTGTGATTTTAGCTATCTTTGTAGCGGTGATCTACAGTCTCTTTCTTCTCTATCCAATGATGAATCAAGAAAGAGAGGAGACCGACTTGGTCTTTGAAGAGGTAGTGACGGTTAAAAATGAAAAGAATCGCTGGTTTGGCAATCTCCATCATTTTTCTAGTCACCAGACCTGCCAGTTTGATGATATCAATCTCTTTCGCCTCATGGGTAAGGATACCATTCATCTAGAAAGAGTCATCCTAACCAATCATGACAATGTCATTATCCTTAGAAAGATGATTGGAACGACTAGGATTATCGTACCTGTAGATGTGGAAATCAGTCTCAGTGTCAACTGCCTCTATGGGGATCTGACTTTCCTCCATCAACCCAAGCGAGCCCTTCGTAATGAACACTATCATCAGGAAACCAGGGACTATCTCAAGAGTAACAAGAGTGTCAAAATTTTCCTAACCAGTATGATTGGAGATGTGGAGGTGGTCAGAGGATGAAAAAGCAATCGTATCTGTTAATCGGGCTGACTTCTCTCCTCTTTATCCTCTTTTTGACCAATAGTCTGCTTGATATTTTTGAACTAGACTGGCCCTATTTGTTACAAGATATCGAAAAAACTGAAAAGTTAATCTTCTTGATCTTTGTCTTTAGCCTTTCCATGACCTTCTTTTTTGTCCTCTTTTGGCGAGTGATAGAAGAAGTCTCTCGCAGAAAAATGCAGGTCAATCTCAAGCGCTTATTAGCAGGAAAAGAAGTGGTTCAGGTTGCAGATCCAGACTTGGATGCCAGTTTCAAGTCCTTGTCTGGCAAGCTCAATCTTTTGACAGAAGCTGTTCAAAAGGCTGAAAATCAAAGCCTAGCCAAGGAAGAAGTGATTATCGAGAAAGAACGGAAGCGGATAGCGCGTGATTTACATGATACAGTTAGTCAGGAGTTGTTTGCGGCCCATATGATTTTATCAGGTGTCAGTCAGCAGGCTTTGAAGCTTGATAGAGAAAAGATGCAGACCCAGTTGCAAAGTGTCGCAGCCATCCTCGAAACAGCCCAGAAGGATCTTCGGGTCTTGCTCCTGCATTTGCGACCAGTTGAGTTGGAAGACAAGAGTCTGGTTGAGGGGATTCAAATCCTCTTAAAAGAGCTTGAGGACAAGAGCGATCTCAAGGTTAGTCTCAAGCAAAATGTGACGAAATTGCCTAAGAAAATCGAGGAGCATATCTTCCGTATTTTGCAGGAGTTGATCAGCAATACCCTCCGCCATGCCCAGGCATCTTGTTTGGATGTCTATCTCTATCAGACAGATGTTGAATTGCAGCTAAAGGTAGTGGACAATGGGATTGGTTTCCAGTTGGGGAGCTTCGACGACTTGAGTTATGGACTGCGAAATATTAAGGAGCGGGTAGAGGATATGGCAGGGACTGTTCAACTCTTGACAGCACCTAAGCAAGGACTGGCGGTTGATATCCGTATTCCCCTGCTAGACAAGGAATCATAAAGGAGTAAAGATGAAAATTTTACTGGTAGATGACCATGAAATGGTCCGATTGGGCTTGAAAAGCTACTTTGACCTCCAAGACGATGTAGAAGTTGTGGGCGAGGCGGCCAACGGGTCTCAAGGGATTTCCTTGGCCTTGGAATTGCGTCCAGATGTCATTGTCATGGATATCGTCATGCCTGAGATGAATGGGATTGATGCAACCTTGGCCATCCTCAAAGAATGGCCTGAAGCCAAGATTTTGATTGTGACCTCTTACCTAGACAATGAAAAAATCATGCCTGTCTTGAACGCTGGTGCTAGGGGCTATATGCTCAAGACTTCAAGTGCGGATGAATTACTGCACGCTGTTCGTAAGGTTGCTGCTGGAGAGCTTGCTATTGAACAAGAAGTCAGCAAGAAGGTCGAATACCACCGCAATCATATCGAACTTCATGAGGACCTGACTGCGCGTGAGCGAGACGTGCTCCAACTCATCGCCAAGGGTTACGAAAATCAACGCATCGCAGATGAACTCTTTATCTCTCTCAAGACGGTTAAGACCCATGTGTCTAATATCCTAGCCAAGCTTGAGGTCAGTGATCGCACCCAGGCTGCGGTTTATGCCTTTCAGCACCACTTGGTGGGGCAGGAGGACTTTTAGATGAGTCTTGTAGATATTCTTGAGGAGCTAGAAGCGGCAAAAGATCCGCATAAAGCAGGCCCCATGGAAGCCTATATGCGCCACCAATTTCCCTTTCTAGGCATTGCAGGTCCTGAAAGAAATGCACTTTATAAAAAATACTTTCCAAGTGCGAAAAAAATAAAGGTCATCGATTGGGATTTTGTAGACACTTGCTGGGAAAAGGATGCTAGAGAATACCAATATGTGGCTGCCAACTATTTGAAAGCCATGCAGTCTTATCTAACAGAGAGCGATTTGCCCAAGCTTGATCATCTGGTCGTCACAAAATCTTGGTGGGATACGGTGGATATCCTAGATCGAGTAGTAGGAAGTTTGGTATATGACAAGCCAGAACTGGGAGAAATCATCCTCCAATGGAGCCTATCAGATAATATCTGGCTGAGAAGAGTCGCCATTGACCACCAGTTGTTAAGAAAAGAGAAAACGGATGTTCATCTAATGGAAAAGATCCTGCTCAATAATCTGGATCAGACAGAATTTTTTATCAATAAAGCCATCGGTTGGGCTCTAAGAGACTACTCCAAAACCAATCCAGATTGGGTAGCAAGCTTCATCGAAAAAAACAAGGAAAGAATGGCTGAACTTAGTATCAAGGAGGCTAGCAAGTACCTTTAGCATCATTGAAAAGCGCGTTCATGACTTGAAAAAAGTCGCCCGTTTATGTTATAATAGACTGTATTTAAAAAATTTTAAGGAGAAATGACAGAATGTCTGTATCATTTGAAAACAAAGAAACAAACCGTGGTGTCTTGACTTTTACTATCTCTCAAGGCCAAATCAAACCAGAAGTGGATCGTGTCTTTAACTCAGTAAAGAAAACTCTTAACGTTCCAGGTTTCCGTAAAGGTCATCTTCCACGTCCTATCTTCGATAAAAAGTTTGGTGAAGAAACACTTTACCAAGATGTTTTGAACGCTCTTTTGCCAAACGCTTATGAAGCAGCTGTAAAAGAAGCTGGTCTTGAAGTGGTTGCGCAACCAAAAATTGACGTGACTTCAATGGAAAAAGGTCAAGACTGGGTCATCACTGCTGAAGTCGTGACAAAACCTGAAGTAAAATTGGGCGACTACAAAAACCTTGAAGTATCAGTAGATGTAGAAAAAGAAGTAACAGACGCTGATGTTGAAGAGCGTATCGAACGCGAACGCAACAACTTGGCTGAATTGGTTATCAAAGAAGGTGCTGCTGAAAATGGCGACACAGTTGTGATTGACTTCGTTGGTTCTATCGACGGTGTTGAGTTCGACGGTGGGAAAGGTGAAAACTTCTCACTTGGACTTGGATCAGGTCAATTCATCCCTGGTTTCGAAGACCAATTGGTAGGTCACTCAGCTGGCGAAACTGTTGATGTTATCGTAACATTCCCAGAAGACTACCAAGCAGAAGATCTCGCAGGTAAAGAAGCTAAATTCGTAACAACTATCCACGAAGTAAAAGCAAAAGAAGTTCCAGCTCTTGACGATGAACTTGCAAAAGACATTGACGAAGAAGTGGAAACACTTGCTGAATTGAAAGAAAAATACCGTAAGGAATTGGCTGCTGCAAAAGAAGAAGCATACAAAGATGCAGTAGAAGGTGCAGCAATTGATAAAGCTGTAGAAAACGCTGAAATCGTAGAACTTCCAGAGGAAATGATCCACGAAGAAGTTCACCGCTCAGTAAATGAATTCCTTGGAAACTTGCAACGTCAAGGTATCAACCCTGACATGTACTTCCAAATCACTGGAACTACTCAAGAAGACCTTCACAAACAATACGAAGCAGAGGCTGAGTCACGTACTAAGACTAACCTTGTTATCGAAGCAGTTGCCAAAGCTGAAGGATTTGACGCTACTGAAGAAGAAATCCAAAAAGAAATCGAACAATTGGCTGCAACTTACAACATGGAAGTTGCACAAGTTCAAAACTTGCTTTCAGCTGATATGTTGAAACATGATATCGCAATCAAAAAAGCTGTTGAATTGATTACAAGCACTGCAACAGTAAAATAATCTTGAAAGATAAAAAGCCCACCTAATCAGGTGGGCTTTTTGCTGCACTATTTTCCAAAAATCTCTTTGAGGTCTGCGTCTGTAATCCCAATCATGGCTGGGATACTAGACCAGTTTTCCTCAGTGAGGATGTGGGATAGAGGCCTCCCCTCTTGATTTGTCGTTTCAGTTGGGGCTGGGCTGATTTGGTTAGTGGCTTCGACCAGATCCTGAAAACGTTCAATCAGATAGGTCTTACGGGCAGTTCCGATATGTTTGACTGCATAGTCAAAGGCCTGCAATTCACCAAGAAGGATGAGCTTGCTCTTGGCCCGTGTAATGGCTGTGTAGATGAGATTGCGTTCCAGCATACGCTTGCTAGCACTGGTGATAGGCAGGATGACAACGGGAAACTCACTCCCCTGCGACTTATGGATACTCATGGCATAGGCTAGCCGAATCTTGTACCATTCATTGCGTGGATAGATGATCTCATTGCCATCAAAATCAATGACAATCTCGTCTTGTTTGGACTCGGTGTATTTTCCAGGAA
>ERZ773062.1420-NODE-1420-length-10063-cov-7.114508_pt1 | contig 10063 bp, 9 predicted proteins | sample MGYA00580626_ERZ773062 | MGnify/ENA primary metagenome ERZ773062 (study PRJEB29015, sample SAMEA2738003) | human oral metagenome | biome: human oral; feature: human-associated habitat; material: dental | place: China | collected 2058 ...
CCGTCCGAGGCACTGAACTCAGTCCTGATGAAAAGGGTCAGTCTGCGTCTTCTGGTAGTAGTCGCCGACTCCGGCCTGCTGCGCCAGCTGTAGTAGCCGGACCTCAGGTACTCCGGCCCACTGGCACATCAGTACAGGCCGGGTAGCTGTGCTCCTGGCGGTGAATGGTCTCGTACCTTGCGAGTCACTTCTGCACCCCTTTCGCGAAGTACGCCGCTGCTTTTTTCAGGCAGCTCGCCCCGCCACTCCTGGCGCTGCGGACTGCCAGGCGCGCAGCCCCCCGGGTCTCAGCCGACTCGCTGCGAAAACCCTCCTCACCCCTAGGCGGCGGAATGATCCCTGCGGTACCTGCCCACCCAGCTCACCACTCCTCTGGGCCGGCAGACCACTGAGAAGCAGACACCGACGCGATCGTCCGGCCCCCTTGACCCGCGATCTCACGCACAACCCGCAACCCCGAGCTCATCCGAGTACTTCACTCTCGACACAGTCCCATCCTATCCCGCCACCAGAACACCGGGTCCCCACTGTCCAAGAAACACCAGGCGCCTCATTCGTGGTGGTTGATGGCATGGCGGCGCGGTCCTGAGTGACGGGGTAGCCTCAACGCCTTCCATCGTCACCAAGAACCGCGCCGCACCCGCGTAGGCACGCCGAAAACCCCCACACCCCAACAACCTTGCCGACCCCCTGCCCGCCACCCCGAGCCCACTACTGAGTCCCTGTGCCGACATGAGCCGATTCAACCTCATCTCTCAAAACACTACTCTTTTCACCACTGCCCAAAAAACACCAGGCACCTCACCGGGGGGATCATCCCCGCTCACGCGGGGTTTACTTTGACGCGGCCGTTCCTCCTCGGCGGACCGAGGGATCATCCCCGCTCGCGCGGGGTTTACGCGCACCTGAAACGCACCCGACCCGACGGGTACGGATCATCCCCGCTCGTGCGGGGTTTACTTGTGATGGCTTGTGCCTCGCGCTCGGCGAGGGGGATCATCCCCGCTCGTGTGGGGTTTACTTGTGAGGCCCGAGAGCGTAAATGCCGACGACCGGATCATCCCCGCTCGCGCGGGGTTTACTGGACGCGGATCATCACCGCGAAGGAGGGCGAGGGATCATCCCCGCTCGCGCGGGGTTTACCGCCGTGTGCCCAGTATAGCCCCACGAGTGCGAGGATCATCCCCGCTTGCGCGGGGTTTACCGGTAAATTCGGTCGGGTTATTGTACATATTAAGGATCATCCCCGCTCGCGCGGGGTTTACCCCTGATCTCCGCCGCTACGTCCACAACTTTCCGGATCATCCCCGCTCGCGCGGGGTTTACGGCAACGTCCGCAAGGGCCTGAACGTCGTGGTCGGATCATCCCCGCTCGCGCGGGGTTTACACTCATATTGTGCCGCCGTCGCCTCGAATTATGGGATCATCCCCGCTCGCGCGGGGTTTACTCTTGGAGATGCAGACTCAGGGGAAGATTTTCCGGATCATCCCCGCTCGCGCGGGGTTTACCGCTTGTCGACGGTGTCCGGCAGGCCCTGCCAGGGATCATCCCCGCTCGCGCGGGGTTTACGCACCACTGGTCATAACCATGAGCCTCCGCCCAGGATCATCCCCGCTCGCGCGGGGTTTACCAGATAGGCACGCAGTCATTTCCAGAAAGTCGCGGATCATCCCCGCTCGCGCGGGGTTTACTGACAGGTCAACACATTGAGTTTGACTTCGAGGGGATTATCCCCGCTCGCGCGGGGTTTACAGGTAGCGGTACATCGCGTTTCGTCGCGTCGCCGGATCATCCCCGCTCGCGCGGGGTTTACCCTCCGCAATACCGGACGAGAGATTTGCGGTCGGGATCATCCCCGCTCGCGCGGGGTTTACGTCTCTATATGGGGGTCACAAATGCTCAGCGGGGGATCATCCCCGCTCGCGCGGGGTTTACCTCCCATGGCGCCCGCCCAGGATGCGAGGTCTGGGATCATCCCCGCTCGCGCGGGGTTTACAGTGACTATGTGCGCGGGACCGATATTGACACCGGATCATCCCCGCTCGCGCGGGGTTTACCCCTGAGGGGTTCCGGCAGTCGATCCGCGGTATGGATCATCCCCGCTCGCGCGGGGTTTACGGGTGGAAATCGTCTAACGATTCCACCCTACCAGGATCATCCCCGCTCGCGCGGGGTTTACCTGCGGAGCCCTTCGTTCACCCATTTGCGAAGTGGATCATCCCCGCTCGCGCGGGGTTTACCCGCGCGTCGACGAAGGTTTTCGAGGGGACGCGGGATCATCCCCGCTCGCGCGGGGTTTACAGCGAAGAATTCAGGGCGCTTCGAAGCCCCTCAGGATCATCCCCGCTCGCGCGGGGTTTACGCCGAGTTCCTGGCACCTAGGGATGTACTCATTGGATCATCCCCGCTCGCGCGGGGTTTACAGCGAAGAATTCAGGGCGCTTCGAAGCCCCTCAGGATCATCCCCGCTCGCGCGGGGTTTACCCCAGAATGTTCTTCACCGCCGAGAAAACCCCGGGATCATCCCCGCTCGCGCGGGGTTTACGAACAACTATCTCGCCCAGGAGATCTAATGAAAGGATCATCCCCGCTCGCGCGGGGTTTACAGCACCGAGAACTTGGCCCAGAAAATTGCCGCAGGATCATCCCCGCTCGCGCGGGGTTTACGCACGAGGAGATTACAATCTGGCTGGAGGACGGGGATCATCCCCGCTCGCGCGGGGTTTACCTTGAGGAGGACAGCGGCCTTGTCGCCTTCCTGGGATCATCCCCGCTCGCGCGGGGTTTACTCCACGACCACGCTGATCGCCGTCTTGATGCCGGGATCATCCCCGCTCGCGCGGGGTTTACTCCACGACCACGCTGATCGCCGTCTTGATGCCGGGATCATCCCCGCTCGCGCGGGGTTTACTCACTTACTGCGCTCAGGGTGCGCCGATTCGTAGGATCATCCCCGCTCGCGCGGGGTTTACGTGGTAGACGAATTTCCCGATGCTGTCGATGGCGGATCATCCCCGCTCGCGCGGGGTTTACAGATTGTCGCGGATTTCCCTCAAAAGATCAGTAGGATCATCCCCGCTCGCGCGGGGTTTACTCGAAGCCCTGAACAACTATCTCGCACAGGAGAGGATCATCCCCGCTCGCGCGGGGTTTACGGGACTGGGACTACGAGCCTGTCGACGGTGACAGGATCATCCCCGCTCGCGCGGGGTTTACTCGTCGTCTCGAAATCAGCGCTTCTTATTACGCGGATCATCCCCGCTCGCGCGGGGTTTACGACGAGGAGGAGCGCGTGGAGATGGAGGTTGGCGGATCATCCCCGCTCGCGCGGGGTTTACGTCAGATACTCAGTGCCGGAAAAAATGGTTGTCGGATCATCCCCGCTCGCGCGGGGTTTACTCGCGGTACGCGGAGTATGCGGTAGACAATGAGGGATCATCCCCGCTCGCGCGGGGTTTACCAACGAGTGTGCTGCGACTTTGCGTTCAGCACAGGATCATCCCCGCTCGCGCGGGGTTTACTGAGACCGGGGTGACGGACTGCTCCGGATTTTGGGATCATCCCCGCTCGCGCGGGGTTTACTAGGTCCACGGCGGCGGTGGATTTGTCATGTCAGGATCATCCCCGCTCGCGCGGGGTTTACCCGCAATCGCACCCCTGTCGTCCTGATAGCGGGGGATCATCCCCGCTCGCGCGGGGTTTACGATCGTCCTGACTGTGCCGCAGGTTGTCACCGTGGATCATCCCCGCTCGCGCGGGGTTTACAGCGATGACGGTGACGACGGCAGTATCGATGCGGGATCATCCCCGCTCGCGCGGGGTTTACTCGACAACGAGTTCCGTGACAATGACGATCGCCGGATCATCCCCGCTCGCGCGGGGTTTACCGTCAGGCGGCGTCTGAGGTGATTGAGTTCCTGGGATCATCCCCGCTCGCGCGGGGTTTACGGCCGGACGACCCGGACGCCTCTTCGACGACCAGGATCATCCCCGCTCGCGCGGGGTTTACGCGGCGGGTTTGTCAGGTCATTTGGGCAGTGGAGGATCATCCCCGCTCGCGCGGGGTTTACTTCGCCTGGAAGATACCGCTGATTTCGGAATTCACGGATCATCCCCGCTCGCGCGGGGTTTACATTATCGCCTCCACCGTCGACCTTGAGCTGCCCGGATCATCCCCGCTCGCGCGGGGTTTACTTATTAGCATTACGGCCGTGCCTAAGGGGACGAGGATCATCCCCGCTCGCGCGGGGTTTACGGCGATATTACCGTGCAGGACTACGACCATGACGGATCATCCCCGCTCGCGCGGGGTTTACAGGAACTGAAGCCTGGCGATATCTTTAGTCCGGGGATCATCCCCGCTCGCGCGGGGTTTACAATTCAAGTAGGAATTGTTTGTCAGGGCAAATGGGATCATCCCCGCTCGCGCGGGGTTTACCTCTCGTAGGTGAGGGCAGTGTTTATGATGTGAAGGATCATCCCCGCTCGCGCGGGGTTTACCGAGGGGATGACTCGGTTGACGGTCGGGTCGGAGGATCATCCCCGCTCGCGCGGGGTTTACCGGCTGTGGTTCTTATGGACATCGTCATCGAAAGGATCATCCCCGCTCGCGCGGGGTTTACTAACTCCCGCCCACTCGAAGATGGCGCAAATCAGGATCATCCCCGCTCGCGCGGGGTTTACCGCCGTCATTATAACTATTCACGGTGAACATGAGGATCATCCCCGCTCGCGCGGGGTTTACCGCGCGTGAACGACAGGCCGGCCATCTCATCACGGATCATCCCCGCTCGCGCGGGGTTTACCCCCGGATACACGCCCGGCCGAGACATCTACCAGGATCATCCCCGCTCGCGCGGGGTTTACGGTGGCGTGCGTGCAGCATATCGATCTCAAATGGGATCATCCCCGCTCGCGCGGGGTTTACTCCCAGACTTTTAAGGATATTTTCATTAGTTGCGGATCATCCCCGCTCGCGCGGGGTTTACGCGTGGCACTGATTGGGATCTGGATGACGGTCGTGGATCATCCCCGCTCGCGCGGGGTTTACGGGATCATCACGAACCTCCAGGACAACCCTGCGGGATCATCCCCGCTCGCGCGGGGTTTACCTGGCGCGACTGGTTCGCCACACTCATCGCATTAGGATCATCCCCGCTCGCGCGGGGTTTACATGCAGACGCGCACGGCTGGTACCTGCCTGCTCGGATCATCCCCGCTCGCGCGGGGTTTACTCCGGCAATCTGGGCGGCGCCGCGGCGAGCGCGGGATCATCCCCGCTCGCGCGGGGTTTACGGGGTCGATCTCCACCATCTCGGAGAGGTAGAGGGATCATCCCCGCTCGCGCGGGGTTTACGTCGTGACGTCCGGAAAAGGCACCGACTTAACAGGATCATCCCCGCTCGCGCGGGGTTTACTTCGCTCAGAAGCGGCCGAATGTTGCCTCCCAGGGATCATCCCCGCTCGCGCGGGGTTTACTACAGTGGACCCGAAAGATGTACCCGCGGAGAAGGATCATCCCCGCTCGCGCGGGGTTTACCATGGGCGGATTCGACATGGGGATGCAGTACGGGGATCATCCCCGCTCGCGCGGGGTTTACAACAAATGCGTCTGAGTCGTCTCAGGGTTCGCAGGATCATCCCCGCTCGCGCGGGGTTTACTGAGTATGATTAAGGAACTGAAACCCGGCGACGGGATCATCCCCGCTCGCGCGGGGTTTACCTGCCCCGACGGAGGGGCAGGAGAGGTAATTTAGGATCATCCCCGCTCGCGCGGGGTTTACGTGAGGCCCGCGCGCGTGTCCTTGAAATTCCACGGATCATCCCCGCTCGCGCGGGGTTTACTATGTATAATCATAAAAACAATTCTTGGAAAGAGGGATCATCCCCGCTCGCGCGGGGTTTACGTCCCGCGACGTGCTACGAGAACATTTTCAGCGGGATCATCCCCGCTCGCGCGGGGTTTACGACAAGGACCGTGACTGCGTGGTCGCCAGGTCCGGATCATCCCCGCTCGCGCGGGGTTTACGCAACCGAGCCGGCACCACCCGCCTGGTCGTCCGGATCATCCCCGCTCGCGCGGGGTTTACCTCCATACATTTTGGATGAATGGCCACGCGGTAGGATCATCCCCGCTCGCGCGGGGTTTACCAGCTCTCCTACTCCAACCCCGACGGGAACTTGTGGATCATCCCCGCTCGCGCGGGGTTTACACCTGCTGGAGCACCGGGACCGGTGGGCTCAGGGGATCATCCCCGCTCGCGCGGGGTTTACGTGGTGATAGCCGTCCACAGGAACGTGACGCCGGGATCATCCCCGCTCGCGCGGGGTTTACTCACGGAGCTGCGACGCCTCTCCGAGGAGGTCCGGATCATCCCCGCTCGCGCGGGGTTTACCATTATCGCCTCCACCGTCGACCTGGAACTACCGGATCATCCCCGCTCGCGCGGGGTTTACGTGGTCACGTCCGGGAAAGGCACGGATTTTATGGGATCATCCCCGCTCGCGCGGGGTTTACGATCCTGTAAGAATTACTCTTAAGGATAGTGGCGGATCATCCCCGCTCGCGCGGGGTTTACGCCCGCCTTAATCTGAGCGATCTTGCGGTCCGCGGATCATCCCCGCTCGCGCGGGGTTTACGGTCGGACTCGATGGCCGAGTACAAGAGTCTCGGGATCATCCCCGCTCGCGCGGGGTTTACGTCGGAGACGAGCTCATCGTCCCAATGCCCGGGGGATCATCCCCGCTCGCGCGGGGTTTACACAAAAACTGCCTCGCTGAAAACCGCCTCATGCGGATCATCCCCGCTCGCGCGGGGTTTACGAGATCATGTTCAAGAACGGGGCCCGGATTCTGGGATCATCCCCGCTCGCGCGGGGTTTACTCTGGCGTCCGGTGCGGGTAGGAGGGGTTGGCCGGATCATCCCCGCTCGCGCGGGGTTTACGTGCGTGACCGGTGTGCCCGCATGGGCCTGGGAGGATCATCCCCGCTCGCGCGGGGTTTACAGCGCCCTCCGCTCCGACTTTGTCAGGAACAAGTGGATCATCCCCGCTCGCGCGGGGTTTACCACCAGTAGCGCATCTCGCTGGCCGCGTACTCGGGATCATCCCCGCTCGCGCGGGGTTTACGCTGTGCCCGGTCGGCCCAGTGGTAGCGGCCGGGATCATCCCCGCTCGCGCGGGGTTTACGACATCGAGTACACCGGCCAGGCCGGTAGGCGGGGATCATCCCCGCTCGCGCGGGGTTTACGCCGACGCCATCGCCGACCGCGCCGGCGAGGGAGGATCATCCCCGCTCGCGCGGGGTTTACCGGGGGATGGCGCCCGGACCCACCCGGGCGCCGGGATCATCCCCGCTCGCGCGGGGTTTACGTCGGAGACGAGCTCATCGTCCCAATGCCCGGGGGATCATCCCCGCTCGCGCGGGGTTTACGCGGCGGAGAGTGCGAGCCGGTCGCGCTCGGCCGGATCATCCCCGCTCGCGCGGGGTTTACCTTGCGATGCAGGGCGCCGCCAAGGTGGCCACTGGGATCATCCCCGCTCGCGCGGGGTTTACGGCCTGACCCAATGCTCCTCCTCCGCCCCGGCTCGGATCATCCCCGCTCGCGCGGGGTTTACGAGCAGTCCATCACCAGCGGCCTCGGCGGAGCAGGATCATCCCCGCTCGCGCGGGGTTTACGCGCCCTGAGGCCTGTGGCTGACGCCGCCGGTGGGATCATCCCCGCTCGCGCGGGGTTTACGTTGGCGATGGAGCGCTTCGACAGGTGCATGCGGGATCATCCCCGCTCGCGCGGGGTTTACACGAGCGGTTGCATCCGCTGCCCCGCGCGGGTCGGATCATCCCCGCTCGCGCGGGGTTTACGTACGGGAGGCCGGGCACCCGACACCCAAGCCGGGATCATCCCCGCTCGCGCGGGGTTTACGAGAGAGAACCCGAAGAAGTAGGAGCCGACAGCCGGATCATCCCCGCTCGCGCGGGGTTTACGAGTCCCGCACGATAAGGTACGGCGATCACCCGGGATCATCCCCGCTCGCGCGGGGTTTACTCGTCACCGCACTCCTTGGCGTCATCGCATGGGGGATCATCCCCGCTCGCGCGGGGTTTACGGTGTATAGACGGGGTCACATGACTCGTACTCGGGATCATCCCCGCTCGCGCGGGGTTTACTGCGGCGTCGATTCAGGTGGCGGTGACGCTCGGGGATCATCCCCGCTCGCGCGGGGTTTACAAGATTCTGACCCTCGATGATGAGAGGCTGTGGGGATCATCCCCGCTCGCGCGGGGTTTACTAAATGAATTGCTCTCGCCTTGTGAGAGCATTCGGATCATCCCCGCTCGCGCGGGGTTTACGTGAGCGCACTGGTGGCGTCCCGGGACGCAGCCGGATCATCCCCGCTCGCGCGGGGTTTACTAAACTCAGACCATTTTAATATCGTTGGCGACCGGATCATCCCCGCTCGCGCGGGGTTTACGCGCGATATCTCCTGGAAAAACCCTCTTGCCGCGGATCATCCCCGCTCGCGCGGGGTTTACTGGGTCTTGTCGCTCGTCGGCCGCCCACGCCCGGGATCATCCCCGCTCGCGCGGGGTTTACGACGTCATGACGGCCTCGGGCCGGCCCGTGGCGGGATCATCCCCGCTCGCGCGGGGTTTACTCGTCGTGGAATCGGCGGGCGTCGCCGCCGGCCGGATCATCCCCGCTCGCGCGGGGTTTACGACGGTTTGAGAGTTACCCTCAATAGCGCGTCCGGATCATCCCCGCTCGCGCGGGGTTTACCGCCGCGTTCTGCAGGAATGGGCGGAGGCTCACGGGGATCATCCCCGCTCGCGCGGGGTTTACGTCTCAGTCAACGGGCAGGTCAGCGCTGGCGTAGGATCATCCCCGCTCGCGCGGGGTTTACCCGGGTAACCCGAATGTTCCGGGGACCCTGCTGGGATCATCCCCGCTCGCGCGGGGTTTACTAGAGGGCGTCGCGGACATCTCCCACAACCGTCGGATCATCCCCGCTCGCGCGGGGTTTACCCGGGGATCCTGCGGTGCCCGGCGGCGGCGCGGGGATCATCCCCGCTCGCGCGGGGTTTACCGCCGCACCGCCAAGCGCCAGTGCCGCCAGAAAGGATCATCCCCGCTCGCGCGGGGTTTACCCGGTGCGGGCGGTGACCTGGTCGAGCCAGGCCGGATCATCCCCGCTCGCGCGGGGTTTACGGCGGGGAGGACATTCTCACCCCGGCGGATATGGGATCATCCCCGCTCGCGCGGGGTTTACACGTGCATGTCGCGGTAAGCGCGCCGCAGCGCGGGATCATCCCCGCTCGCGCGGGGTTTACAGCAGGGGGCCCTTGGTCTCGGCGAGCGTCCTCGGATCATCCCCGCTCGCGCGGGGTTTACGCGGGGCGCGCGGGGCGTCGAGGAGGAGGCCACGGATCATCCCCGCTCGCGCGGGGTTTACATCATCTCCCCGACCCTGTCCGCCCTGTGGTCGGGATCATCCCCGCTCGCGCGGGGTTTACCATTTGACTTACTCCTTCTCATCTTCGACACGCGGATCATCCCCGCTCGCGCGGGGTTTACCCCGAACCGTGTGTCCGCTATTTCTTTGGCGAAGGATCATCCCCGCTCGCGCGGGGTTTACCTACTCGTCAGGTCGAGAAGCATATTGAGCGTCGGATCATCCCCGCTCGCGCGGGGTTTACTCATCAAGAAAAGCGCGTCGAAGAGAATCACGGGGATCATCCCCGCTCGCGCGGGGTTTACTATGTGAAGAACTTTCGCAGCCTTCGGTACCGCGGATCATCCCCGCTCGCGCGGGGTTTACATCCATGGTGGACAGGGGGTCGATCTCGACAAGGGATCATCCCCGCTCGCGCGGGGTTTACTCGTCCTGATAACGGGTCGGCACCGGCAGTGCCGGATCATCCCCGCTCGCGCGGGGTTTACAGTGTTGTGAACTCGTTCTCCTGAGGACTCTTCGGATCATCCCCGCTCGCGCGGGGTTTACTCGTCCTGATAACGGGTCGGCACCGGCAGTGCCGGATCATCCCCGCTCGCGCGGGGTTTACAG
>ERZ773062.1422-NODE-1422-length-10045-cov-3.285485_pt1 | contig 10045 bp, 9 predicted proteins | sample MGYA00580626_ERZ773062 | MGnify/ENA primary metagenome ERZ773062 (study PRJEB29015, sample SAMEA2738003) | human oral metagenome | biome: human oral; feature: human-associated habitat; material: dental | place: China | collected 2058 ...
CGTCGTCGGAGTCGTCGGGAAACTGCGAGCGCGGCCAGCGGGTGGCCTGGCCTGTCGCCGGATGGGTGCCGCCTGCGGTGTGAGTGCCCGTGTCGGGGTGCTTGTCATCGGTTGCCATCTCGTCCCTCCACATCGTGGGTGAGCGGGGTGTAGCCTTGTTCGCGGTAGGAACGGAAGCGGACGCGGGCTGCCTGACGGCTCTGCGCATCGGTGCCTACCAGTTCCACCACCCGGGCGTAGTCGGCGAAGGCGGGCGGCATGCGCTCGCCCAGATTGACCAGCACCTGACGGTGGCTGGCGGGCACGTCGGCGTCGGATGCGGTGAGCAGCACCGGGGTGCGCTCTGCCAGCGGATGCCGGACCGAGACGTGCGGAATGAAGGACAGCGGCGCGAATTCCCACAGCAGGCGGTCGAAGCTGGCCAGGCGGCGGGTGTCTTCACAATAGACGACCACCTTGTGCCCGGCCTGCCAGGCCTTGCGCACCAGCCGGCAGCCGTAGCGGCCGGTGTCGGGAACGTTGAAATGGAAATCCACCTGGGTCATGGGGCTGCGGGAGCTCGTGCCGTGGGAAGGCCGTTCAGCCTGCGCGGTCCATCAGGAAGTGGGCGAGCAGTGCCACCGGACGGCCCGTGGAGCCCTTGTTGGTGCCCGAGCGCCAGGCCACGCCCGCCACGTCCAGGTGCGCCCACGAATAGGCCTTGGCAAAGCGCGACAGGTAGCAGGCGGCCGTGATGGCGCCGGCCGGACGGCCGCCGATGTTGCCCATGTCGGCAAAGGGTGAGCGCAGCTGCTCGTTGTAGGCGTCGTCCATCGGCATGGGCCAGCAGGTGTCGCCGGAATCGTCGCCAGCGGCCTGGATCTGCGCCGACAGGGCCTCGTCATTCGAGAAGAGGCCGGCCCGCTGATGGCCCAGGGCGATGACGCAGGCACCGGTGAGCGTGGCCACGTCGATGACCGCCGCCGGCTTGAAGCGCTCGGCGTAGGTGAGGGCATCGCACAGCACCAGCCGGCCTTCGGCGTCGGTGTTGAGGATCTCGACCGTCTGGCCCGACATCGTGGTGACGATGTCGCCCGGGCGGGCGGCTGAACCCGAAGGCATGTTCTCGGCAGCTGCGATGATCACCGTCAGGTTGATCTTGAGCTTCATCTGCGCCACGGCCTGCAGGGTGCCAAAGACCGAGCCTGCGCCGGACATGTCGTACTTCATCTCGTCCATGTCGGCGGCCGGCTTGAGCGAGATGCCGCCCGTGTCGAAGGTGATGCCCTTGCCCACCAGCACGACCGGGGCCTGGCGCGCGCCGGCGCCACGGTAGTGCATGACGATGAGCTTGGGCGGCTGGGCCGAGCCCTGCGCCACGGCCAGCAGGGCACCCATGCCCAGCGAAGCCATCTGCTTCTGATCCAGCACCTCGACCTTGAGCTTGAGCTGGCGGCCCAGCTTCTGGGCCTGGCTGGCTAGGAAGGACGGGTGGCAGACGTTGGGCGGCTGGTTGCCCAGGTCACGGGCGGTGTCGATGCCATCAGCCAGGTCGGACATGCGCGCCACGCGGGGCGCCAGAGCCTTCTGGTCGGCGGCGCTTTCCACGCCCAGCACCACGTCCTTCAGGGCCGGAGCGGCTTCGGGCTTGCTCTTGTAGTCGTCGAAGCGGTAGCGCACCTCACGGGCTGCCAGCACGATCTGGCCGACGCGCCAGGGTAGCTCGCGCAGTTCGACGTGGGCCTCGTGCAGGCAGCAGAAGGCGTCGGTGGCGGGCGAAGCCAGCACGGCACGGAAGGCGCTGCGCACGGCCTCGGCAAAGCGGGGGGCCTTGATGGTGTCTTCATGACCCATCGAGACCAGCAGGATGCGCGGCAGACCCTTGACGCTGGTGGGCACCAGCTGCGTGGAACCGGGCTTCTTGCCCAGGTCGCCGGCCTTCAGGATGGCCGAGAGTGCGTTGTCCAGGCGGGCGTCGATGGCCGCACCGGTGGGCGTGAGCCTGCCGGCCTGCACGGGCAGCACCAGGCACTGGGTGCGGAGTTTCTCGGCAGCGGTGGTCTTGAGGGAGAACTGCAGCGTCATCAGGAATCTCGATCGGGTGAAGCGGGCCGGAGCGGCAAACGCCCATTATAGGACGGGGCTTCATGCCCCCTGCAGCGACGGCCGGCCAGACGGCCGACGGCATGTTCCCGCAGGCTGGGCGAGGAGGGGCGATGCCGGGATGTCTGCACACGCGCCACAGGCGGTGAGCGTGTGCCCTTGATGCCCCGGAAGATGCGGGCAACCCGGGTAAACTAGCACGATGATCTTCCGCCAGTCGTTGCGCCGCGACCTGAACAGCGTTGCCGGCGTCATGTTCGCCACGCTGTTCACCATTCTGGTCACCACGTCGCTGATCCGGTTTCTCAACCGTGCCACCAGCGACCGGATCGCCAGTTCCGACATCCTGCCGCTGATCGCCTTCAACGCCATCGGCTTCATTCCGGTGCTGCTGGTGCTGACGGTCTTCCTGTCGGTGCTGATGGTGCTGGCGCGCGCCTGGCGCGACTCGGAAATGGTCATCTGGTTTGCCAGCGGCCAGAGCCTGACGGCCTGGATTCGTCCGGTGATGATGTTCGTGCTGCCCTATGCGGCGGTAGTGGCCGCCGTCACCTTCGTGCTGTCGCCCTGGGCCAACCAGCAGATTGCCGAGCTGCGCGAGCGCTTCAACCAGCGCGAGGACGTGTCCATGGTGGCGCCGGGGCAGTTCCGCGAATCCACCTCGTCCAATCGGGTGTTCTTCGTGGAATCGATGAGCCCCGACAAGAGCACCGTCTCCAACGTCTTCGTGGTGCAGCACAACGGCCCGCGCATGGTGGTGGTGGCCTCGCGCGGTGGCCACGTGAAGATCGAGGAGAACGGCGATCGCTTCCTGGTGCTGGAGGACGGCCGCCGCTACGACGGCACCTGGGGCACGCCTGAATACTCGCTGATGGAGTTCCTGCTCTACGGCGTGCGGCTTGATCCCAAGCCCGTCAACACCCAGATCGAGAGCGTGCGCGGCATGGCCACGCCGGACCTGCTTAAGCTCTCGTCGCCCGCCGCCCGGGGCGAACTGGCCTACCGGGTCGGTCTGCCCATCTCGGTCTTCGTCATCGCGCTGCTGGCCATCCCGCTCTCGTTCGTCAACCCACGGCTGGGCAGCTCCGTCAATCTTGTCATCGGCGTGCTCATCTACTTCACCTATTCCAACCTCAACAGCGTCGTCCGATCCTGGATCACCCAGGAGAAACTGAGCTTCGGGGTGGGCGTGTGGCTGACCCACGCCCTGGTGCTGGGCCTGGCGCTCTACATGTTCCGCAAGCGGCTCACGCTGCCGCGCTTCAGCTTCAGCAAGCTGGTGGCCCGCCTGCGGGGAGGCAAGACGGCATGAAGCTGATGGCCCGCTACCTTACCCGCGAGATCGCCGGCGGCATCATGGCCGTGCTGCTGGGTTTTCTGGGGCTCTTTGCCTTCTTCGACCTCATCAACGAGCTGGATGACATCGGCCAGGGGGGCTATCGGCTGCCGCAGGCTGTGCTGTACGTGCTGCTGGGCCTGCCCAGCCACATCTACGAGCTGATGCCCGTGGCCGCACTGATCGGCTGCATCTACGCGCTGGCCCAGTTTGCCCAGAACTCCGAATTCACCGCCATGCGTGCGGCCGGAATGAGTCGCCAGCTGGCGCTGCGCGGCGTGCTGGTGCTGGGCGTGCTGCTGGCCGTGCTGACTGCCGTGGCCGGCGAATGGATCGCCCCGATGGCCGAACAGCGTGCCCAGCAGCTGCGCATGGACGTGCTGGGCAAGGGCTCGGGCGTGGGCGCCTTCCGCTCCGGCCTGTGGCTGAAGGACAGCGTGCGTGGCCCCGATGGCCAGCGCCTTCAGACCCGCTTCGTCAACATTGGCACCCTGGAAGCTGACGGCGGCCTGAGCAAGGTGGCCATCCACGAATTTGACACCGACTTCCGGCTGACGGCCGTCATTCACGCCGAGCACGGCCGCTACCAGCCCGCCCATAACGGTCAGGCCAGCAGCTGGCGACTGGAAGGCGTGGAGACCACCCGCTTCAACGTCTCCCGCACCCAGACGGGTTACGACGCCCTGCATGCCGCCGTGGAGCGCCGGCCGGAGACCGTCTGGGTCTCCGATCTGAACCCGGCGCTGCTGTCCGTGCTGGCCATTGCACCAGACCGCATGTCGGCCCTGGCCCTGTGGCGCTACACCTCGCACCTGAAGGAAAACGCCCAGAACGCCAACCGCTACGAACTGGCCCTGTGGAAGAAGGTGGTCTACCCGCTGGCCATCATCGTCATGCTGATGCTGGCGCTACCCTTCGGCTACCTGCAGGTTCGCGCCGGCGGCATCGGCCTCAAGCTCTTCTTCGGCATCTCGCTGGGCGTGGGCTTCTACATCATGAACGGCCTCTTCTCCAACCTGGGCCTCATCAACACCTGGCCGCCCTGGCTGGCCGTCAGCATCCCGTCCATCCTGTTCCTGGCGCTGGCCCTGGTGATGCTGAACCGCGTGGGGCGGACCTGACGCAAGGCGGATGCACCGGGCCGGAAGGGGGCCTGTGAAGGAGGGGACCGTGCTTTCGAACCCCACCTTTCGGCCCCATCCGGGGCCTTTCAGGGTTAGTCCCGATGCGCCCCCTAGGGTTTGCCCTAGGTCCGGGCGCCAGAAATTCACCAGTGAACGGAGTAATATCCTCATCACCAAAGGGGACGTTGATTGGTGTCAGGCACTGATCCCCCTGTTGAGGAGGAGGAGAGGCAGCCTCGGCTGCCACCGTTAGGGCGCACCTGTTCTGCCGATCAGGTGCGCCTTTTTTCTTGCCGCTCCATGTCTGGCTATCGATACAATGAAATAAATAAATTTGCCGTATCGATAGGACACTCCTATACTGCCTTCCATCGTGCAGGGCAGCCCGGGCCCGCCGGAAGGCCAAGGGCGCCGGGACTGGAAGCACTGCATGGCAACCCTCCCAATTCTCGACAGGAGTTCAAACATGGGCATCAACATCGGCATGACCGACAAGCAACGCGAAACCGTGGCCAAGGGCCTGTCCAAACTGCTGGCAGACTCCTACAGCCTGTACCTGAAGACCCACAACTACCACTGGAACGTCACCGGCCCGCAGTTCAACTCGCTGCACACCATGTTCGAGACCCAGTACACCGAACTGGCCGCCGCCGTGGACGAGATCGCCGAGCGCATCCGCGCCCTGGGCCACCTGGCTCCGGGCTCGTACACCGAGTTCGCCAAGCTCTCCAGCATCAAGGACGGCGACAACACCAAGTCCGCCAACGAGATGATCAAGGATCTGGTGGAAGGCCAGGAAGCCGTGGTGCGTACCTGCCGCGAGATCTTCCCGGCGGCCGACGAGGCTGGCGACGAACCCACCGCCGACCTGCTGACCACCCGCATGCAGCTGCACGAGAAGAACGCCTGGATGCTGCGCTCGCTGCTGGCATGAGGCTATCCAGGGCATGAGCGGGGAAGGGGCGTGGCTGCGTCCATGATCCTTCCGTGACCCCCTGCAGGGCCATCCGGGAAACCGGGTGGCCCTGTTTGCGTCATGGGGGGCATGGCGAAGACGGGTGCTGCAGCCGGGGTGTTGCGTTTGCCGCAGTGCCACGGCCGCTCGTCCGGCGGCCGGCGGGGCTGCCGGTTTGGGATCGACCAAAGCGGTGGTATCATCCACACGATCGTGGGGACGTAGCTCAGCTGGGAGAGCGCGGCGTTCGCAATGCCGAGGTCGGGAGTTCGATCCTCCTCGTCTCCACCACCCCCATTCCAAAGGGCCGGCTTCATGCCGGCCCTTTTTCGTTTCTGGGGATGAGATGGTTGGCGGCTACACGGCCTGTTTGCCCGTCAGGTAATCAACAACAGCCTTGTTGCCGAAGCCGATTGCAAGCTGGAGGCAGTTGCGCCCCATAGCGTCGCGTTTCTCCGGGTCACCCCCGTGGCGGACCAGCAGATCAAACGCTTCAGCGTTGCCACCTTCGGCGAGCAGCATGAGTGGGGTTCGTCCTGGGTTGGATACCTTGGGAATCCCTGGGAAAAACTCCTGTTCATTGGGATTGGCGCCAGCTTTCAGAAGGAGTTCGCCAATCTCAAGAAGCTTGGGAAGACTCAGATTCCTGGTTGTTGAGGATATAGCCCCGTTCTTTGCCAACTCGGCAAGCTCAGGGTTTCTTTGTTTGATCTCATCAATGAACGGAGTATTACCAAAGGGGTCAGCGTAAGGACGAGCCCATCGTCTCCTGGTTTCGTTGTACAGGCGTTTTCTTACGGGATCTTCTGATTCAATTGTGCGGAGAGGACGTTGAGGGTCGATGACCCAAGTGAGTAGCGCTGCCCAGCGATAAAGAACGGTGATGTTCTCTATCTGGGCACGCATCATTGGGTTGCCTCCCATCTCGAGCAAGCGGCATACAACGCGGGGGTCGCAAAGCTCAAGGGCGAGGTGGAGTGTGTTCCGTTTCCTAATTGGTGTGACAGCGTTGATGGTATCCTTTTTGTGTTTATATTCAAGAAGAAGTTCGAGGGTTTCTTTCTGATTTGATTGTATTGCGCGTTCTATGGCGAACAGAAGGCATGATCCTCCTCGTTTATCAAGTTTGTCAGGTAGAGCCCCATGCTTCAGTAGTTCCCGAACGGCTTCGGTTTCGTTGTATAGGACAAAGTGGTTGATCTGTGGCATTGTCCTGGTCTGTCCATCTTGATGTTGGATGGTGATTATCTTGTTCGGTTTTGACAGATCGGGTGTTATTTTTTTTCCGTCTTTTATCAAAAGAAAGGGGTAGTGCGAAGGCGGGTTTTCGAGGGGTAGGTGGTTCTTGAAGAACATGTTCTTTGGGAATACGGCGGAGAAGCCTTGAAGGAATTGCTCGATTTCCCAGTCTTCAACAATATCTCCTGCAATAGGGGTAGGTATCAAGCCGACGGCGACGGCCTGATGCTTGATGCGCTTGATCACGGATTTTGGGTTTATCCGTTTTTCGTGGGCGGGGGAAGGTTGCTTGAGCTTGCATAGATAGGATGCAACGACCAGCGTTTCTTGGATGATGTTTTTTTGTTTCTCACCTCCTCGGTAGCTTGCTTCTTTCAGGGTTTTCTCGTAAAGAGGGAGTGCTGATGACATCTCGCCATTCAGTGCGTGCCAGCGAGCGCGAAATCGTGTTGCATAGAATTGAAAGTTTCCCTGGGGGGTATGCTCTTTTAGACTTTCCTCAAATTCATCGATCTTTATGGTCAGATCTTCTTTGTTTTTTGTGGTGGTTTTGTATAGTTCGTCCATGAGTTCCAGGAACAGAATGGCGCTCTTGTTCAGGGTTTTTTGAATTTTGTTTCGACATAGTTCTTCTAGGCGAATTGCTGCTTCTTGTGCGCTTCTCGGGTTTACAAGATAGTTTTTTACAATTTTCTTTATGGGTGTTTCGTGGGTTCTTTCAACCCAAGAAATTGATTTTCCTATAAGCAGCCAGAAGGCGAGTTTGTTGCAAAGCTCTTCAAGTTGTTTGTTGTCTTGGTCTTGGGTTATGTTGAAGATCTCGTTGACGGTCTTGTCAATACTATCGTAGTCGGGGAGGCTGTCGCCCGCTCTCCATCGACGGATCAGTTCCATCTGAGAACGATCGCTGCCATAGGATTCCGGAAATAGTTCTTTGATATTGATCTTCGCGGTTTTTTCAAACCACAGGAATGCTTCCTCTATGGGGTTGGTACTTGCGTCAAGAAGCTTGTCAAGATCTGGTCCCCCAAGTTCCTCCTTGAATTTCTTGAGACCAAACCCGGCTGCAGGACCGAAGAAGGCCTCAATCAGCAAGGGAAGAGCGCTCTTGCGGTCGGTCGCCGTCAGTTCCATGGATGTGACAAGCTGAAGATACTCCTGCTGGGCGTAAGTCAGATACTCCAGTGTCAGCGCCGAGAAGCGGTTGGCCAGTGTCTTTTTGCTTTTTTGCTCTGTTCTTTGAGTCAGTTCGTTGATCGGCTCGATGAAGAGCTTATCCATCAAGGCGTCGGGGATTCTCCAGTCATATTCTCCTTCCCGGGCCAGACGGTCGAGTTCATTGCTGTCCCGTTTTGTTCCCAGGGACAGGGCCAGGTTTCTATAGATCTCCCCAAGTCGTGGGAAGGGGGTCGGTGGAATGGTGTGGGTGGTTGCCATCTGGTTGACAGATCCGGGGGCGTGTTAGGGGCTTGGGAAGATTGCCTGCTCTGCTGCGATCTTTCCGTGAGCTATTTCATGATCATCGTGCTCTCGGGGTCGCGCGTACTGTCTTGGCTCCGAGAGCACTGAGGGGCTTACTTCTTGCCGTTGTTGCTGTTATGGGAGGCTGCCCGCTGCGCCCGCGAGGCGAAGCTGCCTGCCGGTGTCATGCCGCCGTTCTGTCGTGCGGTGGAAGACTGGATGCGGGCTGCATCCATCGGGGTCATGGGGCTGCGAGCGCTACCGTGTCCCTGCGACGAGGGGCTGGACTTCCTGGACATGCTGGATCTCCTGTTCCATGTAAGAGGTTGTTGCCTCGCTACAACGATCTTGAGGCGGAGCCAGTCTAGGAGAGTGATCCCGCTTTGTCGTCCACGAGACTGGCAAAATTTTCTGGAAGGGCTCCCAACGCCATGAGAATGGCTGCTAGGCCTTGCCCCCTGCGGCGAATCCCGTTCTAATCTCCGCATATTCTTCGGAGAATGAATGGACAATCAGTCGCGCTACATCTGGCAGCAACCGGACTGGCCTTGCTGGCGCCATGACCTGCCGGTGCTGTTTCCGTTGCTCATCGAGGTCAGCCAGGCTCAGGGGCGGTTGCTGGGGCGGCTGCAGGATCTGGGTGAGGCTCAGCGGGCGGAAGCCAGCCTGGGGGTGCTGACCGAGGATGTGCTGAAGACCAGCGAGATCGAGGGGGAGAGTCTGGACGTGCGCTCGGTGCGCTCTTCGCTGGCAAGGCGGCTGGGCGTGGACGTGGGGGCCGTGGCGCCGGTGGACCGGCATGTGGAAGGCGTGGTCGAGATGGTGCTGGACGCCACGACCAACTGTCATGCACCGCTGACGGCAGAGCGTCTGTTTGGCTGGCATGCAGCGCTGTTTCCCACGGGGTATTCCGGCATGGTAAGGATCGAGGTGGGGCAGTGGCGCACGGATGCGCGCGGGCCCATGCAGGTGGTGTCCGGTCCGGAGCATCGGCCACGTGTGCATTTTCAGGCACCGCCGGCCGCCACGTTGCCGGAGCAGATGGCGGCTTTTCTGGCCTGGGCCAATGCGCCAGGCCTGGAGGCCCCGGCCGATGTCCCGGTCAACGGTGCTCGTGCCGAAGCACTGCTGAAGGCCGGGCTGGCCCACCTATGGTTCGTGACGTTGCATCCGTTCGAGGATGGCAACGGGCGCATTGCGCGAGCCATCGGGGATCTGTTTCTGGCGCGCTCCGATGGCAGCACGGAACGTTTCTACAGCCTGTCGGCGCAGATCGAGCGCGAGCGCAAGGCGTATTACGACATCCTGGAGCAGACGCAGAAGGGCAGCATGGATGTGACGGCCTGGCTGTCCTGGTTTCTGGCCACGTTGGGACGGGCGCTGGCCAGTGCGCATGCAACGCTGGATGCGGTGCTGATGAAGGCACGCTTCTGGCAGCGCTGGGGCAGTACCCCGATGAATCCACGGCAGATCAAGCTGCTGAACCGGCTTCTGGACGGCTTCGACGGCAAGCTCACCAGCAGCCGCTGGGCCAGCATGGCCAGGTGCTCGCAGGATACGGCGCTGCGTGACATCACGCAGCTGCTGGACCTGGGGGTGCTGCGAAGGTCGCCGGGGGGAGGGCGCAGCACGGGATATGAACTGGCGGTGGGTGAGCCCCTTCATCCGGGGCCAGACGGTTCGATTCCCTTCTGACATCGCGGCCGGCAGCGGCCCGCTCTCCTACAATAGCTGCTTCCCTGACTTGTATCCGATTGCTGCCTTCTATCATGACGACTGCTCCCAAGGATTCTGCTTCCGTGTCTGCTGCCGCTGCTGGCATTTCCTCTTGGTCGCCCGAGAGCTGGC
>ERZ773062.1424-NODE-1424-length-10035-cov-2.239579_pt1 | contig 10035 bp, 7 predicted proteins | sample MGYA00580626_ERZ773062 | MGnify/ENA primary metagenome ERZ773062 (study PRJEB29015, sample SAMEA2738003) | human oral metagenome | biome: human oral; feature: human-associated habitat; material: dental | place: China | collected 2058 ...
TTTACCTGAGCAAGGTCTTACTGTTGCCGGAGATTTGATTATAGGTGCAGACTCTCATACCTGTACTTACGGTGCTTTAGGAGCATTTTCAACCGGTGTCGGCTCAACAGATATGGCAGCGGGTATGGCTACGGGAAAGGCATGGTTTAAGGTACCTTCTGCTATAAAGTTTGTACTTAAGGGAGAATTTAAGCCCTATGTATCGGGTAAGGATCTGATCCTACACATAATAGGTATGATAGGAGTGGACGGCGCTTTGTATCGCTCTATGGAGTTTTGTGGTGAGGGAGTAAAATCTCTTACCATGGATGACAGATTTTGTATATGTAATATGGCTATTGAAGCCGGTGCAAAGAATGGTATTTTTCCTGTTGATGAGCAAACTAAAGAATACATAAAAGAACATTCAAAGCGTGATTTTAAGGTTTTTGAGGCGGATGAAGATGCGGAATATGATGAGGTTTATGAAATAGATTTAAGTAAACTTGAAGCTACGGTAGCCTTTCCGCATCTTCCTGAAAATACTAAAGTAGTAGGAACTTTTGACAAGGTAAAGAAAATCGTTGTAGACCAGCTGGGAGTCAATGAAGCTGATGTACAGATCGACTCCACTTTTATTGATGATCTGGGTGCGGATTCTTTGGATATCGTAGAACTGATCATGGCGTTCGAAGAAGAATTTGAAATTGAAATTCCGGATGATGCGGCTGAAAAGATCAAAACTGTACGTGATGCAGTTGATTACATTGAAAAGCAGATTCAGTAATTCATACTGGAACATGGCAGGCATCGGGGGCTTTTATTCCCCCGAAAGGCTGCTGTGCGGAGAACACCTCAAAAAAGCGGACCGCAGTTTCGGCCATCCGTTTTTTTGAGGTTTTGTCCCATAAAGGAATATGAAAAAACAGGTAATCTGATCCAAATTATGTGAGTGAGGTGCTTTGTAAGAATGGAAAGAAGAGTTGTAATTACCGGTCTTGGGGTGGTATCCCCTGTTGGAACGGGCGTAGAGAAGTTTTGGAACAGTCTTTTGGAAGGCAAATCGGGCATTGCTCCGATTACCCGGTTTGACGCTGCTGATTTCCCAGTGAAAATCGCAGGCGAAGTAAAAGATTTTGATCCGGCACTGGCAGGTGATAAAAAAACAATCCGACATATGGATCGCAATGCCCAATTTGCTGTTGCTGCTGCCCGGATGGCAGTGGAAGATGCCAAATTGGATATGGAAAAAGAAAATCTGGATATGGCAGGAACAGTGATTGGAACCGATTGCGGATGCGGGTCTCGATCTTGACAAAGAGGATCGTGACCGTATCGGTGCTTATGTCGGCGCAGGCATTGGCGGCATTGAGACGATGCACAGCACATACGAGCGCCTTTTCGACAAGGGCCCTGAGCGCGTCAGTCCCTTCTTCATTCCGATGATGATTGCCAATATGGCTTCCGGACAAGTTTCCATTACTTTTGGTCTGCAGGGGCCTGTACTCACTGATGTGACCGCCTGTGCGTCCGGTACTAACGCCATCGGTCTTGCTGCACGCCTGATTAAGCATGGTGATGCTGATGTGATGATTGCCGGGGGGACGGAAGCGGCTGTGGCAAAGACACCGATGGCAGGATTTGCCGCCATGAAGGCGCTCTCTTCAAGAGAATGTCCGCCGGAAGAAGCGTCTTGCCCGTTTGATGCCCGCCGGGACGGATTCGTTCTTGGTGAAGGCGCCGGAATTCTCGTACTGGAAGAACTGGAACATGCGAAAAAGAGAGGCGCTTATATTTATGCTGAACTTGCAGGGTATGGTTCCAACGGTGATGCTTACCATATTACCGCTCCCCGGCCGGGCGGCGAGGTGGCGCTCCGCTGCATGCAGAAAGCATTGGCAGATGCCCGTATTGATCCGAAAGACGTGGACTATATCAATGCCCATGGAACATCTACCCATTTGAATGACTTGAACGAAAGTACTGCCATTAAAGCGCTGCTGGGACAGCATGCTTATGAAATTCCCGTAAACTCCACAAAATCCATGACAGGGCATCTGCTTGGCGCAGCGGGTGCGATCGAAGCCGTGGTATGCGTGCTGACTATTGAAAAGAATAGGGTTCATCCGACTATTAACCGGAAAGAAATCGATCCGGACTGTGATTTGGATTATGTGACAGATGGTGCAAGAGATGTAAAAGTAAACGTGGCCATGTCTAATTCTTTCGGCTTCGGTGGACATAACGCGGTTATCGTTATGAGGCGTTATGAGGAGTAGGAATGAGCCGGATTGAGCGCAGGAAGCAGGAGCGGCTGGATGAAGTCCGGCGTTTTGCAAAAGAGAGTGATATTCCTGTCCATAATATGGAGTTGCTGAATGTGGCACTGACCCATACCTCTTATGCCAATGAACATCGTAATCTGAAAGTTCATGACAATGAACGTCTCGAGTTTTTGGGGGACGCTGTTTTGGATCTGGCAGTAGGGGATTATCTTTTCCGGCGTTTTCCCGAATGGCCGGAAGGAGATCTGACCCGTGCCAAGGCAAGCGTAGTGTGCAAACCGGCATGTGCCGAATGTGCGGCTAATTTCCATGTAGGTGATTATATGCTTCTTGGCAGAGGGGAAGAAATGTCGGGCGGCAGAACCCGCGTTTCTATCCTTGGGAATGCTTTTGAGTCGGTGATCGGTGCTGTTTATTTAGACAACGGCTATGAAGTGGCGGCAAAGTTTATTCTGGGCCATATGCAGAAGTTTCTTGATCTGGTTGATCAGGGGATTTATGATCATGACTATAAATCAGATTTACAGGAAATTGCCCAAAAAAATGGTGATGTCGATATACGGTATGAGGTCGTCCGTGATGAGGGACCGGATCACGATAAGACGATATGGATGGAACTTTTCATCAATGGGAAAGCACTTGGAACCGGTATAGGCAAGAATAAAAAAGAAGCCGCCCAAAACGCGGCTAAGGAAGCCATTGAACGGCTTCATAAGGGAGAGTCAGTACCGCCTTCTCCTGAATGAAGCAAGGGGGGATAAGATTGGCGGCGGTGAAGCAGCTTACAAAGCCGGAGGAAATTGTCGCTCGGATACGGGAAATATACGTGCCCAACCATTTTATGTCTGACTATTTTCATATTGATATTGATGATATCCGCTGCGGGAAAGTGACGGTCAGTTTACTGACAGATCCGAGAAAACACACGAACCACAGAGAGGTGCTCCACGGCGGTGTTATGATGGCACTTGCCGATTCGGTGACAGGAGTTACCGGGGCATCTGTCGGGGCGGTAGTCGTTACAGTCAGCCTTACGATGAGTTTTATCCGTAATGCGAGACCGGGTTCCAGAATCCGTGTAAAAAGCCATATTACCCACAACGGCAGAACAACAATTGTTATTGCCGCGGAAATGTATGACGAAGATGATAAATTGATGGCAAATATACTGGCGGACATGATGATTGTTGATCATTTTCCCGAGATACCGAGAACGTGGTAAATATAAACGGATACTTCCGAATATTCCTGTGGGCATATAATATGCTTCAGGAACGGAGTATCCGTTTTTTATCTTATTTAATTTTCAATACCGGTTCGTACAGGTACGCCTTTGTCATAATAGTGGCGTATCTTTTTCATTTCTGTAATCAAATCGGCGGCGTCAAGAATTTCTTTCGGCGCATTCCGTCCGGTAAAAATGAGTTCTACTTCAGGGCGGCGGGCTTTTAAAATTTTTCCCGTATCTTCCTCTGTTGCCAAATCATACCAGCGTGCCATATTATATTCGTCCAGGATGACCATGTCGTAGTTTTTAGAAACAGCGTCTATGGCCTGCTCAATTCCTTTCAGAGTCATTTCCCGATAGTCTTTCGGAGGATGTCCCGCAGGATAAATTCGAATATGGTTTCCCCATGTTTTTCGCTGTTCATCCGTGAGCATTCCTTCCTTTGCGATGAAGTAAGGTTTGCCCAGTGTAATCAGGGTGATGCCCGGAAGCGATTGGAGAATTTTCTGCTCCGAATAGGCCAGGGATTTCATAAATTGAAGGATACAAACCTTTTTTCCAGCACCGACAGCGCGGATGGCGAGACCGATGGCGGCAGTGGTCTTGCCCTTTCCGTCGCCTGTATATACATGGATATATCCTTTGGTCATGATGGCTGCCTCCTGTTTTTATTACACAAAATGATGGGTTTTTTGCATAAAAAAATCTTCCTGCTCTTATGGAAGAAAAGATGTTTTGCGTGAGAAAATCAAAAAAATTGTTTCCTTGCTCCACATTTGTACTGTTTATAACGGCGGTGGACAAAAAAACCTCCGAGAGTAAGAATGAAGAGAACAACGAAACGTATACCGTGCTGGGAAAAATGAATCAAGTCATGGCCGAGAACGACTTCAATGACTACGGAAGGAATTTTTCCGAAGAGTGTTGCCCGCAGATGCTGTCTTGTAGTGAGTTTTGTGAGGACTGCCGCTGCGGTAAAGAGAATGTTTGGCGAGTAGGGGATTGCCCGGGCTACAGCCATGGCATATACCGAACTGTATTTGTCTACTTTTCTTAACATATGCTTTTTCTCAATGATCCGCCTTGCTTCATCCCTGAAAAATATGCGGCCGATATGGAAACTGATTTCAATCCCTATAACTTCGCCGATCCAGGAAATAATGATTCCCGGCAGAAGACCGAAAAGAACGCCGTTGATGGTGAGAAAAGGAATCGTGGGGATACCGAAAACGTTACAGAGAATCAGTAAAAAAAGGCTCACTGCAAAAGCCCCGTAACCAAAAGAGGAAATATAGCGGGACAGACTATCCACATCTCCTGCCAAAGTCAGGGTGATGGTATTGCTGTAAAATTCAGGAAAGAATATTTTAGCGATAAGAAAACATATGGCTGCCAGAAGCAGGAGCATAAAAATTCCTACCGTTTTTTTATATGAATCAGGCATGGGGATTCCTTGCAGAAAAAATAGGAAAACGGAAATATACAAGCTGCATAATTCTGTTTCCTGCAGAACAGTAATTTATTTTCATTATTATAGAACAAACCGTTCTTTATTGCCAGTTATCCGATGGCGTTATACATACCGTATTCGTTTTTACATATCCGGTCACTTGCAAAAATATATTTCCGCTTATATAATAACGAATATATTAAAAATGGCATGGATGGGAAGAAGCTGTCGGGTTTTCTCAAAGAGAACCGCTCCTTGGCTGGAAGAGCGGCAGAAAGAAAACAGCAAGTCACCCCGGAGCCGGCAGGGAGGCCTGTCCGCCGCGCACGTTACGCGCTGATGAGTGGCCTGACGGCTATTTAGGTGGTACCGCGGAAGTCTCTTTCGTCCTATGGGGATGAAAGAGTTTTTTATTTACAGGGAGTGGATGACATGGATGAGATGAAAGATTTAGGGAAGTATGAACCTGGTGCGATTGAAGAGAAATGGTATAACTTTTGGGAGGAACACGGTGTATTTCATGATGAACCGGAGGGGGGGAAAGAGCCGTACAGCATTGTGCTGCCGCCTCCCAATGTAACGGGGCAGCTTCATATGGGGCATGCGCTGGACAATACATTGCAGGATATCCTGATCCGCTATAAAAGGATGCAGGGGTATAATGTCCTCTGGCTTCCGGGAAAGGACCATGCCGGTATCGCCACGCAGGTCAAGGTGGAAAAACAGATCGCCGAAGAAGGCCTCACAAAGTACGATCTGGGACGTGAAAAATTTTTGGAACGCGTATGGGAATGGAAGGAAAAATACGGGAATACCATCGGGAAGCAGATCCGACGCCTGGGGTCTTCCTGTGATTGGAGCCGTGAACGTTTTACGATGGATGATGTTTGCGCCCGTGCTGTCCGTGAAGTATTTGTATCCCTTTATGAAAAAGGTCTGATTTATCAGGGGTTCCGCATTACCAACTGGTGTCCCCGCTGCCAGACGGCGCTTTCCGATATCGAAGTAGAGCATGAAAATGATATGGGCCATCTGTGGTATTTCGATTATCCTCTTGCCGATGAGGAAGGTGCTGTGCGCATCGCAACGACCCGTCCTGAAACGATTCCCGGTGATACGGCCGTCGCTGTTAATCCGAAAGATGAAAGATATGCGCATCTGGTCGGGAAGAAGGTGAAGCTGCCGACTACTGACAGAGAGATTCCTATCATCGCTGATGAATATGTAGATATGGAATATGGTACAGGCTGTGTAAAGATTACACCGGCCCATGATCCAAATGACTTTGCCATGGGTGAACGCCACCATCTGGAAACCATCGTCATCATGAATAAAGACGGCACGATGAACGAAAAGGCGGGCAGATATAATGGCATGGACCGCTACGAGTGCAGGAAAGAGATCATCAAAGATTTTACGGATATGGGGCTTTTTGTAAAAAGCGAAGAAAAAGAACATGCCGTCGGTCACTGCTCGCGCTGCCATACGGTTGTTGAACCGCTTACCACGAAACAGTGGTTTGTCAAAATGAAACCGCTTGCCGGTCCCGCTATGGAAGCAGTGCAGTCGGGGAAAACAAAATTTGTTCCTGAACGTTTTTCTTCTACCTATATCCAGTGGCTGGAAAATATTCATGACTGGTGTATTTCCCGCCAGCTCTGGTGGGGACATCGTATTCCTGTGTGGTACTGCGACGATTGTGGTGAAGTCATTGCGTCCCGCACCGATTTGGAGGCCTGCCCGAAATGCGGAAGCAAACATATCCGCCAGGATCCTGACGTTCTTGATACATGGTTTTCCTCTGCGCTCTGGCCGTTTTCCACCATGGGCTGGCCTGACAGGACGCCAGTCCTGAACCAATGGTATCCTACATCTACGATGGTTACCGGTTATGACATCATTTTTTTCTGGGTTGCCCGTATGATGTTCATGTCTATGGAATTCATGAAGGAAATTCCTTTCAGGTATGTGTTTATTCATGGTCTTGTCCGCGATTCCCAGGGGCGGAAAATGTCCAAATCCCTGGGCAACGGCATCGATCCCCTGGAAGTGATTGAGAAATATGGCGCTGATGCGCTTCGGTTTACGCTTGTCACAGGCAATACGCCGGGCAATGATATGCGTTTTTACTATGAACGTGTGGAGGGAAACCGTAATTTTGCCAATAAATTATGGAACGCCAGCAAGTTTACCCTTATGAATCTGGATGACTATGATCCCCGTTTCATTCCGGAAGAAAGTCAGTATACACTTGCGGATAAATGGATTTTGGAAGGTCTTGCGCAGACGGAAGAGCATGTCAGCGAGAACCTTGATAAATATGAGTTAGGCGCTGCCGCGGATTCTATTTATGATTTTGCATGGAACTCTTTCTGCGACTGGTATATTGAAACGGCGAAGGGCCGTCTTTATGGAGTGCACAATGCCGACCGGCAGGTTACCCAATATGTCCTTGTGTATGTACTGACGAGAATCATGGCGCTCCTGCATCCTTTTATGCCGTTTATTACGGAACACCTCTGGCAGCATCTGCCCCACTCCGGTGAAACTCTGGCGAGAGCTCCCTGGCCGTCAGCGGATGAAAGACTTCGTTTCCCGGAAGAACAGGAGCAGATGGAGCGTATCATGGATGCGATTAAGGCTGTCCGCAATATGCGTGCGGAAGCGAATGTGGCGCCGAACAGAATGTGCCATATCCGGATCGCGGTTCATCGTGATGATTTAAAGAAGTGTATTGAAACCCATGAAGAATATTTTGAAAAACTGGGGCATGTAGAAAAAATCGTCCTGCTTGCCGCTGATGGAACAAAGCCTGAAAATGCCCTTGCTGCTGTTGTCACGGGCATGGAAGTATATCTTGAATTGAAGGGCCTGATTGATACGGCTAAGGAAAGAGAACGGATCGAAAAGGCAAAAGCCGCTCTGGAAAAAGAAATCGCCCGTACATCCGGTAAGTTGAACAATAAGGGTTTTCTTGCGAAAGCGCCGGAAGATGTTGTGGCGAAAGAAAAAGAAAAACTTGCGGAGTTTGAAGAGAAGATGAAATCATTTGATGAACGTCTTCGTTTCCTTGCCGATCTTTAATTGTTGTTGCATAAAGGAGTCAGTATGAATTATCAGGAAAGTATTTCCCGTCTGGAAGAAGCATCCGTTTTCGGAATCAAGCCGGGGCTGGAACGAATGCAAAAAATTCTTGCTGTACTGGGAAATCCTGAAAAAGCCTGTAAGATGATCCATATCACGGGGACGAATGGAAAAGGGAGCGTCGCCGCTATGATAACGAGTGTTTTGGAAAATACAAATCTTAAGGTAGGGCGGTTTACGTCACCGCATCTTATAGACTACACGGAACGGATTTACCTGGGTGGGAAAGATATCTCCCGGGAAGATTTTGCCAAAGCGGCCACAGTGGTTTTTAAAGCTCATGACGAGCTGGTAGCCGCGGGGGAAGAAGCATTGACAGAATTTGAACTGCTGACAGCCATCGCGTTTTGGTATTTCCGTGAAAACAAAGCAGATTATGCCGTTATGGAAGTCGGCATGGGCGGGCGTTTTGACGCGACCAATGTAGTGATGCCTGTTGTTTCCGTCATTACGAATGTGGCTATGGATCACATGCAGTATCTGGGAAATACCCTTCAGGAAATAGCGAGGGAAAAAGCCGGAATTATCAAAGAGGGTATTCCGGTAGTCACTGCGGCGCAGCATGTGGCTTTGAAGGAATTGAAAAAAGATGCCCACAATAAAAAAGCACGCATTTATTTTTACGGCCGTGATTTTGAAATCGACACAAGAAACAAATGGGAGCAGGGCCAGGTCGTAGTGGTGAAACGGAAAGGCATGCCGAAAGAACTGGAAAAGAGCATGCTCTTTGTTCCCTTTATCGGTGCCCATCAGGCAGTCAATGCGGCGGTGGCAGCGATGGCACTTACCATTCTCATGAAAGAAGACGGTCGAATTAATGAAAATGATCTTCGTGAAGGATTGGCGCGGGCCAGATGGCAGGGCCGTTTTGAAATCCATCACGCAGGGGGGAAAACAGTTGTCTTAGACGGCGCGCACAATGAGGCCGGAGCGGAAGCGCTTCAGGAAGCATTGCGGGAACAGTATCCCGATAAACGGCGTATTTTCGTTTTTTCTTCTCTTCAGGATAAAACGACGGAAACCATTATTCAGATGCTCGTAAGAAAAGGGGACAAGGTTTATGCCTGCGCCGCGCCGACACCGAGGACAAGGACGCCTGAAGAAATCTGTGAAATGATTGACCGGCAGAAAATCAGGGCGGAGCACAAGATAGCGGGGAGCGTGGCAGATGCTTTGGAAAAGGCGGTGAAAGAGGCGGATGAAAACGATATTGTCCTCGTCTGCGGCTCTCTTTACATATTGGGAGACGCGATCCGGTGGCTTCGAAAGCAGGAATTGGCAGAATAATAAACAAGAAAAAGGACTGAGGGAAACATAAAATATTTTCTCAGTCCTTTTTCTTTTCTTGTTGTCGCTGATTATTATGCTGATAAATAAATGAGCAGCCCATCAGCGTTTTATCATAGATTAGTAATTTTCCGCCTTAATAGCGAAGAAAGAACGGGGATGGTTGCATACGGGACATTCTTCCGGTGCCTCTACGGATTCGCAAGTGAAGCCGCAGTTCGCGCACATCCAGAGTTTCTTTTCATCTCTCTTGAATAATTTGCCGTTTTCCACATTGGCAAGAAGAATTTTATATCTTCTTTCATGCTGCTTTTCAATTTCGCCGATTTTGGTCATGAGGAAAGCAATCTGCGGAAAGCCCTCTTTTTTTGCAGTTTCAGCAAACTCCGGATACATTGAAGTCCATTCATCATTTTCCCCTTTGGCTGCCATTTTCAAATGATCGGCGGTATCCTTTTTCAGATCCCCCACGAGCCAGAACCAGATTTTAGCATGAGCTCTTTCCTGGTTCGCGGTTTCTTCAAAGAGATCGGCAATCTGCCGGGACATGGACGGATCTTTTCGTGCTTCGCCAGCGAAGAGATTGTATTTCACATGGGCCTGTGCCTCTCCCGCGAAAGCGGCGCGCAGATTTTTTTCGGTCTGTGTACCTGCAAGGCGCG
>ERZ773062.1433-NODE-1433-length-9992-cov-3.013384_pt1 | contig 9992 bp, 9 predicted proteins | sample MGYA00580626_ERZ773062 | MGnify/ENA primary metagenome ERZ773062 (study PRJEB29015, sample SAMEA2738003) | human oral metagenome | biome: human oral; feature: human-associated habitat; material: dental | place: China | collected 2058 ...
GCTTCTTCAATTACTAATAAATGCTGTAATTCTAATTCCTTGCTTCCTTCTTCTTCTTTTTTTACTTGGCGATATTCATTAATAAATATTATAAGCAACCCTACACAAAAAGCTTTATCTGAATCATCTGCAAGTCCTTCCAATTCAAAAATAGTATTTTTGTTTAAAAGCTTTTCTATGTTAGCAAATTCATTTGTATTAAACATGAATCCTTTTGCACCATTACATAGACTTTCCAATCTTGTTTTTATAGCTGATTTTATATTTCCTGAAACTTCTCCTTCATATTGTAATTCTTTTTCTATGTACCTTTCAACCTCACATTTCAAATCATACATAGTTGGGAAAAGAAATTTGTGTGACGAAAGATTATATTTTTTATTCATTTTATCAATATCAAATAGATTATTGAAGCTTTTTTCGTTTATTAAATAAGGATGATACCCCAATACTAAATCCCAGCCTTTTTTAATATATATGTTTTGAAGACATTTTTCAAGAATATAGGGCATTGGACCATAAAATGAAAAAGAAGCATTAAATAAATCCTTTAAATAATCAATATGCATCTGAGGACTTATTCCTGGAAGTATATAAAACGGATTCATCTGTAAGCAATTTATTTCAGGTTTTCCAAGAGTATAAACTTCAACATTTGTATTATTTTTAAGTTCAATATTTCTATATTCTTTTTTAGCTGGTTCTATTACCATAAATGGTTTTTCACAGTTTGATAAAATATTTTTAACGGTTGTAGTTTTTCCACTTCCTGTAATCCCACATACAAAAGTATGTTTATTTAAATCATCTTCTGTCATTTTAAAACTCATATTGTCTATAATATTCCCATTATCTGAAACTTTTCCAATTTCAATTGTTTCTCCATTTGAATCAGGTAATCTCAATGAATACTGCCTTTGATTTATTAATTCAAAATTAGGTATGCTGTCAGTTGGTAACGTACATATCAAACTTAATTCTGTAGAACTTAAATAAGTTGCCAGTGGATTTTCCATTTCTTTATCTGTCATTCCTTTTGGAACAAGTAAAGTTTCAGAAATATTATCAGAACTAAATGATTTAGCTGGTAATAATTTGGAATTTGGTTTTGCAATTTCTCCGCTTAATGATGATTGTATAAGATTTCTTGCTAATTTTGAATCTGAAGAATAAGTAATCACAGTTTTCCACATTCCACAAGTTTTTCCTAATTTGAATCTTTCAATTCCTTCTTCTGCATATTCCATTAACTCTAAAGCAAAACTATTTTGTACATCTCCTGAAATTGTTTCATTATTTGAAATAGCATTTGAAACACTATCACTCCAATTTTTTCCTTTAGACCAATTGTGTGAATAAGAAACTCCTCCTCCAAATACCCAAAAAAATCCAGCATAAGCTCCTACTGAATGAGATGTATTTTCACTTTCTCCTTCAGTTCTAGTATCAGTCCTAGTTTTCCCCTGTTGTCTAGCAATATTTCTTTTACTTACTGCAAAACAGTTATCCTTAATTTGAATTAAATCTTCCATTTTTTTTGAAACTACATTTTCTGATACAGGAGTTGCAATAAATAATTTTCACCATTCAATCCTCTCATGAGAGGAGAAATATCAAACTTCTGTTTTTCATTTTCAATTTTACAAGAAGGAATAGCTGAAAATATCCCATTATACCTATTAATACATTTTTCAAATTTAGGTTCAATTTCTTCTAATTCTATTCCTAACAATAATCCTGAAATAACTTTTTTTATTAATTCTATATTTTCAGTACTGTTAATACCAAAAACAATATTAGCCATTCCGTCTATTGTTACTACTCCGTATGTTACAGTTAATCCTAACGGATGAATAGCAGAAAATAATTTTTGCATTTTTTGATACAAATAGTCAAATTCGTCTCCGATTTTTTCGACAGAACAGCTTTTTATCCTAAAATATTTAAATTTATTCAAAATTGATGAAGAATCTTTTTCAATATACGATTCAAGCTGATTTTCTCCAATTAAATAGTGTGGATATAAAGTTTTCAAAAGTTCATTACCTTGTATTGTAATAACTTCTGTATCTCTTCTAAATTCTTCTTCATGTTTTTCTAGTTCATTCTCCATTTTATTTCTCCTCAAAATAATTAATAATATCTCTTACTCTTTTATTGTAGTATTTTTCAATTTCATGAAACCAAGCAATAAATTCTTTTTTTGTCTTATCTAAAAATTCATCTACGGCCTTTTCCAAATTTCTTTTATTTGCTGAAGGCTTTAAAAAATAAGTAGCTCCAAAAGTCATAACTGCTCCACAAATTATAACAATAAAAGGAATATTTATATTATTTTGTAACACATATTTCAAAATTCCACCTATTGCCATCGTTCCTGCCGCCATTCCAAGTGAAGTGTATAATTTATTTGCTTCTTTATAGTCAATTTTATTAGTTACTTGAAATTTATATTTTTCAAATATTTCTTTTTTTATATTTGTTTCATAAAATTTACTTTTTCTTTCAATATCTTCAAATTCTTTAGATGCTAAAGTTCTTTTTGACATTTCTGAATATATATCTGTAATTAACATTTTACTTTTAATCGTTAAATCTAATGAAATTTTGTCAATAATTTTTTTAATTATACTGTCTATATTTGAACTTAAATTGAATACTTCATATGATTCTTTTTTTAAATCTAAAAATATTTCATCTATATCTTTTTTTCTATTATACATACTCTTTTATTTCCTTTCTTAAATTTTCAATTTTTTCTTTAAATGTATTTACTTCTTGAATTATACATCTTAGTTTCTCAATTTTTTCTTTTATTTCTTCTGTTTTCGCTTTTTCTTCAAGTAATTCATTTAATTTTTGTTTTTCTTCATTTGCATTTTTAAATAATTCTTCTGTATATTTGTCACTAATACTACAAACAAAATCTATTAAATTATTCACAACTTCTTTTTGAATTTTTTTTATTCTATCAAGTATACTATTTTTTAGTACTTCAAAATGTTTATTTCTTGAATATTCAGAATAAAAATGTGTTTTCTTAAATGTTACTCCAGTTTCATAAGACTTTTCTTCATTAGCCTCTTTTTCAGTTTCATCCTTCATATTTTTAAAATCTTCTTCTGTAAAATTCGGTTCTAATACTTGATATGATATTTTTGATCCGTCACTTAATAAAATTAATGTTTCATTACATTCTTTAACTATTTTTTCCTGTATAACTTTTTGAAATTCTTTTTGCTCTTCTATTTTTCTAAACGATATTTTTTCTAATTCATTTATGGAATTATCATTTTCTGCATCAAGAGATTTAATTTCTTTTTCTAACTCTGAAATTTTTTCTTCTGCTTTTTTTTCTATTATCCCTTTAGAATTTATATATTTGTATCTTACTTCATCTACTTTTCTACTAATTTTTATATTAATTTCATCAATTTTTTTCTGAATTTCATTAATTTCTTTTGCAAATTCAGTAGGATCTTTTGTAATTTTAGATTCATACCGTTCAATATTATCACTTATACCAGCTTTTATTTTCTCACAAATATTTGAAATATTATTCACTGCCTCATTTAAAGCATAATACTGTGATTTTCTTGCAAATTTTTCTATTGCTTCATTTATGTCTTCAAATCTTGATTTTTCTATTAAGTATTTCATATAACTACTTTTTTCTGATACATTTATTGGTGGATTCATAAAACCTTCAATTTGATTGTTATTCTGTAATTCAAATAAATATTCTTTTATATCATCATAAGTTGAATATTTTGAAATCTCATTAAGAAACATCTGTACTTTACTATCTACTACAACTATCTGCCCCTCATTAACTTTACTTCCATACTGTTTTTTTGCCTCTTCTTTTTGTTTTTCTAAATCCTGATTATTTAAATCTGCTGCACGTGTCAGTATTAAAAATAAAGTTCCCTTATTTCTTTCTACACTTCCAGTATCTAAAAATTTTTTGAATGAAGTTGATTCTAATGCCTGTCCTGTTATAGATTTTAAAAACATTATTGCATTTGCTGTTTCTATATAATTTTCACTTACATCTCCTACATGTCCTGCTGCATTTACTCCTGGACTGTCTATTATTTCTATATTTTTTAGTGATTCTATTTTAAATGGATATAAAATTACCATTTTTGTAATAATATTCTGCCATTTATTTTTATTTTCTTCAATGTACCTTTTTATTTTACCATTGTATTCTTCTTCAGGTAAATTGTATATATTGTCTTCTTTAACCCTTTCTATTAAATCTTTTACTACTCTTTCAAATATTTTTCCTTTGCATTTTACTAATATCTCATTGTTAATAGTTGGAACAGGTATATCCCTATAATCATCGTTTAATGCGGCATTATCTTTCAAAAATTTTGCTATATCCTCTTTACCTTTTATCTGTTCTTTTCTACCACCAGCATATTCAGCCAGTAAAGAAAATTCTTCTCCATATTTTATTTCTATAATTGAGCTTGTACATTGCTTAACATCCATAGGAAGTATATCTTCACCTAAATAAGCATTTATAAAAGTAGATTTCCCACTTTTTGCTTCTCCTGCTATCATAAGAACAAATTTATCTTTCTTTATATTTTCAATCTGGTTGTTCAGGCTGATTACAGGTTTTTGAATCTGAGTTACCTTTTCTTCTATGCCATTCTTTTTTACAATTTCTTGAAATTCTTCATTTAATCCTAGTACTTTCTTCTTTTTTTCATCATAGTTATTTTTCTGAATCATTTTATTCTTCTCCTTTATTTTTTTATATTTTTAAATATATTGCTTTATTTCTTTTCTTAAATTTTTAGCTTTATTTTCAAATAAAGTTATTTCTTGAATTATATGATTTAATTCTTCAACTTTCATTTTTATATCTATTTCTTTTTTTTCTTCTAACAATTCAGTTAATTTTTGTTTTTGTTCATTTGCATTTTTTATTAACTCTTTTACATACTCACTAGTAATATTATTAACAAAATCTATTAGATTATATACAACTTTTATTTGAATTTTATTCATTTTACCAAGTATATTTTCCTTTAGTATTTCAAAGTGTTTAGTTTTTGAATATTCAGAATAGAAATGTGTTTTTTTAAATATTATTCCTGTTTCATATGATTTTTCTTCAGAAATATCTTTTTTAATTTCATCTTCCATATTTTTTAAATCTTCTTCTGTAAAATCTAGTTCTAGTATTGGATATATTGCTTCAAATCTATCAATTAATGCATCAAATTCTTTGTTGCATTCTTCTACTATATCTCTTTGTATAATTTTACAAGACTCTTTTAATTCTTTTATTTTTTTTAATGATATTTTTTTTAATTCATTTATGGAATCATCATTTTTTGTATCAAGATATTCGATTTCTTTTTTTAACTCTAAAATTTTTTCTTCCGTTTTTATTAGTATTATTCCTTTAGGATCAAAACTCGTATATTTCTCTCTTACTTCCTCTGATTTTCTACCAATTTTTATATTAATTTCATTAATTTTATTCTGAATCTCATTAATTTCTTTTACAAAATCTACAGGATTTTTTGTAATTTTATCTTCATATAACTTCATTTCATATTTTAAACCATCTTCTATTTTTTTACAAATACTTGGGATTTCTTTTATTATTTCATTTAAAGCATAATATTGTTCTTTTCTTACAAATTTTTCTGTTCCTTCATTTTCTAATACTTTATTCTTTTTTTTATTATCACTATTTTTGTGAATCATTTTACTATTCTCCTTTTTTCTAATATTAATTAGGCATTTTCAATTTTTTATTTTTTGTACTTTTTATTATCCACTATTTAATTACTTTTCTTAAATTTTTAACTATAAATTTTAAAATTTCTTTATACGCATTACTAAAATTAGATTTACTTTCCAAATATTTAATGTAATCAGCCTTATTAAATTTTTTCATGTTTATCGGTGGTGTCATAAAATTAAAATATAAACCTTTTTTTTCCAACTTTTCCAAATATTCCTCTATTTCTTTTGAATCCATATCTTTAATCTCATTAATGAAAAGTTGTACTTTGCTATCTAAATACTCTATTTGTTGAGTATTTACCTTATTACCATAAATTTTTACTGCTTCTTTTTTCAGTATTTCTAATTTTTCTTTTGTTTCACTTGAAGAATGAGTTAATAATAAAAATACATTTTCTTTATCTTTATTATTAGTATTTTTTTCAATAAACTTTATAAATGAATTTAACTCTAAGGCTTGTCCTATTATTGGCTTCACAAATATTATTGCATCAACATTTTTTATAACTTGATTTGTTATATCTCCTAATCTTCCCTCAGCATTGACACCTGGGCTGTCAACAATTATTACATTTTTAAATACTTCATTTTCAAAAGGATATGATATTTCTATTTCAGTTATTATCTTATCCCAGTTTTGTTTATTTTGAATATAATTTTTAATTTTTTGGCTATATTCTTCATAACAATATCCGTAAATATTTTCTTTTTCTACACTTTTAATAAAATCTTTTATACTTTTTTCATTAATATCATCTTTATTTTTTAATATAAAATTATTTATAAGAAATACTGGTAAATCTCTATATTTATCATCAATTGAGGCTCCTTCTTTCAAATTTTTCCTAATTTTTTCAAAATTTGTTATAATTCTTGAACTATTCATATATTTTAAAATTAAAGATAATTTTTCTCCATATCTTATTTTTATAATAGAATTTGTACATTGTTTAGCATCAGTAGGTAAAATTTCTTTTCCTAAAAATGCATTAATAAAAGTTGATTTTCCACTTTTTGCTTCTCCAGCTATCATTAATACAAACTTATTTTTATAACTATTTTTCCAAATCATAAAAAATTCCTTTTAATATTTTTATTATTTTGCTATGCTTAGTATAACATATTTTTAGATATTTTCAAAGTTTTTGTTAAGTTTTGACTGATATACAAATAATAAAAATCTTTACCACCACCACTCTATCCTCGGCATCTCAAAATTCCTATCAAATTCCATCAAAAATTCTTTATACGTAGGTGCAATTATTTCCCCAGAATTCTCATATCTAAGCGTATTTTTTAATGAAACTATATACGCGTTTCCAAGTTTTCTTGTTACTTGAGACATTATCAAACCTGGAACATTAAAATACACATAAGGAATCATTGACTCTGCTAATTTTTCTTCCAAATTATTTTTTTCACATCTTCTTCTATAATATCTTTAATTCTCTTTTTTATAGCAGGAACTATTGTCCACATTGAATTATTAATTCTAAATTTCTTGTCAATTCGATAAACCATAACATCCCAAATTCTTTCAATTGAAGTTTTAACATCAAAGTCAGGTCCTGCCATCAAATCAAATGGATGAATAATATAGCCTCCAATATTTATCCCAATACCTGGTTGATTATTTCTACGGCTACACATTATTCTCTTTCCAATTGCAAGATTATCTTTGTTAGATGCAGCTTCTTCAACGATTTTTTCTAATTCTTTTTCTATTTCTTCAGGACTTTTGTTTTTCTCTTTTTCCAGTTCTTCCTGTTCATCTACAATTGCCATTTCCTGTTTGCATATATCTTCTTCAGCTACAATTCCCAAAAGATTTGATACTGTTTCCAATGCTTCTTCCTCGTCAGTTCCATCTGCATAAATAGTAATTTCTGAACCCATTTTAATTCCAAAACCGCTTAACATCAATGAAGATTTATTTTTTATTTTTTTTCCATTACACTCAATTTCAATTTTACTTTCAAATTCTCGTGCTTTTCGCATAACTTCTGTAGCAAAATATATGTCTATTCCGTAGCGGTAATTAAAAATTATTGTTTTACTAACCATTTTTCTATCCCCTTTTCTTTTTCCTATTCAAAAAAATTATATTTTTTTATTCATCCCCTTCAATTCCTCTTTTTTTCTATCCCTAAACATCTCCTCAATCTCAATTTTATTCTCAAACCCTTCCCTTTTTAAGAGTAATTTTTCATATTCAGATAGCAATTTTTGTCTTTCTGACTCTTTTTCCGCTAATTCTGCTAATGTATCTATCAGTTTTTTACTTAAATTTACTCTTTCCGAATTAATAACAAGACCTAATTTTAGTTGTTTTTCACTAAGTATTGAGTTGTAAAGTTTTTGAGACTGTTTTATTGTATTTCTTAAGATTTCCTTTTTTCTGCTAGTTTCAGTCCATACATTTGTAAATTTATTTTCTTTATTTATTTCCTGTGATAATTCTTTTTTATAATGGTTAATTTTGCATATTTCATTATAAAGTTTTGAATTATATTTATTTTTTATTTCTCTTATAAATTTTTTTAACTCAAATGTATAAGGGTAAACTTCATTTGTATCATTTATTATAAGCTCGTCTTTTTGTAAATCATAATCAATAAAAACTTCCTTTAATGCTTTTATTTTTTTGTGAAAAAAAGCAATTTTATTTTCTACTCCTTTGATTTCCCATTCTTTTGTAATTATTTCCCAGTTACTTTTTACCAATATTGACTGATTCTAATCAATTATACTGTCTATTTCTTCAAGTTCTGAAACAAATCTTTGAACATCATCAGAATACTTATTAAAATTCAAATTTCCCATCTCTAATCCTCCAATATTTTTACTTTTTTCCCTTGGCTTCTAAGCCACATTTTAATTCCTTCTTCTCCATAAATTTCAGCCCAAATCGTATATTTTTTCACATTATTTTCCAAATTTTCCTCTTTCTTTATTTCTGCCGTTGGCAACCTATCCAGAACTACTTCTTTCAGCCCTGTATATTCAAATTTTACTTTATGCAATTTTCCTGAATACATAAATTGTATTCTTTTTCTAAATTCCCCATCTTCAAATCTTGAACTATACGGAATATCAAATTTTTTATTTGTATTTCTAACTTCCGTTATTCTGTCAATTCTAAAGACAATTGGTATCTCATTATCTTTATTTACCATAAATACAATTAGATAAAAGTAAAATTCTGAAAACATTATTGAAAGTGGCTTTACTGCATGAAATTTCTTTTTTCCAATGTTAGATGTATATTCAATTTCTATAATTTTTCTGTCGGTAATGTATTTGGATAAATTCCAAATCGATTTAAGGAGAGGCTTCCCGTGTTGTAATTGAACATAGTTAAATCTTTCATTTTTTATAATTTTTTCAATTCTCTTATAGCTGTCACTACTGGCTGCCTGATTTGCTATTTTCCTTAAAAGAGTCTCTAATTCTTCCCTGCAAAATGCTCTACTTTCCAGCAGTATTTTACTAATTGCTAATATTTCCTCATTAGTAAATACATTTATATTCACATCTTTTTGCAGTTCATAGCCCTCTTTTTGCCAGTTATATACGACTTTGCTTTGATTTTTTTCAGCATAATAGCTGTTTAATGTATCAAAATCACGCTGAATACTTTTTTCACTAACTCCATATTTCTCAGACAATTTTTTCTTCTTCAAAATTTCCCCTTTTTCCAGTTTTTCCTTAATTTCTATAAACCTAAACAACTTCTCTGTTTTTGCTGACTTTTCCATCCTTATCCTTTCCATAAAATTTAGTGAATCAATATTTTCATTTTATTTATAATTTGTATATCCTTAGAATTATACCTCAAAAAAAAGACTTTTCCAATTTTATAATGAATTATATCATAATAAGTTGGACACTTTTTGTCCATATCTACAAAAAATTATAAAATTATTAACTTCAATAAAATTATTTTAAATAAATCAACAAAAAAATCACAGCTAACTTAATAACTGTGATTCTTATTCTTAAAATAATTTACTATTCTAATAGTCCTTCCATAATTTCATTATGAAATTGCTCCACTTTTTCCACTATTTCTAAAAATAGCTCTTCGTAATCTAATTTCAAATCTCCTATTATAACACTTGTATCTATTTGTTGTCTTGGTATTGAAACTATTCTGTGTGTTCTAACATACGATAATCTTGTCAAATTTATTTTAGGAAATTTTGCTGGATCTA
>ERZ773062.1434-NODE-1434-length-9985-cov-3.191843_pt1 | contig 9985 bp, 8 predicted proteins | sample MGYA00580626_ERZ773062 | MGnify/ENA primary metagenome ERZ773062 (study PRJEB29015, sample SAMEA2738003) | human oral metagenome | biome: human oral; feature: human-associated habitat; material: dental | place: China | collected 2058 ...
TTTTTTATAAACTAATAACCACAAACTATTATAATTGTTTATGTTGCCAACTCCCCGATAAACCATTATTTATATAAATTACATCACAGACTTAGTGATATTTTGAAGAAAACAGATAATATTATAGACTTTTAGATATTTTAAAGATAAAATACATACAATAGACTTTTTAGAATAGTATTAAAGTATGCTTATTATAGAAAATCATTGGGGGGATTTGTAGGGATTTCTATAAAAGTGCATGAAGAGGAGAGGAAAGATGAATATAAAAAAGAAGGCTAAAGTATTTTATCTCAAAAAAACAACTCAGTATTATGCTGATATTAGTACTGTTATTAACAACAGTACTGCCTCTTAACGCTATAAGTTCAGTAGCGGAAAGCGAAAGCATAAGCAGTACGGAAAGTATTACAGCTCAAAATCAACAGGCTACTCCTTCCAATGGTAGCGAAAGTTTTGAAGAAGAGTGGAAGTCGGAGGACTTTACCTATGACGAAATTACGGAAAAGCTTATATCAACTAACAGTTACTATGCAATTACCGGATTTTCGGAAAAAGGCAAGGCAAAAATTCTTAAGAACAAGGCTCTTGTTATACCTTCAACTGTAGAATTTATTGAAAAGGGCAATAAGGTAGAAAAGCGTATAACCGGAATAGGTAAGGACGCATTTGCTAAAAAAGATATAGAATCCCTTACTATAAATATACCCGAAGGATATAAAGAATACATCATAGCTGACGGAGCCTTTGAGAGTAATAAACTGACTGAGATCAACATACCTTTTGGAGTAAAATTCATAGAGTCATACGCCTTTAGGGATAATGAAATAGAAAGTCTCAATCTTCCCGAGACCGTTGTAAAGGTGGGAAATAACAGTTTTACCAATAATAAAATAAGCAGCTTAACAGTGTCGGACAGAGTGGAAAAGTTCCAATTCGACTCGTTCAGCTTTGCAAACAATAAGCTGACAGAAGTACATTTGCCCTATAGTATATTTAAATTACTTAAAAATGTATTTATAAATAATACAGGCTACCAAGATGGAAAAGTATTGTTGTATACAAGAAATAAAAAACATCTTGAAACCTCTACCTACATACAGCCGCATAGTGATTATCATGAGTTTAGGCTTATGGGTGAAGAAGTAAATCGTGAAAACTTATACAAACTGATAAAGACTGCCGCAGCTCTTGAGTTAAGTGATTATACACAGGAAAGCAGAGATGTTCTGGTAGAAAAACTTAATGCTGCACAAGTTGCCTTTGCCGGTGAAGCTTCTACACAGGAGGAAATAAATGCAGCCGAAGTTAACCTAAAGCAGGCAATAGAGGCACTGGTGCCGGAAGGTGTCAATAAAAGAAAGCTTAATGAAAATATCAAAAGGATAGAAGAAAGAAATCCAAGTGCTCTTTTATATACCGCAGAAAGTTATGCAGCACTGACCTCGGCACTTAATGAGGCAAAAAGAGTATTTGCGGATGCATCTGTAAGTCAGGAGGAGGTTAACCTTGCACTTAGTGCGCTTCTAAACAGTGAAAATGCTCTTACCATAAGGGAAGAGGCAAAATACAAGTTGGAAGATTTTACCTTTGAGGGAAGTAAGATAACAGGATTTAGTGCAAGCGGAAAGGATAAGTTTGAGTATAATAAGGACTTACTTATACCTGAAACAAATGCAGATGGAGAAGCAATTACCGAAATAGCCGACTCGGCATTTGAGAATACTAAAAGCGATTATATAATAAGGACTGATACAGGTTACTCTCCAAGCGGTCTTGACAGTGTAGTTATACCTGAGACTGTAAAGAGAATAGGGGCTAAGGCATTCAAATATAACAAGATAAAAGAAGTAAAACTGCCTGACGGACTTGAATACATAGGTTCTTTGGCGTTTAACGGAAACCAGCTTACAGGTATAGAAATACCCGACTCGGTAACTGATATGGGAGAGGGTGTATTTTCATTAAATAGAATAGTCCATGCGAAGCTTTCAAACGGAATGGAAAAAATCGCACCGGGAATATTTGCAAGAAATATAACTCTTGGGCATATAGATATACCTCAGGGAACTAAGGTGATAGGCAAGTCAGCATTTTCAGGTTGTCCGATAAGAGAAATAAACATACCTGAGGGAGTGGAAAGAATAGAAGAAACGGCATTTTTGTCACACAGAATAGAAACACTTTACCTTCCGCCCTCAGTAAAAATCATAGAAAAACAGGCTTTTGCCTCAAATAAAAAATTCAGATACTTAAAGTACATAAAGTTGTCTGAGGGAATAGAAGAAATCAGCTCCAATGCTTTTAAGAGCGGACTTGTAGAAGAGGTAGACATACCCTTAAGTCTTAAAAAGCTTGCAAAGGATGCCTTTAATGATAACTTCAATTCTGAAAAAGATGTAATAAAAACCAAGGTTTATAGCGTAAGCAACGAGCAAATAGAGCTTCTTAAGAATAAGGCAAATAAGCATGAGCTTATATTAAAGACTATAGACCTTACAAAGCTCAAAAATCTCATAGACAGTGCGAATAATTTAAAAAACTCATATAAATACCAAAATGCCGCCGAGGAGAAAAAGACTGACTTTGACAAGGCTTTGTTTGAAGCCTTAAGAGTTAAAAACGAGCCTATAAGTCAGAGCAATGTAAATAATCATGTGGACAGTCTCCAAAGAGGTATAGATAACTTAGACGGAAGCTTAGCTAAGGAGGATAAAGGTAAAGAAGAGGAAAAGCCTGACAGTCAGGGTAAGGAACCGGATAAAAAAGAGGACGGTAGTAAACAGGATAATAAGCAGGATGCCAAAGCAGATGACAAGCAGGGCGGTAAAGTAGATGACAATAAGACTGCAGATGGCAATAAGACCACAGATGTTAATAATATTACAGATAATAATAAGACTGTAGATGATAATAAGATTACAGATAATAATAATCAAAATACTGATAATCCTAATAAGAAAGATGATAATAAGCAGGGCAATAATAACACTGTAAATGATAGTCAAAACAATAATCAAAATGCTGACCAAAATCAAAGTAATAAAGCTTATCAAAGTTACAGTTACAGTAGTTCAGGTTCCGGCAGCTCAGGTTCTTTCGGAGGCTCAAGTAAAGTCATGAAGAGCGTAAAAAAGAAGGAAAAAGAAGGCAGTTGGCAGCGTGATGCAAAGGGTTGGTGGTACAAGCATAAGGATAGTTCATATTCAAAGTCAAGTTGGGAGCTTATAGACGGTAAATGGTATTATTTTAATGAGGAAGGCTATATGTTTAGCGGATGGCTTATTAAAGACGGAGTATGGTATTATCTTGCAACTTTTGGCGAAACCGAAGGATCTATGCTTAAGGGCTGGCAAAGTATAAATTCAAAATGGTATTACTTTAATGAAAGTGAAGCCATGCTTTTAAACACAAGTGTTTCAGGCTATAGGCTTGGAGCGGATGGAGCTTACATAGAGTAGCTTTGCCAAAGGTTTTCTTATATGGAAAATCCTGTGGTAATTAGTGTTGCATCTATACTTATATAGGGACTTCTATTATAGGTACTGATATGTTTGATCGGTACTATGATAGTCGTTACAGTTAAGGCAGGTCATTAATCTTCGTAAAAAAATAAAAATATTTAAATTTTATTTATAAATTAAACGAAGATGAATTCCGGCAGCAGCCTGATAGATATATGTATAATATACACTTGAACGCAAGCCTTCATTTGGTATATTATACATACATATCTAAACTACCCAAACTGTAGCCAATAGTCCCGGCACAAATTTTTTATTCTATAAAATAATACTGAATTTATCGCTTTAATATGCTATACTTATAAAGTAATTCAACTGATAGTTTAGAAAGGAGTTTTATGGTTGGAGAAGTAAAAAATGCTGCAGGTCTTGTATTTGCTAAAGATAAATTTAATCTTGTAAAGAAGGCAGGGGTTAAGGGAGATTTAATTCCAAAGCACAACCATGCGGAAGCATATATAATATTTACTGTGGTAAAGGGAGCGGTAAGGGTATTTCTTAATGACGAAGAGATTCATGATTTAACACCGGGGGATATACTATATTTTGACGGTGACAATTATATAAATGTAGAGTTTCTGGAAGATGGAGAATTTTTTGTAACTCTTATTAACAAATAAACTTAAGCAAAAAGGCTGTCAAACATTATAATTACTGTTTGACAGCCTTTTTAATTATATTTAATGGAGTTTCATACTCTTTTCTATTCCTAAAGCTTTATTTATGGTGTAATTATAGCTGATAGGTTCATCTGTATCAAAAGAATAATACCTCATGATACTTTCTGCAGAAGAATGTAGCTTTTCTTTAAGCTCTTTATCGGAACTGTTTTTCCAAGCCTTGTAAATAATAGGCATTGCAGCCATATCACTTTCCTTAAGATCATATAGATCATAGTGTGGCAGATTACCGTTCATATAGGCATTAAGATTATACTGGGCAACTACTGCGTCTATATTGGCAAGGCAAAGAAGTACAAAAAGTATATTTCCTGCATAGAAACTTAATTTGGTAACAGGAAAGTTCTTCTTAAATTCTCCCATTATGATAAAGGCAAATACAAAACATAAGAAAATCATAAATACACTTGGAATTATGCGCAGTGTTGTAAGCCCATAAGTGCTTATATACAGATACATCTTGGCAAAGGCAACAGATATAAGTACCAATGTTAATATTGAATTTAGGAGTATATGAATACGCATATACTTATTATTTTCATTTTTAACCGATAAAATCTTAGCTACCACAATAAATACTATATTGATCAAGGCAACAGTCAGAAGTTCAAAAAATCCTCTTCTTGCATAGTCTGAATAAGTAAAATCAGCCGGCAAAGAACCGCCTAAAATATCTATAAAATATATAGCCTGTATTCCTATAAAAAGAATATAAAAGCAGCAAATAACTGCATTAACGGTGTATAAACTAAGTCTTGGTATGGAAGCGGCATTATCCATAGTTTTATTAAACTTATCTATATTAAAGGACTTTGAATTATCCTCTATGGAGCTTCCGTAGATAAGTGCGTACAGGTAGGTTGCCATAGGTAGTGACCATATAAGAGTTCCTATATTTTTAGGAACACTGATATCGAGGTTGAATAAATTGTCAAAAATATTTTTAAAAGTAGCATCTGCACTTGAAAGCAGGAAAATGACGATCATTATAAACGGAGTGCCAATCAAAAGTCCGAAAAAAATATGCAAAAAGTACTTAGTCTTTGTATTTGAAGCACTTTTTACCCTCTTTGAAAACATACAAATCCAAAAAGCAGTAGCATTATGTATAGGAATAAATACAAGTGCATTGATATAGTCATATAATATAAGTGCTGAAGTTTCACTTTTTATAAGCTTGTTAAATACCGTTACAGGAAGGTAAATAAGCATAAAATTTATAGCCATTTGCATAAATATACTAAGGGAATAGTTATAAAAAGAAGTAAAGCTTATGGCTAAAAGTATCATAAGTATCGACAAAATAATACTTTCATTATTGAGCTTAACAGCCTTTAATTTAGCATAGACAAGCACTGAGATAACATAAAGTACTATGTATAAGGTAGCTCCCAAACCTAAAGTTGCTACACCTGTATTTAAGTTATAATATTTTGTGCATAAAAATGCCAGTATAAATACAACGGGCAGCATTATTATATCTACCGTTTCAAACTTATATTTAGGCTCTTTTTTTATCGGAGCCTTATTGGAAGTTGCGGACTCCGTATTAACACCGGCGGTGGAAGTACTTGCAGTGTTGTTTGAACCGTCAGTTACATTGTTGCCTGCACTTGCATTTGCAGTGTTGTTTGAACCGTAAGCTATATTGTTGCCTTCACTTGCGTTTGCAGTATTGTTTGAACCGTCAGTTACATTATTGCCTGCACTTGTACTTTCAGTGTTATTTGAACTGTTAGTTACATTATTATCTGAATTTATAGCTGTAGAATTATCTGATAAATTTTCGCTCATGTTAAAAACCTCCTTTAGTTTTCGTCAGGTACATATTCCAGTATATCTGCCACTTGGCAGTTAAGTTCTCTGCATATAGCCTCCAAAGTGGAGAATCGTACCGCCTTGGCTCTATTATTTTTAAGAATGGACAAATTGGCAGCTGTGATACCTATTCGCTCTGCAAGCTCTCCGGCAGACATCTTCCTTTTTGCCATTACCACATCTATATTTACCATAATCATAGCTTTTCTCCTTATATGGTATACTCATTTTCCTGCTTTATCTCTATCGCCTCTGTAAATACATTCTTAACTACTCTCAGTATAAGTGCCATAAATGCAGTACTTGTGACGAGTAGTACAAAAGGCAGATAGAAAAATGTTAAAATAAAGCATACAAATGAGGCAATAAAACAGCACCACGAAAGCAGTCTAAGGTATTTGACATTTTCTGCTATAAATACTTTGGACTTATGTATGTTACATAAGAGCTTATATAGGAGAAACAGGGCGGTATAGGCAAGTATATCAAGTATGTAAACTGCAATCATACTGAAAATGATATACTTTCCTATAAGTTCTTCCTTGGAAAGAGGAATATAAATACGCCTTAGGATAATAAATTTTATATCATGGTGTATGTAAATATTAAGCAGTATACCCAGTATGGCAAAAACAAATACACATACCTTGGATAAAACTATACTTTTATTTTGTGTCCAATTCATCACAACCCCCTACTTTACATATAGATATTTACAAGCTGTAAAAAATTTATTAATGCTAGGTGCATGATAACACATAATTTGATGTTTGACAATAAAAATATATTGTTATTCGATAAAAAAATATTGAAATTCATTTAAGAATTGTTTGTTAAGATGAGTTGTAAGGTGATATTATTTATTAAAATGTTTTGTCAAATAAAAAAGCCTTCTGTGTACTCGGCAATTATGTCGAAGCAGAAGGCTTTTGGTGATCGGATTATTATAATTAAGTGTTTAATTAAGTTTGTTGGAAATAAACTCAATTTTTAAAATCATTCCCATACCATTAGCAAGTCTTTGCAAAGTTTTAAGTGAGGGATTGGCATTACCGTGCTCCAATTTACTTATATCACCCTGTGCAATCCCAGTGCAATCAGAAAGCTCTTTTTGAGTCATTCCGGATTTTTGTCTTGCATTTATTATTGCTTGAATAATAGCATGCTCAGGTTGCAGAGCCTCATATTCTTCTCTTATTTCAGGGTCTTTAAGTTGCTCTAAAAGAAAATCATCAAATCTGGTACTCATACTAGTCCTCTTTTCTATGCAAATAATCAGCACGATATTTTTTTGCTTTTATTATTTCGTTTGTAGGTGTTTTTTGTGTCTTTTTAATAAAGCCATTTGTTAAAATAATATATTGACCAATATAAAAAAAGTAAAGAACTCTGGAAATATTAGATCCAATTTTTATACGTAATTCAAATATACCATCATCAATATGTTTGGAATAGGGTTCTCTAAGTTGATAACCATTATCCTGTAGCAATTTTATCGTATCAAGTATTTTAGCAATCATTTTTTTATCTAAAGAAAGAATAAAATCTCTTACAGGTTGCGTGCCGTCTTTTTGTTCATAAAATTCAACTTGAAAATTCATTAAAAGCTCCTTTAATATATAGTATAGGATTTATCATATATTGTCAATATATCAAGTAAGATATTACTACCCTAACTCAAGCTTAAACACAGTACCGTTTTCCTTATCGCTAAGCACCGATATCCTGCCACGCATATTCTCAACTATAGTCTTGGCGATTGCAAGTCCCAGCCCGTAGCCGCCCTCGGTTCTTGCCCTTGATTTATCAGTTCTGTAGAATCTTTCAAATATATGCTTAAGATCCTCCTTATCTATAGGCTCGCCGCTGTTTTGTATAAGAACAAAGGTTTTTTCTTTGACACAATAAGCTTTTAGGTAAACACTGCCCTTTTCGCCGCAGTACTTCATAGCATTGTCAAGCAGTATACTAAGCAGTTGCTTTACATTGCCCTCATGTCCTAAAATTTTCAGGTTATCGGCTATATCATAATCAAGCTTTATCCCTTTTTCAAAGGCAAGAGCTTAAAAGCTTAATATTCTGGATAAAAGCACCTCACTTAAATTTATTTCAGAAAAGACGAGTTTACTTTGTCTGTCATCGCTTCTTGCAAGGAATAAAAGTTCATCTACGAGCTGTTTCATACGAGAGGCTTCTTCCTTGGTATTATCTATCCATTGGTACTGGGTCTTAATAAGCTCCTCTTTTTTTGAAGCAAGTATATTAAGATTGGCAAGTATAACGGTAATAGGAGTTCTAAGCTCGTGAGAGGCATCACTTACAAATCTGTTTTGCTGCTGCCATGCCTTTTCAACCGGTTTTAGTATCCATGCCGAAAGTATTAAACTTATTACAAAAAATACAAAAAAGCTTAGTATAAAACTTAGCAGGCACAAAACAAATAAATTCCTTATATTGCCTGACTCGAAACTATTGTCGGCGGCAACTATATAAGTTAAGTTATCCTGTTTAACAGTTATATAATCAAGATTATAAGAGGCTACCTTTCCACGGCTTTGTTTTAGGGAAGCAATCGTATTTGCCAAATTTTTAATATCATCATCACTAAGCTCTAAATAATTGATTTTGCTGTCTGCTACTAAACCGTCTTCATCAAGCATAATAAAAACACTTGGAAGAAAATGCATAGGCTTATCATCCTTGTGCATAAATGAAAAAAAATCACCTTCTTCTCTATGCTCTTTATCAGGCTTTTCATCATCCGGGAAGCCCATATTCATGTGAAGTTCACGCTCAAGAAAGTTATTTAAATTATTTTTATAATTAATATAGTTAACAACAAATAAACTTCCGATTGCAATGCTTATAGTAGACATTACGCAAAGCATTATAACAAGTATAAATTTTTTTCTGAGTTTAGCTATCATGCACTTACCTCAAGTTTATAACCAAGCTTTCTGATGGTGGTAAGAACTACTTTAGAGCCTATAAAACTTAGTTTCTTTCTAAGAAATGATATATAAGCCTCAACATTATTATCTTCGGCATCCGAGTCATCTCCCCAGACTTTGCTGATAAGTATATCCTTGCTTACTATAGTTTTTTGGTTGCTAAGAAGTATTTTCATAATTTCAAATTCCTTAAAGCTTAGATGTATGTTTTTATCCCTGCATCTAAGTTCCGCATTGGAGATGTCAAGGGAGAGATCTTCAAAGGCTAACTCTTCAACTACGACTTCGCCCTGCCTTCTTGATAAAGCCCTGATACGGGCAAGCAGTTCTTCGGGCACAAAGGGCTTGGTCATGTAATCATCGGCACCCTTGTCAAGACCGCTTATCTTATCATGAATTTCATCCTTGGCGGTAAGCATAATAACAGGGGTTTTATTTTTTGCAGCTCTTAACTCTCTGACCACGCTAAATCCGTCTTTTTTGGGTAGCATGACATCAAGTACTATAACATCATAATCACCGTAAAGAGCAAGCTCCAAGCCTTCAGCTCCGTCATAGGCTACATCGGCTTGGTACTTTGCCTCCTTCATGATCTGTGAAAGTGCCTGTGCAAGCCTTTTTTCATCTTCAACTATTAATATTTTCATATATTTCCCCCTTGTAAGGTTCATTTGAGCTTTATTTTTTTGACTCATTATTTATAGGTCGTTTGCTACATGAAGTCTACTATGTATTATAGCTTAATTAGTATACATATATAAGCTGAAAATAATCTTAAATCAGAAGGTTTTGGAGGTGTATAAAATAAAATCTGCCTAAACTTTTGGCAACGGCTTTTTGGCTGTACTTAAAATGCCTACTTCCCAAGCACACAGGTTCACGACAAACGCATGAATTAACAAATTATAAACAAAACTTATAGTTATGCCAATAAAAATGGTTTTATATAGTTTTTTGTGTGTATTATTAGAAAAATTATGTTTGAAAATAATAAAATCATCTTAGGATTTGT
>ERZ773062.1435-NODE-1435-length-9984-cov-30.226005_pt1 | contig 9984 bp, 7 predicted proteins | sample MGYA00580626_ERZ773062 | MGnify/ENA primary metagenome ERZ773062 (study PRJEB29015, sample SAMEA2738003) | human oral metagenome | biome: human oral; feature: human-associated habitat; material: dental | place: China | collected 2058 ...
ACGAATGCGGGCGCAGGCCCGCCGACCTGCTTCTCGGCACTCTTCCAGTCGAAGCTTTGCTCTTTGGTGCCATCGGCATGAGCGGAGCCATCACGCTCGTCTCCGGCCTCAGCCGCCGGAGCGTCTTCCTCGCCGGGGGTCGCTTCCTCGGTCGCATGCGGGAAGGCCGAGGGATGCACCGTCACGATCGCGGGAATGCCTGCATCCTCCGAGGCGTGGGCCGCCGCAGTGGACTCGTCGGCAGCGCCGCCGTCGGGTACGCCCTGAATCTGGGACGCGTCCTGCGGGTAGGGGTTGGGTTCTTCAGCCGGTTCTGCGGCGGACGCCACGGCCGCGTCGACAGCAGGGGTCGAGGGCACGGCGCCTTCGGTAGACGCCGGGGAATCTTCGGCCACGGGACTCTCCGAGGCCGGGGCCGCCTCGTCAGGGGAGGTACCAGCCGCCGGAGCGGGGGCCTCGGGTACGCCGAGGGCGCTGCGCATGAGGGCAGAGACGCGCTCGTTGGTCGGGTCGGCGGCGAGAACGACGGCGAGATGAGGGATGGCTTCGCCGCCCCTCCCCTCGGCAATCAGGAGCTCCGCTAGATGCTCGCGCAGGGGGTGATCCTCGGGCCGCTGTTCGATGATCGACACGAGCGAGTCAATGATGGGATTCGTCATGCCCACAAGCCTACCGGCTGGCAGGCTCGCAGGTGCACGCGCGGATTGACCGGTGAATCAGAGCGTTCGGGCCAAGATCCTGCGCAGCGCCTGGCAGGAACGCCACGAGTCCAGGAGGCCCATCGCGAGAGGCAGGGAGACGAGAGCGGCCAAGAGTGCGGATTCGGTGGCGATCGCGATACCCCCGACGGCGAGGAATCCGATAAACCACGCGAGGCGCATGCGTGCGCAGGCCGTCAGGATGGCCCCGTCGCGCCGGGCAGCGCGCAGGGCTGCGTGAGAGTTGGAGAAGATGACGAGGTCTTCGTTGCCATCCCATTCCTGGTGCCACCGGCGCGCCACGACGATGAGGGCGGTGAGTAGCGCAAGGAGGATCAGGCCTCCACCGAGAAGGAGGCCAAGAGTCAGTGCGGCGAGCTTTTCGGTCACCGGATCGGGCATGGAGGACAGCTCGACGATGGCGACGACCGTACTGAGGGACACGATGAGCAGGACGGTGACGATATCGATGGCGAGATTGATGCGCCCCTGCTTCTGCTGCCCGGAGCGCACGCGGTTGTAGCGACGCAACTGATCGTTCCCCAGACGGTAGGGCCTGGAGACTGCGGCGAATTCTAAGGGCTGATATGTCACGCCCTCACCATAGCGCTGTCCGTTGATTATTCACTCCTTACAAGGCAACTGTAATGCGCGCGATGCGCCACATTTTTAATGGTCAGGATATAGCCATAGCACACGTCGTGGCAATGGCTTACACGGGACGATCAGGTCAATATGTCAGCTCCATGCGAGCGAAGAGAACGGGGCCTACCAGCACAGACATCCGAATAGAGTCCATGACGGAACTACCCCGGTGAAGGCATCGCTTGGGCAGGAGGATGAGGGTCAGGCGCACACCGGGAGGCAACACCCGATGAAACAGCGCAATCCGGAGGAACGCGAAGGCGTATCCACTCAGCTCCGACGCCTCGTTCAGAAGGAAGAAGAAGAGCGCCAGCTCGTCCGTCATGAGGTGCAGAGTCAGGAGAGAGAACAGTACCGCGCCAAAACCACCGACAATCGCAACGATCCATGCCCCCTCGAGACCGAAGGCCACGCGCCTGAACATTCGTCAGCAGTCCTGGTTGGCGAGCGCGGCATCAACGTTCGCGAAGGTGGGCGTCGTTATGGCGGAGACGACGCCGCCCTGACCTCCACCGAGGTGACCTCGTCCACGAAACACGGTCCACCGGCCTCGTCGCGAGCCTCGCACCCACTATCCTGGAGCCTATACGCGAGGTCGCCCCGACCTCGTCCGTCCGACAGCGTACATATAGGAGCCCCCATGGCGACCGAGCCCGTGTTCGAGGCCATCAACTGGAATAAGATCCAAGACGACAAGGACCTTGAGGTCTGGGATCGCCTGACGGGTAACTTCTGGCTGCCTGAGAAGATTCCGCTGTCGAACGACCTGCCGAGCTGGAAGACCCTCACCAAGGACGAGCAGCTCATGACGAACCGCGTGTTCACGGGCCTGACCCTGCTGGACACGCTCCAGGGCACGGTCGGCGCGGTGTCGCTGATCCCGGACGCGCGCACCCCGCACGAGGAGGCCGTCTACACGAACATCGCGTTCATGGAGTCGGTGCACGCCAAGTCCTACTCGTCGATCTTCTCCACCCTGCTGTCCACGGAGGAAATCAACGAGTCCTTCCGCTGGTCGAACGAGAACGAGGCCCTGCAGAAGAAGGCCGAGATCATCAAGTCCTACTACGACGGCAACGACCCGGAGAAGCGCAAGGTCGCCTCGACGATGCTCGAGTCCTTCCTGTTCTACTCGGGCTTCTACGCGCCCATGTACTGGAGCTCGCACGCCAAGCTCACCAACACGGCCGACCTGATCCGCCTCATCATCCGCGACGAGGCCGTCCACGGCTACTACATCGGCTACAAGTACCAGCTGGCCGTCAACGAATCGAGCCAGGAGCGCCAGGACGACCTGCACGACTACACGTACTCGCTGCTGTACGAGCTCTATGAGAACGAGGAGCAGTACACGGAGGACCTGTACGATCCGCTCGGCCTGACCGAGGACGTCAAGAAGTTCCTGCGTTACAACGCGAACAAGGCACTCATGAACCTGGGTTACGAGGCCCTGTTCCCCGCCGATGCCACCGACGTGAACCCCGCAATCCTGGCGGCCCTGAGCCCCAACGCGGACGAGAACCACGACTTCTTCTCGGGTTCCGGCTCGTCCTACGTGATGGGCGAGGTCGTGGACACCGAGGATGAGGACTGGGACTTCTGATCGGTCCGAGGCCGTTGCTGGGCTGCGCTACGCCACGGCCTGACCACATTTCTCATCTCACGACGCTCGTGGGTGCGCCCGCCATCCGGCAGGCGCACCCACGTCGTTATCCCGCGCGGCGCGCCCGACGCGCTCCCTAAGCCAACAGCGCGACGCTGCGAGTGTCCACACTCTGTTTGCTCGCACACACTTATCGTCACACATGTAACATTTACACCAGAAGTCACAGTCGCACCATTGCGGAGTATTCCCCGTCGTGGCGCGCATCCGGAACGGATGCTGAGCCTTTGCTCATCGGGAACATCCCGGCAGATGAGGCCACAGCACTTCCCACGCCGGTTAGACTGTAACCGGGAGCGGCTGCGCTTCCAGACAGAACGTACGTCGCGCACAGGGCGCGGGGGAATGAGGAGAGCACGACTATGAGCATCTTCGACCGCTTCGAGAGCGCCGTCGAGAGAGGCGTCAACGGCGCCTTCTCGCGCGTGTTCCGGTCGGGGATCAAGCCCGTGGACATCACCACGGCGATCCGCCGCGCCATGGACGAATCCGTCCAGGAAGTCTCCGCCTCCCGCATCATCGCCGCGAACCACTTCACGGTCTACGCCTCGCGCGCCGACCTGGCCTCCCTCGAAGCGTCCCTTGACGTCCTCGCCGACGAGTTCGCCCAGCAGGCCACCGAGCACGCCTCAGCAAACAGCTACTCCCTCCTCGGCCCCGTCACGATCGAATTCATCGCCGACGCATCCGAGCCCAGCGGCACCCTCAAGGTCGACGCCGAAAACCGCAGGGGACCCGCTGCCCCCGCCACGGCCTCGTCCGCATCCCCCGAACACCCCATCATTGACATCGACGGCGAAAAGTGGCTGCTCACCGAGCCAGTAACCGTCATCGGACGCGGCTCCGAAGCCGACATCGTCGTCAACGATTCGGGCGTCTCACGTCGCCACCTTGAGCTGCGCATTACGCCCACCGGCGTCATCGCGACCGACCTTGGATCCACCAACGGATCCTTCGTCGAAGGCCACCGCATCGACGCAGCGACCCTGCTCGACGGCAACCAGATCGTCATCGGACGCACCAAGATCCTCTTCTGGACCCACCCAGACCAGAGCGGAGTTTAATGAAGTGACCACCGACCTCGCATTCACTGTCTTCCGCATCGGGTTCCTGGTGCTCCTGTGGCTCCTCGTACTCGCGGCTGTCAACACCCTGCGACGCGATATCTTCGGCACCGTCGTCACCCCGCGCGGAAAGGGACGCGACAAGGCCACGTCACGCCGTAAAGTCTCCCGCGACAAGCGCAAGGACAAGAAGCGCACCTCCTCGAACCCGCTGGCCCCCAAGGATCTCCTGGTGACCGGCGGCCCGCTCGTTGGCACCATGCTGCCACTCGGCGAAGCCCCCATTGTCATCGGCCGCTCCCCCGCGTGCACCCTCGTGCTCGAAGACGAGTACGCCTCCAGCCGCCACGCGGCCCTGACCCCCCAGTCCGACGGCTGGTGGATCGAAGACCTCTCCAGCCGAAACGGCACCTTCATCGACGACGAACGACTGAGCACGCCGCGTCAGCTCAAGATCGGTGACGTCATCCGTATCGGCCAGACGACTCTCGAATTGGTGGGTTGATATGTCAGGAAACGCCGTTCAATTCCACTACGCTGCCCGCTCCGACGTGGGCCTCGTACGTTCCAACAACCAAGATTCCGGCTACGCCGGCTCAAACCTCCTCGTCCTCGCCGACGGCATGGGCGGCCCCGCGGGCGGCGACATCGCCTCCTCGGTCGCCCTCGCGCACCTCGTGCCCCTCGACACGGACTCGCACCCGGCCGACTCGATGCTGCCCCTGCTGCGCGAGGCACTCCTCGACGCGCACGAGGAACTCACCGACCGCTCGAGCCGCGACCGCGACCTCGAGGGCCTCGGCACCACCTGCATTGCGCTCATGCGCAGCGGCAACCGCCTCGCCATGGTCCACATCGGCGACTCGCGCGCCTACGTGTTGCGCGGCGACACGCTCACGCAGGTCACGACCGACCACTCCTTCGTGCAGTACCTGGTCGACACCGGCCAGATCACTCCCGAGGAAGCCGAGCACCACCCCAACCGCAACGTCGTCCTGAAGATCCTCGGCGACGCGCAGGCCGACGTGGCCCCCGACGAGACGATCCGCGAGGCCGTCGTCGGCGACCGCTGGATGCTGTGCTCTGACGGCCTGTCCGGCCTCGTCTCCCCCGAGACGATCGGCCGGGTCATGGCCGACATCGACGATCCGGGTGAGTGCGCCGAAGAGCTGATCCGCCTGGCCCTTCTGGGCGGCGGCCCCGACAACATCACGTGCGTCATCGCGGACATCGTTTCCGCCGGCACGTTCCCGCCCGCTCCCCCGCAGATCGTCGGTGCCGCGGCCATCGACCGCAACGCCAAGTCACGCGGAGGCGACGGCGCGGCTGCACGCGCTGCCGCCCTGGGTTCCTCCTCCTCGGACATCGTTTCCGACAAGGACGAGGCCCCCATCGACCTCAAGCCCCGTTCCTCCTGGTGGACCCCCGTGTTCATCTCGCTGGTGACGGTCCTCGTCGTCGCGGCCTCGTGGCTGTCGTGGAAGTGGACGCAGACCCAGTACTACGCGATCGGCCAGGACGGGTACGTCGTCATCTACCAGGGCATTCCTCAGGCGATCGGCCCGTGGCAGCTGTCGCACGCGGTCGAGGTCTCGAATGTCGCCCTCGCTGACCTGTCCCCCGTCGACCGCCAGCGCCTCGACACGCCAGTGCTGCGTTCCTCGCGCGCCGACATTGACTCCTACATCGAGGGCCTCAGGCGCTCTGTGGCCGACAAGGTCTCATCCCCCTCGTCCTCGACGAGCCAGTCGGGCATGCCCCAGTCCGGCACGCCCCAGTCAGGGGAGCAGAGCGGGGGCGACTCCTAATGGCTACCGTATCGATCGCGCCCGCCCGGCCTCGCCGCTTCCTCGAGCTGACCCTCATGGGGTTGGCTCTGGCGGTCGGCATCGCCGGCTACGTGCTCACGTCGCTGAACTACACCGGGGCAATCCCTCCGAACCTGCTGACGCAGGTCGGCGTGCTCGTTGTGCTCGCCATCATCGCCGAGGTCGGCGTGCACTTCCTCGCACCCTACGCGGACCCGGTCATCCTGCCGGTCGCGGTCGCTCTGACGGGCCTCGGGCTGGCGATGATCTACCGGCTCGACCTGTCCTACGCCCGCAGGGACGAACCCGTGGTGGGATTCCGCCAGGCGCTGTTCGTGGGCATCGCGATCGTTATCGCTGCGATCATTTTGATCGCGCTGCGCGACCACCGCATGCTGCGCAGGTACACCTACACCTTCGGTGCCCTGTCACTGTTCCTGCTGCTTTTGCCGATGATTCCGGGCCTGGGCCAGGAGACTTTTGGCGCGCGCGTGTGGATTCATCTGGGCCCCATCTCTGTCCAGCCCGGCGAGCTCGTGAAAATCACGCTGGCGATCTTCTTCGCCGGATACCTCGTGACCAACCGCGACAACCTGGCGATCGGCGGCCGAAGGTTCCTCGGGATGCGCCTGCCGCGCGCCCGCGATCTCGGCCCGATCATGGTCGTGTGGCTGATCGGCATCGCGATCCTCGTGCTGCAGCGTGACCTCGGCACATCGCTGCTCTTCTTCGGCCTCTTCGTCGCAATGCTGTACGTCGCAACGAACCGCGTGTCGTGGCTCGTCATCGGCTTCACGCTCTTCGTTCCCGCCGTCCTCGTGGCGGTGAAGTCCTTCAGCCACGTGCAGACGCGCTTCAACATCTGGCTCAACGCCCTCGACCCCGAGGTATACGAGAACGGGTCTTACCAGCTCGTCCAGGGCCTGTTTGGTCAAGCTTCCGGAGGCCTCATGGGCACCGGTTGGGGCCGCGGCTACCCGCAGCTGGTGCCGCTGGCGAACTCGGACTTCATCCTGTCCTCCTTCGCCGAAGAGCTGGGGCTGACCGGCACGGCCGCCATCCTGGTCCTGTACCTGATCCTCATCGAGCGCGGACTGCGCGCGGCACTGACGGTGCACGACGGTTTCGGCAAGCTCCTGGCGACCGGCCTGAGCTTCTCGCTGGCCATTCAGCTCTTCGTGGTGCTCGGCGGCATCACACGCATCATTCCTCTGACCGGCCTGACGGCCCCGTTCCTGGCGGCAGGTGGCTCGTCGATGGTGTCCTCGTGGATCACCGTCGCCCTGCTGATCCGCGTGTCGGACGCAGCCAGGCGCCCGGCCTCGACCCCCGCGCCGTGGAACTCGGGAGTCCAGCCGGCCGTGGGAGTGGGTGAGTAAGCCATGAACAATCAGATTCGCAAGATTTTCATCATCGTCCTGCTGATGTTCGCCCTACTCGGCGTGGGCGTCACGAACACGCAGTTCGTCTCCGCATCCTCGCTCAACGCCGACGCGCGCAACCAGCGCACGATCCTGCACGCGGCCGAAACCGACCGCGGCCCGATCATCGTCGAAAAGACGGCGATTGCCTCCTCCGAACGCGAAGACGATTCTAAGCGCTACGCGCGTTCCTACTCCGAAGGTCCCCTGTATGCCTCGGTCACCGGCTACTTCTCGTCCGTCGGCAACACGTCGACCGGAATCGAAGCCGCCGAAGAGGACGTGCTGGACGGCCAGTCGCAGACGCTGCTCGGCCAGCGTCTGCGTAACCTCCTGACTGGACAGAACCGCCAGGGTGGGGGCGTGGAACTCACGCTCAACGCGGACATGCAGAAGGCAGCGGCCGAGGCGCTCGCTAACCGCAAGGGTGCCGTCGTGGCTCTCGACGCGAAGACCGGCTCGGTTCTGGCCATGTACTCCGCTCCGACCTTCGACCCGAACCAGCTCGCCTCCTCCGACGCTGGCGCGGTCTCGGAAGCATTCTCCACGCTCTCCTCGGACCCCAGCAACCCGCTGCTCAACCGCGCGATCTCCGAGCGATACGCGCCCGGATCGACGTTCAAGGTCCTCACGACGATCGCCCTGCTCGAAAACGGCCTCGCCGAACCTGAGACTCATTTGTCTTCGCCCGTTTCCACGACGTTGCCCGGAACCGCGACCGAGGTCTCCAACATCGAGTCCTCGACCTGCGGCGACGGCAATCCCACACTCACAGAGGCCTTCGCCCGATCGTGCAACACGACCTTCGTCCTGGCCTCCGAGCAGCTGACAAACCAGCAGCTCACCGACGTCACGAACCGATTCGGCTTCGGCCGCGAGTCACAGATCCCGCTGTCCGTGACCCCCTCCGTTTTCCCGGCTGACGCCGATGCCGCACAGCTCGCCATGAGCTCGATCGGGCAGTACACGGTCCAGACGACGCCCCTGCAGATGGCTCAAGTCGCCCAAACGATCGCCAACGAGGGACAGATGATGACGCCGTTCCTCATCAATTCGATTGTCGACGCGGACAACCAGGTCGTTCGCACGACCACCCCCACGGATGGTGGACGCCCCATCTCCGCGGAGACGGCCTCAAAGCTGCGCGCCATGATGGAAGCCGTCGTGTCACAGCCCTACGGCACGGGCACGACGATGGCGCTCCCGAACGTATCCGTGGCCGCCAAGACCGGCACCGCTGAGACCGGCGACGGGGACCGCGCTAACGCATGGGCCATCGGTTTTGCGCCCGCGGACAATCCGCAGATCGCTTTCGCCGTCCTCGTCGAGGGCGACGACACCGACCCCACCCCGCACGGTGGCGACGTGGCCGGCCCGATCGCTCGGGCTGTCCTGGAAGCGGGGCTCAGGTGAGCGTTCCACGCATGACGTCAGGTGCCGGGCGAGTGCTCGGCGGTCGCTACACGCTGCTCACCCCGATCGCTCAGGGCGGCATGGGCGAGGTCTGGAAGGCCCGAGACCGGGTGAGCGGACACATCGTCGCCGCGAAGGTTCTTCGTCCCGAGCTTGCCGGCGAAGAGCTCTCCCTGTCGCGCCTGCGCCTCGAGGCCCGCAACTCGATGTCGATTTCCCACCCGAACATCGCGAACACGCAGGATTCGGGCCAGGAGGACGGCATAGGCTGGATCATTATGGAGCTCGTCGACGGCTACCCGCTGACGGACTACCTGCGCGGCGGCTCGCGCATAGAGCCCGAGTACCTCATGCCGATCCTCATCCAGGTCGCCATGGCACTGGGTGCCGCGGCGCGCGCTGGCGTCGTCCACCGCGACATCAAGCCCGCAAACATCCTTGTTCGCCCTGATGGCATGGTGAAGCTGACTGACTTCGGTATCTCGCGTGCCACCGGCCAGGTCAACCTGACTGCCGCGGGCATGGTCATGGGCACTGCCCAGTACCTGCCGCCGGAACAGGCTATGGGTGAGGTCGCCACCCCCATCGGTGACCTCTACGCCCTCGGCGTCATTGCCTACGAGGCAGCAGCCGGGCGACGTCCGTTCACGGGTGAAACTCAGGTGGACATCGCGTTCGCACACGTCAACGACCCCGTGCCGCCCCTCCCCGACTTCGTTCCCGAACCTCTCGCCGACGTCATCTTGCACCTGCTGGAAAAGGATCCCGCAAAGCGCCCCGAGTCCGGGTCGGCCGCCGTCCGCGAGATCGCAGCAGCCGCCAAAGCCATGGGCATCTCCGTCACTCCTCGCCCCCTCCCCCTGCCGAAGGCCGCACAGCGCCCCGCGGAGGTCCGCACCCCCGTCCAGCCCTCGGTGCCGATCGTCGCGCCGGTTCGCCACCTGAGGCGACGCACGCTACCCGAGGACATGCTGCAGCCTCCCTCAGGGCTCACCCCCAAGGTGCGCACCACCACGGGTCGACATGCCGCTGTTCCCGTCCTGGACGAGGCGACGACGATCGCGCCATCTTCCTCGGCGATCCCGGTCACGGGCCGCCACGCCGCTGTCCCACGCGTCCTCGACGAGGCCGAAGTCCTTCCGACCTCCCGCCCCCTCTCCGCGCCCACACAGGGCTCTCCGGCCGTGGCCGCGCAAGCATCCTCGTCTACTGCCCCCGCGTCTGAGGACCGCCGCGCCGCCCTTGCCGAGCGTCTGCGCCAGCGCGCGGAGC
>ERZ773062.1436-NODE-1436-length-9982-cov-28.278332_pt1 | contig 9982 bp, 9 predicted proteins | sample MGYA00580626_ERZ773062 | MGnify/ENA primary metagenome ERZ773062 (study PRJEB29015, sample SAMEA2738003) | human oral metagenome | biome: human oral; feature: human-associated habitat; material: dental | place: China | collected 2058 ...
AGGCCGACACGGGGCCCTCGCCGAGCGCCGTCAGCAACGTCGGTGCCTCCCCTGAGGGAAGCGCAGCGCCCGAGGCGGCCTCTGCTTCGTCGAAGGACAGCGAGCGCGAGGCGGCGCACAGTGCCGCGTACGTGACGGCTGCGTTCGTCGCGGGGCCGCCGGCGGCCATCGTGAAGTCAGTCGATGTGACCTTGAGGGAGGGGTCCGGCACATGGTCGAGTCGGTGCAGGACATCCAGGGTCGTGAGCCCGGCGAAGAGTGCAGTCATGGGGACATTGTCGCACCCGGTGACCGAGCTAGACAGCATGGTCTCGGCTCTCGCTGACAGACCTACGAACCCGGTAGGATATCAACAACGACACTCATCGACTCCTCCGGATCGCCATGCACCTGCTCGACGCACTGAATAACTCCCTGCCCGAGGTCTTCCGAGCCATCGACCTCATGGGCGTGCTCCTTAACGGCATCCTCGGCGGAAAGGTCGCCCGAGAGCGAAACTTCGATGCCGTCGGCTTCTGCATTCTTGCGATCATGACGGCCCTCGCGGGCGGCATGATCCGTGATCTGCTCCTGGCGACGCGCACCGGGGCACCCGTCGCAATCACGGACCCCTACTACCTGTGGTTCGCCATCGTCGGTGCCCTCATCGCGATGGCCTTCCGCATGGATTCTCGAGCCTGGTCGGTGCTTCTCGTCATCGCCGACGGCATGGTGTTGGGCTGTTGGAGTGCGACCGGCGCGATCAAGACCCTCGACGCGGGCTTCGCGATCATGCCGGCGATCCTCCTGGGCATCATGACGGCGATCGGAGGCGGCATGGTCCGAGACATCTCCGCGGGCCTAGTACCGCGCGTTTTCGGAGGCAATAACCTCTATGCCACGCCCGCCTTCGCGTGTTCGCTGGTGACGGTCGTGTTCTGGCACATGGGCCAGCCGGTCCTCGGCATGGGCGCGTCCATCGTCGTGGGCCTCATCTTCACGGGAATGGCGCATTGGCGCCGCTGGAGGCTCCCGCAGACCCGAGAGTGGACCATCACTCTCACATATTCGCAGCTGAAAGCTCTGCGTAGAGCCAGACGTTAGTATGGCGGTGTGAATCCCAAATCAGCATCCGTTTCTTCGTCCCCGGCCGCGTCGGGTTCCACTTCCGAGCGGAAGCGTTTTAAGACATGGCACCTGTCCATGATGGCCCTGGGCCTCGCCATTGGTGCAGGCTTCTTCCTCGGTACCGGTTCTGCGATCCACCAGGCAGGACCCGCTGTCATCGTGTCCTACGCGCTGGCCGCCATCATCGTCGTGTCGGTCATGATGGCACTCGCCGAGCTGGCTTCGTCCCTGCCGACGACGGGTTCCTTCTCGTCGTACGCCGAGGCCGGGATCGGACGGTGGGCAGGTTTTACGATCGGCTGGCTGTATTGGGTCATGCTCATCATGGTGTCGGGCCTGGAAGTCACGGGTGCAGCAACGTTCTTTGTCGGCTGGTTCCCTTCGGTCCCGCAGTGGGTGATCGCCCTGTTCATCGTTGTGGTAATCGGTGGCATCAACCTGCTGGCGGCCGGACAGTACGGCGAGATCGAGGCCTGGCTCTCGATGGTGAAGATCGTCGCGATCATCGCGTTCCTGTGTGTGGGCGCGTATCTGGTCGCGCGCACGGCGATCGTCGGCCCCCTTCCAGGCCACGAAGGCGTGCTGCACAACGTCCTGGGCCACAACGGATTCATGCCGAACGGAGTCTCGGGTGTCGCCGTGGCTCTCCTGGCCGTCATCACGTCCTTCGGTGGCCTTGAGATCGTCACGATCGCGGCCGCCGAGGCCGAGGATCCCCAAGCCGCCATGAGCAGCGCGATCCGCTCGGTCGTCACCCGCATTTTCGTGTTCTACGTCGGCTCCGTTGTCCTGCTGGTCGCGCTACTGCCGTGGGATAGCGAGGCGATGAACACGAACGCCTTCGCTGCCGTCCTCGAGATGGCGGGCGTCCCCGCGGTCGGGACGCTCATGAACGTCATCATCTTCATGGCGCTCATCTCCGCGTTCTCCGCAAACATCTACGCATCGTCCCGCATGGTCTACTCGCTGTCGGCCCGCGACATGGGTCCGCGCTGGCTGCTGGGTGCGTCCGCATCCAACAAGGCCCACGCTCAGGCAGTCGTGAAGGCCGCCCTCGAGGATGACGAGGCCGTCCTGGCCGCCGAGATGGAAGGAGACATCGAAGCGGGTCGTACCCCGAAGCGCGCGGTCGGCCTCGTCGTGGTCCTGGCGCTGCTGGCGGTTCTGGGCAACTGGTACCTGCCCGGCTCGATCCTGAGTATGCTCATCAACGCGATCGGCATGGTCCTGCTGATCGTGTGGACCTTCATCATCATCTCGCTGATGCGGCTCCACCCGTCTCTGGAGCGCTCGGGTTCCCTGGTGATCCGCATGCCCGGGTGGCCGTGGCTGCCGTGGCTGGTCCTCGTTTGCCTGGGTGGCATCGGCATCCTCATGCTCATGAACGACGAGGGCAGGGCTCAGCTGGCCTCGATGGGCGCGCTGACGCTCATCATCGTGGCGATTTACTTCGTGCGTCAGCTGGTGGGTTCTCGCACGAAGGCCTAGTTATCCACAGGCATTCGCCGCCGGGACGCAGACGCCGGTGGGTGGGTGCATCATGAGGGCACCCCGGGCGGTTGGTTGGGGTGCCCTCAGTGCGTGGGTGTCGTGAGAGAAGGGACAGGGAGATGGCGCGTAAGCGACGGAGGAGCGTCGGGGACACGATTGTCTTGCTCGCGATCCTTGCTGCCCTTGTATGGGCCTTCGTGCCGGGCGTGGGCTGGGACCTACTGGGTTTGCGATCTCGCCTTGGTTGGCCGCCGCTGCGCAGCGGTCAGGCCCTGGCTTCCCTGCCGGACAGCGAGGCGGCCCGCCAGCTGCGTGAGCTCACGGTGCGCGAGTCGGTCGATAACCCCGATGCTCCCGCATACAAGCGCGAGTCCTTCGGGCAGCGCTGGGAGGACACCGACCGCAACGGCTGCGACACTCGCAATGACATCCTCGCCCGCGACCTGGCGCGTCCCACCTTCAAGCCGGGCACTCGCGACTGCGTCGTCCTCTCCGGTACCCTCGCCGAGCCGTACACGGGGGCCACGATCGAGTTCCAGAGGGGGGATAAGACCTCGTCCCTCGTGCAGATTGACCACGTCGTCGCACTCGCGGACGCGTGGCGATCGGGGGCGTGGCAGTGGGATGCTCAGCGCCGCCAAGAGTTCGCCAATGACCCTGAGAACCTACTCGCGGTGGACGGGGCCGCGAACGAGGACAAGTCGGCATCGTCCGCGGACCAGTGGCTGCCGCCGAATACCGAGTTCCGTTGCGACTACGTGAAGCGTCAGATCGCCGTTAAGAATGCGTATGGGCTGAGCGTCACGCGCGCCGAGCAGGACGCTCTCGCCGAACAACTATCAGCCTGCAGCGGGTGAGTGAGGGCGTGCGATTATCCTGAGTGTGATGTGGTTCGCGCGCCATTCTGACCAACAATTTCCAGGCGATTCCCAGCAGTTTTCTCACAATATGTCCATCGAGTGTGCATCGGGGCGCACGTCCGCGACATCGCCAGATAATGCCGGTAATGTTCCCCTGAGGGGGAGAGGTGAGATGTACACGGCAATCAACTGGGCGCTTGATCTTGGGTTATACGCTGGCGTCTGTGCGATCGCGTGCGCGATGTGGTGGCTGATCGGCCGTCGTCAAGACCGTGCTCGACTCAGTTCCCAGGCAGCGGCTCCCGATGTGTCTTCGTCACAGCGCCCGAGCGGGTCGGATTTGACGGTCTCCGACGCCCTGCCGCTCATCTACCGTCGCTCGAAGCAGACGGGGGCCCTGCTGCCGCGCGAGGAAAACCCGGACACCCCGACGACGTCGGAGATTCCGGTGATCGCGCCCCCTGCCTCGTCGAAGTGGAGGCTCCCGCGAGCTTTGCCGCTCGCCTGGATCCTGTACCTTGCGGGCCTGCTGATTTTCACGCTGCTGCCACTGCCTTCAGACCCGGTGGCCGCGTGTGCCGCGATCATCCACTGGGATAACTACACGCCCTTCGGGTCGTTCGTTGCGGTCGTCGATCAGTTCCGTGACGGGGAGCCCCTGCGTGGCAGCCTGTACGCCCTGTCGATCCTGCTCAACATCGCCCTGTTTGTGCCGTTGGGTGCCCTCGCGGAGACCACGTGGCGTATCCGTCGTATGCGTCGCGCACCCGAGGAAGCGCCCGCCGACGGTAGTCGCCTGGCCCGTTCGATTCCGCACCGCCGCTTCCTCGCGTGGGTGGCGATTGGCTGCGCCGTCTCCTGCCTCATTGAGCTGACGCAGTACACGGGCCTCTTCGGCGTCGTGCCCTGCACCTACCGCGTCGTCGACATCGACGATGTCATTATGAACACCCTCGGCACGTACCTGGGAGTGCTCATGCTGCCCCTCATGGCGCGCCACTCGCGCTTCATGGGCGTGTAGGGGCTCTACAACCAGCCTGCGGCGCGGGCGAGGGATGCGGCCTCGGCTCGGGTACGCGCGTCCATTTTCAGCATCGACGAGGACACATGGTTGCGCACCGTCCCCTGGCTGAGCCCCAGCGAGTGGGCAATGTCAGCGATGGTGCCGCCGCCCTCGACCTCGCGGAGTACGTCGGTTTCGCGCGCGGTGAGCGGGGAGGACCCGGCGGACAGCGCGTCGATCGCTAGGCTCTGGTCGATCGAGCGGCCACCGGCGGCCACCGTTCGCACGCCGTCCACGAGATCTTCAACCGGCGCATCCTTCACCATGAAGCCAGAGGCTCCCGCGGCCAGCGCCCGCTGGAGGTAGCCGGGGCGCCCGAAGGTCGTGACCACGAGGACACGCACGCCCGGGAAGCGCGTGCGGATCGCCTCCGTCGCCGTGATCCCATCCATGCGCGGCATCTCGACATCGATGATGGCAACGTCCACGGGAGCCTTCGCCCGCGCTGATTCGGCGGACTTGGCGAGGCGCGCCAGCTCCTCCAGTGCTTGTGCTCCGTCGCCAGCCTGCGCGACGACCTCAATGTCGTGCTCAAGATTGAGCAGCCCCGCAAGCGCGCCGCGAATCATCGCCTGGTCGTCGGCCACGAGCACGCGAATGGTCACGTCACCCTCCTTCTGTCTGATCCTGGGCTACCAGGCTAGCGCAGGTTCGACGCGCGGCTCTCGGCTTGGCCCATCTCTCAGGACGAGGCCGACTCGCCCTCCTGGGACCGCTCCGAGCTCGGGGAGGGGCGCTAGGGCCGCGTCGATGGGGTCGTGGCGGAGGGAATCAGGATGCGTGAGGATCGGGTGCCGCCTCGAAGGACAACGTGAGCGTCCACACGGAACCCGACGCTCCCCACGTCAGGGTTCCCTCGTCGCCGACCAGCTCGGTCAGGCCTGACAGTCCCGAGCCCGCCCCGGCCGTCGACGCAGCGTAGGAGGCCGTGTAGCCGTCGTTCGTGACAGTCACGCCGTCAGAAGAGAGGCGGATCTGAACCCGTGAGGGGCGAGCGTGCAAGATCGCGTTGGTCACGCCCTCCCGGATCACGTGGGCGGCCGCGGCCGCGCGGGGCCCCGACGGAGGCTCACCCTCGTTCGTGATGTCGGCGTCGATGCGGGCGATCTCCAGGAGCGAGCGGGCCTCGGCGAGCTCCTCGGTGGGGGAAATGGCCCGCGTGGCCGCCACGATACGGCGGACGTCAGCCAAGGCCTCGTTCGACTGGATGGTGATCGCGCGAATCTGTTCGCGCGCCTCCTCCACGCGTCCCGCGTCCAGGAGGCGGCCAGCCAGCTCGGAGACCATTGTGATGCCCGTGAGCGAGTGCCCGAGGATGTCGTGCAGGTCCGTGCTCAGGCGTGCCCGCTCGGTGGACTTCGCGCGCGCTATCGCGTCCTGGCGACGCAGGTGCTCGCGCGCCGACCGCTCCATGCCTGCGCGTGCCCCGCCGACGAGAACACCCAGCAGGGCCAGGTACACGAGCATCCACAGCGGGGTTCCTTCCGCGAGCGCGGTGACGGTGGCGAGGACGCCGATCGGGACGGTGCCCGGGAGCAGGTAGCGCAGGGGGGCCTGGAAGATCCACGCGACCAGCAGGTAGGAGAACATCATGTAGGCGTAGGGGAGCCCGATCCGCCAGGCGTAGAGGGCGTAGATCACGGAGACGGCGGCCAGGCACGCGTGAGAGATCACGAACGGCCTCGTGAAGGAGTTGCGTCCCGGAGGGGGATTCGTCAGCCACGTGGCCGCGTTGGCCACCGCGAGGAGCAGGCACGCGCCGATGACGCCCGCGCCCTCAAGCCTGTTGGGCATGTCAAGGGCCGAGGAGATGGGGAACCCGAGGAACAGCATCCATGGGGCCGCCCACGCGAGGGAGATCAGTCGCTCTTTCATGGTCACACCCTAGCGGTTGGTGTCGTGCGAGGCGCCCCACCAGGCGATGAGCGCTGGGATGAGCGTCCATGCTGCGATGTTGAGCCATGCCGAGGCGGTCATCGGGTTGCCCCCGCTGACTGCATAGACGGCCTGCACCACGCCGTAGAAGGGGGTGAAGGGGGCGACGTGGGCGACGAAGGACGGCATCTGGTCGAGGGGCATGAACATGCCCGACGCGAAGGCGCTGAATACCATGATGAACGCCGAGGCGCTGTAGGCGTTCTCGCCCTTGATGGTGTAGCCGCATGCCAGGCCGATGAGGGCTCCGAGCGCGGACAGGGCGATGACGACGGCGGCGCTTTCAGCCCAGGTGACGGCCGCCATGTGGGCCCCTGTGGCGATCCCGAAGGTGAAGGCGATGGCCGTGATGAACGCGCTTAGCACCATGAGGGCACCGAGCCGGGCCAGGAGGATCACCCACGGCTGGATCGGGGTAAGGGCGTACATGCGTGAGATCCCGGTCGTGCGCTCCACGGACACGGTCGCTCCCAGCGATCCGCCCACCAGGAGGACGCCGTAGGTGGTCATCATGACGATCATCGCGGCGGCGACGTTGCCGCGCGCGGTGAGCGTGTTTCGGGCGGTGTCGGTCATCCCGAACATGGCGTACATGAAGAGGGGCAGAACCAGCGCGAAGGCCATGTTCCACGGGTTGAGGATGTGGGATCGGAAGGTGGTGAACCACAGTCGTCCCGCTCCCGTGAAGGGGCCGGGGATGGTGCGGTTGGTTGTGCGTGCGGGTGTGGCTTGAGCGGTCATGATTCCTTCTGTGGGTCTGGGGGCGAGGAGGTGGCCTCGTCCGGGGGTGCCTCGCGCGGTGGGACGCGTTGAGGTCAGCGGGGTGGGGACAGTCGCGGCGTCACTCGGCGTCGGAGTGGGAGGCGATGCGCTCGAAGACATCCTCAAGGTCCTCGCCGCGGGCGACGACCTCCTCGGTGGGGGCGTCCAGGACGATGCGCCCCTCGTCAAGGATGACGATGCGGTCGGCTTCCTTGCGCGCCTCGGTCAGGTAGTGGGTGGCGAAGAGGAGCGTGCGCCCGGAGGCGGTCTCTTCGCGCATCGTGTCCCAGAACTTGCGGCGGGCGAGGGCGTCCATGCCGGCGGTGGGCTCGTCGAGGATGATGAAGTCGGGGTTTCCTGCCAGGGCGAGGGCCAGGCGCACGCGCTGGCGTTCGCCGCCGGAGAGCTTGGAGAGGCTGCGGGTGGCGAGTCTTGTCAGGTCGGCCCGCTCCAGGAGTTCATCCGTGGGAACGGGGTTGGCGTGCATCGAGGCGACCAGGGCGATGGTGGAGCGAACGCTGCCGTCGCGGGGCAGTGACCCGGACTGGAGCATCGCGCCCACGAGCGAGCGGCGCACGGCCTCTCGCGGGCTCATCCCGTAGACGCTGACGTCCCCCGAGGTGGGGCGTGCCAGGCCGAGGATGATGTCCAGGAGCGTGCTCTTGCCCGCGCCGTTGACGCCCAGGAGGGCGACGATCTCGCCGGGGACGAGGGTGAGGCTGACGTCGCGAAGGGCGTCGACCGTGCCGAATGACTGGTGGAGCGAGTGTACCTGTACGGTGGGTGTTGTCGTGTTCATGACACCAGTGTGCGCCCCGCCTCGCACGCGCGGAAGTGCCCTTTGAGTGAGGCGGGAGGGTGACAAATGTCAGGGGTGGTGCGTGGGGTGGTCTGTTGTCCGGGGCCCGCACACCAGCGCATGTCACGCCGCCGTCAGCCGGTGAATGAGTAGCGCGGGAGTGGTCTCCTGACCTAAAAGTCGCATGCAATTCCCCCGGGCTAGTTTTCTACGGTGCTCGGAAACATTGGAATTGCAACGTTGCTATTTCAATGCATGAAAGGTTAACAGGGACAATGCATTCGACATTGGTTCGATCAGTCGCTGGCTCCGCCGGCGAGCCCGTCACCGCGCGCCTGGGCCCGGCTTGTGTAGCGTGGGCCCGATACCTCGCACGTGGGCCCGATGATATGCGCGTGGGCGGCGCAGCCCAGGCGCATGTCTAGGGGTTTATGTGCGCGTCTAAGGGTTGACGTGCAGGTTCAAGGGCCCACGTGCGAACAAGACACGATGACAGAGACCGAAACCACGACAGCGCAGACCCAATCAGTCACAACAGGCCGTTATCAGCGTTGTTCGCCGAGGTGGTCTGCAGTTTGGCGGCCACACCGCCTCCCGTCGGGACCTGGCCGCCCCCAAACGGGGGAAATGGCGTCATTAGGGGTGTGACACGCCGGCGACACGCCGCCAGCCACCTCCTAATGCTGCAAAACCCCCATCGCCGCCGGTGCGGAAGGTACTGTGAGGCCGACGAGATCGGTGGCGATTACCTGGCCTGACCGCGCCGCGGTGTAGCGGGCGACGAAAGGCCGGTAACTGGTGACATGGACGGTGCTGAGAGGAGACAAGACTCGCCCAACAAGAACCGCGCCGGGCCACTGCGGTATAAAACTCGCCCTGCAGACCCCTTCTCGCAGGATTTGCGGTACAAAACTCTCCCTGCTCGCTCGAAATCTCCTTATTTGGCACGTTTTGCGTGTGCAGGGCGAACTTTATACCGCTGTCATCAGCAAGAAGCCGTGCGGGGTGAACTTTGTACCGAACACAAGTCAGAGACGGGGCTAGCCATAACAGTGCACCAAGCACCGCCGGTGTGGAGGGCGCGGAGGGCTTGGCTTCGGTGCCCGTGGGCGGCGGGGCCTGGCCGGGCTGTTTATAGCGACCCGGCCCCACTGGTGTGGAAGGCGCCGGAGGGTCCGGAGGGCACGGGCGGGCTTCGAGATCGATCACTCCGAGCGAAGCTCGCGTGTGGCGATCTCGCGGGCGGCGGGGCCCGACGGCGCCCGGAACACCCGTGGGGCCACAAGCAACATCATCAATCGGGCCAAGCAACCCGGCAGGACACAGCGAGGGGCCCGAAGCGCCGCAGCGCCTCGGGCCCCTCGCGTGTGTCAGCGACTCACAGGTTGAGCTGGATGTTGCGGCCGGGGACGGCCTCGATCAGCTCGCGCGTGTATGCCTGGACCGGGTTGTTGAACAGCTCGTCCGTCGTGTTGGCCTCGACGAGCTTGCCCTTCTCCATGACAATCACGTCGTCGGCGATCTGGCGGACGACGGCCAGGTCGTGCGTGATGAACAGGTAGGACAGGCCCAGCTGCGCCTGCAGGTCGTTGAGCAGGTACAGGATCTGGTTCTGCACCAGCACGTCCAGGGCGGACACGGCCTCGTCCAGGACGATGACCTCCGGGTTAAGTGCGAGGGCGCGGGCAACGGCCACGCGCTGGCGCTGACCGCCGGAGAGCTCGTTGGGGTAGCGGCGCATCGCGGAGCGAGGCAGGGCCACCATGTCGAGCAGCTCGGAGGCTCGCTGGATGCGCAGTTTCTTTGGGTTGAACTCGCGCTTCTCGGCGTCGGTCAGCGAACGCTTCCCGTCGGCGGCCTCGACGAGGGCGCGCATCCACTCTTCGGCCTCGCGGCCCGTGGCCTCGGCACGCTTAATCTCGGCGCGCGCGTACTCCAGGGAGCCGTATCCGTGGATCTTCAGCG
>ERZ773062.1437-NODE-1437-length-9981-cov-144.328531_pt1 | contig 9981 bp, 8 predicted proteins | sample MGYA00580626_ERZ773062 | MGnify/ENA primary metagenome ERZ773062 (study PRJEB29015, sample SAMEA2738003) | human oral metagenome | biome: human oral; feature: human-associated habitat; material: dental | place: China | collected 2058 ...
TGGCATTTGAATTTGCTAACAACCGTAAATTCATGCACTTGGATACTGTCTTCACCATGGTTGACTATGACAAGTTCACAATTCACCCAGAAATCGAAGGCGATCTTCGTGTGTACTCTGTCACTTATGAAGATGAAAAACTCAAGATTGTTGAAGAAAAAGGTGACTTAGCTGAACTTCTTGCGAAGAACCTCGGCGTAGAAAAAGTTCATTTGATCCGTTGCGGTGGTGGCAATATCGTAGCAGCTGCGCGTGAACAATGGAATGATGGCTCCAACACTTTGACCATCGCACCTGGTGTAGTCGTCGTTTATGCCCGCAATACCATTACCAATAAGATCCTAGAAGAATACGGGCTTCGCTTGATTAAGATTCGCGGAAGCGAATTGGTTCGGGGCCGTGGTGGACCTCGTTGTATGTCTATGCCATTTGAACGTGAAGAAGTATAATCGCTGTTCAGTATTTGTAAATAAAAAATGTAAAAAATAGAAAGAGGAAATAATAGAATGACACATTCAGTATTCCAAGGACGCAGCTTCTTAGCAGAAAAAGACTTTACTCGCGCAGAGTTAGAATACCTAATCGGACTTTCAGCTCATTTGAAAGACTTAAAGAAACGCAATATCCAACACCACTACCTTGCTGGTAAAAATATCGCCCTCCTGTTTGAAAAAACTTCTACTCGTACACGTGCAGCCTTTACAACTGCAGCTATTGACCTTGGTGCTCATCCAGAATACCTCGGAGCAAATGACATTCAGTTAGGTAAAAAAGAATCTACTGAAGATACTGCTAAAGTATTGGGACGCATGTTTGACGGGATTGAATTCCGTGGTTTCAGCCAACGTATGGTTGAAGAACTGGCAGAATTCTCAGGTGTTCCAGTATGGAACGGTTTAACTGACGAATGGCACCCAACTCAAATGCTCGCTGACTACTTGACTGTTCAAGAAAACTTTGGTCGTTTGGAAGGCTTGACATTGGTTTACTGTGGTGATGGACGTAACAACGTTGCCAACAGCTTGCTGGTAACAGGTGCTATCCTTGGTGTTAACGTTCACATCTTCTCACCAAAAGAACTCTTCCCAGAAAAAGAAATCGTTGAATTGGCTGAAGGCTTTGCTAAAGAAAGTGGTGCACACATCCTCATCACCGAAGATGCAGACGAAGCTGTCAAAGGTGCAGATGTACTTTACACAGACGTTTGGGTATCTATGGGTGAAGAAGACAAATTCGCAGAACGCGTTGCACTTTTGAAACCTTACCAAGTCAACATGGAATTGGTGAAGAAAGCTGGCAACGAAAACTTGATCTTCTTGCACTGTTTACCAGCATTCCACGACACTCACACTGTTTACGGTAAAGATGTTGCTGAAAAATTTGGCGTAGAAGAAATGGAAGTAACAGACGAAGTCTTCCGCAGCAAGTATGCTCGTCACTTTGACCAAGCAGAAAACCGTATGCACACTATCAAAGCTGTTATGGCTGCTACTCTTGGAAATCTCTACATTCCTAAAGTATAAAATTTACTCGTATACACAACACAGGGGTTGAGACGAAAGCTATGATAGCTTATCAGTTCTAGCGAAAGAAAGCAAGGATTCCGTTTGACAGATTTGCCACCTTACTCTTGTCATCTTCCTGCTTCCTAGTCTCATTCTGATAAACGTCGGCTGTGCGTTCAACCCCTTTTATTAGTAGTAATGACTAATTTGTCTTTTGAAAAGACGCTATCTCCACTTCATATTTTATCATCATACCTGCCTGTAGCTCTTGGAGTTCTGTCAGGTTTACCATATTAAAGAAAGGAGAGCTCATGTCTCATAGAAAAATCGTCGTTGCTTTAGGCGGAAATGCCATCCTCTCCACTGACCCATCTGCCCAAGCTCAACAAGCTGCTCTGGTAGAAACAGCTCGTCATCTGGTCAAGTTGATTCAAAACGGAGATGAACTGATCATCACTCATGGAAATGGTCCTCAAGTTGGTAATCTCTTGCTTCAACACTTGATGGCAGATTCGGAAAAAAACCCTGCCTTCCCCCTTGATTCTTTGGTTGCCATGACCGAGGGTAGTATCGGTTTTTGGCTACAATGTGCTCTTGATAACGCATTGCTTGATGTAGGACTCGATAAAAATGTCACTTCTGTTGTTACCCAAGTTATAGTAGACAAAGAAGACCCTGCCTTTATCAATCCAACCAAACCAATCGGTCCATTCTACTCAGAAGAGGATGCCAAAGCTGAGAGCGAAAAAACAGGAGCAACCTTCAAAGAAGATGCTGGTCGTGGCTGGCGTAAAGTAGTAGCTTCACCAAAACCAATCGACATCAAAGAAATCAACAGCATCCGCACCTTGCTCGATAATGGTCAAGTTGTCATCGCAGCAGGTGGAGGAGGTATCCCTGTTGTCAAAAATGAAAACGGTTACTTAAGTGGAGTCGAAGCCGTTATTGATAAAGACTTTGCTTCTCAACGACTAGCAGAACTCGTCGAAGCTGATCTCTTCATCGTCCTTACTGGCGTAGACTATGTCTATGTAAACTACAATAAACCAGACCAGGAAAAACTGGAACACGTTACCGTTAGCCAACTAAAAGAATACATCAAACAAGGACAATTCGCACCGGGTAGCATGCTACCAAAAGTCGAAGCTGCTATCGATTTTGTAACCAACCGCCCAGAAGGCAAGGCTGTTATCACTTCCCTCAGCAATCTAGGCGCCTTGATCGAGTCCGAAAGCGGAACAATTATTGTTAAAGACTAGCCATTTTAACCCAAGTACAAGCTCTAATCAGGAGTACTCAGGTAAACCAACATCATTCGTTTTTATACTTTGTGGCATAGTTTAGGAGGAAAAACAAATGAGTGAAAAAACAAAAAAAAGGTTCCAAATGCCTTCATCTTACACTGTTTTGATCATTATTATTGCCATCATGGCAATCTTGACTTGGATCATTCCAGCAGGTAAGTATGACACGAACGAAGCAGGTGACCTCATTGCAGGTACCTATCAAACTGTTGAATCTAATCCCCAAGGGATTTACGATATCCTAATGGCTCCGATTCGGGCGATGCTCGGTCACGAACCAACTAAAGCCGCTATTGACGTAGCCTTCTTCATCCTCATGGTTGGGGGATTTCTAGGTGTCGTCAATGCGACAGGCACATTAGATGTTGGTATTGCCTCTATTGTTAAGAAATACAAAGGACGCGAAAAAATGCTGATCCTCATCCTCATGCCCCTCTTTGCGCTTGGAGGAACAACTTATGGTATGGGTGAAGAAACCATGGCATTTTATCCACTCCTTGTCCCTGTTATGATGGCTGTTGGTTTTGATAGCATTACTGCCGTTGCCATCATCCTACTCGGTTCACAAGTCGGCTGTCTTGCCTCTACTCTCAATCCTTTTGCTACTGTTATCGCTTCTGATACCGCAGGTGTGTCATCTATGGACGGGGTTATCCTTCGTATCATCTTCTGGTTTGTTATGACAGGTATTAGTACTTACTTTGTCTACCGCTATGCAGAAAAGATTCAAAAGGATCCTACAAAATCACTTGTCTACTCTCAACGTGAAGAAGACCTTAAACACTTCAATGTCACTGATAACGAAAATGCTCCATCTGTCTTGAACAAGAAACAAAAACATGTTCTTGCCTTGTTCATCTTGACTTTCATCATCATGATCGCCAGCTTTATCCCTTGGGTAGACTTGCACATCACTCTATTTGAAGACTTCAAGAATTGGTTGATTGGTCTTCCTGTTATCGGTGGAGCTATCGGTTCATCTGCTCTACCATTCGGTAGCTGGTACTTCCCAGAAGGTGCGATGCTCTTTGCTGTGATGGGTATTCTTATTGGTGTTGTTTACGGTCTCAAGGAAGGCAAGATTATCTCTACTTTTATGTCTGGTGCAGCAGATCTTCTCACCGTAGCCTTGATTTGTGCAGTAGCTCGTGGTATCCAAGTTATCATGAACGACGGTATGATTACTGCAACTATTCTACACTGGGGTGAAGTCGGACTTCAAGGTCTCTCTTCTCAGGTCTTCATCGTTTTGACCTACCTCTTCTACCTTCCTATGTCATTCCTTATCCCATCTTCATCTGGACTTGCTAGTGCTACAATGGGAATCATGGCACCACTTGGTGAGTTCGTTAACGTAAAACCTAGTCTCATCATCACTGCCTATCAGTCTGCATCTGGTGTACTAAACCTTGTCGCTCCAACTTCTGGTATCGTTATGGGGGCTCTCGCGCTCGGCCGTATCAGTCTAGGAACTTGGTGGAAATTTGTTACTAAACTCATTGTCGTTATTGTCATCGTGAGCATGCTCCTTCTTATCCTAGGCACCTTCCTACCATTCCTTTAGAACAAAGTGTGAGGTAAAACGAATGACCGTCTACATCACTGACTCCATTAAACAGAGCTTTATACAGAGTCTAAAGACTCTCATCTCCTACCCATCTGTCCTCCAAGAAGGAGAAAATGGGACACCTTTTGGACAAGCTATTCAAGACGTTCTAGAAAAGACGCTGGAAATCTGCCGTGAACTTGGCTTTCAAACTTATATTGATCCCAAGGGCTATTATGGTTATGCAGAGGTTGGTGAGGGAGAACTCCTTGCCATCCTCTGCCACTTGGATGTTGTGCCTGCAGGAGATTTGTCAGATTGGCAATCTCCTCCATTTGAAGCAACTATCAGAGAAGGCAAACTCTATGGACGAGGGGCACAAGACGACAAAGGGCCTTCACTGGCAGCTCTCTACGCAGTGAAAAGCTTGCTTGACCAAGGCATCCAATTTAAGAAGCGCGTGCGTTTTATCTTTGGTACGGATGAAGAAACTCTTTGGAGATGTATGGCACGCTACAACACCCTCGAAGAACAAGCCAGCATGGGATTTGCACCGGATTCGTCATTTCCTTTGACATACGCTGAAAAGGGGCTCCTTCAAGTCAAGCTTCATGGCCCCGGCTCTGATCTTCTCAAGCTCGATGTCGGAGGTGCCTTTAATGTCGTACCAGACAAGGCAAGTTACCAAGGTCCTCTTTATGAAGCGGTTTGTAGAGGTTTGAAGGAAGCAAATTTTGATCACCAAACCACAGACCAAACCGTGACCGTACTCGGGGTACCTAAACACGCCAAAGATGCTAGTCAAGGTGTCAATGCAGTCATTCGACTTGCTAGTGTGCTCGCACCTCTCCAACCCCACCCTGCCCTCCATTTTCTAGCCGACAAAGCAGGGCAAGATGGTAGAGGGCTTGGAATCTTTGGAGAGGTTGCTGATGAACCGTCTGGTTCCCTTTCCTTTAATGTTGCAGGGTTGACCATCAATCCCGATCGCTCCGAAATTCGGATCGATATACGCATACCTGTGCTAGCAGATAAGGAGAAACTGGTGGCACAGCTCACTCAGTGCGCCAAAGACTACCAACTTGACTACCAAGAATTTGACTATCTAGCACCCCTCTATGTCGCAAGAGATAGCCAACTTGTTACTACCCTTATGCAAGTCTACCAAGAAAAAACCGGAGATAAAACTCCTCCTCTCTCATCAGGTGGTGCTACCTTTGCTCGCACCATGCCAAACTGTGTAGCCTTTGGCGCTCTTTTCCCAGGAGCACAACAAACTGAGCATCAGGCAAATGAAGCAACTGTCCTAGACGATCTTTATCGCGCTATGGACATCTACGCAGAGGCGGTTTACCGTCTCGCAACCTAACTGGATGATCGTTTCTACCCAAAAAATCCCGCAGATTTGCGGGATTTTCTCTTGCATCAATGCGCCAACATTTCTTGGGCGATTTCTTGTCCAGATAGGTTATCTGGGTAGTAGGTTGGCCAGTTATCCATCTCTTCAAAGAGGGCTTCTTGGCTGGTGCCTCCAAAGAAGATATGGAAATGTTCCGCTTTAACTGGGGCGATATTGTGGTCACTAAACTGAACATACCTGAACTGTCCAGCGTCCGCATCCGTCGCTTCAAAGAGGAAGCGCACGCCACGATTGCCTTTCTTATAAGTCAAGATTTTCTTGCCGACATACTTGTAGGTGAATTTCTTGCTTTGGCCACCTTGAACAAATTCCATAGTGTTATCAGTAATGTTGATCTTGGTCACATCTGTCTGATACCCTTTTCTATAGTAGGCCTTGTACTCTTCCTTGGTCATCTTGCCAGTCAATTTAGCCTTGTAATCAAAGACTTGATCGAAGGTCCCATCCTCAAGGAAAGGATAAACTGATTGCCAGTTTCCTGCATAGTCACTCAAGGCGCGGTCCTTGACATCTGCATCCTCAAAGTAACCATTGTGAACTGTCTTGGTGTTTTCTTCCTTCTCTGGCTCAATTTCTGGTCCTTCTTGGTCTGTTGTCTGCTTCAAAGCCTTGAGGTTTTTCTCCATCACGGAGATATAGTCCTCACCAGCCTTGGTTGCTTCTTCTGTTAGGCTCTCTAGCGGATTGAGCACATCTAGTTTGACACCCGTTTCTTTTGAGAGTGTATTGGCTAGGGCTTGTGAGGCATTTTCTTCAAAGTAGATATAAGAAATCTTGTTTTTCTTGATATACTCAGTCAATTCTGCCAAACGTGCTGCCGATGGTTCTGCATCTGGTGAAAGGCCTGAGATTGATACTTGCTTGAGGCCGTAGTCCAAGGCAAGGTAGTTAAAGGCAGCATGCTGGGTTACAAAGCTCTTTTGTTTGGCTTGAGACAAGCCATCTGTATAAGCCTTATCCAAGGCTTGCAATTTTTCGATATAGGCAGCCGCATTCTTCTCAAAAGTCTCTTTTTTATCAGGATAATCTGCTGACAAGCTGTCACGGATATGCTCTACTAGTTTGATGGCGCGTGCTGGTGAAAGCCAAACGTGGGGATCGTAGTCGTGATGGTGACCCTCACCGCCATGATCATGCCCTTCCTCTTCTCCCTCACCACCTGGCAAGAGGAGCATATCACCTGTCGCCTTGATGGTTTTCACTTTTTTCTTATCCAAGGATTCTAGCAATTTTGGAACCCAAGTTTCCATATTTTCATTTTCATAGACAAAGGTATCTGCGTCTTGGATTTTGGCAACTGCCTTGGCAGACGGTTCGTATTCGTGAGGTTCTGTACCAGCACCGATTAGGAGTTCTACATTGGCAGTATCTCCTGCGACTTGCTTGGTAAATTCGTAGACAGGGTAAAAGGTTGTCACGATATTTAATTTCCCATCTGCCTGTTTTTGATTGGAACAAGCCACTAAAAACAGGGCACATAGACTAGCTAGTAGTAAGCTCAGTTTTTTCATTTCATTCTCCTATTTGATAAAACGTTTCAGTAGACTGACTAACAAAAAGACAGCTACAAAGATAATGGTGATACTAGCGCTGGCAGGTGTTTCCGCATAGTAGGAAATATAGAGACCTGCCACCATTCCCAAAAAGCCAATAGCGCTGGCTAGTAACATAACGGATTTAAAGTTTTTCCCCAAACGAAGGGCAATACTAGCTGGCAAAACCATAATAGTCGACACCAAAAGGGCTCCTGCCGCTGGTATCATAAGGGCAATGGCCACCCCTGTCACCATGTTAAAGAGGATAGACATGGTACGAACTGGAAGTCCATCTACAAAGGCCGTGTCCTCATCAAAAGTTAGGATATACATTGGTCGCAAGAATAAGAAAGTCAAGAGTAAAACGACCGCTGCAATAGCAAAGAGGAAAATCACCTGCTCCTGGCTAATGGTCACAATAGATCCAAAGAGATATTGGTCCAAACTCATGGAACTCGAACTTTTCCCCTTACTCATCACGATAAGGGAGACTGCAAGCCCTGTAGACATGAGGATGGCAGTTCCTATTTCCATAAAGTTCTTATAGACTGTCCGGAGATACTCTAGAAAGACCGCAGCGATCAAGACGATAGCAATGGTTGAAATAGTTGGAGAAATCCCCAAAACCAGACCAAAGGCTACACCAGACAAAGAAACGTGGCTGAGTGTATCACTCATCAAACTCTGACGACGCAAGATAAGGAAGGTTCCAAGAACTGGAGAAAAGAGACTCATGGCAATGACCGCCAAGAAGGCACGCTGCATGAAGTCATAAGATAACAAACTAAGCATGTTCCACCTCCTGGTCGCTTTCGTGAACGTTGAAACAACGCCATGGCGAGTCTTGGTTACGGACTAGATGAATATTGCGATCCGCGTAGTTCTTGACCTCCTCAGGGTCATGGGTAATCATCAAAACTGCCTTGCCATGATGATGAGCGCTGTGGTGCATGAGTTCGTAAAATTCATTTTTGCTCCCCGCATCCATCCCTGTCGTCGGCTCATCCAAGACAAAGATATCTGGGTCAGAAGCAAACATCCGTGCAATAACTGCCCGTTGCTTTTGCCCTCCCGAAAGGGAACCAATTCGTTTATCACGGTGTTCCCACATACCAACTGAGTCTAGGCTGGCCTTGATATGCTCCTCATCGTGAGCATTCAAACGACGGAACCAGCCCTTTCGCGGATAACGGCCGGACTTGACAAATTCATAAACCGTACTTGGAAAACCAGCATTAAAACTAGCTATCTGCTGGGGAAGATAAGCTATCCTTAGCTTTTTCCCATGAGTATTTGTCTTTGAGATAGTTACCTTGCCAAATCTCGGCTGCAAGATGCCTAGACTAGCCTTGATAAGCGTCGTCTTGGCAGCCCCATTTTCACCAGTCAGGGTGACAAACTCCCCACTATCAACACTATAGTTGATGTGCTCGAGGACAGGTTCTTTGTCATAATAGAAAGACAAGTCCTCTACTGTAATATACCGCATTATTTGATTTCTCCTACTAAAGCAGTTAAAAACCGCTGGATAACTTCTTGTTCATTTGGAGTAAACTGACTTGCTACTTGTTCATAGGCTGAAAGCGTATGCTCATGGTGGTGGTGGTGCTCCGCCGCTACTGGTCGAGCCAGCTCTGTCAGTTTGTAAAAGATCACACGCGCATCCTTTGGATCTCTGGATGTCTCTAACATGCCCTCTTTGACTAAAGACTTGATAGCCTTGGTCACTGCCGCCTGACTGACATTAAGGCGACGGGCCAACTCCGAGTTGGTTAAGGATTCTTCTGACAAGAGCATGAGGATGTGTTCCTGAGTATTGGTCAAGGCTACGTCACTCGTGCAATGCCCGATTAGAATTTCATGCTGGTTCTCAGATCTCAAGATCACCTCGTTTAAAAAGTTATCGATTTCCTGTGCAAGCTGTCTCATGTGTTACTCCTTTCTTAACTATCACTTTTAGATAAAAGTATCAATAGCCACCGATTCTTTACTGGTTAATTATATCACAAACCAAAAAAGAGTCAAGGGAAAAAGGCGTAAAAACGTTTCCCTAGACTCTTCTAGATATAAAATTTAACCTATTTTTGCTTTGGTTTTCGACTCGATAAGATACCTGCCAAACCAGCTACCATTCCCATCAAGAGCAAGAAGATGGACTGCTCGCTTCCTGTATTTGGGAGGGCTTTTTCTGAGACAACTGCCTTCTTGCTAAATTGACCTGCCACCTCATAAGTCAATGGCACATTTGTAGTCGCATCGTTAGCAGCTGCATTCGTTTGAGGTGTTTCTACCGGCAGACTAAAAGTTGTAGAGTCCACAGAAATCGTCCGTGAGTTCGGATTGATCTTTTCATACTGAGTCAAATCAGCGGTTTTCAGATACTCTTCAAAGGCTGCATCCATAGACGGACCTTCTTCACGCGCGCCACCTAACATAGTGTAGCCATCACCACCTGCAGCTAAGAAATCATTGGTTGCAAGATAGTAGGTTTTTGCGAGATCTAGAAGATCATAACGACCAGTCGCACGGTTTTTAACCTGGATAGCCAAGACACGTTTGCCTGATGGTAGGTTGGTATCATAGTAGACCTTCACACCTGAAACTTGTAAGAAGCCCCCACTTGGCTCTAACAATGGTTGCCCGTTCTCATCCAAGACCTTCTTGCCATCCT
>ERZ773062.1438-NODE-1438-length-9978-cov-14.764587_pt1 | contig 9978 bp, 10 predicted proteins | sample MGYA00580626_ERZ773062 | MGnify/ENA primary metagenome ERZ773062 (study PRJEB29015, sample SAMEA2738003) | human oral metagenome | biome: human oral; feature: human-associated habitat; material: dental | place: China | collected 2058 ...
CGATCATCGAATTAGTATAAAATCATCAATTTTGTTGAGTGTTATGATGATGGAGCCCTGTGCTCTTAGTCTAGCTCTGGTCTACCGCTAGGACTTTTGTCCTAGCGGGAACACTCATCATAAGATGGTAGGGTAGACGCTTGTTTACGAAATTGTTTTTCTTTTAAGAACAATTTCGTAAGCAGGCGTTTTTTAGTTTTTTTGAAGTAAATGTGCTATACTGAGAAAAAAGAAAAATTTAGATATGGTTATTTTTCTATGATTTCAAAGATGGAGGACCAATATGAAAGCTATTATAACTGTTGTTGGAAAAGATAAGGGTGGTATTGTTGCAGGTGTTGCGACTAAGATTGCTGAATTAGGATTAAATATTGATGATATTTCACAAACTGTCTTGGATGAGTTCTTTACCATGATGGCTGTAGTATCCAGTGATGAAAAACATGATTTTACTCAACTAAGAAATGAGTTTGAAACCTTTGGCCAGACATTGAATGTCAAAATCAATATTCAGAGCGCGGCTATTTTCGATGCTATGTACAATATCTAGGAGGTGCTTATGGATATTAGACAAGTTACCGAAACTATTGCAATGATTGAAGAGCAGAATTTTGATATTCGTACCATTACCATGGGAATTTCTCTTCTTGATTGTATTGATCCAGATATTGATAAGGCTGCAGATAAAATATATGAAAAAGTTACGACTAAGGCGGCAAATTTAGTGGCTGTCGGTGATGAAATTGCTGCTGAGTTAGGTATACCTATTGTCAATAAACGTGTATCAGTAACACCTATTTCTCTAATTGGTGCTGCTACAAATGCAAGGGACTATGTACCGTTAGCCAAAGCTTTAGATAGAGCAGCAAAAGAAATTGGCGTCGATTTTATTGGCGGTTTTTCTGCCTTAGTTCAAAAAGGCTACCAAAAAGGAGATGAAATACTCATCAACTCTATTCCACGTGCTTTAGCTGAAACTGATAAAGTTTGCTCTTCAGTAAATATTGGTTCAACAAAGTCAGGAATCAACATGACTGCTGTAGCTGATATGGGTCGAATTATCAAGAAGACAGCTGAGCTTTCAGATATGGGGGCTGCAAAACTTGTCGTTTTTGCCAATGCAGTTGAGGACAATCCTTTTATGGCCGGAGCCTTTCATGGTGTTGGTGAAGCTGATGTTATTATCAATGTAGGTGTTTCAGGGCCTGGTGTTGTCAAACGTGCTTTAGAAAAAGTTCGAGGCCAAAGCTTTGATGTAGTTGCTGAAACTGTTAAAAAGACAGCCTTCAAGATTACTCGGATTGGTCAATTAGTTGGCCAGATGGCTAGTGAAAGGCTAGGTGTTGATTTTGGGATTGTTGATTTGAGTTTAGCACCTACTCCTGCAGTGGGGGATTCTGTAGCTCGGGTTTTGGAAGAAATGGGACTGGAAACAGTTGGGACTCATGGGACGACTGCCGCTTTAGCTCTTTTAAATGACCAAGTAAAAAAAGGCGGAGTAATGGCTTGCAACCAAGTCGGTGGTCTGTCAGGTGCTTTCATCCCAGTTTCAGAAGATGAGGGTATGATAGCAGCAGTGCAAAATGGTTCCCTAAATCTTGAGAAATTAGAAGCCATGACTGCTATCTGTTCAGTTGGCTTGGATATGATTGCCATTCCAGAAGATACTCCCGCAGAAACGATTGCGGCTATGATTGCGGATGAGGCAGCAATTGGTGTTATTAATATGAAAACCACAGCTGTCCGTATCATTCCAAAGGGTAAAGAAGGCGATATGATTGAGTTTGGTGGCTTGCTAGGAACTGCCCCAGTTATGAAAGTCAATGGAGCTTCTTCGGCTGATTTCATTGCTCGTGGAGGACAGATTCCTGCTCCAATTCATAGTTTTAAAAATTAATAAAAAAATAAAATGATTTAAGTTCAATTTAAGGATAGGTGTGTATACTCTAATCATTAAATAAAGACCTCCTAACTTTATTTAATAGAAATCCTAAACTTTTTCATAATAATCTCCTACAAAAGTCGCTCGTAAGAGTGGCTTTTGTTTTGTATTCTCTAATAAAACTAGTAAAATTTCATTGATTCTGGTCAAATTTTTTAAGAATGGCTACTTTTTTCGAAGTCAAACCAGCCTAAAACCTTGCCATGATTGGCTTTTTGAAAAATTATGGTATAATAGTAGTAGTTTTATTAGATGGAGTAGAATTTTTGAGAAAAAGCTTTCGTGTAAAAAAAGAGAAAGATTTCGACGCCATATTTAAAAAGGGAACAAGTGTAGCTAATCGAAAATTTGTTATTTATCGTTTAGAAAACAATGAAACACATTTTCGAGTAGGTTTATCAGTCAGTAAAAAATTAGGAAATGCTGTGACAAGAAACCAAATCAAGAGAAGAATCCGGCATGTTCTCATTCAAAATAGTAATCAACTTGTTGATAATGTCGATTTTGTTGTGATTGCTCGAAAAGGCGTTGAACTATTAGAATATGCAGAAATTGAAAAAAACTTACTTCATGTTTTGAGATTAGCAAAGATTTACCAGGAAGGAAATAAGAGTGAAGAAGAAATTACAATTGACTAGTTTGTTAGGTTTGTCCTTTTTGGTAATGACTGCTTGTTCAACTAGTGAAGTGTCTGCAGATTCTGCAGACTTTTGGAGTAAACTTGTTTATTTTTTTGCTGAAATTATTCGGTTTTTGTCATTTGATGTCAGCATTGGTTTAGGGATTATTCTGTTCACAGTCTTGATTAGAACAATACTGTTACCAGTCTTTCAAACACAAATGGTGGCTTCCAGAAAAATGCAAGAGGCGCAACCTCTTATCAAAGAATTGCGCGAACGTTATCCAGGTCGCGATATGGAAAGTCGTACTAAACTAGATCAGGAAACACGTAAATTATTTAAAGAATTAGGCATTAAGCAATCCGCATCCTTCTGGCCGCTTTTGATTCAAATGCCAATTCTATTGGCTCTTTTCCAAGCTTTATCAAACGTCGATTTTTTGAAGACAGGCCACTTCTTATGGTTCAATCTAGGTGGAGCTGATACCACTTTCGTACTACCTATTTTAGCTGCCCTATTCACCTTCCTCAGTAGTTGGCTTTCAAATAAAGCTTTGCCTGAGAAAAATGGTGCAATGACAGGTATGATGTATGGGATGCCTGTTATAATCTTCTTTTTTGCAATATCTGCTCCAAGTGGTGTCGCTCTTTACTGGGCGGTTTCAAATGCTTATCAAGTATTGCAAACTTACCTTTTGAACAACCCCTTCAAAATCATTGCAGAGCGTGAAGCTGATGTGCAAGCTAAGAAGGATTTAGAAGTTAAGAAAAGAAAAGCTCTAAAGAAAGCACAGAAAAAGAAAAAGTAAGGAGAAATCTGATAATGGTATTATTTACAGGTTCAACAGTTGAAGAAGCAATCCAAAAGGGATTGAATGAATTAAATATTCCGAGAATGAAAGCTCATATCAAAGTTGTTTCGAGAGAGAAAAAGGGATTTTTTGGACTTTTTGGTACAAAACCAGCTCAAGTTGATATCGAAGCAATCAGTGAGACAACCGTTGTAAAAGCAAATCAGCAGGCAATTAAGGGTGTTCCAAAAGAAATTAATGATCAAAATGATCCAGTTAAAACAGTCAGTGAAGCAACCGTTGATTTGGGACATGTAGTTGCAGCTATCAAGAAAATTGAAGAAGAAGGCCAAGAAATTTCTGAAGAAGTCAAGGCTGAAATTCTTAAGAATGATAAAGAAGCCAGCACGATTTTAGAAGAAACAGGCCATATTGAAGTTTTAAAAGAATTGCAACCTGAAGAAACTCAAGATGAAGTTGAGCCTGAAAAAGGCAGCGACTTAGAAAATCTTGGTTTGAAAGTCGAGCCAACATACGACACCGAAAAGGTTGTTGAAGAAGTAACCAATTATGTTCAAGCAATCATCGATGATATGGATGTTGAGGGTACTATTTCTAGCACTTCTAACCGTCGCTCTATCAACATGCAAATTGATACAAATGAGCCAGGCCGTATCATTGGTTACCATGGTAAGGTTTTGAAATCCCTTCAACTTTTGGCACAAAATTACCTCTACAATCGTTATTCAAAAACTTTCTACATTACTATCAACGTGAATGATTATGTAGAACATCGTGCAGAAGTGTTGCAGAGCTATGCCCAGAAATTAGCTACACGTGTCTTGGAAGAAGGCCGTAGTCAAATGACAGATCCAATGTCAAGCAGTGAGCGTAAAATTATCCATCGTATCATCTCACGAATGGAAGGTGTTACCAGCTACTCTGAAGGTGACGAACCAAATCGTTACGTTGTAGTTGACACAGAATAAAAAATGAAAAATCAGGGGGAACCTGATTTTTTTCTAACTGAAGAAGGAATAAAATGAAAGAAATCAAGGACTATCTTGCTTATCAAGGGAAACAGTACCGGAATCCTGAAAAAGCAGGAGCTGAAAAGGATAAAATGCTAGACCTGCGTCAAAAAGGGCAGGAAGCGCGAAAGACATTTACTCACCTAGCGGAATGTTTTCAAGCTAGGCATTCCGATTGGAATTTACACCCCACCAGTCAATGGATGAATCAAGCGCAGAGATTACGACCACATTTCTGGGTTTATTTACAGAGAGAGGGGCAGATAACAGAGCCCATGATGGCTCTTCGTTTGTATGGAAATCAGAATAATTGGGGAATCTCTATAGAAGTCAGCTTTGTAGAGAGAAAGAAAGATGAAGCTACCTTGTCAAAACAGGCTAAAATATTGGATATCCCAGTGGTTGATGGAATCTATTATTGGGTTCAGAAAAACGATGAAAGCTATAGAGTACAAGCTACTGAGGAGAATAGACAACTTTTAAGACAACAAATATCCAATCAGGAGATTCGTAAGGTTTTAGTAAAAGTTGATATTCCAGTAGCCGATGAAGATACTATAGATAAGGTTCTAGATAAACTTGATAGAGGTTTTGAAAAACTATCGCCTTACTATCAAGTGACTAGAGATTAGTATAATCGGCTGAGTCATTTTATAGTAAATTGTTTTATTGCTATTCTATCTGTTTTTTCATATAATAGTAGAATAGGATATGTGATAAACTTATCACCTTAAATAGAAAGGAAATTCTATGTCAAATCTATCTGTTAATGCTATTCGTTTCTTGGGTATTGACGCTATTAATAAAGCGAATTCAGGTCACCCAGGGGTGGTAATGGGTGCAGCGCCGATGGCTTATAGCCTTTTCACTAAAGAACTTCTTATCAATCCAGCTCAACCAAACTGGATCAACCGCGACCGTTTCATTCTTTCAGCTGGTCACGGATCAATGCTTCTCTATGCCCTTCTTCACCTTTCTGGATTTGAAGATGTGAGCATGGATGAAGTGAAGAGCTTCCGTCAATGGGGATCTAAAACTCCAGGTCACCCAGAATTTGGTCATACAGCAGGGGTTGATGCAACAACAGGTCCTCTAGGACAAGGGATTGCGACTGCGACAGGTTTTGCACAAGCAGAACGTTTCCTTGCAGCCAAGTATAACCGCGAAGGTTATAACATCTTTGATCACTACACATATGTTATCTGTGGAGATGGTGACTTGATGGAAGGTGTATCAAGTGAAGCTGCTTCTTATGCAGGTTTGCAGAAACTTGACAAATTGGTTGTTCTCTATGATTCAAATGATATCAACTTGGACGGTGAGACAAAAGATTCATTCACAGAGTGTGTCCGCGATCGTTACAATGCTTACGGTTGGCATACAGCCTTGGTTGAAGATGGAACAGACTTAGCAGCTATTCAAGCAGCTATTGAAGAAGCTAAGGCTTCAGGGAAACCATCTTTGATTGAAGTGAAAACTGTTATTGGTTATGGTTCTCCAAACAAACAAGGAACTAATGCCGTACACGGTGCTCCTCTTGGTGCAGACGAAACTGCTGCAACTCGTCAAGCCCTTGGTTGGGACTATGAACCATTTGAAATCCCAGCAGAAGTTTATGCTGATTTCAAAGAAAATGTTGCAGACCGAGGTGCATCAGCATATGAAGCATGGACAAAACTAGTTGCAGACTATAAAGAAGCTTACCCAGAGCTTGCTGCAGAAGTGGAAGCAATCATCGACGGACGCGATCCAGTTGAATTGACTCCAGAAGACTTCCCAGCTTTAGAAAACGGCTTCTCTCAAGCAACTCGTAATTCAAGTCAGGATGCTTTAAATGTAGTGGCTGCTAAATTGCCAACCTTCCTTGGTGGATCAGCTGACCTTGCTCATTCAAATATGACTTACATCAAAACTGATGGACTTCAGGACGATGCAAATCGCTTGAACCGTAATATCCAGTTTGGTGTCCGTGAATTTGCAATGGGTACTGTCTTGAACGGAATGGCTCTTCACGGTGGACTTCGAGTTTACGGTGGAACTTTCTTCGTATTCTCAGACTACCTTAAAGCAGCAGTTCGTTTGTCAGCTCTACAAGGTCTTCCTGTGACCTATGTCTTTACTCACGATTCAATCGCAGTTGGTGAAGATGGACCAACTCATGAACCAATTGAGCACTTGGCAGGACTTCGTGCGATTCCAAATCTCAACGTTTTCCGTCCAGCAGATGCGCGTGAAACTCAAGCAGCTTGGTACCTTGCAGTGAATAGTGAGAAAACACCAACTGCCCTCGTCTTGACTCGTCAAAACTTGACTGTTGAGGAAGGAACAGACTTTGATAAGGTTGCGAAAGGTGCTTATGTTGTCTATGAAAATGCTACAGACTTTGACACTATTTTGATTGCAACAGGTTCAGAGGTTAATCTAGCAGTTGCAGCTGCTAAAGAATTGGCAAGTCAAGGTGGAAAAGTTCGCGTAGTCAGCATGCCATCTACGGATGTCTTTGATGCACAAGATGCCGCATACAAAGAAGAAATCCTACCAAATGCAGTTCGTCGCCGTGTGGCGGTTGAAATGGGAGCGACTCAAAACTGGTACAAATACGTTGGTCTTGATGGAGCAGTTCTCGGTATTGATACCTTTGGAGCATCTGCCCCAGCTTCAAAAGTGTTGGCAGAGTATGGATTTACAGTTGAAAACTTAGTAGAACTTGTAAACAACTTGAAATAAGAAAAATCAGAGCTTTGCTCTGGTTTTTTTATTGACCTAAAACTAAGGTGCAATCTTGTAAAAAATAGTGAAATTTGATATAGTAGATTTATCTGAATTACAAAGGAGAAAATACAATGAATCCAAATTTAACATTTGTGATTATGCTTGTAGGGATGTTTGCCTTGATGTTCTTTATGCAACGTTCTCAAAAGAAACAAGCTGAAAAACGCATGGAGAGTCTCAATAAACTTCAAAAAGGCTATGAAGTCATTACTATCGGCGGTTTATACGGTACAGTTGATGAAGTTGATACCGAAAACAGAACGATCGTACTTGATGTAGACGGAGTTTACTTGACTTTTGAACTTGGAGCTATCAAATCTGTCTTGCCGCTTAAAGAGGCTGTTACATCAGAAGGTACAGTTGTCGATGGTGAAAGCGCGATTGAAGAATAAAACGGGGTGGATCTCATACCCCTTTTTCTATGAAGATGGGGAACAATAATGAAGAAAGTTGTTTTTGTATGTCTTGGTAATATTTGCCGTAGTCCTATGGCAGAATTTGTTATGAAATCTTTAACCGATGATTATGAGATTGAAAGTAGAGCAACTTCTTCTTGGGAACATGGCAATCCAATTCACAAAGGAACTCAGAAAATTTTTAAAGCTCACGAGATTCCTTACGATTCATCAAAAACATCACAGCAAATTTCTAAGAATGATTTTGAATATTTTGATTATGTCATTGGAATGGACGAGTCCAATCTTCTAGATTTGACTCGGATGTGTCCTCAAGACCAACAACACAAGCTAGAGGCATTTGCTTCTGAGGGTGTTCCTGATCCATGGTATACAGGTGATTTTGATGAAACTTACGATCGAGTTTTAACTGGTTGCCAAGCTTGGCTAACACGTTTAGAAAATGAGGCAAAAAATGGATAATTTAAAGAAATTCTATGATAAGTACAGTGTCTATATAACGCGTCCTCGTTTGGAAATTGCAACAGTAGTAGTCATAGCTCTTTGTGCCATATTTGTATTTGTAGGGAATATGCCTAAGCAAGGAGTTTTAAAACTGGATGGCGATTCACTTGTATATGATGGAAGTATTGTTCGTGGAAAGATGAATGGCAAAGGCACAATGACCTTCTCTAATGGCGACACTTATACTGGTGAATTTAAAAATGGAGCATTTAACGGTAAAGGAACCTACCAAGCTAAAGAAGGCTGGGTTTATGAAGGTGACTTTGTTAATGGCCAAGCTGAAGGAAAAGGAAAACTGACTACAGAGCAAGAAGTTGTCTATGAAGGTGACTTTAAACAAGGGCTCTTCCAACAAGCACAATAACCTCCTCTTAGAGGGGGTTATATACTGCACTCATAGAAAGCGCTTACATGGAAATTGAGATACCTTTCAATGCCTTTTTACAATGAAGTTTGTGAAAAATAAAAGTTTTATGGGATTATTCACAAAGTATAAGCTAAAAAGTGTGTGGGTAGGGCTGTGCAAAATTATTTTCACAAGCGAATAAAAAAAGTTTGTGAAATTTCTATGAAACTGTTTACAAATCTTGAAAAAAGAGTTATAATAAGATTGTGAAAAAATTAACAAAGGACTTACAATCCTTGAAAGCTATGGAGGAAAATATGGCTGATAAAAAAACTGTAACACCAGAGGAAAAGAAACTCGCTGCTGAAAAGCATGTCGATGGTTTGGTGCAAAAAGCTTTGGTTGCCCTTGAAGAAATGCGTAAACTCGACCAAGATCAAGTCGATTATATCGTAGCAAAAGCTTCAGTTGCAGCACTTGATGCTCACGGAGAATTGGCTTTACATGCCTTTGAAGAAACAGGACGTGGAGTATTTGAAGATAAAGCGACTAAGAACTTGTTTGCCTGTGAGCACGTGGTAAACAACATGCGCCACACTAAAACAGTTGGTGTTATTGAAGAAGACGATGTGACAGGATTGACTCTTATTGCTGAACCGGTTGGTGTTGTTTGTGGTATCACTCCAACAACAAACCCTACTTCAACAGCAATCTTTAAAGCTTTGATTTCATTGAAGACTCGTAATCCTATTGTCTTTGCATTCCACCCATCAGCTCAAGAATCATCAGCTCACGCTGCTCAAATCGTGCGTGATGCAGCGATTAAAGCAGGAGCTCCTGAAAACTGTGTACAGTGGATTACTGAACCATCTATGGAAGCAACTAGCGCATTGATGAACCACGAAGGTATTGCAACAATCCTTGCAACAGGTGGGAATGCCATGGTTAAAGCTGCATACTCATGTGGTAAACCAGCTCTTGGGGTAGGTGCCGGAAACGTTCCAGCTTATGTTGAAAAATCAGCTAACATTCGCCAAGCTGCTCACGATATCGTCATGTCTAAATCATTTGATAATGGTATGGTCTGTGCATCTGAACAAGCGGTTATTATTGATAAAGAAATTTATGATGAATTTGTAGCAGAGTTCAAATCTTACCACACTTACTTTGTAAACAAAAAAGAAAAAGCTCTTCTTGAAGAGTTCTGCTTCGGCGTGAAAGCAAACAGCAAAAACTGTGCTGGTGCAAAATTGAACGCTGACATCGTTGGGAAACCAGCAACTTGGATCGCAGAACAAGCAGGATTTACTGTTCCAGAAGGAACAAACATTCTTGCTGCAGAATGTAAAGAAGTTGGCGAAAACGAGCCGTTGACTCGTGAAAAATTGTCACCAGTTATCGCAGTTTTGAAATCTGAAAGTCGCGAAGACGGTATTGCAAAAGCTCGTCAAATGGTTGAATTTAACGGTCTTGGGCACTCAGCAGCTATCCATACAGCTGATGAAGAATTGACTAAAGAATTTGGTAAAGCTGTTAAAGCTATTCGTGTTATCTGTA
>ERZ773062.1445-NODE-1445-length-9967-cov-17.125404_pt1 | contig 9967 bp, 6 predicted proteins | sample MGYA00580626_ERZ773062 | MGnify/ENA primary metagenome ERZ773062 (study PRJEB29015, sample SAMEA2738003) | human oral metagenome | biome: human oral; feature: human-associated habitat; material: dental | place: China | collected 2058 ...
CGGTGGGGATGGTGGTGGTGCTCATGATCGGGGCGGTGGGCGGTCGGGGCCGCCCACCGCCGGACTCCTTTCTACTCGGCTGCTTCTGCTCGGCTCGGCCGCTCTACTTGGCCTCGTCGGCGTGGGCGTAGTCGCCCTCCACCGACACGAAGGAGGTCTTGGCCAGGTCGGCGTCGATCGCGGACTGCGCCGCGGAGAGCGCCGTGGGCGCCGCGGCGCCGTTGTACAGGACGTCGGCGACGGCGGTCTTCGCGTTGTCCTCCACGGTGGCGGGCATGGGGCCCGGCCAGATGTAGCGGTCGATCGAGCCCAGCGCCTTCATGACGGGGTGGGCGGCGATCTCGTCGTTGTCCGCCAGGGAGGCCGACGCGGGGAACAGGCTGTAGCGCAGGCACAGGTTCTTGAGCAGCTCGTCGCTGGTGAGGAAGAACTTCAGGAAGTCCTGGGCGGCCTCCTGGGCTCCGGCCGGGGCGTTCTTGTTGATGCCCGGGGTGGACTCGCCGTTGCAGCGGTCGTAGGCGTAGGGCGCGGCGCCCGCGGCGCCGACCGGCGTCTGGAAGGTGCCGAAGTCGATGGAGGGGTACTTGTCCTTCAGGGTGCCGTAGTAGTGGCCCCAGTTGTAGGTCATGGCGGACAGCCCCTGGCCGAAGGCCTCGTCGGAGTCGCTGCCGAAGTCGGGCGAGCCGACCTTGTCGACGCCGTACAGGTCGGTGAGGAAGGCGAGGTCGGCCTTGACGACGTCGGTGTCGAGCTGGACCTTCTTGCCCTCCTTGTCGAACAGGTTGGCGCCCGACTGGTAGTGCTTGCCGAGCAGGAGGACGTAGGCGGAGGTGTTGAAGTTGAACCCGGCCTGGCTCAGCGAGCCGCCCTCGTTGATGGTCAGCTTCTTGGCCACCGCGCGGAACTCCTCCCAGGTCTTGGGGATGTCCGCCTCCGTCAGCCCCGCGGCGGACCACATGGTCTTGTTGTAGTAGATGAGCCCCGTCATGAGGCCGTAGTCCAGGTAGTACACCCGGCCGTCGATGACGTGCCCGTTCACGCCGACGAAGTCCGTGCGGGCCGCGTCCAGGTCGATGTCGTAGGCGGCGCAGTACGGCAGGATGTTCTCGTGGTGGGAGTTGTGGATGTTGAAGATCGCGGGGCCCTTGTCCCCCTGGAGGGCGAGGGGCAGCTTGGTCCAGTAGTCGTCCCAGGGCTGGTTGACGACCTTGATCTCGACGTTGGGGTGGATCTTCCGGTAGGCGTCGGCGAAGGCGGTGAACTGCTCCTCGCCGTCCCACAGCCACCACTCCAGGGTGATGGGCTCGCCGTTGTTGACCAGGGTGTTGGGGTCGTAGGTCAGGGTGGTCCCCTGGACGGGCAGGCCCTTGTCCGCCGTCGTGTCCTTGGTGGGGCCGCCCGAGCCGCCCGAGCAGGAAGCGAGCGGGATCAGGGCGGCGAGGGACGCGGCGCCGAGGAGGAACGAGCGGCGGGAGGGGTGCGGGGCGGGGGCCATGGGGACTCCTGTGTCTGAGGCGGAGGTTCCGGTCCAGCACAAGGTGTTGCGCTAAACCTAGTTTAACGGTACACCTCTGTCTGTAAGATGGTCAACACCGCAGCCGGACCCGGGAGGAACGACATGGCCACGCTTCGGGACGTCGCCCGGCTCGCCGGGGTCAGCGCCATGACCGTGTCCAACGTCATCAACGGGAGGGAGGGCAGGGTCTCCGCGGCGACCGTCGAGAAGGTGCGGGCCGCCGTCGAGGAGATCGGCTACGTCCCCAACGCCTCGGCCCGCTCCCTGGCGCGCCTGGCCTCGCTTTGCGTGCTCGTCGCCTCCGTGCTGGCTACCCTGATCGCGGCCGCCGCCTGGCCGTGGGTATCCGCGCGCTACGGTCATGCGCTCGCGGGCTGGCTGCTCGCCGTCGGCGTCTCCGTCCTATTTCTGGCTCAGGGGCAGGTGTGCTCCTACTGGCTGACCCGTCGCCGGCGGTTCCGGGCGATCGCAAGCTCATCCGTCGTTCGTTCACTCGCTATCGCTTCTGTGCAGTTGGTCTGCGGTTTCGCCGCCGGCGGTGGCCTGGGAAGCGCGATTGGGGCGACGATCGCGGGGCAGGGTCTCGCCGTCGCCTACCTGTCGTGGTGTGCCCGAGATGCCCGCGAGCGCGAGGCTGAGGACCCGCCCCTGCGTGAGGTGGCCTCGAGATACCGGAAAATGGCCCTCGTGGGTGTGCCGAACGTCGTTGTCGACGCGGTGCGCACGAGCGCGATCCCCATGCTCATCGCCACGTATTCCGTGGCCTCGCTCGGTCAGTTCAACATGGCATGGTTGGCCCTACAGGCACCGGTCGCCCTCATCGCTGGGGCGCTGTCCCAGGTCTACCTGCCGCGCCTGTCCGATACCCGTCCCGGTGAGATGACCCGTGTTGTCGTGCGTGTCGGGTGTTTCGCGCTTGCCTGCTCGATTCCGGTGTTTGCTTTTCTCGCCTGGGTCAGCCCTGCGCTCTTCCCCCTCGTATTTGGGCAGCGTTGGGAGGAGGCCGGATATTTTGCTCGCTCCCTAGCCCCGTGGCTGGCCCTTACGGTCGCGACCTCCCCGCTGTCCAACGTGTTCGTGGCGACCTATCATCAGCGCCGCATGCTGGCCTTCGCGTGCCTGTATTGCGTGGCTCCGCTCACGTGGCTTGCCTGCAGTCCCTACGGTGTGGAGACCACGGTCGCCGTGCTTGGTGCCCTCATGGCGTTCTTACTGGTGGGCTTGCTCGTCATGGCCTGGGCGACGGCGCGCGCTTACGACCGAGGCGAGAATCGATTCTGAAGCGAATTGCACGCGACATGAGTGGGGAAGTGGCGCTGGTGTGCGATGGTCGCGGCGATAGCCCGATAACGGCATGCTAGCCGCGGGTGGCTCGCTTGTGAGCGAGAGCCCGGACGTAGGCCTCGCGCAGGCGCGCTGCCCCTTCCTCCCACGTGGGAATCGCGGGAGCGGTGAAAGCCTCGATGTGTGTCCGCGTGATGCGTTCCAGGGTGCACGCAAGGTCGCGCTCGGGATCCTCCAGCACCCACGTGTCGGCCTGATCGCCCAGGTATCGGCGGGCCTCGGAGAGGGGAGAACACAGCGCGGGCACACCGGCCGCGAAGGCCTCCATCATCTTGTTGGGTGTGGACATGCGGTGCGACAGACACCCGGATTCGATGAGGCACAGTGCCACGTCTGTCCCGCGCGTCAACGCCAGAACCCGGTCCGGCTCTACGGGCGGCAGGTGGTGGATGTTTGGGTACGTTGCGGCCGCCCGTTCGACCTCGGGCAGCAGTGCGCCCGAGCCGACGAAGACGACGTGCGCGCGGCTCACCTGCGCAAAAGCGCGCAGAATCAAGGGAATATTACGCCCTGGTGCCAAGTAACCTGAATGCAGGTACAGGAGTGATTCCTCCGGAATCCCCAAACGTGCGCGCAGGTCAATGACTCCGTCCGCGCCCGTCGGGGCATTCGTCACCACGACCGGATCCACGCCCGGGTAGGCGTTGCGGTACCACTGCGCGATCGACTCGTTGACCACGGACACCACGTCCGCCCGGTGGATGTAGCGGCGTTCGATTACGCGCTGGAGGCGCTGGCGTAGGCCCGCCGACCCCACCGTCTCCGTCTCGAGCTCGTGGGCGTTGTAGGCGAACACCGCGCCCGTGTGCCGTGCCAGCGCGTGTGCGAGGGGAAGGAGGAAGAGGTTCTGCGCGGAGACGGCAGCAACGCGCTGCCCTGCGAACCGCCGGTACACGCGAGCGCCCCACGCCGCGACGACCCTCGCCCCGCCCAGGGGCGCGCCCAGGGAAGCACCCCGCACGCGCGTCAGGAGGATTGTGGGGGCCACGGCCTCGTCCGCGGGTAGGCCGCCCTGGTCGATGCCGACGATGTGGGTCTGGGAAAACAGCGGGGCCAGCGAGCGCGCGATCTTCACCAGCCGTCCGGGCGAGGCCAGGTTCGACGGGTAGAGCAGGAGATTGAGCGCGCGATCCACGCCCCCATTGTAGGAGGCGCGGGGAACTACACTGGAGGGGAACAACGAGGCCGGAGACGGAAAGGGGGCCCCATGCGCATCGCGGTCGTCGGCATGGGCAAGATCGGTCTGCCGCTGGCGGTGCACTATGCGCGCGGCGGGCATACCGTCGTTGGCGTCGACGTGAACCCCCGAGTGGTCGCCCTCATCAACGGAGGAGTCGAGCCATTCCCGGGCGAGGCGCACCTGGCGGAGTACCTGCCCCCGCTCGTCTCATCCGGCACCCTGCGAGCCACGACCGAGTACGCCGAGGCGATCCCCGGTGCCGACGCCATCGTCATGGTCGTCCCTCTCGTCGTCGATGACCGCAGTCGCCCCGACTTCACCATGATGGACGCGGCCACCCGCTCCATGGCAGCGTACCTGAGTCCCGGCACCCTCATTTCCTACGAGACGACCCTTCCCGTGGGCACGACGCGCGGGCGCTACAAGCCCCTCATCGAGGAAGTCTCCGGACTGGCCGAGGGCCGCGACTGTGACATCGTGTTCTCCCCGGAGCGCGTCCTCACCGGCCGGGTCTTCGCCGACCTGGCGCGCTACCCGAAGCTCGTGGGTGGGCTCAGTGAACCCGGCGAGGCGCGCGGCGTTCGCTTTTATGAAGCTGTCCTCTCCTTCGATCAGCGCGACGACCTGCCGCGCCCCAACGGCGTGTGGCCGATGGGCGGGGCGGAGGCTGCCGAGATGGCAAAGCTCGCCGAGACGACCTACCGGGACGTCAACATCGGCTTGGCCAACCAATTCGCTCGCTACGCGGACGCGGCCGGTATCGACGTCGCGCGCGTTATTGAGGCCTGCAACTCCCAGCCCTACTCGCACATCCACAGGCCCGGTATCGCGGTCGGTGGCCACTGCATCCCCGTCTACCCGCGCCTGTACCTGGCCGGAGACCCGAACGCGACCGTCGTGGCCGCCGCGCGCGCCGCGAACGCTGCCATGCCCGCCTACGCGGTCTCCCGCGCCGCCTCCCTGATGGGCTCCCTTGAGGGGCTTCGTGTCGCCGTCCTGGGTGCCGCCTACCGTGGTGGGGTCAAGGAAACAGCGTTCTCTGGCGTCTTCGGTGTCGTCCAGGCGCTGCACGAGGCCGGCGCGCATTCCAGTGTTCACGATCCGCTGTATTCCGATGACGAACTGGCGGCCTTCGGGTGGGAGGCCTACCACCTTGGTGAGCCGGTAGACGTCGCCATCGTCCAGGCCGACCACGCCACCTACCGCGACCTGGTCCCCACCGATCTGCCCGGGCTGCGCCTCCTCGTCGACGGCCGCGCTATCACCTCTCCCGAGGCCTGGATCGGCACCCCGCGCATCACCATCGGTGGGGGAGCGGCTCCGGCATGTTAGTCACCCTGGCGACACGCACCTTTACACCCGAGCCGACGGCCGCCGCGCTGCGCCTCGGGGCGCTCGCTCGCGCACTCGCCGCAGGTGGAGATAGGGTTCGGGTCCTCACGTCGCGCCTGGCGCCCACCGTCGCCCGCGACGCGGGAGAAAACGGACAAGCCGGCGATGATGCTGGCCGCAATCGTGGCCTCGTCGAGGTGCGTCGTGCCCCGGTCCTGCGCGACCCTACGGGAGCGGTGCGCGGCTACGTCTCCTACCTGTCCTTCGATGTCCCCCTGGTGTTGAGGCTGCTCACAGGTCCCCGCCCCGACGTGGTCGTCTGCGAGCCCCCGCCAACGACCGGCGTCGGCGTACGCCTCGCGTGCGCGGCGCGCCGCGTCCCCTACGTCTACTACTGTGCCGACATCGTCTCGGATGCCGCGGCGCTCGCGGGTGTGCCCGGCATTGTCGTGCGAGCGGTCGTAAGCCTGGAGTCTTTCGCGCTGAGGGGAGCTCGCCGAGTCATCGCTGTCTCCGACGGGGTCGCTCGTCGCGCGAGGGAGTTGGGGGCCTGCGACGTCGCGGTTGTCCCTAACGGGGTGGGTGTGCCCGAGGCGGTGGCCTCCGGTGATCCCGACGGCTTCCCCGCCTGCGAAGGTCCCGTCTTCGTCTATGCGGGCACGGTCGCCCAGTGGCTCGCCCCGGAGGTCTTCGTCGAGGCTTTCGAGCGTGCGCATGGTCGGCTTGGGGATGCCCGACTCGTGTTTGTGGGGCAGGGGAGCGGATGGAATGAACTGGCGCAGCGGTCTCGAGGCGTGGTCGGCGTCGAGATGATCCCCGCCGTCAGCGCGGATGAGGCGGATCGGTGGATGGCACGAGCCACTGCCACACTCGCCTCGCTGCGGCCGGGTGGGTATGACTATGCCTATCCGACGAAGATCCTTGCCTCCCTCGCGCAGGGGACGCCGGTCATCTATGCGGGTCGGGGCGCGGCCGCCCGCGATGTCGCAGACAACGGGCTTGGGGTGGCGTGCTCTCTCGACTCCGATGCGATCGCCGAGGCAATGGTTGCCCTCGCGTCGGGTACCGCCCCCTGGGTGGGGGCCGAGGGGGCGCGTTCCTGGGTGCGCACGCACCGGTCGGTTGAGGCCTCGTCGCGCACTGCTGCCTCGGTGGTTCGTTCGGCGTTGTAGCCCTGCTGGGGGATGTTTGTCCCTCGTGAGTCCTCCTCGATGTGCGTGAGGTTCTTCATGCGCGATTTCTTTGCGGTTACGCGTGTTTCGGCGCAGTGCCAGGGCAGCTCGTCGGAGGTTGCGTGGCGTGGTGGGGTGAGCCGGCCTCGTCTCATAAGAGCGGAAAGTATCTTTTAAGTTCGTGTCGGTCTATATATGTAACTATTTTCATGTTTACAGTTACAACATAAGTACCTACAATCACGACTGTCACATTAGCAACTCGAAGGATAATCATGCGCTCCTCGTGGAGGACACTCGTCGCCGGCCTGTCACTGGCCGTTGGCGCAGCCATTGCTGCCTTTGCGCCGCCGGCCCACGCTGCAGGCTTTACCATCGCCATTGATCCCGGGCACGGAGGCTCTGACCCCGGTGCGGTCGCCAATGGCCTGCGTGAGAAGGACCTGACCCTTGCGGTATCTCTGGCCCTGAAGGAAGAACTCGAGAGTTACGACGGCGTGCGTGTGGTCATGACCCGCACGACGGACACCCGCCCCTCGGAGAACATCAGCACTGACCTCTCCAGCCGCGTCGACATGGCTGCCGCTGCGAATGCGGACGCCCTCGTCTCCATCCACTTCAACTCGGGCTCGCCGATCGCGAAGGGTGCCGAGGTCTGGTACGCGAACTCTTCCTCGTACAACTACGGTACCCACACGCAGGGACGCGCCCTGTCGGACGCGATCCAGAAACAGCTCACCGGCCTCGGACTGGCCGATCGCGGCATCAAGACGCGTGACAACCCCTACTATGACTACCCGGATGGCTCGACCGGCGACTACTACGCCATCATCCGTCAGTCCCGCGAGGAGAACATGACCGGCATCATCGTCGAGCATGCATTCCTCACGTCGCCCTCGGATGCTGCCCTCCTGCGCGACGAAAGCTTCGTGCGCTCCCTCGGTATCGCCGATGCGACGGGCATCGCCCAGGCATATGGCCTGAGCAAGGGCACCTGGCGCGTCGCCGGTGACTCCTGGCGATTCATCTCTAACGGCGTAGCCAAGACCGGCTGGTTCTCCACCGGCGGTCGCTGGTACTGGGCTGGCTCCGACGAGCGCACCATCCGTGGCTGGTCGACCATCAACGGTCGACGCTACTTCTTTGACAGCTCGACCGCGATGGTCACGGGCTGGAAGAAGGAAGACGGCAAGTGGTACTACCTGCGTCCTGATGGCGACATGGCCACCGGCTGGGTGAAGGTCGCCGGTTCCTGGTACTACATGGACTCTGAAGGCGTCATGCTCACCGGCTGGCTCAAGGATGGAAGCAACTGGTACTGGCTTCGTTCCAACGGAGCGGCGGCCACCGGCTGGACCAACGTCGCTGGTGCCTGGTACCTCTTCGAAGATGATGCGCGCATGCTCACCGGCTGGCAGCTGACCGAGGATGACAATCGCTGGTACTACATGCGACCCAACGGTCACATGGTCACCGGCTGGCTCCTCGACGGCGGCAAATGGTACTACCTGGACGACGAAGGTGCCATGAAGACCGGTTGGACCAAGGTCGGTGACACGTGGTATCACCTCAATTCCTCTGGAGCGATGAGCACCGGCTGGCTCCTGGATGGTGCATGGTACTGGCTGGACTCGAACTCGGGCGCCATGGTGACCGGCACGGTCACCGTCGAGGGCCGCGCGTCCACTTTCGCTTCATCCGGCGCGTGGCTTGGCTATGCGGACAGCATCGAGTCTCAGGCTGCTTCACCTTCGGCCTCTAGCAGCGCGTCTGTCACGAATGCGTCCGGTCAGCGCCTCATCATGACCGCGCCCACCGCCTCGCGTGCGGAGCTCATCGACGCGATGGAAGAGGCCTGGGATGAGGCCGGCTACAGCTATCCGAGCGCTCTGAGTGCTGGCGGGGCCCAGACGATCCGCGAGTTCGCGTCCATCGTCTACGACGAGGCCGTGGTCGAGGGCGTGTCCCCCGAGCTGGTCTTCGTGCAGGCCATGAAGGAGACGGGCTGGCTGCGCTTTGGCGGCGACGTGTCCGTCAGCCAGTACAACTTCTCCGGCATCGGTGCAGTCGGTGGTGGCGCGAAGGGTGCCTCCTTCCCGGATGTGCGTACCGGCATTCGTGCCCAGGTCCAGCACCTGCGCGCCTACGCGGACTCCTCGGTGACCACGGCGTCGCTCGCGAACCCGGTCGTCGACCCGCGCTTTGCGTACGTGCGCAAGGGTGCCGCGCCCGTGGTCGAACACCTGGGCATTCAGGAGAACCCCAACCGCACCGGCTGGGCGGCGGCCAAGAACTATGGCTACGACCTGGTGTCCATGATGAAGGCCTACTTCTAAGGCCAATCCTTCAGTGACGAGGCCGGGGCCGGCCGCGCGAGAAAGCGTGGCTGGCCCCGGCCTTTCACGTCGCAGGTAACGTCCAAGAATGTTTGTGTTTCCGTGTCAATTCAACGTTGGAATATCAATGTCGTCGTTTCGCAGGCCTCCAGAGATGGCGGGACACTGCATGCGAGATTGGTGGTGGCCGTGACGCGCTGACGGAGGGTGTGACTCCGGGGGTTGGGCGAGACCCTGGCACCATGTGGGTATGCGCGTCTCGGAACAATGATCGTCTGGATAGGTTGTGCGCATGGGGATAGGTTATTCGGATGCGGATAGCTTATTGACCTATCCGTATGTTCGTAACCTATCCGTATCGTCGTAGCCTATCCGCGTGCTCTGCGTCCAGTCGCGCTTCGAGCATCGTCTGTGAGTCCGCGTGACAGGTGGTTCGTGAAGCCAGCGTCTTCAATCCTGCTGCTGATTCGGTATGCACGAGGCCCCGAGCGCTCACGAAAAGCACCCGGGGCCTCGTTCGTGTGGAAGTCAGCTGCGCAGGGAGGCGACGTAGGAGTCGATGTGCTGGGAGGAATCCTCGGGGGTGAAGCCCGCGGCCTTGATCTTCGTCAGATCCAGGACGGAAGACAGGGGGCGCGGAGCCACCTCACGGCCAGCGAAGTACTCTTGCGTCGTTACCTCGGTGACATCTTCCGGATCGCGCCCGCACAGCTCGAACACGCGCTTGGCCACCTGCGCCCAACTCATGATCGGGCCTTCGCCCGACAGGTTGTAGGTGCCGAACTCGGCTCCGCTGGTCAGCAGGTGAATGATGCCCTTGGCCAGGTCGGAGGTGAAGGTCAGGCGACCCACCTGGTCGGAGACGACCGAGGGGGAGGCACCCTGATCCGCCAGGGACGCCATGGTCTTTAGGAAGTTCTTGCCGTCGCCCACGACCCAGGAGGTGCGCACGATGTAGTGCTTGGGCGTCGAGGCCACAGCGGCATCTCCGCCGGCCTTCGACTGGCCGTAGGCACCCAGGGGAGAGGGGGTCTCGTCCTCAACGTGCACGTCCTGCGTGCCATCGAAGACGTACTCCGTCGAGATG
>ERZ773062.1450-NODE-1450-length-9947-cov-2.308835_pt1 | contig 9947 bp, 9 predicted proteins | sample MGYA00580626_ERZ773062 | MGnify/ENA primary metagenome ERZ773062 (study PRJEB29015, sample SAMEA2738003) | human oral metagenome | biome: human oral; feature: human-associated habitat; material: dental | place: China | collected 2058 ...
TTCCATAGCATAATATTATACCCTAAAAACCCCCATAAATTAAGCGTCAACACAATATGTAGTTATTTTGCCTTGACCAAACACAATATAAGGTATATACTTAGACTTGCAAAAATTAATACACTCAACTTAGGAAGGGATTTTGTCAGCTTGTAATTTGGGCTGTCGAAATCCTATTCTAACCTATAAAAGTGCATTTAAAAGATAGAGAGGTCGCTATGAGGATTATAAAAAGAAGCGGTGTAGAACTGGATTTTGATATCAGCAAGATAATATGTGCAGTCGAAAAAGCCAATGCGGTAGTCAAGGAAGATGAAAGACTCAGTAGGGAGCAGATAGAAGATGTTGCAAGTAAGGTTGAAGCTGCTTGTCTTAACATGAACAGATCCGTAGGTGTGGAAGAGATACAGGATATGGTCGAGAATGAAATTATGGCACATAAGGCATTTGAGGTTGCCAGAAAATACATAACCTATAGATACATACAAAATCTGAAAAGAAAATCCAATACCACAGATGAGAAAATATTGTCCTTGATAGAGTGTGATAATGAAGAAGTAAAACAGGAAAATTCCAATAAAAACCCTACAGTAAGCTCGGTTCAAAGAGATTACATGGCAGGTGAAGTATCTAAAGATTTGACGGAAAGGATACTTTTATCATCTGACATAGTTGAGGCACATAAAGAGGGGATATTACATTTCCATGATTCGGATTACTTTGCCCAGCATATGCATAATTGTGATCTTGTAAATCTTGAAGATATGTTGCAAAACGGTACTGTTATTTCAGGAACCTGTATAGAAAAGCCGCACAGTTTTTCTACGGCTTGTAACATAGCTACACAGATTATTGCACAGGTGGCATCCAGTCAATATGGAGGTCAGAGCATATCCTTAGCGCACCTTGCTCCCTTTGTCGATGTAAGCAGGCAAAAGATTAGAGCCGAACTTGAAGCCGAACTTTACGGTTTACCTTTAAGTGAAGAAAAGAAGGAACTGATCGTAGATAAAAGGCTTAGAAGAGAGGTCAACAAAGGAGTACAGACTATACAATATCAGGTAGTTACTCTTATGACCACTAACGGACAGGCACCCTTTATTACTGTATTTATGTACTTAAATGAAGCTAAGTCAAAGCAGGAAAAAGAAGACCTTGCAATGATCATAGAGGAAATGATAGTACAAAGACACAGAGGTGTTAAGAATGAAAGCGGAGTTTGGATTACTCCGGCGTTCCCTAAACTGATATATGTGCTGGAAGAGGATAATATACATCCGGACTCAAGATATTATTATCTTACCAAACTTGCAGCAAAATGTACTGCAAAAAGATTAGTTCCCGACTATATATCCGAAAAGAAAATGCTTGAACTTAAGATAGATAAACTCGGTAGGGGGAACTGTTATACCTGTATGGGTTGCAGAAGTTTTCTTACTCCCTATGTAGACGAAGAGGGTAATCCCAAGTATTACGGAAGATTTAATCAAGGTGTTGTAACTCTTAACTTGGTTGATGTGGCTTTAAGCAGCGGATCCGATATAGAAAAGTTTTGGGATATATTTGAAAAAAGACTGGAGCTTTGTCATAAAGCGCTTAGGGCAAGACATGAAAGACTCCTTGGAACCCTATCGGATGTTGCTCCGATACTTTGGCAATATGGAGCATTGTCAAGGTTGGAGAAGGGTGAGCCTATAGATAAACTCCTTTACGGAGGATATTCGACATTAAGTTTAGGTTATGCTGGGCTGTATGAGTGCGTAAAATATATGACGGGGAAAAGTCATACGGACGAAGAAGCTAAACCTTTTGCACTTAAGGTTATGCAGTATATGAACGATAAGTGTACCGAGTGGAAAATCAAGGAAAACATAGATTACTCCTTATATGGAACCCCTCTTGAGTCAACGACCTATAAATTTGCCAAGTGTCTGCAAAAAAGATTCGGTATTATCGAGGGAATTACCGATAAGAGCTATATTACCAACAGCTACCATGTTCATGTGTCAGAAAAAATAGATGCATTTACCAAGCTTAAATTCGAAAGTGAATTCCAAAAACTTTCACCCGGCGGCGCTATAAGCTATGTTGAGGTTCCGAATTTACAAAACAATTTGGATGCGGTTATGAGCCTGCTTAAGTTTATATATGATAATATTATGTATGCGGAGCTTAACACCAAGTCCGATTATTGTCAGGTTTGCGGATATGATGGAGAGATACTCATAAATGAAGATGATGCCAAGCTTTTGTGGGTATGTCCTCATTGCGGCAATAAGGATCAAAGTAAACTTAATGTAGCCAGACGCACTTGCGGTTACATAGGAACACAGTTTTGGAATCAGGGAAGAACACAGGAAATCAAAGACAGAGTACTGCATTTATAATAAAAAACTTTCTAAGTGTTAAAGCAGAGCGGGGCTTAGACAGTAAGGTGAGGCTTTAGAATAAGATATCCGAAAGGATTTTACTTATGAAATATGCAAATATAAAGTACTATGATGTGGCAAACGGTCCGGGTGTCAGAACCAGTCTTTTTGTATCCGGTTGTACGCACAGGTGTGAGGGCTGTTTTAACGAAATAGCCTGGGATTTTGACTATGGAAGGGAGTTTACCAAGGAAACTATAGACGAGATAGTAGATTCGCTTAGAGAAGATTATATAGCCGGTATCACTTTACTTGGCGGTGAACCTATGGAAAAGGTAAATCAGTTAGAGCTTATAAAGCTTTTAAGGGAGTTAAAAAAAATCTATCCCGGTAAAACTGTGTGGTGTTACACGGGATACACCTATGATGAAGATTTTAAACAGGGTGCAAGAGCTTATACAGAAGTTAGTGATGAGTTTTTGAATCTGGTGGATGTGCTTGTTGACGGGAAATTTATAATATCTTTAATGGATATAAGGCTTAAGTTTAGAGGCAGCTCCAATCAAAGAATTATAGACATGAATCAAACAAGAAAAAATAATGAAATAACATTGTGGGAAGGCTAAGTTTATTACTTGGAAAATATCCGGTGTATACAATCAGGAAAGAGTCAAGTTATTTGCTGTACTTATTTACAAAACGATGTATTAGTTGCTACAGGAAGTTTGGACTTTTATAAACTTAAGTATTTATGATATATTACAGTGGAGCGTTGTCAAAAAACATATTTTGATAAAGGCTCCACTATCTTTTAGGGGGGGGAATAATTTATGGATTTTATGGAGTTTATTAATACACCTGCCGGTGCTATAAGTATGCTTATGTTAGGAGTTTTGATCATTTGTATATGGGCTGTAATTCATTTTTCACATTTATACAAAAAAGAAAAAAGTGTTGTTGTCAAATGGTTTAATGCAACTCATGCAGTACTTACCTTTATTAATGATAAAAATATAAAAATATACGGTGGAGTTATACCTAACAGGGCTTGGAGGAAGTCAGAAAGAAATACCTTAAGGGAGTACTGGTACATAACCGATGCAAATTCCCTGAATGAAAATGTAAACTCTCTTATGAAATACGGTCATAGAAGTGAGTACGAAAATAAAGGAAAAGAAGGAGATATAGGAGCTTGGGACTACAGCAGAGCTATGTCCTTGCTTTCATCAGGCTATGTATGTGCTTACATCAGCAAGCAGGAGGCACTCGATCGCTCACTTGAGATTGCAAAGGTAATACAATCCGCATATACTTCATGGGATGATTTTATGAATTCATATTTAAAAGGTTATGAGTATTGGTCAAATCATACTCCAAAGGGAAGATGGCAGATATATGAGAATTTAAGAAAGCAAAAAAACAGTTTGTATAATATTCCTTGGAACTTGGAGCTTAAGAGGGAGTGGTAGTTTTTTAGTAAAATTCATCAAAGAAGAGAGGTTATATTTACTTAATATCATTTTCATCTTTATCAAAAAACTAAAGATATTTAATTTTTATTTATAAATCAGACGAAGATGAATTTCGGCAGCTTTTATATTTACTATGCTGTCTGCGGATTAATATGCTATAATAATAGCTTAGAATTATAACAAGTTAGAAAGGTTTAAGTATGGATAAGATTATTTTAACAGGGGATAGACCTACCGGAAAGCTGCATCTTGGGCATTATGTAGGTTCTCTTAAAAGAAGAGTGCTGTTGCAAAACTCAGGAGAATATAAGAAAACTTTGATTATGATAGCGGATGCACAGGCACTTACCGACAACTTTGAAAATCCTGAAAAAATCAGGCAAAATATTATAGAGGTGGCACTTGATTATTTGAGTGTGGGTATTGATCCTGCAAAGGCTACTATATTTATACAATCAATGATACCTGAACTTACAGAGCTTAGTTTTTATTATATGAATCTTGTAACAGTATCAAGGCTGCAAAGAAATCCTACTGTAAAGACAGAGATACAGATGAGGAATTTTGAATCAAGTATACCGGTAGGATTTTTCACCTATCCTATAAGTCAGGCTGCCGATATCACAGCATTTAAGGCCACCACAGTACCTGTAGGAGAAGATCAGCTTCCTATGATAGAGCAAACCAGAGAGATAGTAAGAAAATTTAATCAAATATACGCTGAGGTTTTGGTAGAGCCTGATGCTTTGATACCTGAAAACAAAGCCTGTCTTAGACTTCCGGGAACCGACGGTAAGGCTAAGATGAGCAAGTCGCTCGGAAATTGCATCTATTTATCGGATGCTGCCGATGAAGTAAGTGCAAGGGTCAAGACCATGTATACAGATCCTTTGCATATACAGGTATCGGACCCCGGGCATATAGAGGGCAATACGGTATTTACTTATCTTGACGCCTTCTGTCTTGACAGACATTTTGAAGAGTACTTACCTGAATATAAAAACTTGGATGAGCTTAAAGAGCATTATAAGAGGGGCGGACTGGGTGATGTTAAGATAAAGAAGTTCCTGACCAAGGTACTGCAGGAAGAATTGGAGCCTATAAGAAACAGAAGAAAAGAGTACGAAAAGGATATTGCGTCCGTATATGAAGTACTTAAAAAAGGCTGTGAAAATGCAAGAGAGATAGCTGCAGCGACCTTAGATGAGGTAAAGCACGCTATGAAAATAGATTACTTTACAGATACAGAGCTTATAAACTCACATATAGAAAAGTATAAGGGGGTATAAATGTGGAAAAAATAGCAAGTTTTACAGTGGATCACTTGAGGCTGCTGCCGGGAATATATGTATCAAGAAAGGATACCTTGGCAAGCGATGTGATTACCACCTTTGACTTAAGAATGACCAGACCTAATTTTGAGCCGGTGATGAATACGGCTGAGAACCACGCAATAGAGCATTTGGGAGCCACCTATCTTAGAAATCATAAAGAATTTGGGCAAAAGACAATATACTTCGGACCTATGGGGTGTCGTACCGGATTTTATCTTTTACTGAAAGGAGATTATGAGTCCAAAGACATAGTAGAACTTATGATAGAGCTTTATAAGTTTATAAAAGATTATGAGGGTGAAATACCCGGTCAAAGACCCAAAGATTGCGGTAATTATCTTGATATGAATTTAGGTATGGCTAAATATCTTGCAGATAAGTATTTAGAGGTTTTGCTTAATATAAGTGAAAAGAATCTTATATATCCTGCATAAACAATAAAGGGGGATTTAATGAATAATAATGAAAATCCTTTAGGCTACGCTCCGATATCAGGGCTTATCTTAAAGTTTGCACTGCCCTCTATTTTAAGTCTTTTGGTAACCTCGGCATATAATATTACAGATCAAATATTTATAGGAAATGTAGTAGGAATGCTTGGAAATGCAGCTACCAATGTTGCATTTCCGGTAGTTACCTTGACCGGTGCTTTGGCACAGCTTGCTGGTATAGGTACGGCTGCCAATTTTAATCTTGGAATGGGAGCTAAAAAAGAAGAAGAGGCTAAGTCTTATATAGGTACAGGGTTGCTTTTATCAGGAATACTGGGAGTTTTAATAGTTGCGTTTACATTAATATTTTCCAAGCAAATACTTATTATATGCGGTGCAACCGAAGCTGTAATGCCCCTTGCCTCGAGTTATCTTAATATTACGGCTTGGGGCTTGTTTTTTCTGCTTTTTACGACTGCTGTAAGTAATATTATAAGGTCTGACGGAAGTCCTACTTATTCTATGCTATGCAATATAATCGGAGCCTTACTTAATGTATTTTTAGATTATCTGTTAATGTTTGTTTTTAATATGGGTATAGAAGGTGCCGCAATAGCAACCGTTATAGGTCAAGCTGTATCATTTGTACTCAGTTTCGTATATTTCTTTAGATTTAAGGCATTTAAGATTACACTTTCCATGCTTAATCTTAAGTTAAAGCAAGTGATCGGAATTCTAAGTCTTGGTGTGGCTAATTTTATTAATTTGGCTATGATTATGATTCTCAACATAGTACTTAACAATGTACTTAAATACTACGGCAAGGGCAGTATCTACGGTGCGGATATACCCTTGGCAGTGTCCGGAGTAGTGTCAAAAATCAGCAGCATACTTATAGCTATTTCTGTAGGTCTTGCTCAAGGTTGTCAGCCCATACTGGGCTTTAACATGGGAGCTAAAAATTATAAAAGGGTAAGAGAAACTTTTATAAAAGCGGTTATAGTATCCTTTAGTATAAGTATTTTCTTTTTTATAGCCTTTCAATTCTATCCTGATAATATAATATTGATATTCGGTTCAGGGGATAATTTATATATAGAATTTGCAAGAAAATATCTTAGAATCTTTTTGTTTTTTATCTTCGGATTTGCTATACAGCCGCTTGCGGTAAATTATTTTACAGCCACCGGAAATGTTTTTTCCGGCATTGTTTTATCTACAGCAAGGCAGGGGCTTGTACTTATCCCCTTCCTTATTATATTTCCGATATTTTGGGGACTAAACGGTATACTGTATGCAGGACCGGCATCTGATATAATAACTACAAGTCTGGCAGTAATTATGGTACTTACCAACTTTGCAAAGCTGAGAAAGAAAACAGAGTAATCCCTTTAATCTGTGTTAATAGTATTTTTACAAAATAGAAAGCTTAAAACTACTTGTAAATTCAAGCGATAAATGTTATTTTTGCGTTGTAACTCTAAGTTTGTAATAGATTTTGATAATTTTATAAAAGGCGAATATTTGCTATAAAAGTTTAATAAGAGCCGGTGTAATGTATCATTGTAAGGAGGCAGTGTTTATGCGTAGAGTATCAATAAGTTTTCTAATAGCATTTATTCTTTTGTTTTCTTTTGTTTCTTTTGCCGGAGATCTACCCGAGTCTCTTCTTAATAGCCCTACAGCACAGGTATATATAGGAGAACTTAAAAAAGTTTATGATGATGAAAGTGTTGTATTTACCCAAAAGGTAAAGATAAAGGGAGATTTTACTAAGGACAAAGAAATAAGGTATTATAAGTATGTGTTTGACGGTGGATTTGAAATAGGTAAAAGCTATCTTATAGGAGATGATACAGCCGTTTCTATGGGTGATGCTTGGATATTGCATATTTCAGGCGAGGATTTAAGAACTTTGGAAATCGGTGAAGATTATGATATGGCAAAAAGGATGCAGCAATATATTAATGACGGAAGTTTTGAAAAAAGTGAGGCAGTAAAAGTAAGCGAAACTCAAATGAGCGATACCCAAACAAGCGAAACTCAAATAAGTGAAGCAAAGGCGGCACAATCGGGTGAAGAAGCAGGGCTAGGCGTAGAGCCTAAAGAGGAGAACGGTCAAACTGAGGCAGGAAGCAATAATGTTATAATTTATGCAATAATTATAGGTTTTGTAGCAGCTATAGGATATGCTGCACTGAGAATTAGAGCTAAGTATAAAAATAGGGGCTAGGATGTGTATCAGAACTTAAATTTACACAATGCCCTATTTATTGGATGTGTAAGTTGATTATAAACCTTGGTTTATAGTATAGTTGGTATCAAGCGCATCGTTCGCAAAATAAGTATAGTAAAAAACGATGAATATTTTTCCGGCTTTTTAACTTGAAGGGCTTTTAGTATTTAAGATACTGAAAATATGGTATTTACAGGTTTTTGGTATTCAAGATATATAAAAATAGGATAGGTAAATATAATGCTTTAAAGTCGGTAAAATCGAAAGATTTAAGACGGATAGAAAAGGAAGGAAGGTATGATGGCAGTTTTTAGTGATTTTGAAAAGTTAGATATCAGGGTAGGCACGATCATATCAGCTAAAGTATTTGAAAAGGCAAGGAAGGCGGCTTATATACTTGAACTTGATTTTGGCGAAGAAATAGGTATAAAGAAGTCCTCTGCACAAATTACCGAGCATTATAAGCCTGAGGATCTGGTTAATAAACAGGTTCTTGCCATAGTTAATTTTCCACCAAAACAGATTGCCGACTTTTACTCGGAAGTTCTGGTTTTGGGTACTTACAGTGAGGGTGGAGTTGTACTTATAAGACCGGATAAGGAAGTAAAGGACGGAGATAAATTAGGATAAGGAGAAGAATATGAAGAAAGCAGCTATAATATTGGCAAACGGTTTTGAAGAGATAGAAGCTTTGACAGTTGTGGATGTACTCAGGCGTGCAGAGATTTCCTGTACCGTATTGGGTTTTGATAAGCAGGTTACAGGTTCACACGGTGTTGTGGTACTTGCAGATGAGGTCTTAGATGCAGATGCATCCGATTACGATATGCTTATACTTCCGGGAGGCATGCCCGGCTCAACTAATCTTAAGAGCAATGAAACAGTAATAAGTATGCTTAAAAAGATGCAGTCGGAGGATAAGTATATAGCGGCAATTTGTGCAGCCCCTATCGTACTTGATCATGCAGGTGTACTTAAAGGCAAAGATTATACCTGTTATGACGGTTTTGAAAATGAAATAAAAGACGGAAATTATGTAAAAAAGGCGGTAGTTACGGACGGGAAATTAACCACAGCCTGTGGTCCGGCTTTGGCACTTGACTTTGCTTATGAACTTGTAAGGCAACTGGGTAAAGACCCTGAGCTGATTATAAAGGGAATGCTTTACGGTAGGAAATAAAGGCTGCTTTGCTTATTCTTGGAAGTAAGTATCAAAATAGATAAGTATTTTTGGATTTTTTATTTTATAATTTTTTTAATTGCCATTGACTCATTTATCTTAGTCAAATGCTATAAAATCTGTAAGACAAATTTATTAGATTTGACTAAGATAAATGTTTTGATTAGCTTAAGTTTGAAAGCATTTCTTATTTATGCACGCCATAGCAGGAGTTTATATCCTGAATATATATGATTCCGTTTCCGGGCAACTCAATATTAAGCTCCTTAGCTATACTTGAAGCTATAGTCTCTGTAAGATGCTCTTCAGATACTATAATTACTACCTCTTTTTCAGGCTCTATATCCATTGAAAAGACCTTGCTGGTTTCATGTATGCCGGAGCCTCTGGCGTTCATTATAGTGCCGCCTTTTGAACCGCCTTTTGAGGCAGCTTCTATTACTTCCTCAGCTCTTCCCTTATCTACTATACAAGTTATTAAATGATACATAACCGACTCCTTTTTTATTTCCGGCTTACAACCGCAATTTTTATATTTACTGCATCCGTTTGTAGAGCAAACATTGGTGGTGTAAGCTATACCATGATTAGGTTTATCAAAATTATACTCCTTATCAAGGTTCTTAATTATATCTTCTGCAGTATCTTTATCGGACATAATATATACGATTTCTTTTCTTATATCCGAAAGTCCTAAAAATTCCCAAATTCCTCTGTTGGAAGTTCCTTTTGCAAGTGCTATGGTACCACCCAAAGCACCATGTTTTTTAGCTTTATGCAAAACTTTGCTGCCTAAACCGAAAGTTACTATAACCGATATCAGTTCCAGCTCAATATTATGATTTATTTCCATTATTAAGCTTTCCTTTCCTTGATTTGATTTTAAATATAAGACCCAGTATTTGCACAATGTCATTAACTTAAG
>ERZ773062.1452-NODE-1452-length-9942-cov-3.720947_pt1 | contig 9942 bp, 5 predicted proteins | sample MGYA00580626_ERZ773062 | MGnify/ENA primary metagenome ERZ773062 (study PRJEB29015, sample SAMEA2738003) | human oral metagenome | biome: human oral; feature: human-associated habitat; material: dental | place: China | collected 2058 ...
TCTTAATCTATCATGTATTTCAGAAAAGTTTCCAAGAGATGATTCTCGTTATAAATAGGGACTGCCAACCTTCCACCTACAATCGGCTCTCTACAAAGTATATTTATACAAGTTGTTCTCTTCATCGAACAGATAAATTTTACGCTATTTCAAATAATTTTGCAACATTTTGCTTTTTTTAAAGGAGAAAACCGGCTCACATTGTGAACCGGTTTGAGGGCAGACTATTTTTATTGCAGAAAATGTTAAGTCAATTTTTGCAAATCTTTATTTCATACTTTCCTTATCTCTTTTTTCTTTTCTTATCTTGAGTAAACCTACCCCACCAATAGCAGCAAGGATTGCTCCAACAAGTCCTAATGTCGAATCTCTCACACCAGTATCTGGTAATGAATCTTTACTTGTTTCATTGTCCACTACTTGTTGAGTAGTTGACGCTGTATTGCTAGTAGTTACTTCTGTTTCAGAAGTTGATGGTGTTTGGCTATCCCCAGTCTTGAATGACACTGCATATAAGCTGAAGTGTTCTACTTCTAATGTAACTACTTTATCTTCTCCAGCGGAGAATTTTACAGTATTAACAATTTCTTTTGTATCACTATTGACAAAATATGCGTTTTCCACTTCTTTATCTACAGGGAATGTCACTTTTGCAGGTCCATTGACAGCAACTACGTTTCCATTTTTATCCACAAAAGTAATTTCATAAGCTTGGTATTCTTTACCTTCAATACCTTTAATCTTTTCATTTACTTTTTCTACTTTAAGCATCTTAATGCCTTTATCTAGATATTTCGTAGCTACTTCCACAGACACAGGAGTATCTCCATTTTCATCCTCAAATTTAGCAATCGTTTTATCTGCATTTAAGGTTACTTTGACTCCCTCAGTTTCATATAGAGGTAACTCTATTTTTGGATCTGGATCCGGTTTTGGATCTGGTTTTGGATCCGGTTTTGGATCCGGTTTTGGATCTGGATCCGGTTTTGGATCTGGATCTGGTTTTGGATCTGGATCTGGATCTGGTTTTGGATCTGGATCTGGATCTGGTTTTGGATCTGGTTTTGGATCTGGTTTTGGATCTGGTTTTGGATCTGGTTTTGGATCTGGTTCCGGTTTTGTGTCTTCAGATTCTTTTATCGTCTTCAACGACTCCACGATTCTATTGACTGCATTCGGAGTTAATAGATTGTATTCCACTAAACCTTCTTTGTAAGCTAAAGTTGCTTCTAAGAATTCTTTAGCATCTTTACGATTTATTTTACTTACTCGAGCAATTTCTTCATTTAAAGCTGTTTCATCAACAGGAACATCTTCTTCTACAGGTAAAACAAAGCGTAATTCTGCAGCAGAAATATGTCCATAGTCCCCGTAAGTTTCATTTGCAGTAAAGATTGCCTTCTTCACTTTAATTGGAGTATCAAATTTGATTACTTTTGTTTGAGCATTGTTTCTCCAACCTTGGAAACTGAAATGATGTTCTTTGTCATTTTCGTCAATCACTGTTAAACTTCCACTCATAGCTCGTCCGTTTGATCCAGATTGACGTGGAACGTATTCAAATCGAGTAGACTCAAGTGGTTTATTGAAGGTTACAGTTAATGGTCGCCCTAAACTATCTACTCCATAAGGGGTATGCCACAATGAATTTGTATTATTATCAAATGCATACCATGGATTATCAGATTGTTCATATGGAGCATCTACATCTGTAATATCATCCCAATCTGGCATACTACGTTTTACTTCAAGAGCTTCTCTAGCTTCATCTACTTTTTTAATTAATGTTTTTGCGTCTTCAACACTAATATCATCAGAGGCTTCTATTAATGCAGAAACAGCATCTTTATAGGCATTTAATGATTCTGATTTATAGTTTCCATTAACTACAGGAGTATTCTTTTCAAAGGCATCATCAATTAACAATTTACCAGTTAGAGTGACTTCTTCAATTTCTAGATTATCAAGCATGAAATCTTTATAACCTTTGAAATTAATTTCGTTATTATTTGTATCACTCTTTGTGTCTGCTCCGCGTGAATTTGAAAAGATACCAATCCAAGTGTTACCACCTTTTTCTCCAGTTACATAGAAGCTTACTTTCTTAGGTGTGGAAGAATTTTCCCAAGTGTTTTCTAAATCATACTTTGTTAATTTACTACGACGAGTATTTTCCCCATTTCCGACTACGAATGAGTAAGTTCCATTAGAACCTGATTCGTATTCAAATGTTACTTTATAGGTCTTACCCTCTTCAAATCTGTAATTTTGAGGAATTGTTTGATAAACTAGTTTGTCATATCCGGATAAACCATTTGTCTTCAATGACCAATTACCATCAATAACATCGTTTACTTTCTTACCGTTCCAACCACGTTGCGTATATGGTTCATGTTTTTCAGATAAGTGTGTACGGTTGTCTTGAACCCCTTCAACATCACCTACAACGAATGGGAAAATTCCTTGAGGAACCTCTTCAAAGTTTTGTTTAAATTTACCACTTCCAGAATCATGTCCATCTGAAAACATAGTAGATTGGTTTTCAAACACACGAATTTCATCAAAATATGTTGCATTTTCATCGGCATCACGTCCAAGTTCCAACGTTACATCTGAAACATCATCACCTGTTGTAAAGTACACATACATATTTTGGAAGTAACTTGTGTTATCTACTGTTGCATTCTTACTTAAGGTATTATGAGCATGTGCTTGTACATAGTTTTTCGCAATTGATTTATTCGTGTAGTTCGAGATTGCTTTTCCGCCAACACGAACCGTAATATCTGCACGAGCATCACTTCGGTTATCAACACCAACGTATACTGCATATTTAGTATTTGGTTTTAAATCTGTAAGTTTTTGTTTCAATGTTACTCGTTGTTTATTTCCTTGAATACGTAACATTTCATTAGCACCTTGAGATTTTACGATTTCTGCATGTTCAGCATCCCCTGTTTTTTCCCAATGATTTAAAGTACCACTATTGAAGCCTTGGTCATTAATATGAAGACCTTCACTCCATACCATTGTTTTCTTCGGTTGAGGTGTCTTATAAAGTACATATGGTTGATATGCTTCTGCTTGAATTTGAATCTTTCGACCTTCTCCCACCGTTAATTCAACAACATCTTCTTTTCCTTGGTCTGTTAAACGATATAAATATACTTTTTCAACATTCCAGTCTTCTGGAAGAGTCCATTCAGTAGTTCCTGTATTATTTGAGAAATGATACATCTTTTCTTTATCAGCTGTTAAAGGTTTACCATTTTCATCCCAATTCCAAGGTACTAAGTAACTTCCACCATTTTCAATAACCCGTCCATTTAATGTTGTTACACGTTTACGGTAATCTTCACTATTTGGATCATTAGATTGACGAACAATCTTCACTTCATTCCCTTTATCATCTGAAAGTTGAACTTCCATTTCTGGAGTCCATTGATAACTCTTACCATTATCACTCATCGATACAGGTTGACCATTCACCCATTTAGTGACTTTATAATGTTGGAAGAACTTCGTCATTACATTACTCTCAAACAGATTACGAATATACCCTTGATAGTCGCTTCGTCCTTGCCAACCCTCAAAGTCTTTCATATTGTATCCACCAAGAAGTGGGTAGTTTGCAGCACCACCATAGCTTGGATAATCACCTACCCATGAATCTTTTTGATGGTTCCGAATGAAACGAACAATATTTGAATTTATACCTTTTAAAGTATAACCACCGTAAGTTAAGTCGGCAGCCCAATGTTGGAATGTAGAGTCATATTCTGCACCGAATCCCCATTCAATAGCCATTCTCCAACCTTGAGAATTTAATTCTTTTGCTAGTACATGCGTTGGCCAAGCAGAGTTGTCTCCAGATTGCCCATTTCCCCAAACGTCCACATAAATGAAATCTAATCCATCGCCTAATTTTTCTCTTAATTCTTTCCAACGTTCAATACGATTATGAGCTAGGTCATAAGCTGCATCAATATTAATGCCTTGGTCTAACCAGTTCCAACCATACATATATGTTCCATCAGAGTTTTTACGTAAGATTGCTTCGCTGAAATATTTTGATTCTGGATACGTTTCAGAAGCATTTACGTGAATACCAATTTTAGCTCCATATGCTTTTGATCTTTCAAGAAGCTTCTTAAAGTCTTCTACTCCACCTATTCTCTTTCCAATATCTGCATAGTTCAAATGACCTGAATCGTGACCTTCACTTCCATATCCTTTAAGAAGAACAGATTGCCCTAATCCATCTGTATGCAAGTTAATCTTCTTAATACCATCTAAAGTCATTAAGAATGGATTTTGTGCTTGGGATGCAAAGTTCATAGCAATACGATAGGCCACTAAATCCGGAACAGATTCTGCTCCTTTTGGATTATTCATAATGCTTCGATATGCAATTGCACTATCTTGCCAATCAACTACATTATCCTTATTCAAATCTTTAGTGATTACCACTTTAGAACTTGGTAATTCTAATGTATATTCTGGATAAACTGTATTATTGAAAGCTCTTTGATACCAATATGGTGAACTTTGTATTCCTAGATAGTTTACACCTTCTACTCGTTCTAAAGCTGTGGTAAGGCGTGCAAAATCATTTCCTCTGTATGTAAATTGTGAATTACTCCATACTGCTGCAGATAACTCATTAGAAGATACGAACCCATACATAAATCCGTATGCATAGTCATTCATCTTTCCTGTCTTCAAATCAAGATGGTAATCTCCTCTTTCGTGAGTATTGGTTGACATCTGAGCTCCATCAAATTTTGCATCTTGTTTATTAGAACCTACCGAAACAAGTGTGTTTCCTGGAAATTCGATTGTTTGGATTAACTTTTTGACATTGTCAATTGATTTACCCATTTCAACATTGTTCTTATTGACAATTTTGGTAACATCAAAATGCATTTCATTGCCAACTAACTCTAATTTGACTGTAATTTCTGCATCAATGTATTCCTCTTCATTTTTAAGAGTCATTACATACTCAGCAGTTGAATTATTAAGTATTGAACTTTTGGTTTTACTAAAACACCATTAATGGATACTTTATCAATTTTTTGAACTTGTCCTGTTAATGTTTTTCCATCTAGTTCATATTCTTTTACACGTGGAAATTCAGTATCAATAATTGATTTTAATACTTCAGATTGTAAGGTTTCATAACGTACATCTTGATCATTTCTTGCTAACCCATCATTAACAACACCACTATTATCATTATCAGGTTTAACATTAGCCTGATTATCTGTCTTTATAGATACAGACGTTAATTCTTCTCCCCAACTTCCAGCCTTAAGATACACTTTTTTCACATCAGTCAAAGCGTTTTTCACAGCTTCTGGAACAATAACTGTACTAAATAAACTTTCTCCATTATTAGTAGCGTTTAGTTGTCCATCTTTCTTATAAGAAATCGATAGTCGATTTTCTACTCCAGCAGCAGGAGCTGGAATACGTGTTTTACTGTACCATGTATCTACATTTGGCCCTTTATATTGCCAAAACCATCCACCTTTGTCATACCCAACAAAAATATTGTTTCCATTATCCTTATACTTCAAGTACACACCAAAACGAGTTTGATCTGGATTAGAATTCGCTTTGAAAGTTAAATCGATAGTGACGTTCCCTTCCTCATCGACTTGGAGTCCTTCTTTTTCAAATAAAGCTTCTCGTCCACCATTATCATTTTGAAGAGTAGATGTTAATTTATTATAACGAACTCCACCTTCTTCAATAATTTCAACATTTCCCTTTACTGTACTTACAGATGTCCATTCATTTTTTACTTCCGTATTTCGAGCTGCTTCGCGATTTTCACCTAATGAACTCTCTACAGCACCTTGAACTCCAGAATTACTCTCTCCACTTGACACAGCATCGCTTTTTGGCGTATTTACAACTACTGTTTCAGTTACTTCTGTTCCATTGGCCTCGTTAGATGAAACAGGTTGAAATGTTCCAAAAAAGAAAGCACCAATAATAACGGAACAAGTTCCTACTGTGAGCTTTCTAATAGAGAAGCGCTGTCTCTTCTCCATATTATAATCAACCTTTTTGTGCATAATAACCCTCCTTATTATTTTGTAAAGCGTTTACATACCCATATTTTATCACTTCGAATCATAAGGCACATGTACGTTTTTGCTCTTTTTTTGTACTTTTTTGCTCTTTTTAAATATTCTCTAAACTTTCTTTTAAAAAAGATATAAAAAGCTCTTAGCATTTGAAATGCTAAGAGCTTTACCCTTTATTTTTGTCCCATATCTTTTACTTTCATAATACGAGTGATGCTTGCTCTCTCGTTTTCTTCCAGCTTCATTTCGATAAAGTAAATCGTTTCTTCTAATTGTGGGATTAATCGATATTCAAGGGCGTTTACACGGCGTCTTGTTTTTTCGATTTCATCTGCTAGCAATTGACAAGTTTTTTCAATTTCTGTTAATTCTAGCAGTTCATTCAACACATTTGAGATTTGTTCCACAGAATCATCAATTTCACTGTTTGAATTTAGCACGCTAAAGTGATAGTATAGATTCATATCTTATACTGAATTAAATCGAGGTATCGAACATGAATAAAGTTGAATCAAGATGGCTACAGAACTTTGTTGACGCGATTCTGTCGCTAGAGACTGAGGAGGAGTGCATAAAGTTCTTCGAGGACATTTGTACGATTAAAGAATTTCAGGACTTAGCGCACAGGCTTGAGGTAGCGAGACTTCTTACAGATGGCAAAGTCTTTAATGAAATCAGTAAACTTACCGGTGCAAGCTCCGCTACGATTACGAGGGTCAATAAATGCCTCATGTACGGAGAGGGAGGGTACAAAACTGTACTGGACAAAAATAATAATTTTGAAGAAAACGGAGATACAGAAGAACAGTAATAGTCATGAGCAGATTTATCAGAGAATTATACAAGGACTTCAAGTCATATACGCCGGGCGAGCAGCCCAAGGATAGGAAATATCTCAAGCTCAACACCAACGAGTCTCCGTTCCCACCTGCACCTGCCGTATACAGAGCGATGCGTGATGCGAATATGGAAGATATGCGCCTCTATCCAGACCCGACAGGCAGGAAACTCAAGGTCAAGATGGCTGAGCTCTACGAGGTGCAGCCAGAGAATGTGTTCCTGTCAAATGGCTCAGATGATATTCTGAACTTCGCTTTCATGGCTTGGAACGACACGAACGACAGTATCGTTATCCCCGATGTTACCTATAGCTTCTACGAGGTTGTGGCTCGTCTCCATGAGATAAGGTATGAGATTAAGCCACTGCGTGATGATTTGACTGTCGATCTGGAAAGCTATATAGGAATAGATAAAAATATAGTTTTACCTAATCCAAATGCTCCGACTGGAATCGCACTCACCAGTGCCCAAATTGAGGAGCTCGTTAGGTCGAATCCCGATAATGTAGTGATTATAGACGAGGCGTATGCAGGTTTCGGTGCTGAATCGGCAATTCCATTAACTCGCAAATACGACAACCTACTTGTCGTGCAGACTTTCTCGAAGTCGAGGAGCTTTGCGGGAGGAAGGCTTGGCTTTGCGATAGGAGATGCTGCTCTTATCGAGGATCTGACCAAGATGCAGTATTCGACAAATCCTTATGCAGTCAATGCTATGTCACTTATTCTGGCAGAGGCGGCAGTTGACGCGGAGGACTACTATCAGGAGAATCTACATAAAATCATTGAGGCGAGGGACTATGCAGCGGGTAAGCTGAAGAAACTAGGCTTTGATGTACTGCCATCTCAGGCAAATTTCCTTTATATGAAACTAGACGGCTTCGGCGGCCGAGAGCTATACGAGAAGCTTAAGGAACGTGGAGTCCTTGTGCGCCACTTTGCTAAACCTAGGATAGATGATTATATAAGAGTAACGATAGGAACCAAGGAGCAGATGGATGAGCTTGTCGAAGTTATAAAGGCGGTTTTTGGGGATAAGTAGCACGAGGAATTCCGATTAATAACAAGTTATAAGATAAGAAAGAGCTAGGTCCGATGACCTAGCTCCAGTATTTTTGCTCTGGTTATTATAGCTAAATGTGAACTGCCACTACCCCTCATACTTAAAACTATCCATATAGCGCAGCTTGAACAGATTGCGCTCGTGAAGCATATCGATTCGCTCCTTAGTCTGAGGATCCTCGATTTCGCCAGTTCTGATATAGCGGTCGAGAACTTCGTAAGTGAAGCCGAGCTTATCCTCATCTGTCATTCCGCTAAGACCATCGGAAGGAACCTTCTCAATCAGGACTTCGGGTACTCCAAGCACGCGGCCCATTGCGCGGATTTCGGCAGTTGTAAAAGACGAAAGCGGACTAAAGTCACCTGCCGCATCTCCGTATCTAGTTGAGTAGCCGACCCAGTCCTCGGAAAGGTTGCAGGTGTTGGCAACCCTGCCATTTCTCGACTGACCGACGGCGTATAGAGTTGCCATTCTGAGGCGAGGAGCTAGATTGATAAGAGAATCCTTGCTTAGTTCGCCAATGGCACACTCTATATCCTTAACTGCACCATTGTAGGCCGCTTCTATATTGATGATGTGACTCTCTATACCGAGGTTGTCAATCAGGAGCAGCGCCATATCCATATCACTCTGCTCTCCGTTAGGCATCATGATTCCGATTACTCGTTCCTTGCCGAGTGCTTGAACTAGAAGGGCAGCAGTTATCGAGCTGTCCTTACCTCCGCTAATACCGATTATTGCGTTGCAGCCGGGACCGTTCACCTGAAACCAATCACTGATCCATTTTACGGTTGCATCAACAGCTTTTTTTGCATCAAAATCCATAATATCCTCCTATATTCCAAACGGGCGAATCGCCCTCTCAAGTATTCCGTTGCAGTATGCGATTACCATTCCGTAGTTAGCGATTGGAACGCCCTGCGTGTCCGCCTCGCCGAGTCTGTACTGCATCTCGCGCCTATTAAGCATGCATGCACCGCAGTGAATTATGAGCTTATAGCCACTGAGGTCACGCGGATATTCACCGCCTGAAGTCCAGTCGAATTGTGCATCGGGCTGGATCTTGCGAACTAGCTTAGGGATCTTGACAGTGCCGATATCGTTGCACTGTCGGTGATGTGTGCAGCCTTCGCTGATGAGAACTCTATCACCTGCCTCTAGCGTAGCGAGTGCACGTGCACCTCTAAGCTGCTGCGCTAGGTTGCCTTTCTGTCTTGCAAATATAATCGAGAAAGACGTAAGAGGCATATCAGAAGGGATGTCGTTTGCTACCGACTTGAATGCCTGTGAGTCGGTAATTACGATATCTGGAGCTTTGCCGAGAGCAGTAATAGCAGCCTTTACCTCTGTCTCCTTGACCACGAGAGCCATTGCCCCCTTATCCAGGATATCTCGAATGACTTGCTGCTGCGGTAGAATCAATCTTCCCTTAGGTGCAGCAGAATCAATCGGAGTGACGAGTAGCACGACATCACCCTTATTGACGATTCCATCCGTTAAATCGATAGGAGCGTCATCCTGCTTTGCACATTTTATAATAGCCTGCTTAAGGTCTTCGATGCCTGAACCGCTGAGTGCATCCGTACAGACGATGGGAACGTCGGCAGGTATGTCAAAGCACTCTCTATGTGAAACAGGACCTTCGATACTTTCGCATTTATTGATCACGACTATAGTAGGCATATTTCTCTTGCGAGACTCTCTAAGGAATTGTCCTGCCATCGCTGAGAATTTACCGTTTTGCCTGCTCGCATCGAGCACAAACAGCGCCAGGTCGCACTTTCTGAGGGCTTCATATGACTTATCTACACGCTTTAGACCGAGATCGCCCTCATCGTCGAGCCCTGCCGTATCTACGAACAAGACTGGCCCTATAGGTAGGAGTTCCATGCTTTTAGAGACAGGGTCTGTCGTAGTACCTGCAATGTCCGAGGTAAGCACT
>ERZ773062.1454-NODE-1454-length-9927-cov-9.412682_pt1 | contig 9927 bp, 5 predicted proteins | sample MGYA00580626_ERZ773062 | MGnify/ENA primary metagenome ERZ773062 (study PRJEB29015, sample SAMEA2738003) | human oral metagenome | biome: human oral; feature: human-associated habitat; material: dental | place: China | collected 2058 ...
AGTACGATAGAACCCTGCGGGGGCCGTTGCGGTTCACAAGACCCAGACACAGATCAATGACTATGTTTGATTTGTATGTAAGCCCTGGCTGGTTGGACGTGTTGTTGCAACGTACTGTAGTGACTCCTCGTAATAACGATACCCCCTTGCCTGTTTTTAACAATGCTCGACCACCGCAATAATAAGGATTGATGATGAAACGAAAGAATACGAAATATTTCATGGTTGCTTTGGCAATGATCGCTATAGGTCTCTTTTTTTCTACAGTGACTTTTTTATTTGATCCTTTCGGTGCTTCGTTTTATTACTCGCTACTTATCTTTGGATCTTTTGCGTGGATGGGGATAGTGGGTCTGGATTTGAGGACTCACTATAATATTATTAATTGGGAGAAAGCGCACCCGCAAATCTTATTTGTGGACGATCTTGCGGTAATTCACGCTTCTCGTTGGGCTAATGTCATTCGAGCTTCTACTCTGGTTTCCTTTTTTATGGTATTTGGTTTGGCTCCATGGTTATTTCCGGGCGCGTTTCTCCCTGGCGGTGGGTTTCCTTCAGTTTGGCATTTGATTTCTTTATGTGTCATGTTTCCCCTTGCAGTCTACTGTTTTTATTTTTTTTCAGTTTCTCAAACGATTACCGTAGGAAAAAATTATTTTAAACGTGAACTTCGCGGTCTTGGGTTGCGGTCGGAATTGGTGTCAGAGGATCCCCATCTTGAAATTGAGGTAGCGAAACATAGTACTGCTCTTGTTTTTTCGGTTGCCAACGTGAAGTATAAACGAGAGTCTATTTTTGGCGACAAAGTCGATTACTTTGATAAAAAATTGGTGCCAATACCGGATGCTAGAAACGTTCCTTTAGATAAATTTTTAATGTGGCTAGCCCCGGAGAAAAAAGAGTTGTGGAGTTTGATGATTGACTTGATTTGTGAGCCTCAATATAATCTGGGAACGCCTTCGCGTCGAGCGCAGAATATATATATTGAACTCGCGAAAAAGAGGGAGGAAATTCGAAAAAATAAAGGAAACAAATAGGCCGAAAAAGTAGCTTAGATCTTTTCTCACCAGTATGGCCAATCATGCTCATGATACAGCGATGTCAACATCACGACACTTTTAGTGATCGTCGTGCTCACCGTCAGGCATGAATTTGCGTGTTTGAGTGCGTTCTCGTGCTTTAGTGCCGCGTTTCGGCCCCCGGTAGATTGCCTGATGACAGTAATTATTTCTATCATCGCTTCATCACCGAAGTTCAATCGGCGTCCTTTCCTCAAAGTGTTCACCCTGACACCTGCACCTTGTTAGCCTTTATCAGCGAAAATCCACACGTCGGGTATCCCTGCCAGACGAAATCAAAAATATACTGGCGGGTAGTAGTGACGTCATACGTTGCTTCAGGCTTTAGTCGGGGGTACGTATAGCGGCATGTTGTTCCGATTTGATAGGATTTATAGGTTCTCGCCGAAGCAGGAATGTTTAGCGAAATGTAGCCGGGTCGTCGCAGTCGTTGATATCTCCGTAGTAGCCTATAACTTTTCGGATGGCAACGTCGTCAATGTCGATGAGCGTGTCATCCAGACGGAGTATCAGCTTAACTGTTGCGTCCTGATCCGCTACTACTTGTTGCTAGCTGAAGGCGCGGGAGGAAATATTCCCTAACGCTTTGTAGAGATACCGCTAAACGGTGGCTTGACTGATGCAACTGTCATAAGGCCAAGCGGTGTGCCGGTGGCGGGGCGTTGGCAGTGGCGGTCATCGCAGGCCAGGTGTTGGATATCCAGCTAGCAGTAAATTGTGTCAGCTATGTGGGCTTAAGATATCTAGGTCGGCTAGCATGCGGAAAGGATCTCTTTTCCACTTTTATTGATGTTTTTGGTAAATGGCTAACATAGCAAGTGGGTCTTCTCTTTTATGGCTGTTCCTCGCATGCTGGCCTGGGGGTATAGGGCTGCTAGACCACGTCGTGGTGAGGAACCCCAGGGTAGGCTAGTGCATTCCGGCTACGGCAGTGATTAGGGATTTTAGTTTTCGGATTCTTCATGTTTTAGGGTGCGTAGCATATAAGCAGTTAAGACGGCCTAACGGTTTGTGTATGATCCACTAAACACTCGCACAAGGAGATTGACCACACTAACTACCATGGCAAGGAAAAATCCTACTTACGACGAAGTTCTTCTTGCCTTCTTGTTAGTTCTTCACGAATTTTTCGAGCCTTCGCCGAACGTGAAGAGGAACTAGCCCGAGGCTCCGCAATGAGATCAAACATTAGCGGTAACAGGTGTCGTTGTTCCGGAAATAGCCACGGCAGAAACTCCTCAAGCTGAACATTTCTTGGATTAGGTATCGTAACACTTTTCTTTTTGAATTCCTTTTTCTTTACTCCAAAAATTGAGTTACGCGTGTAGTTAACATTAGATGCAATAAGCTCAAACATATGATCTGAGTGATGGACATCAGGATCAAGATCAGCATTTAGTGACGTTAGCTCCGAGTTCCATCCCAAACCATGAACTTCATTTTTAATAAAAGTTCTACTTTTGTTTACGGAAATTTTACGCGTAGAGGTAAATAAAAAGAACATATAAATACAAGTCGGAAGAATGATAAATACGGAAATTATATGCCATATCGAGGGAAATGAGCCGTCGTCAAAAAACGCGCCAGGGAAAAGCCACGGCGTCAGGCCGAGTGAAATCAAAACGAAAAAGGGGCCTGAAAATGCGTAAAATGCTGCCATTCGAGGTATGGAAATTACTGCAATGTCATTATGAAAGGTAATCGTCGGCAAAGCTCTTTCCCATTTCATTACAGTAAGTTTTGTTCTCGCATCTAAAAATACAACAGCGAGCCAAACAAAAGATCCTCCGATAAAAAAGGAATAAAAGAAAGACGCCCCAAAAGGGTCGGACAAGAAGCTAGTGATAGGAAAAATGAGTCCCAGCAGAATAAAGAATATGGCCAGTCCGACGAACTTTGGATTCTTTCGCTTCATTCTCGTTCCTTATCGCTATCGCGGTTGGTTGTTGCTAAAAATACTTGCAATAGAATATCACTGTTACGTAGGCTACCACGGTACGTCGCAGCAGTACATCCGGCCCGCCAGGGGTTACATGTACATCAAACACAACAACCGACTCAAAATCTACAATCTCCTCATTGCACACCGCAGTAATATGTGACGATATCTGCGCGCACAGATATTCAGATTCCCGTGCCGCGATACGACTATCGGTATAGTGATTGATCGCTCCCTCCGGTGTGCTATCACGTAATACTATAGTCAATCGATCCAGGTTGACATTTCCGTCAATGTCAAATTCTGATGCCACAGTTGCGGGTGCAAAACCGTTAACCACCGTACCGTCATTGATATGAGAATTGTTGGTTTTCAAAACACGCTGAAACGTGGCCACAATGCTGCTGGCATAACGCCTCGATATCGCAACTATTTACGTCAGTCAAATATTTGCTATCTATCGAACTCTAAGAATAGTTGAATAAGCCTATCTTTGCAAAACCAACATGGCCCAACCGAGGCACTTTTTGAAGGTCACATCGGGTGCTGAGTTTTACTAATATCGGCCGATGAGCTCAAGATTGGACGTCGGATCCAACGAACCTTGGGAACTGGCCACCCACAGCACCCACAGCACCCATGCAACCCACTCCACCTCACCCCAACGCCACTGAACCCACCGTCGCATGGCACCCTATATATATGAGTATTTCGCGTCATCTGGATGAGTATTGCGCTGTGGAGGGGATTACGCCGTCGGCGGAGGTGGATGTGGAGGGCCTGTCGTCGTGTCACCAGTTCCTGCCGTCGCCGGGCGTCGATGTGTCCACAACGGATCCGTTGTCGCGTCTGGAACGTGCCCGCGCCGCCCTCGCTGCCACGCTGTAGCTGGCCGGCACACTGTAGCTCACCGCCGCTTGTCGACGCCCCGCCTTCCGCGCCGTCAGCCCGCGACATGCCGCCTCATTCATACACGTTCAAATTCACCCCCATATGGGTGGTCTTCGAGACGCGATCGAGATATTTCTTAGGGTTTTCATAAAACGCTCTGAGCAGCACGTTTTTCCTAACGAAACGAACTACCACCTGGGATAATGCATATCATCCACAGCCACCTTGTTATGTAAAGATGACGCTTTCCTCATGATTTTGTGGCACATTTGTTATGCAAAACTAGCGGACGTCTGTGCCGCGCACGACTACCAACGACTACAGGGAGCGAGTGTTACGTGTCTGATCATCAGCACACTTTTAGCCGGGATCGTCTGGTGCAGAAATTTGGTGAGCAACCTTTTTCCTTGGTGTTTTCGGGCCAGGGGTTTAACTGGTTGAAGACGTTGCGGGAGGCGGTCGCTGCTGGTGCTGGCTTCAATGTGAACAGCATTGTGGAGCGTGCGGCGTCGTTAACCGAGCCGGTGGCGGATGAACTGACTGCCGCCCGCCCCTTCGGTTTTGACCCAGTGGATTGGGCGTCAAACGACGACGATCCGGCGTTCGATATCTCGCAGGCCGTGCTGAGCGTGCCGGGCATTTTCGTCTCGCAGCTGGCCACGCTGGATACTCTGGAGGCGCAGCGCCTGAGCCTGGAGAAAAGCACCGTCACCATCGGTCATTCCCAGGGTGCGCTGGGCGTGCATCTGCTGAAGGACTTGACGCAGGCTGCGGAGATCCTGGCTATCGCTGAGTTGATCGGTGCCGCTGGTGTGCATGCTGCTCGGGTACACGGGTTGATCCGCAATGGCGAGCTGAGCCCGATGGTATCGGTGCAGGGGGTGACTCAGAAGCAGCTGGAGGAAGCCATCGCCGCCACAACAGCTGATTCCAGCGACACGACAACCCGCCCCATCATCGGTCTGCGCAACACCCGGGATTCGTTTGTGGTGGTCGGTCGCCCGGATGATGTGCAGCGGGTACAGTCCTTCCTGCAGGCGCGCGCCGCGAAAGACGAAAAGGCCATTGCGAATAAGGAGCGCGGCGGCAAGCCGTTCGCCCCGGTGTTTAACCCACTGGACGTACAGATTGCATTCCACCACCCGGCAATGCAGCCTGCGGTGGATCAGGTGGTGGAGTGGGCGAAAGCCTGCGGCCTGAACGAGGAACTGGCAGAGCAATGCGCCAAGGACGTGCTGGTTAACCCCGAGGACTGGGTTGAGCAGGTAAATAAGGCCATTGATGCGGGAGTGCGGTGGCTGCTGGACGTGGGGCCTGACGGGGGCGTCGTTAAGCTGACGAATGCTGTGGCCCAGGGGCGGGGAGCGTTGTCGTTCGCGGTGTGTGACAACGACGGTCAGGCGCTGTTGTTCGATCCGGGCATGGGGCCGACGCTGCCGAAGAAGTGGACGGAATTCGCGCCGAAGCTAGTCACAAGCAAGACAGGCACCAAAGTAGAAACCAAGTTCACCCGCCTGACGGGTCGTTCGCCGATGATGCTGGCGGGCATGACACCGACGACGGTGGACCCGGAGATCGTGGCCGCGGCGGCGAACGCGGGCCACTGGGCGGAGATGGCCGGTGGGGGACAGGTCACCCCGGAAATCCTGGAGTCGAACATTGAGAAGCTGACGGGGCTGCTCAACCCGGGCGTGAACGCACAGTTCAACTCCATGTTCCTGGACCCGTACCTGTGGAAGATGCAGATCGGCGGCAAGCGCCTAGTCCAGCGTGCCCGCGAGAACGGCGCGCCGATTGATGGCGTGGTGGTTACCGCCGGCATGCCGGATCGCGACGACGCCGTCGCATTGATCAAGGAGCTGCGCGATAATGGCTTCCCGTGGGTGTGCTTCAAGCCCGGCGCGGTCAAGCACATTAAGAAAGTGCTCTCGGTGGCGCGTGAGGTGCCGGATATTCCGGTGATCATCCAGGTTGAGGGTGGTAAGGCGGGTGGCCACCATTCGTGGGAGGATCTGGATGACCTGCTGATTGCCACGTATGACGAGATTCGTCAGCAACCGAACGCGGTGTTGGTGGTGGGCGGCGGCATTGGCACCCCGGAGCGCGCCGCGGATTACATCAGCGGTGAGTGGGCATTGTCCTACGATCTGCCGAAGATGCCGGTGGACGGCGTTTTGGTGGGCACTGCAGCGATGGCTACCAAGGAGGCGAAGACGTCTCCGCAGGTCAAGAAGCTTCTGGCGGACACCAAGGGCGTAGATTCCTGGGTGGGCGCTGGTGCCGCCGTTAACGGCATGGCCTCGGGCCGTTCGCAGTTGGGTGCGGATATTCATGAGATTGATAATTCCGCCGCCCAGGCTGGCCGTTTGTTGGATGAGGTCGCGGGCGATGAAGAGGCCGTGCAGGCCCGCCGCGAGGAGATCATTGCGGCGATTGCTAAGACCTGTAAGCCGTATTTCGGCGATGTGGAGGCCATGACCTATGAGCAGTGGCTGAAGCGTTACCTGGAGCTGTCCGGGCCGACCACCAACACTGAGACCACCAGCACTGAGACCACCGACAAGGGTTGGACCGACGTTTCCTGGTTTAACCGCTTTACTCAGATGCTGGAGCACGTGGAAGCCCGCCTGACGGATCAGGACCATGGGGAGTTCACCCCGCTGATTACGCTCGCCCAGGATGAGCCTGCCGAGAAGGCCGTGGCTCGCCTCGTGGAGGAGTACCCGCAGACCGCCACGGATGTGCTGCACCCGGCGGATGTGGCGTGGTTCCTGAAGCTGGCCCGCACCCCGGGTAAGCCGGTGAATTTCGTGCCGGTGATCGATAAGGACGTGCGCCGCTGGTGGCGTTCGGATTCCCTGTGGCAGGCCCAGGACGCCCGCTATGACGCCGATGCCGTGTGCATCATTCCTGGCCCCGCCGCCGTTGCGGGCATCACGAAGGTGGACGAGCCGGTGGCTGAGCTGCTGGGTCGTTTCAACACCGCGTCGGTCAAGCGCCTCGAAGAGCTGGGCGTTTCTGCGGAAGACGTGACCACCACTCCGGTGGAGCGCGTGATTAACGCTGCGGGCACCTACTGGGCTGGCCGCAACACTGCCTCCGTGATCGAGCGCTTGGGCGATACACATGCGTGGACGCTCACCGAGGATGCCTCTGAAGCGTCGCACGCTCCGACGGGCGCGCAGCTTGTTACCGAGGACGAGAACCACGCCGTGCTGACCGTGCCGCTGGCGGGTTCCACGGCTTTTGGCACCACCGCTGACCTGACCATTCGTTTCACCCTCACCGACACTGATGGCGCTGTCCCGCAGGTCACCCAGGCCGATGCGGAGGCCGCGATGGCGGAACTCACCCGCATCGCCGCCGGTGGCACGCTTGCCAAGGTGAAGGACGGCACGGCCACCTGGACCACGCGTATCGACGCCGCCCAGACCGCCGACTACAACAACGTCACCGCCGCATTCCTGCCGACCAGCTTGACTGCAAGCGGCACCGCCCCGGACGTGCTGGTTGGACACGCCTGGCCCGCCATTTTCGCGGCTGTGCGGAATGCCGTGATTCCCGGCACCGACGGGGATTCCGTGGTGGAGGGCATGCTGAGCCTGGTGCATGTGGAGCATCACATCAAACTCGCGGACACCCTCCCCGAAGGCACCGCGGAGCTGACCATCACGGCGCACACCGACGAGGTGAAGGACACCAACATTGGTCGCCTCATCCTGGTTCGCGCCGAAATTGATGCGGACGGCACGCGCCTGGCCACCCTGTCGGAGCGTTTTGCCATTCGTGGCCGCCGGGGCACCAGCACCGCCCGCACCAATTCCTCGGCGTTGCCGAGCGTGATTGACACCCCACGGTCGTTCCGCGCTTTCACCACGGTCACCGCACCGGAAAGCATGCTGTCTTTCGCGCTGGTTTCCGGCGACCGCAACCCCATCCACGTCTCCGAGACGGCCGCGCACCTGGCTGGCCTTCCCAACGTGATTGTGCACGGCATGTGGACCTCCGCACTCGCGGAACTCATCGCCGCCGCCGGCTACAGCGACGACACCACCACGACCGCGCCGAACCGCGTCGTGGAATACACGGCCACCATGCTGGCCCCGATCATGCCGGGCGCAAGCATCGACTTCCTGGTTGAGCGCGCGGGCGTCGATAATCGTCCCGGGTGCGGCGAGGTGCGGGAAATCACCGCCACCGTTGACGGAAACCTGGTGCTCAAGGCCACTGCAGTGATGGCAGCACCCGTGACGTTCTACGCATTCCCCGGCCAGGGCATCCAGTCCCAAGGCATGGGCATGGAAGCCCGCAAGAACTCCAAGGCCGCCAAGGAAGTGTGGGACCGGGCGGATCGACACACCCGTGCCAAGCTGGGATTCTCCGTGCTGGAGATCGTGAAGAATAACCCCACCGAGGTAGTGGTTAAGGGGGAGAAGTTCCACCACCCGAAGGGCGTGCTGTTCCTCACGCAGTTCACGCAGGTGGCCATGGCCACCCTGGGTGTGGCGCAGGTTGCGGAAATGCGGGAAGCGGGTGCCCTGAACCAGCGCGCTTTCTTCGCTGGGCATTCCGTGGGTGAATACAACGCGCTGGCCGCCTACGCCGGTGTGCTGTCCCTGGAATCCGTGGTGGAGATCGTGTACCGCCGTGGGCTGACCATGCACCGCCTGGTGGATCGCGATGCCGAAGGCAACTCCAACTACGGTCTGGCTGCCCTGCGCCCCAACAAGATGGGGCTGACCGCGGACAACGTGTTTGACTTCGTGGAGAATATTTCCAAGGAATCGGGCGAATTCCTGGAGATTGTGAACTACAACCTCGCCGGGCTTCAGTACGCGGTGGCCGGTACACGCGCCGGGCTGAAGGCGCTGCGTGAGGCTGCGGAGGAGATGGCCCCCGGCCAGCGTTCCTTCATCATGATCCCGGGCATTGATGTGCCGTTCCACTCGTCGGTGCTGCGCGATGGTGTGGCTGATTTCCGCGCCCACCTGGATTCGCTGCTGCCGGACACCGTGGATCTGGACGTGCTGGTGGGTCGCTACATTCCGAATCTGGTCGCCCGCCCCTTCGAGCTGACCCGGGAATTCGTGGAGTCCATGGAGGAGGTCGTGTCCTCGCCGTTGCTAGATGAGATTCTGGCTGATTTCGACGCGGCCGCCAAGAACGAGCAGAAGCTTGCCCGCACGATCCTGATTGAGCTTTTGGCCTGGCAGTTCGCCTCCCCGGTCCGCTGGATTGAAACCCAGGACTTGGCGCTGACAACCCTGGGTGTGGACCGTTTCGTTGAGGTCGGCGTGGGTTCCGCACCGACTATTGCGAACATGATGGGCCAGACCCTCACCCTCCCGCAGTACGCGGACGTGGACATTGAGGTGTTGAACGTCGAGCGTGAGCGCGGCGTGGTATTTGCCACCGATGAGGTGGTGCGCGAGGTGGCCACCGACGCTGATGAAGCCGATGACGCAGCTCCCGCCGAAAGCGCCCCCGCCGCGCCTGAACCGGCCTCGGTGACCTCCGCAGCATCCGCTCCGACGGAGGATGGTGCTTTCACTGCAGCCTCGGCCACCGGTGGTCCCCGTCCGGAGGACATTCCGTTCACCCCCGCAGATGCCACAGAGATGCTGGTCGCCGTGTGGACGAAGGTCCGCCCCGACCAGATGGCCGCCACGGATTCCATCGAAACCCTGGTGGAGGGCGTGTCCTCGCGCCGTAACCAGTTGCTCCTGGATTTGGGCGTGGAATTCGGCCTGGGTGCTATTGACGGTGCCGCCGACGCGGAACTGAACGACCTGAAAGCTACGGTCAGCCGCATGGCCAAGGGCTACACGGCCTTCGGCCCGGTCCTGTCCGATGCTTCCGCCGACGCCCTGCGCCGCATCACCGGTCCCACCGGCAAGCGCCCCGCCTACATTGCCGAGCGCGTCACCGGCACCTGGCAACTGGGCCAAGGCTGGGCGGATCACGTTACCGCCGCCGTGGTCATTGGTGCCCGCGAGGGCGCGTCGCTGCGCGGTGGCG
>ERZ773062.1457-NODE-1457-length-9925-cov-62.533840_pt1 | contig 9925 bp, 9 predicted proteins | sample MGYA00580626_ERZ773062 | MGnify/ENA primary metagenome ERZ773062 (study PRJEB29015, sample SAMEA2738003) | human oral metagenome | biome: human oral; feature: human-associated habitat; material: dental | place: China | collected 2058 ...
ATCAGGTCAGATCCGGACAGATCGAGACAGATCCGCCGGGTACGGAATCTGGATATGCCGGGTCGGGTAGGGACGGACAGGGCCGGGCCTCGGGTCCTGGGACAGGGCTTGGGAGGGGTCTGCCCGGGACTGGGCCCGGGCTGGGAGGCGCGCCCCCTGGCACCGGGCGGAGAAGACCACGACGACGGAGAAGGGCCAGAAGATGAACCGAGTGATACTGCAAGGAGACATGCGATGAGTCAGTGCGCGTCGGGCTGCACGATTCGTGGCCACCACCTGGCCGAGTGTAACGGCTGGGCCTGGGGCAGGGATGAGTGCGGGCAGCCGGAGGAGGTTGAGTGCGCCGGTTGCCTGCCTCGTCAGGCGGAGTTCGGGGTGTTGTGCCCCTGGTGCTGGGGACGTCTTCAGTCTTCGATCCGGACCCTGCCATCCCTGGTTGAACACCTGTTCGACATGGGTGCCCCCTCGCTGAGGAGCCCGCTGGGCCGGCCTGGTGGCCGCCGGTCGACGCCGGGGTCTGGGTGCTTGTACTCCGATGCGCTGGTGGCGGCTGATGAGCTGCACGCGATCCTGGGCACCTGGGCCCAGGAGGTTGCGGTGGAGCATCCAGCTGCTGGCAGCCTACCGATGGGGCTGTGCCGATGGTCGCAGGGGCGCCCGGCGGCCGGGCCGTTGGGCTGGGCCGATGTAGTTGACGGCGGCGCCGACCCGGTGATCCTCGGCCCCCGGGAGCAAGAAGACACGCGCCGTCTCGTTGCCTGGCTGATTCCTCACCTCGAATGGATCGCCTCCCGCCCTTGGGCCACCGATATGATCGCCGACCTGGCCTCGGCTGCGAGCAGGGCGCTAGCTCGTTGGCCGATCCAGGAGCCGGAGCGCAGGATTACCAACGTGCGCTGTCCATCATGCGGCGCCTGGTCGCTGGTGCTCATCCCGCCCTCGGTGCCGGGAGCGGAACGCCTGGTGCGTTGCACTCTGCCTGCTTGCGGGAGCGTGCTCACCGAAGAGGACTGGAACAGGACCCGGAACTGGGCACTGGCTGTCGCTCAAGCCACTCAGACTGAGGTGGCCGCACCGTGAGTGTCACCGGCCCTGACGGGGTGGAATGGGTTACCTGTATCGAAGTGGGAGAACGAGTACCAGGGCTGAGCGCAGACACACTGCGATCCTGGATAAGGCGCCGGTCCGTCCGCTCGAGGAGGGCTGGCCGGCAGGTGTGGGTCGCCTGGCCCGACGTTCTTGAGCATGAGGTAACTGCGAGTCTCGCGGGCTGGAGACGGGGTCGACGCCGCCGTCAGTAGCCCGCTCCCGACACGCGGCTCCCCTTAGACATAGGGTCAAGGGGAGCCGCAGCGCATCCTGCAGCGGCACAACGACCCTTCGGCCTGAACGCGACACGCCGTCCACACTGACTTCTAGACAAACGCTTTCCCTCATTGCACAATTGATGTCAACGGGACATTCATACCTTCCCACGCCAGCCAAAGGTGGCTGACACGGCATGACAGTGGCCACTACTTTTGGCATGACTAGCACTTACATCGTTTTTTCATTGCGCAGCACACAAGCGATCAACACAGAGGCTTCACAGACATTAGTACAATGCGCATCAAATCCCGCATAAAAATGGCCCTACCGACGATTTAGTCGACCTCGATTGGGCAGGGCTCCAAACCATAGCCTCCGACGAGAATCGATCACACCTCACACACGAACTCACATGTCCGCTTTCGAGCTCGTACCACAACTGTTCTTCACATCCCCTCCCCCATCCGGTGGCGGGGATTTTCTTCACCCAAAATCAGGAAGGAATCGCATGTCTGTTGCAACTGTTACCGCTCGCATCGCTCGACGTATTTGTGACGTTGAGAACGTGGGATACAGCCAGCCGGACCGTAGAACTTGGTACACAAACGCCGACTGGGAAGGACACGTCAAGAGCCCCCAGAACGCGGACTGCTCCAGCCTCGCGTGCGGGGCGATCAACTACGGCTTGCATGACACCTACAACGTCCCCTGGGGTCATAAGGCCCTTCTCGAGATCAACGATTTCTGGACCGGAAACATGCGTGGCGGGATGGAGGCCCGAGGCTTTAACGAAGTCCCTTGGAAGGACTCAGATTCCCGCCCCAACGGCGGTTTCCAAACTGGTGACATCATTCTCTCCGCCGCGAATGAAGGCGGGGTAGGCCACGTTGCCATCATCACCGACGCCGCCGCTGATCTCGTGTCGGAGGCATGGATCGCCGAGGACGGTAGCATCGATGGTTACCTCGGCGACCAGACCGGCGGGGAGACTCGCACAGTCGCCTACTCCAGCCACCCCCACACGAGGAAGGGAGCTTGGACATCCTGCCACCGTTTTAGCGAGACGAAGTTCCTGGCTCAGTGGCCCAACTTTGCTAAGACGGCAGCTAAGCCCACCCCCACCCCGCCTAAGCCCTCAGGCGAGCCGGCTCACGCTCATGGTATTGACGTGTCCTCGCACCAAGCGGGCATCAACATCCCGGCTCTATGGGCAGACTTCGTCATCGTCAAAGCCACCGAGGACGACGACTACACGAACCCCCACATGAACACACAGGCAACCGCCACCCTTAACGCCGGAAAGCGCCTAGGTTTCTACCACTTCGCCCGCCCCGGCAGCGCAACAGCACAGGCCCGCTACTTCGTCAACACAATTCGCCCCTACATCAACCGCGCCACCCTGTGGCTTGACTGGGAGGCAAACGCCCCCACCCAAGGACCTGGCTGGGCCAAGACCTGGCTCGACACCGTCGCTTCCCTAACTGGAACCATACCGGGCATCTACATGAACGGTTCCACAGTCAACGGCTACAACTGGACCAGCGTCGCAGCCAAGTACCCCCTCTGGTACGCCGGCGGCCCCAACTACTCCAGCTGGGGAAAGTCCTACACGGACCCAGCGATCCCATCCCTTCGGTACTGGGGCCAGCCATTGATCCACCAGTACACCGAGGACGGACGCCTGCCCGGTTACGGCGGCAAGCTAGACCTCAACCGACTGCGAGACCGCACCACATGGGATCGCATGGTGGGGAAAGTCCCCACCAACAACGAGAACACAACCACGATAGGAGATGATGAAGTGCTATTCATCTACACCGAGCGAAATGGCAAGAAGGAGTACAAGGTACTTCGAGGAGGCTTCTACCCAATTTCAGTCGAGGGAATCATCGCAGTTTCCTACGAGTTCGCGATCGGGAAGCCCAAGAAGCTCGCCCCCGACTTCTACGACCGGACCGTCACCGACTGGGAAGTTGCCTACAAGAAGCTGGTAGCCGACGTCGCGGCCGCCTGCGCTAAGGCAGCCAAGGCATGAGGCAACTCCCCCCTCGTCGCCACTGTAGTCCCGGAACAGACATAACCACCATCAAGGCCAACTAGGGCCAGCCCTAGCGGCACCATGTCGCCAGACTACTCAAGGCCGGGGCCACCTCTCATGGTCGGAGCGTGAGCCATTAAGACCCACGCTCCGACCATGAGGGGAAACTTCCCACATCAGCACACCCCTCACAACCACCTAAATCCTAAAGCCCGCGTGCGCCATCGGAGTACTCAATTAAAGCGTCCACCACACAGCAGATTCCCCAAGTTAGACCCCCACTTTCCGATTTCATCACCACCCCCACCAACACTCCTGGCTACCAGGATCAGACCTTTCTACAGCTTGCGAAAATTGCCTGTAACCAAAACCCGACACCCTCCTGACGCCCTCCATACTCTCACACTAACGACTCGCAAGAAGAAATACTCCAGCTTACAAGCAACAAGCTGCACCCCCGAATATAGACCGACCACCAGAATGGAATAATGGCATGGCCAACCCTGCATACGCAGCACATCAAATGCGTTACTACTGCGAAACCCTTAACATCGGCTACAGTCAGCCAAACAGGAACAACATCTATAACGGCGGCGAAGCCGACTGCTCATCCCTCGTGCTACGCTGCTGCAAGGACGCCGGAATCCCCACCTGCAACGCCTACTCCACCCGAGACATGCGCCAAGAAATGGTTAAGGCAGGTTGGAAGGTGTACAACGGCATTGCGGCCACCAAAGCCAGCAACCTCCTACCCGGCGACGTCCTGCTAGCCGAAGGGCACCACACCTGCATGTACCTGGGTAACGGACTCATCGGCGAAGCCACCGTCGACGAACGCGGCGGAATCATGGGGTCCGCTGGAGGCGGACGAGCTGGAGACCAGACCGGAAGAGAAACTCGCGTCACCGCTCTGTACTCCTTCCCCTGGACACATGTCCTGCGCTGGCCCTCATCCGCCTCATCAGGAGGCAATCCTACCGAGAACACAACCACGGCAGGAGATAGCGGCACACTATTCGTCTATACCGAACGAAACGGAAAAAAAGAATACTCAGTACTCAGGGGCGGATTTCCCCCGCTAAGAGTTGAGGGAATCATTGAGGTTTCCTACGAGCATGCGATCGGGAAACCCACAAAACTCGCCCCCGACTTCTACAACCGAACGGTCTACGACTGGTATAAAGCATATCTTCGGATGGTTAACGACATGGCAGCCGCTCAAGCTAAGGCAATCAAGGCATGAACTAATTCGTTCACGCCACCTCGCATAGAGCTACATCGCCTTGGATAATTACTTCCGTCGCTACGCAGCCGACATCTAAGCCAGGACAGAACCCTGATAGACGCCGTCGTGGCGTTCTTACAAGAAGAGAACATTCTTGTAAGAACGCCACGACGGCGGCACCGGAACCTTGTTAGCGGTCCCCTGGTGGTAGGTGCTGTGGGTTAGACCAGCTGCTGTGGGCATGATGTCTTACCCCCTGTCCGTAGATGATCCGAGGGGTGCCACCCGCAATAGCTGGGCACTGGAGACTTTCAAACCCCGGTTTTATGCAGACGGGCTTGTCTGGTGGCGGTGGTGGCTGGTTGTGATTGATACTGGCTGTTCTGGTTGGCGTCGGGGGCCCAGACAGTTTCGTGCTCGGTGGGGATTCGCATGCCGATGGCGGAGTGTGGCTGGGTGGTGCCCACGCCAGTGAATCCACTCGGCGGCAGCAAGCTCGACAGCATCGCTGTCTGATAGGGCCTGCCCGTAGCGGATGGGCCTGTACGGTACGCCGTAGCCGCAAGTGATGCACCAGGCCAGAGAGACCGGCACCCTGACGTATTCGTCGCCAGACGGCCATCGGGAGGACATCCAGGGCTAGATCGGTGCACAATGGCCGGTAGTTGGTTCTGCCTGCCGAGGAACCTCCGGGAGTGCACGTCGGTCACGAAAGCTACATAGCCCCACACGAAGAAGATGTGTATATAGAAGGGGGCGCCTCCCGCTTTCCGGGGAACGTCGGCAACCCACAGCTCGTTGGGCCTGAAAGGGCGAAATGCCTTCGCCGAAGTCGGCCGGGTACTGCTCTCGCGGCGCGCGGGGACTTGGCGCGACGGGTGCCGTGCAGGCCCAGGTCTCCCATGAGCCCCACGGACGGTACAACGGGCTACGTGACCGGCACCGTGACGCTCGGCGGCCTCAGGACAACCCCGCATCACGTGCATCTCGGTGCTCTAGAACCGAGCAGTTGTTCTCATGGACTCGTCTGATCTCGGTCTTGAGAGCCTCGTCGCGCAGGCTCCTGGCACTATGGGCGTAAGTCAGGAACTCGAGGCAATCTCGACTCCGACGCCAGTCAGCACTTTGTACACCGACCAGATCCGAACTCCTTCCTGCGGGAGTCGACGTACCGGCAGATCAACAAGACGGGCACTCGCACTCCCCACATTACACAAGCCGACGCGCTCTTTAAGATCACGCTGGCTCTTCGCAACTCTCGGACCTCCTTTTCAAGCTTCCTAATCCGGACCACCTCATCGGTGGCAGTTCCCGACCTCAGACCACCATCGACCTGGGTTTTCTTAACCCAGAGCCGCAGAGCCTCAGGATGAACGCCTAGCTCCTCAGCGCTCCTGCGCACCGCGCCCTTGGCCCGCGCTAGGTCAGCCAGTGCATCCAAGACCATCCTCGTAGCCCGCTTCCGCAGCCCGTCGGAGCAGTTCCTTAAGTCCCATGACAGTGATCCTTCCATGCCATCACTGCATCCATCAAACCCCGGGCGATTCAGACGCCCCTTAGCACATTCCCACAAGCCATAACAGGCACCCTCATGCTCTACACCTACACCATCATCCCTGAATAACCTTCAAGGAGAACACCATGAGCTCCATGATCGAGGACCCTTTCGTAGCAACCGTCGTCCTAGGCATCATCTGGCCCCTCATTCAGGCAGCCCTGGACCGCCCCTGGTGGACCCGAGGCCGCCGTGTCGCCCTCGTCATCGTGGCCGCCGTCGTCCTGACGACCGGCGCGTGGACCATCAGCGCCTACCCCCTGGCCGTAGAGACTCTGGCTGCCCAGACCGGCCGCTTCCTCGGCTTCGCCTGGCTCGCGTTCCAGGCCCTGTCCCGAATCAAGATCCACGGCATCACCGTGATCGAATGGGCCGGAATCCTCACCCCCGGCGGCGAGACCCGCACCGACTACACCCCACGCCACGCAACCGGCGCCCAGGGTGGGACGGAGCTCTGATGAACACCGTCATGCCGTCGCACCCCTTCGTGGAGATCTTCTCCTCGCAAGAGGTCGCGGCAGCGGCGGGCGTCTTCATCCTGGCCGTCATCGGCCTGGCCACGATGGGCGTGCGCTGGGCGCGCACCTGGGTCGAGACTCAGATCGGAGCCCTGCACTCACAGGTCGCTGAGGTGGGGGACCGAGCCAAAGGAGCCAGAGAGGCTGCCGAGCAGGCAGTGGATGCCACCACCAACAGTCACGGCACCCACATCCGAGACGACCTCGACGAGGTACGAGACGCCGTAGACACGATCCTCAGACGGATGGACGCAGCAGAGCTCGCCCGGATCGAGGAGCGCAACACTCGCGAAAGACGGGACCGCCGTGCCGAAGACCAGATCGACGGGATGCGCGACGACATCCGCAGCCTGACCGCCTCCGCCGAGCGCGCCCACGCCCGCCTCGACGAGCGAGTCACAGCATTGGAGACAGCCAAATGATCGCCGACGCCATCACCCGCACACTCACCCAGTGGACGCCAGAAGACCCCGCCTCCTGCGACCCCGCATGGGCCGAGACAATGCGCCAGGACCTCGAGCAGGCCCAGAAACTGATCGCCGAAGCCCTCGCCAACCTCAGCCAGCCAGGTTCATGATCTGTGCCGTCCAGACGAGATTGGGGCCCCTCCAGCCAACGGCTGGAGGGGCCCCAATCTCGTCTTGCTATCCGGAAGACTCTCTGCAGCCCACCGATAGCCCACTCCTCACACTCAACCAATGGCTACACCACGGGCTACACCCTCTCCGCAATATACGAATGACACACGAGCATTACCCGCACAATTCCAACGAAAAGTCAATGCCTCCCTGATTGATTACATGAATCACCACCGGACTTTTAATCCGAAGGTCGCAAGTTCAAGCTTCACAGGGGGTACTGCCGCTTCCGCACTGGTACCTACCTTCAGAAGGTCGCGGATCGCCAGCCCCTCTCACTCTCACGCGCCGCCCTGCTCAGTTGCCTCGAGGGCGCAGCCGGCACGTCAGGAACAGGGGCGGAAGGTCTTCACGCCAGCTCCACCTCAGCACCCGAAAACGTTCTTGTCTTGCAAAGACACACCGAACAGAGCAATCAGCATAGGACCACACTTTCCTCTATGATAAGTTCACTCATCACACCACAGTCAGAACATAAGAGATCGAGCCAAGCAATATGACAGATCTTTCAATCAAAATGACCTTGAACGGGCAGCCCCTGATACGGCAGTGGATTGAGTCTAAGGAAATGAAGCGCATCCACCACGTCGTGCGAGAAATGGCAGAGTTGGGGGCCGAGTTCACCCACAAAAGCCAAGCAATCTCGCCAAAGGACCTGCTGGCACTGCCATTTGAGCCCGCAAAAGAAGCGCTGATCGAAGCCAAGCTGACACTTGGGAAGGACAGTATCCTTAAGCTTTATGAGTCTAAGCTGGCCGAGTCAGATAAGATGTGGCGCTCAATTGTGGCAAACACCGTGAAGGGACAGAACCTGCAGCCCGCCTATGTTGAGGTGGATGTGGACGGCCTGACGCTGGGGGACTTCCTGGCCTTCAACCAGTCCTTGGACAAGATGACCGATCCGGCACTGCCGTTCAAGATCCACCCGGAGCACTTCGTGTTTGCCGGCATCCACGGCGGGCAGGAGGTCATGGAGATGGTCGGCCAGTACGGAGAGCCCACTTACCAGAAGCTCTTCATCCACCCCGACGCAGAAAAGCCAGTGGCACTGGACGACGATAAGAAAATGGCTATGGTCAGTGACGGAGTTCTCATGTCGGACCAGACAGTTGACATGAAGATGTATGGCATGCACCAGTTCAAGATGAAGAAAGGCGGCCTGCGCATCAAGCTTGGGGTTTTCTTCCCCGAGACGGCACCGAAGGAGATGATTCTGGGACATCAAGAGCACCTGGCTGTCGAGTTCTACAACTCCCTCACTTTCGCGTATCAAACAAAATCCTTCAAGGGTAAAACACTGAACACGGTCCTCAAGTTCAAAAAGTTCGACTGACTCGGTTCACCATCATTCCCAGATGGCCGGATGCGAGCACAGCTCACGCAGTCACAGGACATAACCCGGGCTTGAGGGCCGCATCTTACAGATCGCAGACCGCTCCGGAGACTCGCCGCCCAACCTCCGCGGCAGCTTGCTCATTTTCCGCTTGCAGCGGCGTCGAGCACGCGACCGACGTAACTGCCGAACTTCTCGGTGATGCTGCCGTGGTTGTCGTCGGGCCACTCGCTCCAGGTGTGACCGAAGCCCGCCGATCGGTAGTAGGCCAGGCTGTTGCGGGCGTGCCCGCTGCCATCGAATCCGTCGAGGCTGTTGGCAGGCACGTCACGGATTCCGGTCACCCAGTTCAACGAGAGCCGTTCCTTGGCATCTGAGGAGAAGACCGCCTTCTCCTCAGGCGCGTCGCCGCCCCCGAAAAGCAGGAAGCCCCCGCCCGCCATGCGCTCGGCGTAGGCCGGGAAGAACCACTGGCTGATGAACTCCGAGCCGCCGGAGTAGCCCACGAGCCAGACCCGATCCGTGGTGGCGCCGCACCCGGCGACCACGTAGTCGAGCGCCTGCTCCAGGTAGTGGACCTTGCCATCCTGATCCTCCAGCCACCAGATTCCGTCGTCTCCGGGAGCGCGCACCGAAACCACGTCGTACCCGCGAGCGCTCGCCGCCTCGACGACTCCCCCGGCGCCGGCCAGGCCACCGCGGGACCTCTCATCCCGACTCTGGTTCCCCTGACTGTAGAAGGGCTGCCCGTCGCCGTCGAGGTAGACGACCAGTCCGACCGGCGCGTCCGTGGCCGCGTAGAAGATGCAGTCGGAGGTCTCGTCCTCGTCGTCGGTGTAGGAGAACGCGGCAGGAACCGACAGGTCTCCCGGCGTCGGCCGCAGGCTCGGCGCAACGCCGGCCCCGCGTGAGCGCAGGTGCGAGGGCGGAGTCGAGTGCGTTGCCGCTCGCTGCACCCCCCGAGAAGCGCAACCGGTCAGGATGAGGCCCGTCATCACGCCGGTCAAGGCTCGCCGCGAAAGGTGCGCCGCCACGCTGTCCACCCACCTTCCTGATCGCCGTCAGCCACTCGACGGTAGCACCGGCATCCCGGTTCCGGCCGGCCGGCGCGAGGCCCGAATCGCATCACCGACGACGACGCGAACCAAGGTGGATAGGGGCTCAGTGCGGGAGCACGGCGCCTTCAACACCCAAGAGCGCGCGCCGAATGCCGCCTCACGCGACGCCTCAAGCGGGATTGCCCTGACTACCTGGCCGCTCTTAGCCCCGCTCACCGCGGGAGCCGCGCCCACGACCACCGCCGCTGCGGC
>ERZ773062.1458-NODE-1458-length-9925-cov-47.451266_pt1 | contig 9925 bp, 14 predicted proteins | sample MGYA00580626_ERZ773062 | MGnify/ENA primary metagenome ERZ773062 (study PRJEB29015, sample SAMEA2738003) | human oral metagenome | biome: human oral; feature: human-associated habitat; material: dental | place: China | collected 2058 ...
TGCCCCCGGCGCTGCGAGCGCTGGCGCGCCCCGGCCTCGTACCTGCCCGTGCGGCTCCGGCCTGCACCTGTCGCAGTGCTGCGGACCCTATCTGGACGGCGAGGCCGCCCCTACCGCCGAGGCACTCATGCGTTCGCGCTACACGGCGTTTGCCCTGCGGGACGAAGACTACCTGTTTCGCACGTGGCATCCGCGCACTCGGCCCGCCCCGCCCTATTGGGTGGAGGGCACGCAGTGGACGGGATTGCGCATCCTCGGGGCCGAGGCCGGAGGGATCGAAGACGACGAGGGAACCGTCACGTTCGTGGCCTCCTGGAGGGATCAGCGTACGGGCGAAACCGGGAGCATGCGGGAGCGATCGCGGTTTAGCCGTCGCGCGGGCAGGTGGATGTACGAGCACGGCGCGAACGACTGACACTACGGTAGGCTTTTCCTTATGATTGTTCGTCGTTTCTTGTCACCCTCCGCCATTGCCGGGGCCGTCATCGTCGTGGCGGTTGCCGTCTTCGGCGGGTTCTTGCACGGCCCCCTTCCCGTCGATACGGCCGTGTGGTCGGACTTCATCGATGCCCGCACCCCCGCGATGAACTCGATCATGGCGGGCGTGTCGTGGGCGTTTGATCCCAAGCGCGCGGTTGTGCTGGCGCTCGTGATTGCGTTAGTCGTGTGGTGGCTCGTGAAGAAGGTCATGCACGCCCTGTACATCCTGTGCTCGGTGGCCCTGTCGGGCGTGAATGGCTACATCATCAAGCACATCGACGGGCGTGCGCGCCCCGATCAGTCGTTCTGGCTCATTTCGGAAGACTCCTACTCGTTTCCGTCGGGTCACGCAACCGCCGTCACCGCACTTGTCATCTCGCTGGTCCTGGTTTTGACGATGACGCGCTTCGGGCGCCGTATCCGCCACCTGCTGTGGGCCGCCGCGATCGCTATCATCGCGTTCATTGCGGTGACGCGCCTCTACTTGGGCGTGCACTGGGTGACAGACGTGCTTGGAGGCTTCGGAGTGGGCCTGGGTTCCTCCATGATCCTTGCTCCCTTCATGCTGGGGCGGTCGGCCTTGAGAACGGCCCGTTAGCGCCCCGTGCATCGGTGTGAGGGCGCCCGGAGCCGGTTGGCTCCGGGCGCCTCTCTCTGTCCCCGCGCGGGCGCCAGGGGGCGCCGCGCTGCGGTCGTCGCACCCTCGAGTGTCGGTGGCTCTGTGCCGCACTGTCAGGTCAGTTTCCGTTTCTCTGACCGACCTTCTGGATGGCAGCCGACACAGTTTATTCACAACTGTGGACAAGATTGTGTACAAATGCCGCGGCGTAGGCTCTTCTCCCTCGATCCTGTACGCGCGCCCAGCATCGCGCGCGGGTGACCCACAGTGACCGGTCGGTTGGTCATTCGTCGGCTCTTGACACTCGCGTCGATATGCGTATAGTTATGTACATGCCTACTCGTAACGTGTACGTATCAGACAGCGACGTGAGCCTCTTTTCTGAGGCGGGAACAATCGCGGGAAGCCTCTCGGCTGCAATCGTTGAGGCTCTTCGCGACTATGTGAACAAGCATCGCCGCCTCACCGATGGCTTTCAGGAGATTGAACTCAAGCTGTCGACGGATGGCGTGGATCGCCGCGTCACGTTCGCTGGTCGACGCGTGGTGCGCCTGAGGCGACCCGATCCCGAGGGGACGCGCATCGACACCGTCTACCTCACAGCGAAAGGCCAGCTGGCGGTGGCGACGAAGGTTCACAGAACGCTGCCGGAATGGTCCAACCAGGAGGATATGTGGTCCGACCCCAAGACGTGGAGTCGCGACTTCTGGGTTGTCGGAGACAGGACCCTGAGCGTCTATCCCGACGTTGAGGACCTCTCGCAGGCGGATTCCGTCCTCGCCCAGCGAGTGGAAGCCGCCCTGACAACCTCTGCCGTTGAGGTGCTGGACATCTGACCGCTCGGGCGCGGCCGTCCCGTGGGCGCACCGCGATCCTGGTCGCGACATACGACAAGACCCGCAACCGGTTGGTTGCGGGTCGGCGGTGGCCCTCAGTGAGTTCCATGCGAAAGAAGTCGAGCCGCTGCTACAGTTCCTGGCCACCATGGACCGAGGGCTCGACGAGGAACCCATATCTACAGTATCGCACAAATCGCAACGGCAAACTAGGAAACAACACTATAAAACACTAACCAGGGCAGAGCAAGACGAAATATGCCACTTATATTCCACTGGCACGCTAATTACGACAATCTGCTCAAAGTTCAGCATATCAAGGACAACCGTTCATCGAATCTGGCGTTCGCGCGGACTCCCTCCTCGTCAGCGCGGTCTCGACGAGACCCAGAAGGACGAGGCGAAAACCCTCTACCTCGAGGGCAAGTCCCTTGCTGCCCTGGGCAAGCTCTTCGACGTCAGCCCCAGCACCGTACGCGACTGCTTGCTCCGACAGGGAGTAACTTTACGACCAAGAAATTACAAATATAGCTCTACCGAAGGTAGAAAAAGCGACGTTGCGTAAATGTATATTTGATCCCGACGAACTACACCCCATAGGATAGTTATGGATAATGTATTTTTTACCTTATTTTCTATATTGAGATGGATATTCTGGCGTTCCCCAATCATCTCGCCAAGTAGTTTCGAAGCAGTCAATATCCGTTGGTTTTGACCATCCGTCTTGGTCGTCGCCTTCATACGATGCAAAATAACAGTAGGTATGATTTGGCCAAAGACCGTCTATCGCATTATCCACGACTTCTGGCTGACTCCCGTTTCGATGAATCATGCTATACCAATTCCAACACTCTCCCGTAGCTGCCGATGTTTGTTCGGTCGAGATATAATCGTCGCCAGGATTTGGATAGCCATATATTCCGGAAACAGCAATTGAAGCTCGTCTAATCCCAACGGGATTCATCCATCCAAATGTTACTCGAACCCGCCCCGGGAAAGCCTGGCTGGGTGTGATACTGTAGCTAACTTTCGGAGGCGAAGGATCTCTTCCATTCCTGCTCAATATCCCGTGTGCCTCTTCGAGTTCACTAGGGCAGCTAACTGGAGATGGAGCGGGACTATTTGCAGAGAATTCCGGAAAACTCGGATACCTTTCCAAGATCCATCCACCGACTACTTGGACGATCAGCGGAGAAAGAAACAAAGTAAACAGGGCAAGAGCTAATGGTGTCAGCCACCCACGCTTATGAGATGATTCCTCCATTAAATATCTCCTTCGCGTATGGGGATTTAAGAGACTGCTGCGAGCATAATCCATCATATGGTTAACAGTCAAGCCGATACATGTTACAAGTTAGTATATTACGACGGCTTGTCGATGTACGAATACCGCACACGGACAAGCCGTCGTAACCGCGATGGCCAGTTACAGGACGGCCACTGTCATGAGAATCGATAGTCGCAAGAGAGTCATGCTCATTGTTGTCGTTGTACTATGCGCACACCTCGGGCTAAAGATGTCGGTCGAATCTCAAAACTATCTAGCCGCCATAATAGCCGGGAACACCCTGTATATCTGTGGCTTAGTTGTGTCTCGCGAGTAATCTGCCATCGCTCGCCCCCTGAGCCCTAAGCGCTCGGGGGATTTTCATTTACTTTCGAACATTCTCTTGTATGATTACACTGGTCGGTAGTGAACATGTTGACGCACGGAAGGTAATAGACAGACAACCCTAGAGCATCGGAAGACGTCCATCCCGCCTAGTTGGTGTGTCACCAGATATGCAGGACCTGATAGCAAGCAGGATTCCGTGTTGTCGTGGGTCGATCAAGAGAGCGCTCGCCCGGGGTCAGTCAGATATATTATTAGCCTCTGTGTAGTGCATTTCGATGATTTTGGCGAACGTCCACGACTAAACTCAAGACTAAGACGCGAGGGGCACATTTTCCAACCTGAATTCGTAATCCACGAGGAAAGACAGACCAAAACCCCTCACCTCATCAGCTCCTCTACCTCTACACCCATCTGCTCGGCGATGCGCTCCAGGCTGCGTAGGGTGAGGTCGCGTTCCCCTCGTTCCAGTCCTCCCATGTAGGTCCTGTGGATGCCAAGGACCTCGGCGAAGGCCTCCTAGGATAGACCCCTCTTCTGTCGGTAGGAACGGATGTTCCTACCGACCTTCTTCTGGAGGTCTCCTTCTGCCACATCGGCAAGCCTGACGGCTTGCTACATGAAGGTCTACAGACTTATGAGTAGCGTCGTTGGAGGAAAAGTGGATCTTCGCATCCGAGGGTGTAGGGGTGGTGTGAGGGGGTTCGACATGTCGTGGCTGTGTAAGGGTCGAGGTCTTCCGATGAAGAAAATTCCTACGCTTTCCATCTGAATAACCTCGACATGCTCAAGACTATCTTTGATCGTCCTGATCTGAGTGCGTTCACGCGCCTGGACAGTCTTGGGTTGGAGGTGACAGGCCAGCAAATTGAATCAGACTGGACCATGTTAGCTTGCCGGATCGCAAGTGATGACCGCTAGTGCCGATATTGCTGTTGCCAGGGCGTTTTTCGAGACATGGTGATCAGGCGCCCAACTCACGAGCCTTACGGGTGGCGCCCCACTATCGTGCATGTGAGCGTGCGCCGCTACCGGTGCCAAGGGTGTGCTCACGTGTGGCGTCAGGACATGAGTCAAGCTGCCGGCCCGCGAGCCAAGCTCTCGCGGTCGGCGGTGCGCTGGGCGCTGACGGGCGTGGTCGTTCATCATCTGACTGTGGCTCGCATCGCCCAGGCCCTGGGGCGTCTCCTGGAACATGGCTGTCCTGGGTGAAGGAGAACGCTCACCGATCAACGATCCGGCACGGTTTGACGGTGCGAGCTTCATCGGCGCGGATGAACACGTGTGGCGTCACACCCCGTACGGGGACAAGAATCATCACCGTCATCTTAGACGTGACGCCCATCCGCGATCGCAGCGGCCCGTCCCGGCTCCTGGACATGGTCCCAGGCCGCTCCAAGCGGGTCTTCAAAACCTGGCTGGCCTCCCAGCCCCGCACCTGGCGTGAGCGCATTGAGATCGTCGCGATCGATGGATTCACCGGTTTCAAGAGCGCCACCGCCGAAGAACTCCCCGGCGCGAGGGCGGTCATGTACCCCTTCCACGCCGTGCACCTGGCCGGGGACGCTCTCGATGAGTGTCTTCGGCGCATCGGGCAACAACTCCACCATCGGCGCGGGCGTGCCACGGATCCCCTGCACAAGGCCTGCAGGATGCTTGCATACCAGATTCTGCCTACTCTCACTTGGCCAACAACACCATGTTTTACGGCGACGAGCATGTCGCACTCGAGGTCACCTGGAGCGCCTACCAAAACAACACCCGTCGCCTACCGCGCGCCCGACACGAACGCGGGCAAAGCCCTGATGCAAGCCGAAACCAACACACCCACCTCCACGCGCGTACCGAGGGGCCTGACCGAGCTCATCACGCTGGGCACGACACTCACACGCCAAGCTGGGGACATTCTGGCCTGCATCAAACCACCCCCACACCTCAAACAAACCCACCGAAGCCATCAACGGCCGCCTCGAACACCTACGCGCATCTACCCCAGGACTTGCAAAACCCCACCCACTGCATCACCCGAGCACTCCTCGAAACCAGCGGATTCAAACACCAACCACACCCCAACTATGAAGAGCCAGTAAACGCCCTGGAAAACGCTGTACAGCGGCACGGGAACGTGGCGGGGTGCATTGTGCACTCCGACCGCTGTTCCCAACTCCGAGCACGCTCCTTCGTGAACACTCTGGATCGTCACCATCTGATCGGATCGATGGGACAGGTCGGAGCAGCCGGAAACAACGCCGCGATGGATCCTGCTTCGTGTTTCAGCAGAAGAACCTGCTGGACCGTAAGCGCTGGCGCTCCCGCGAAAAGCTACGAGCCGCGATCATCACATGGATCTAGAGGACCTATCATCGGCGCCGTCGCCAAGCCCGCCTCGAACGCTTGGCCCCCATCGAATACGAAGCCATCATGAATCCCACCACGACCCTCGCGCCCTGGCACTCCAACTGTCACCTATTCATGCAGCAGTCTCAGCCCTCCCCGATGCCGCCAGGCGTGAAGGGCTTCCAACTAGTCCGAACGTATCAGGAACCAGTAATCGTGTTCAGGCGGCTGGTAATCCCTTTGGTGAGCGCGTCTCGCCCTTCACCGTTGTTCAGGTACTTGAGCGCCCGAATCCCTTGAAGGTCAAAGGGGATATCATCCATGGACTGAGCAACCAGAATTGTGTCACGACCGAGCGTGTGCGCGATGCCGGCTTCGTAGAACACGTTAGGATTCTTGCCGCTGAGGTCGGCGATGACGACTCGGGCGCGCCAGATGAGGCTCAGGACGTCATCGAGAATATGGTCTCGTTCCCAGATGTCGTCGGCCCGCAAACAGCGCATCCCCGCTGCTTCGACACCAGCTTTCATAGACTCGTACACCGGAGTAAAGCCTGCATTGAACGGCATCATCACTGCCACGAGGTCGGATTCGAACGGCTCTGAGATCGGGAACTGGAATACTTTGGGTTTGGCCTTGGCCGCGATCTCCTGACTTAGGACGCGATACAAATCAACGTCCTTCACAGCCCAGTGTGTTCGGTGAAACTCCCAGTCCGCGATGTCCAAAACAGCAGCTGCGGCCTCGATTCTAGGTGAAGGAATCGGTGCAATCGCAGGGTTCGGGACAAAGGTAAACGTGTACCCATACCGGGACTTGTTCACATTCGTGACATGGCCAACGCGCGCAATTTGCGGCTCGTCATCGAACCCAGTTTCCGGCATGAGCAGCGTTGGAAGGTTTAGAAGGCGGTCAACCTTAACCTCGCCCCGAGCCTTCCCAGCGGCCGGAGCGATGTACTGATAGACTTCATCGACCGTGTATTCAAGCAGACGGTCGACTCCGACCTCGCCTCGTGTCAGGCCGATCAGCAGGTTGTACATCGCAGCGTCCTCTCTCGCGCACCGGACCGACCTCGAACTTGTCTCGAAGTCCTAGGCACTCCGTGGCAACCACGAGTGCTCAAGCCAAGTATCGCACACCCCACAGACACCCAGGGTCCACGGTCGATGACGTGTACCTCTTAGGCGTACCGCCGCTACGTGGAGAGGACTGTTGGGATGGCGACGTTTGTTGATCCGGTTGCTGATGCTGCTGAGGCCTATGAAGGGTTGCGCGGGTTGGCGCACGCGACTCGTACCTTCGAGGATCCGGCCGATACGTACCAGGTGTTGGGTGAGGTGTCGGGGTCGGTGCGGTTGTTGTGGCTGGTTCTGGACCAGCTGTCTCGTGCTCATGCTTATCACCGCGACATCGCATTCACCAATGACCCCTTGCCGACGGAGGCGGTGGCATTGGCGGCAGCGGATGAGTTGCATCTAGCCGCCGACGGGTTGGATGAGGTCGGGGATCGGGTGATGCACGCGCACGAGGTGTCGGGCCGAATTGCCTGGTACACCCACACCAGCCCTGAGCGCGTGCCTTCGCGGCAGTGGGTGAATGTGGTGCCCCTCTATGGCTCAGAGGCCGATCAGGTACTGGAGCTGATCGACGTGGAGGGGATGCAGGAGGGGATAGCGCATCTGGCGCAGTGGAACTTCGGCGAGGAAACCACTGGCGCGGAGTTCGTGAACGGTGAGGTGTATGACCAGCTGTCGGCCGGGCAGTGGGATCGCTGCTTCGAAGCCGACGGGTATGTGCTGACCTACAACCCCCAGATGGGGTATGTCGGGCTGGTCCGCGAACACCCCAAGACCATGCCCACACCCAACTAGGACGTCTTCTCTGCGTGGGACGCTTTCAGTGGTATCACTGCGTCTTCGCGTCGGGCAGCCGAGGACATGGATTGGTTCGCACCCAAAAGCGGGTGGCGCCGCAACATCGTCGGCTGTGGAGCGGTCGCTGTGAGTGGCGAGAAGGAACGGCTGCACGCTGCGATGTTGGTGTCCCCGGCTGCTGAGCGGCGGAAGGCCTGCAAGGCTCGTCACCAGGCTGCCGCCCGTTTGCAAGCTGAGCAGGCCAAGGTTGAGCGGGAGGCCGCGAAAGTGCTGGCGGAACGGGAGGAGCGCAAGGCGACGACGTTTCTGCCGGCAGCCGGTGAGGCTGGGCCGGCGGCATTGCGGTCGCCTGGCCGGTTGCGGGTGCCGCAGCATCAGGACACCTCGGCCACGCTGGCCGAAGCGTATCCGTTCATGGCCGAAGGCGACCTGGGGTCGGATGGGGTGTTCATCGGGCAGGACCTATATTCAGGTGACAGTTTCGTTTACGACCCGTGGGTCCTCCACACCCACTTCGGCCAGGAGAACTTCCAACGCGAACAGGACGGCAGCTTCGCCAAGCTGGAGTCGTCTTTCGGCAATCTCGTGCTCTACCGCGCCACTGCCAAACGGGCTTTCGAACGCTTCACCAAAGGCGACCAGTTCGTCGCGGAATACTACGCCCACGACTACACCTACGAGCGCGACGGACAGACCATCGCAGGCGAAAAGTTCTTCGCCAAGAAGATCGGACACGACACCGCCCGCACCCGCTACGACGCTGACCGCACACCCCGTCACGCCATGAACCGCGACACCGCTGGACAGGCCTTCGAACCGCCCCAGCAAAGCGCTCTAGCACCCACCGGCCTGAGCATATGACAGAGGCTTGACGTGAGTGACTTCGTTCCCGAACCCGATTATCCCGGCATCCTCGACGACCAGCCTGACATGTTCGATGCCATTGTCCTGCCCGAGCCACCGCACGATCAACTGGAACCTGCTGTCGACGCAGGATCTGGAAGCAGAATTGCTGGAGCTGAACCGGTGGGTCGATTGGCTCCGCCACACCTACGGCCTACCCGCCGCGGTCATCCCACCCTACTGGCACCGCCACCCCGAAATGGTCTGGGAGCTGTCCGCGCTGCACCTGCACTGACTGTGCGTACGACCCCGAACAGAACGGCTCCGCACCCCTGGGCTGGCACTGCGACTTCGCCGACACCCGCCAGCGTCGACGACCGGATCGACCCGGCGACCGATGAGGTTCGCGACGACGTTCCGTATCCTGAGGGTGGTTAAGGATGGTGCGCCATCGCCGCGCCACGGCCCGAGTCGAGGCGGATCGGCCTTTGTGCGTGCAGACTAACCTCGATGCCAACAACGCCCGTGGCGAACGGCCGCAGAAGTGCGACCACTACCTCAATGGCACCCTGTACTGCTCCTGCGGAGCCAAGCTCATGATCGAACGCCCCCGCGACAAGACCGGGGACCACTACGAGTACTTCACCTGCTCCGGACGACGCCGCAAAACCACCAACTGCACCCGCTCCGCGATCCTCGCCGGACGCGCCAAAGCCGAGATCGAATGCACCTACCAGCGCAACTCCCTGAGCCAAACCCAGGCTGAGCACGTCCGGAAATTCCTCAACGACATCTTCGACCAGCTCGAAGGATCCAGCGAGGACGAACGCAAGCGCCTGACCACCCAACGCGACAAGCTCGAAGCTGAACGCCTCTAACTCGTCCAAGCCCACTACACCGACGCGATCCCACTCGACTCTTCAAGAGCGAACAAGACCGCATCCGCGCCAGCCTCGACCAGATCACCACCCGGCTCGACAACCTCACCGACACCTACGACGACGCCCGAACAGGCTTGGACCAGCTCACTGAACTCCTGGTCGACCTTGACGACCTCTAAAACAAATGCGAACCAGCCACAACGCATCCTCAACCGCGCCCTGTTCACCCGTATCACCATCGACGACGAGGAAAACGCCACCTACACACCCGAGCAGACCACCATCAGCGTCCTCGCACACCAACATCAATGCCCCGGCCCACGTCACCGCAGAAACAAAACTGCCCCGCTACCAGGCGGGGCAAGTTTCGTTTCTCTCATCTTACGTGGAGCTAACGGGACTCGAACCCGTAACCCCCTGCTTGCAAAGCAGGTGCGCTA
>ERZ773062.1465-NODE-1465-length-9899-cov-57.599451_pt1 | contig 9899 bp, 6 predicted proteins | sample MGYA00580626_ERZ773062 | MGnify/ENA primary metagenome ERZ773062 (study PRJEB29015, sample SAMEA2738003) | human oral metagenome | biome: human oral; feature: human-associated habitat; material: dental | place: China | collected 2058 ...
AAGGATCCCATTGTGCAGTCGTATACGATTATTTCACAGGTTAGTCCAGTCCTGCTTCCTGCCTTTTAGCTTGCTTTTCGACGCCCGGGGCGTGCCTTTATACTAAGTATGGGAATTGAAGGAGAGGCATGAACACCACAACAACTAGGCTTATGGCGGCGCTCATCGCCATCACGGCATTAGCGCCTGCTCCAGCTCTTGCGGCAGATAGCACGAATCCGTATACGGTGAAGCTTGACAATGGCGTGTGTACCTTTGGAATTGACCTAAACAACCCGGAAGCGCTTGCTTATTCCCAAGACAGGGGTTATATCAATCAAAGCTATGTTCTAGATAAAATCGCCAAGGAAGTACCCGAATTCGCCCCAGTGTGGGCTGCCAATCCTCACCTGGAAAACAAACTCACTGACCCGAGATATCGCGGGAACTGGGACAAAGCCGTGGTCAAGCTCAAAGCCGCAGGCTACACGGATAACGACATCATGTGGATTGACCGGGTGCTCCATAAGCGCGGCATGTTGAGCCCATTGGCGGATGACACTGACCTCAGCAAGCCATTACCCCCGAAAGAGGCTAGACGGCGAGCTGATATGGAACCTAAGGGCATTATGCAACACTATGCCTCCAAGATGTTGTATTACAACATTGATGAGAACGGCAAGATCGAGCTCTTCCAATATTGGTCGGCGGCGGACAAACCATTGCCCGAGCTTTCCGAAAAAATCACAGACAAAGCCAGCGGCGAGGGACACCTGCAATTAGTGAAACGCGCCAGGGATTTCGCTGGCTACCAACACGACATTCTAGAGGAATGCGCGAAGCTCGGCGGGTTCGGCGCCGGCGCGGATACCCCATCGCAGTCAGCCGCCAAGTCGACTGCCGCATCCGGTGCGACCACGGAATCCACCGCGACCAGCGGTTCTCGGGCAGCCGGCGACAGCATGTTTAGCAAGCCTTCGCAGGATCGCAAGCCTGGTGGGGCACTGGGCATGATCTACCGGATCATTAATTCGGTGATTGGGTTTTTCGTTCCGGCATTATCCACCCCACTGCTGCCCGAATAGTCGGGTGCATCGGGTGCCGAGCTGGGGTTGTGGGGGAGGGGTGGTTCACGCAGCCGCCCAGAATGTGGTGTTGCGACAAATTCCAGCAACTCCAGCTCAGAAGATTTGAAGCCTTGTTGGTGGTGGGTGGGTTATGCCCGCATGTCGGGCAAATCATGGGCATGTTGGTCGGCGTGGGGTGGTGTCCCGGTTTGCCAAGCTGTACTTTCTCGATTCAGAGGGTGTTGGCGGGGTGGCCTCAAACCAGAACTCCAGCTCAGAACTTGTGATACCAGTAGATGATGGGGCAAAAAGTCGGCGCGGGGGCGGTTAGGGGGGCCGTTATTTACGGGTATCAGGTGTTCTAAGCTGGAGTTTTGCGACACGGGGGTGACAGTGGTAGCACTAGTGATGCGTTTATGATTCGATATTTAGTAAAGTTCAATAACTTTGCCAAAGGATAATCATGAAAAATCGACTGGCGGCACTCATCGCCGTCACGGTTATCGGAATGTCGCTGATGCCACCGGCCGCTAGTGCCGAGGACGCCGAAGGCCCCAACCCGTTCACACTCACATTCGCCAATGGGATGTGCAGCTTCGGGGTCGACGACCAGAACCCCGAAATGAAACTATTCCGCCAAGACAGTTCCATCAACCGAAGCTACGTGTTTGACGAGGTCGCCAAGGAAGTGCCGGAGTTTGCCGAGATTCGGGCGATGAACCCTAAACTGGAAGACAAAACCGATCCGGCCTACCAGGCGAAATGGAAGTCGGTGACCGGCAAGCTGAAAGCTGCCGGCTACACGGATGGAGACATTACCTGGCTGGACCGACAATTACGCAAAGGCCTGCTGCCCTATCCCTTATCTGCCGTGTACAAGCCCGGCAACAATCCCATCTCGCCCCAAAAAGCCAAGAAATGGATCGACAGCGAAGACAAGGGACGAACCCAGTTTTTCGTGTTCAAAAACTTCCGCTATCTGCTTGGTGACGGGCCACAGCTGCACGAGTACGTCTATTGGCTAGATGACGATCATGCGCCGCAGCCGGCCCCGAAGCTCTCGGCAAAAATCATGGACAAGGGGAATGCCGGGTTTGAATTGCAGCTGCATCGGTCAATCCGCATGGCAGGCTATGGCCACGACAAGTTGGAAGAATGCGTCCGCCTGGGCCAGTAGCGTTAGGCTGTTGATGCTCACCCAGGGGAAACTGCGACAAACATAGGCCTATGACCTGTGATGTGAGATGCATCTATCATAGCTATATGAGTTCTGAAACATTTTTCCGCCCGCGGTATCACATCACACCACCCCAGGGGCGCCTCAATGACCCCAATGGCGTCTTCGTCTCCCCACGCACCGGCCGGCTTCATGTTTTCTATCAGCATGATCCGGCGTTTCCTTTTGGCAAGAAACGCACCGGCTGGGGGCATGCCTCCGCCGAGCTCGACACCCTTCGGTGGTCGCATCATCCCGATGCGCTCTACCCCGATGTCGCCTACGACCTCGATGGTTGCTACTCCGGCGGTGCAGTCGTTGATGGCGAGCAGGTCTACCTGTTCTACACCGGCAATCTGAAAGAACCCACTGCCGATGGGGGATTTGCGCGCCGGGCCACTCAAAACCGGGTGGATGTGGCCGACCCCGATGGCCTTATGGGGGGCGTGTATCGGCGTGATGTGGCAAATCCACTTATCGACGGCCCCGCCGCCGGATACACCGCCCACTACCGGGACCCCATGATTACCCGCGACCCCCGCGATTCCCACGATGGTTGGCGCATGGTCATTGGCGCCCAGCGGGAAGACGAAACCGGGACAGTAGTGCTCTATCACAGCGATGACCTGCACAATTGGAATTTTGTGGGGGAACTAGAGTTCGATACCACTAATGCGGCTCCGGGTACAGCCCCGGACCTGGTGCCGGGCGGCTACATGTGGGAATGCCCAAACCTGATTACCTTGCGCGATGCGGTGACCGGGGAAGACCTGGACATTCTGATTATCTGCCCGCAGGGCCTGGAACCAGTGACTACCGATACCGCTACTCACTATGCCAGCAGCGACCAATGCGGCTATATCGTTGGCAAGTTGGACGGCACCCGGTTCACAGTGCTTCGAGGATTTAGTGAATTAGATCACGGACAGCAGTTCTATGCGCCACAGATCACCGGGTTTAGCGAAACTTCAGGTTTATTACTTGGCTGGATGGGCTTGCCAGGACAGGACGATACTCCGTCGGTGTCAGCGGAAGGATGGGTGCACTCGCTTACCGTGCCACGGCGGGTGGAAGTACATAATCATGTGCTTCGGCAAACCCTGATTGTGCCCGAGTCTGTTCGGAATAGTGAGATTAATCACGCGGATTCTGGGATTTTGTGGCATTCAGAATGTCTGGACGGACACGAAACCACATTAGTGATTACTGGGTCACAAGGGACGATAGGGGCAACTATTCACTATCTTTCGGGGGCGGATCCGGTACTAGAGATTGATGTAGCAGGTGATGTACGCCGAGTTCCGTGCCCACCTGGCGAGTTGACTGTTTTTGTGGATCGTAGTGCGGTTGAGGTCACAGCTGCTGATGGGGCTATTGCTGCTAGTTTTGTTACCTTCCCAAATGTCAATGAGATTTGGAGCACAATCGCAAGAAACTGTGATTAGCTATTGTTTTTATGTTGCAATGATTGTTTAATAGAGGGGGTAGACAATCGGACTTCGCAAAAATGTGAGTTTGTGTGGTTTTTGGGGAGTTTCGATCAACTAAACATAGGGAGAAGTTCTTATGCAACATAAAGAGGTTGCTGACCGCGTCCTTAAAGCGGTCGGCGGCGAGGATAATATCGTCGCCGCAGCTCACTGCGCAACCCGCCTGCGTATGGTGCTAAAAGATTCGAAGAAGGTTGACCAAAAAGCCTTGGACAACGACCCGGATCTGAAAGGCACCTTTGAAACCGGTGGGATGTTCCAAATTATCGTTGGCCCTGGTGACGTCAACACGGTGTTCAAGGAACTCGACAACGCCACCAGCAAGAGCATTGCCGTCAGTACCGAAGAACTCAAGGAAGTGGTTGCCAATAGTGGTAACGTCTTCACCCGCTCCATTAAGGTGCTGGCGGATATTTTTGTGCCGCTGATCCCTATCCTGGTCGGTGGCGGTTTGCTCATGGCCCTGAACAATGTGCTCACCGCCAAAAACCTGTTTGGCGAATTATCCCTCGTGGAGCAATATCCGCAGATGGAGGGCCTGGCTGGTCTGATTAACCTGCTGGCCTCGGCACCATTCGCTTTCCTGCCAATCCTCGTGGGCTTCACCGCAACCAAGCGGTTCGGCGGTAATGAGTTCCTGGGTGCCGGCATCGCCATGGCCATGCTGAGCCCTGACCTGGTGAACTTCTACCAAATGGCCGAAGCCGAGGCCGCCGGAACCATCGAGCAGTGGAACCTGTTTGGCCTGTTCGTGGATAAGATTGGCTACCAGGGCACCGTGCTGCCGATCCTTGTGATCTCCTGGGTGTTGGCTACCATTGAGAAGTTCCTTCACAAGAAGCTCAAGGGCACTGCGGACTTCCTTATTACCCCTATGCTCACGCTGCTCATCACGGGCTTCCTCACCTTCATTGTTATTGGTCCGGTCATGCGTAGCCTGGGCACTGCCCTGGGGCAGGGGCTGCAAACCGTGTATGAGGCGGGCGGTCCCATTGGTGGTTTCCTGTTTGGTTTGGTCTACTCGCCCATCGTTATTACTGGTCTGCACCAGTCGTTCCCACCGATCGAATTGCAGCTGCAGCAGCAGGGCGGTTCCTTCATCTTCGCTACCGCATCCATGGCCAATATCGCCCAGGGTGCCGCAACATTGGCTGTGTTCTTCCTGGCCAAGGGCGAAAAGCTCAAGGGCCTGGCAGGTGCCTCGGGTGTGTCCGCCGTGCTGGGCATCACCGAGCCCGCTATCTTCGGTGTGAACCTGCGGCTGCGCTGGCCCTTCTTCATTGGCATCGGTTCCGCCGCTGTTGGTGGCGCCCTGATTGCCCTGCTGAATGTGAAGGCTGTTGCGCTGGGTGCCGCCGGCTTCCTGGGCGTTGTGTCCATCAAGGCCGAAGACATGGGCCCCTTCATGATCTGCGCCGTGATTACCTTTATTGTTTCCTTCGCCGCCGCTTTCGTCTATGGCCGCTACCTGGCACAACGCAATGGCAGTATCGACCCCGATGATGTGGGCACCGCCGTTGAGGCTAGCGCCGACGCCGAACCCGTCGTGACCACCGAGGTTGCTGCGGAGAACGCCCTCCCGGTTATCGCCCCGTTGACCGGTGAGGTCAAGCAACTGTCGGCCGTGTCCGACCCGATGTTTGCCCAAGGCAAGTTGGGTGCTGGCCTGGCGATTGTCCCAACCGTGGGTAAGCTGACCGCGCCGATCACCGGCAAAGTTGTGGTGGCATTCCCGTCTGGGCACGCGTTCGCCATTCGTGGCAAGGGTGCCGATGGCAAGAATGTCGAGGTCCTCATGCACATCGGATTTGATACCGTGAATCTCAAGGGTGAGCACTTCAAACCTGTTGCACAACAGGGTGATGAGGTGCAGGCCGGAGACCTGTTGGGCGAATTTGACATCGATGCCATTAAGGCCGCAGGATATGAGGTAACCACCCCGATTGTGGTGTCGAACTCGAAACGTACTGGCCCGGTGATTCCTGCCGCAGGTTTGCCATTGCCGAGCAATATTACTGCTGGTGATGCACTCATGACAGTCGATCCGAAACCGGTTCCAGCAGAGGCCCAGTAATTGAATCGCTTTTCGACGCCCCTAGGGGTTTGCCCTGAGCGTCGAAAAGCATTATTTTTTATATCGTAACCTCAGGAAAAACTTAGACTCATACCACGGTATGAGTCCGGCATCAGGGTTTCCCCCCACCCCAAAAGCGTGCTAGACCGTGCTGCACAATTGTTACTATGCTAATTTTACTTTCGATACCGTTAATTCAGGAAGCAGAAAGGCATAGCAGCAGTGAGAATAAAAAACCTTAGTAAGCGTAAGGTGTTTTTCATTAGCGCCGCAGTGGTTGTGATAATCACATTGATAGGTGTAGCCCTGTATTCGTTCTTTGCGAATTCATCCGCCGTCACATTAGCTTCCTCTGACGTTCAGGTCCTTGACAAGCGCGATAACTCGCAGCGCGTCGCCGTGTCCGGCAATGTGGAACCCCAAAAATCCATGGTGCTCTCCACCCGGCTCACCGGTCCGGTTAACCAACTCAATGTCAAAGTGGGGGACCGGGTGCAGGCGGACCAATTGGTCGCCAACCTTGATGTCACCGATAAAGAAACCGAATTGGCGAAAAGCCAGGCGCAGGCGGCCACCAGCGAAGCCAATTCCATTGCCGAAATCCGGGGCGCCGAATCCCGCTACAACCGGTATAAAGAACTGCTGGATAACGGTATGAACCAGGACATTAATAACGCCAAGGCCGCATTGCGTACAGCCGAATCCGCTTACGATGAGGCAAACCGCAACTTCCAGCTGGAAAGCGCCCTGCGTGGCAATGGGAAACAGCAAGACATCGCCGCCCAACAGTCCAAGATCGAAAACGCCCGCCAGGACAGCATGAACACCAACGTTGAGGCTGCCCGCATGGGTCTCAAGGCAGTGGGAACCCTCCAGGACCAGGACACGGAACGCCGATCGCTGGCCACCGAGCAGAGCAATCTTGCGGAACTCAAGGCCCAACTCGATGGGGCCAGCCCGGAACAGCAGGTCCAGATCCAGGCGCAAATCAAGGCATCCGAAGAGCGGGTAGAAACCCTGCAAAACTCCGTGAATAAACAGTACCGTAATACTATTGACTCCGGGCTGGATGCCGCCGACGTGACCAATAAGCTGCAGGCCGCCGACCGGAACCTGCGGGAATCCCAGGACAGCTACGAGGCCACCCTGGCACAGGCCGACAATAAGCTCGTCACCGACCAACGCAATGTTGCTAAAGCATTTGAAGAAAAGAAGGATGCTGCTACCGCGCTTGCCGTGGCGGAACGCAACGCCCAATTCCAAATGGAAGACAATCAGGCGGCCATTGATAATGCGGTGCGGAACGCTCGGGCCACCCAGGCCTCCAATAATGCCGGCGATAACCAACTCAAACTCGATATCGCCTCTGCGCAGATTCGCGCCCCCTTCGACGGGGTGGTCACCAATGTTGCCGCCAAGCAGGGGTCGGCCGCGAACGGCGCCCTCATGACCATTGCCGATGATGCCCGCATGATTGTGCACGCCAATGTGAAAGAAATCGACGTCGCCAAGATTGCCGTTGGCCAGCGGGTGGAGTTCACCACCCCCGGTACTGGTGACAAGAAATTCCAAGGTAAAGTCTCCTTCGTCTCCACGGTTGCGGCATCGCAGGAAACCCCAGCGACTCCCGCCAGTGGTGGCTCGGCCGGCGGTTCCTCCTCCGGTGGATCGTCCGGTACCAGTGGCAGTAATAAGGTGAACTTCCCCGTTGAGATTGAAGTGCTAGGCAATAAGGGAACCCTGCGGTTGGGCTCCACCGCCAAGGCGCGGATTATTACCCGGGAAGCCTCCGACAAGATGGTCATCCCCCAATCCGCTGTGTACGAAGACCAAGGCAAGAAAAAAGTCCTGGTCATCGCCGCCGACGACACCATCGTGGAACGCACCGTGAAACTGGGAAGCAAGACCGATTTCGATGTGGAGGTTCTCTCCGGCGAGGCAAAGAAGGGCGATAAGATCCTGGTGGATGCCGCGAAATACCGCCAATCCGTGGGGCAGAAAGCCACCGTCGACGCCACAGCCCCTGAGGGCGCAGATGGTGCCGGTGCTAGCGGGACCGCAACAAGCACCGCCGCGGCAGAAGTACGATAGTCCCCGAGTCAGGGCAGCGAAAGGCAGAAAATGGCGAAGAAACGCAACCTCGCGGAGGAAACCGACTCCGACCTGCTCATCGACATGCAGGACATTGTCAAAACCTTCAATATCGGCACCCCCAACGAACTCACAATCCTCCACGGTGTGAACTTTAACCTGGCGCGTGGCGAATTCCTTTCCGTGGTTGGCACCTCGGGCTCCGGCAAATCAACCCTCATGAACATCATTGGATTATTGGATAAGCCCACGTCCGGCACCTATAATCTCGATGGCGTCGACGTTCTGGAGCTTTCCGACGACAAGGCCGCCCTCTACCGTTCCAAACACATTGGTTTCGTGTTCCAGAACTTCAACCTGATTGGGCGCATCTCCGCGCGTCGCAATGTGGAACTCCCCATGATGTACGCCGGTGTGGACCGCAAGGACCGCACCGAACGCGCCAACCATCTACTAGAAATGGTGGGCATGCAAGAGCGCGCCGATCACCTGCCCGCCGAACTATCCGGTGGCCAAAAACAGCGGGTGGCCATTGCCCGGGCGCTCAGCAACTCGCCCGATCTCATGCTTGCCGATGAGCCCACCGGTGCGCTCGACACCGCCACCGGCCGCATGGTCATGGACCTGTTTCACGACCTGAATCAAAACCATGGCGTGACCATTGCGCTCATCACCCACAACCCGGAGTTGGCAGAGGAAACTACTCGCATTGTCACCATGAACGACGGCATACTGACCGGCCCACCGGCACCCCAAAATGGGATTGTGCCGGCGGTCATGCTTGCCCCCGCAACCGGCCCGTTTACTGCAATCACGCCTGACGATATTGCGGCTGCTGAGGCTGAGGCCGCTGCGGCGCCGCAATCGCCGACAAGTGTACCGCCGGCGGCCGGGGCGCCATCGCCGACGCCAACCCCAAAGCCGACGGTACCGGCCAAGCCGAAGGTGAAGAAGGCGAAATCGAAGTCGCAGCGGCATTCCACCACCGCCCAGGGGCAGAGTGGGGAGGCCTGGCGCGGCGTCACCACCGGCACCGGTACGGGTGCTACTGGGCCTAGGTCTGGTCGGCAGGGCAGGTCCGCTTCCGATTCCAAGGCCACCCCGGGAGGTGACCACTAAGTGAGCATTTTTGAATCCCTCACCCTGGCGCTGTCGAACCTCCGCACCAATAAAATGCGGTCCGCCCTCACCCTCCTGGGCGTGATTATTGGTATCGCCTCCGTTATTACCATCCTCACTATCGGTGATGGTTTGCGCGAAGATACCCTATCCAGCCTCAACAACGATGGTGGTGTCGAAATAGTCGCCGAAGCCCGGCCCATCCCCTCGGAGGAAGAATTGCAGATGGTTGGTGGCGAAGACCATTACCATTATTCCGGCCGTCTTGACGACCCCTCCTACGAGATCACCAGCGACGATATTGATCGGATCAAAGAACTTCTGGGCGACAAACTAGCCGGGGTGGCCATTGGCGGGAGTTCCTCCTACAATGGTGACCTCATCTACAACAGCAAAACCATCAACGGTTCCACCTTCTTCGTCAACCCCTACTACTTCGTCCAAAATAACTACAAAATCGCAGTGGGGCGCCTTCTTGGTCAGGACGACGTTAACAATAACAAGCCAGTCGCGGTGCTCAACAATAAACTTGCTAAACAAATATTCGGTGACAATATCCAGGCAGCTTTAGGGAAGGAAGTAACCTTCGAATCTGAGGATGGTCTCAGCGACTTCACCGTTGTGGGAGTGCTTCAAGAACCGAAGGAAGGCGTGTTGAGTGGGGGTGGGCCGGAACCCAGCAACATGTACGTGCCCTACACCCTGGAATCCCGACTCAGCGACCAGGCAGGCACCTGGCAGTCAATCACGTTCCGCACCACCCCGGCCGCCGCCGGAGACCTGCAACAAATCAAGGCAACCATTGCAGACTATTTCAAACCACGGTTTGAGGGGAGCCCCGAATACGAAATGAAGGTTCGGGA
>ERZ773062.1473-NODE-1473-length-9841-cov-56.112303_pt1 | contig 9841 bp, 5 predicted proteins | sample MGYA00580626_ERZ773062 | MGnify/ENA primary metagenome ERZ773062 (study PRJEB29015, sample SAMEA2738003) | human oral metagenome | biome: human oral; feature: human-associated habitat; material: dental | place: China | collected 2058 ...
TTTTATCATGTACTCTTTATTGTACGATAATTTTGCGGAATAGTCAAAGGTTAAGGGAGAGAAATCTATATCTTTTACTTTAGCTTTTATATGCCAAAAGACTAACTCTTGAAAAGAATAAATTACATTATGTTTATCTAATTCTTTCTAAGATTCATAATAATTCAATCTCTTACAATCAGTTTCTTATAAAATTTTGTTATTTATTCATTAATTCTTCAATCAGAGTTCGTGAGCTACCAAACTCATTTTCAAACATTTGATCAATAATATCTAAACACCTATCAGCAATATCGTCCCCCATATGTTTATCGTAAAGTTGCATCATCAATCTAGAAAGATATTCTTCTATTCGTCTATAATAATATGGTTCTAATTTCAATTTATTAGTTTTACTCACAATATTGCATACTGTTTCAAAAATGATATTTTCATATTCTGAAATTGATTCTTGTTTTTCAAGAGATTCTAAAAAATAATAATATAATTTATCTCTATATTCAGAAGTTAGTAGATTAAATATTAAATCCTTATCTTCTTTAATATCTAATAAATCATCCCTGAATAGTTGTGGTAAAATTTTTTCTAAATTTGTAACATTCTTACCTAAATAATTCAGTATAATCTTCTTTGATTTGTCTTCATGGTTCTTTACATTTAAATAATTAATAGCCATCTGACAAATACCTTCTACTTGAAGTCCACTTCCACTATATACAGTTGATTTCATATCTCCTTTATTTAAGTAAATTTCTGTAATCAGGCATGAAGCATTTTTTACAAGTAATGTATCTTTTGAATCAAAAGCTATCTGCAATAGACATTGAATTTGTTCTTTCTCATCTTCGTATAGTCTATACAAAATGTAGTTACTATGCCAATGAGCTAACATCTTTTCATCCGTAAAAATCCATCTAAATAACTCTCTAGCAAAATCCTTATCTAAATCCAAAATTATATACAGAAGAAAAATAGCATTTAAGCGTATGTAATCAGTCTTATCATTAGCAAGTGAAATGATAGTATTTTTGAAGTACGAAATGTTTGTTGGTGAATTTTCTATTAGTTTTGTTAAAGCATGTATTCCATGACCTCTTAAAGTTGAGTATGACTGTTGTAAATAATTTTCCATAGTTTGATTCTTGTTAAATTTATCAAGAGCATCTAAATCAGTTTTCTTAAGATAATAATTAAGCCTTTCCAAAACTTTCTCGGACCATTCTATGTTTGCGTGTTTCTCTATGACTCGGAAAAAATAATAAAGATTCTCCCAATTATTTTCATTTACAAAATTTAATAGTATGAATTCAAGATCACTTAAAACAGTATCTGGGATTTTTTCTAAGTCTACAATCCCCCCCAGTAGACCATCTATATAATGTTCATTGATTTTATGATTAGACGATAAGTTTAAAAATAAAGAAACGTACTCTTTAGGATTTTTAGAAACAGTACTTCTAAAATCAGTAGCCAATTCTCTAGGAGAAGACTCAATAAATATGTTTCTCTCACTATTCCATCTACATTTTGTCTCACCTTTTGGGCTGATGAGAATATTTCTCCAAGATTTAGCAGAAATATTCTTACCTTGTAATGGAGAAACTACACTTCCACAATGTGAGTCATAAAAAGAATCAGAAAAACTATTAGATCGTTCTAATACCTTTAATAATTCGATAGCTTCTTTACTTATCCTTTCTTTCGGTAAAACTGATAGTAATTCATATTGTAAACTTCCCCAAAATGGCCAATAAACCCTGTAATCATCTTGAGATTTATTTCTTTCAATTCTTCTTGCTAGTCTTTGTTTAGCCTCAGGTGAAACATAATGAATAATTTGTTCTTCAAGTTTATTATACATTTCTAACGAACAGCTCTGTGAAACTTTTGAAATCAACCGTTTGGCTAAAAATAATTTGCTTGAATGGCCTTGAGATTTTTCAAAGAGTGTTTTATCAAAATCAGCCAGTAAATATTCAACACAAGTATTAAAATAATTCGTAGGCAAGTGATACATTGCATCTAAAATAACTTCATTATAGAGATAATCACCATTTCCCATATAACTACTATAAATTTCAAAAAAAATCTCAGGATATTTCGAAATTAGACATTTATTGGTTTCATTTAATAAATGAAGGTAATATCTTTGTAAGCGATCGCGTTCTTTCAGGGTTGGATTGTATTTAGTAGAATTATTCTCGGAATACTTTTTAAGATAAGGCAATAATATTTTGACGATTTGTATACAATTTTTATCTATGTAATTATGCGAATCTTCGTCGAATTCCTTTGATTCACTATAAAATCTATTACTATTATCAAAGCCTTGAAATTTGTCAAGAAATAAACATATAATCTTAATTGTATATGCGTTTATATTTTTATAGAAATCGTCAAACAAATCTGGTTCTTTTAGATAAGATTTCCAATAATACAATCTTACCTTAAAAAATTCTTCTGAATCATTACGATAATCATTAAAGAAACAGCCCCGCCACTCATTTTTATCATCAGAATTTGCTATTGATAATTTGATAAATTTAATACTTTCAGTTGTGTAATTTGGAGAGATACTACTTAATAAATTAATTACTAATATTCTATTCTCATCAAACCACTTTTTTAAAATACCCTTTTCCACTAAAAAATTCACATATAATTGATGACTACTAATTACCGTTTGACACAAATGATTTCTATACTCTGTTTCTTGAATCAGCTCTGCTATATAATCTAAAATCTTTTTAGATGGTTCTTGAATACTTCCTAAGATTTCAAAGAAAACATATTTGAAATTAAACCTGACATTATCACTCTTTATTAATCTAGTTCCAAAATTTAAAAAATCTTTTTCTGATTCCTCTAACAATGATTGAAGAAAAATCTGAAATTGATATCGTCTTGTTGGATTCTGTTGTGTTTTATTTCCAAGAATGTCGTTTACATCAGAATTAGTATAGTAATCAAGAATCATTCGCTCTGCAACAAAACAGTCTAGGAATGACTGATGAACAAAAGAAACTTTGTTGGAATGTTCTGTTAACATCCCTTGACTAGTTAGATAACGCAAAGCCCTCTCATTACCCAGTAGTCTTCTCTTGCTAAATACAGTTTCACCTGTATCCGTAAATAGTTTTACAAATTTTTCTTTTAAATCACTCAGATTATCTTCAATGAGGCTAGCATCGTGACACTTCTCTGATAAATCTCTCCACCATTTATCTACTAGATTATATGTACTTGTTATTTGATAGTACTCCTCTTTATTATTAATTTGTTCCCATATGTAGAGATTGCTAGGAGTTCTTAGTAACTGTTTTAATTTATTTGGAAAGCTATGGTATTTACTCCCTAAAATTTCCTCAACCTCATTTTCAAATAATTCATTAACTTCAACTCTATGCCAAGACTCTGTATCATCTTTCGATTTATTTTCAAATAACGCCTTAATTCCGCTATCATTTTCTAAATCATAAGTTCTGCAAACAAAAATAATTGAGATTTTGTTCTCTCTTTCCAAATTGAGGTTCCGTATCTCTCGAATCAACTCCAAACAAGTTGCAAGTGAACTTTTAGAATTTCTTGCTGTCCATCTTAACGCATCTAGTTGATCTAATATAAGAACAACATTATTCTCTTTAGAAAAAGCATTCAAACAATAACTAATGCTGGCAGGAAATCCTAATTTCTCCCCCCATCCTTGTGCCGTACCCTCAGGAATATAACAATCTAGTTTTAAATCTAAGTGTAAAATATTACTTTTATTACACCAATCAATAATATTTTCTGTTAAACCGCTTTTACCATTCCCAGCTTTACCGTGAATGATAATTGATTTTCCTTCTTGAATATATTTCTTACATTCATCAAATTGTGTGCGAATTTTTAGACCCGAATCCAATGTTTTAAAGCTATTTTTATACTCATCATTTAAAATATGTATTCTAGGCATTATCCTATCATCACGTGCTAAATTTCTGAATTCGATTTTCTCATTTTTAATAAATTTCTCTAAATCCTGAAATGAAAGCCATTTTCCATAAATTTCACCTTGTAAAATTAAATTAATGAATTTTGACTTTATGCTAGTAGCATCACCAATAAAGTATTGACTAACCTTATCTTTAATAAATTCTTCATTGTCTGGATACGGCTCTTGTCTAATCACCGTTCTACTTAAAAAATTTATAATTTTTCGAATGTCTCTTTCCTTAGAAAATCCCAAATACCCAATATAATTGTTCAATAACTTTCTAACTTCCGAAGAAGTGCCAACCTGATACTCAATGAAAGACTGAGCCTCATCATTAGTTTTAGCTCTATAAATCAAATCTGAAAAATTTGTGAATGAAAGTGGACTAACCAATGAAACCTTTACTTGCGGGTCTCTTTCTAAATGTCTTTTCCAACTCTTAAGAATTCCCTTTTGATTTAAATCTGCAAGAGACCAACTTTCTTTACTGGCATTTCTTCCTTTACATTGCTGTGCTTCAGTACTCCCATTTTTATATCGTACTAAAACATCTACACACTCTCCTTCGGGACCAATTGGTTCAATTTTTATAGCATCTATTTTTTCAGAAATAATATCAATAAATTTTAAAACAATCCAGTTGAACTCATATTTATTACCTAATTTATCTGCTCTTCCACCTGATTCATAAGGCATATCTGTACCTCTTTTTGATAATTTATTTATACTGATTATACCAAAAAACACGGTTCATCACCGTGTTTCTGTGTTTATTTAACCAACTTCTTCATCTCATCAATGCGTGCGACGGTCGCGTCGTATTTGGCTTGGTAGTCGGCTTGTTTGTCGCGTTCTTTTTGGACGACTTCTGGTTTGGCATTGGCTACGAAGCGTTCGTTAGAGAGTTTCTTGCCGACCATATCCAGTTCTTTTTGCCATTTAGCCAGTTCCTTGTCGAGACGAGCCAGTTCTTCTTCAACATTGAGGAGGTCTGCCAGTGGCAAGTAGATTTCTGCTCCTGTGATGACGCTTGACATTGCGAGTTCAGGTGCAGGGATGGTTGAGGCGATTTCCAAGTGTTCTGGATTTGTGAAGCGTTTGATATAGTTGACATTGCTGTTAAAGAAGGCTTCCAGGTCGCTATCGCTTGTCTTAACAAGGATGGTGATTGGCTTGCTTGGTGCTACGTTTACCTCCGCACGCGCATTACGAACCGCACGGATCAAGTCTTTAAGACTTTCCACGCCAGTGTGAGCAGCAAAGTCTTCAAAGGCTGGGTTGACAGTTGGGTATTCTGCTGTAACGATAGAACCTTCTGAGATTTGCCCAAAGATTTCCTCTGTCACGAATGGCATGATAGGGTGAAGGAGACGAAGGATCTTGTCCAAAGTATAAAGGAGAACAGAGCGTGTGATTACTTTCTCTTCTTCGTTATCGCTATAAAGAACTTCCTTGGTCAATTCAACGTACCAGTCCGCAAACTCATCCCAGATGAAGTTGTAGAGGATGTGGCCAGCTACACCAAACTCAAACTTGTCAAAGTTAGCCGTTGCTTTGCCGATAGTTTCGTTGAGGTTGTGGAGAATCCAGCGGTCTGTGACATTACCAGCTTCCTTGTTGACAACTTTTTCCACATTGGCAGTTGCTTGCTCAAGGGTCAAGCCTTCATTGTTCATGAGGATGTAGCGAGAGATGTTCCAGATCTTGTTAATGAAGTTCCATGAAGCATCCATTTTCTCATAAGAGAAGCGCACGTCTTGCCCTGGTGCAGAACCGTTTGAAAGGAACCAACGAAGGGCATCGGCACCATATTTCTCGATGACATCCATAGGGTCAATTCCGTTACCGAGAGATTTAGACATCTTACGTCCTTGCTCGTCACGAATGAGACCGTGTATAAGGACGTTCTGGAATGGCTGACGGCCAGTAAATTCCAAGGATTGGAAGATCATACGAGACACCCAGAAGAAGATGATATCGTAACCTGTTACCAAGGTTGAAGTTGGGAAGTAACGTTTGAAGTCTTCTGAATCGACATCCGGCCAACCCATAGTTGAGAATGGCCATAGGGCAGAGCTGAACCAAGTATCCAAAACGTCTTCGTCCTGAGTCCATCCGTCCCCTTCTGGAGCTTCTTCACCGACGTACATTTCACCCTCAGCATTGTACCAAGCAGGGATTTGGTGACCCCACCAGAGCTGACGTGAGATTACCCAGTCATGGACATTTTCCATCCATTGGAGGAAGGTATCGTTGAAACGAGGTGGGTAGAATTCTACCTTGTCGTCTGTGTCTTGGTTGGCGATGGCATTTTTCGCCAATTGGTCCATCTTAACGAACCACTGAGTAGACAAGCGTGGTTCAACCACTACACCTGTACGCTCTGAGTGACCAACACTGTGGACACGTTTTTCGATTTTAACGAGGGCACCGATTTCTTCCAACTTGGCAACAACCGCCTTACGAGCTTCAAAACGGTCCATACCTGCAAATTCAAAGGCCAAGTCGTTCATGGTTCCGTCGTCGTTCATGACGTTGACTTGTGGTAAGTTATGGCGTTGACCAACCAAGAAGTCGTTTGGATCATGGGCAGGCGTGATTTTCACGACACCAGTACCAAACTCAGGATCTGCGTGCTCGTCTCCAACGATTGGAATCAATTTATTAGCGATTGGAAGGATGACGTTTTTACCAATCAAGTCCTTGTAGCGTGGGTCTTCTGGATTGACTGCAACCGCAACATCCCCAAACATAGTCTCAGGACGAGTTGTCGCAACTTCAAGGGCGCGTGAGCCGTCTTCTAGCATGTAATTCATGTGGTAGAAGGCACCTTCCACATCCTTGTGAATCACCTCGATATCAGACAGTGCTGTGCGAGCTGCTGGGTCCCAGTTAATGATAAACTCACCACGGTAGATCCAGCCTTTCTTGTATAGGTCCACAAAGACCTTGCGAACAGCTTTTGACAAACCTTCGTCAAGGGTGAAACGCTCGCGAGAGTAGTCTACAGAGAGACCCATTTTGCCCCATTGTTCCTTGATGGTAGTAGCGTATTCGTCTTTCCACTCCCAGACTTTTTCCAAGAATTTCTCACGACCAAGGTCATAGCGGGAAATACCTTCACCACGCAAGCGTTCCTCAACCTTAGCCTGAGTGGCAATCCCCGCGTGGTCCATACCCGGAAGCCAAAGCGTGTCGAAACCTTGCATGCGTTTTTGACGGATGATGATATCTTGCAAGGTCGTATCCCAAGCGTGACCAAGGTGGAGTTTTCCGGTTACGTTTGGTGGTGGAATCACGATCGAATAAGGCTTAGCCTTTTGATCTCCTGAAGGCTTGAAAACATCAGCATCAAGCCATTTTTGGTAACGACCAGCCTCAACCTCGGCTGGATTGTATTTAGGTGAAAGTTCTTTCATTTTAGTTCTCCTTTTTTTGCTTTTACATATAATTTTATAGTACTATTAAACTTGTTTAAACCCATTCTTTTACCTATATTTAATAAAAATTTGGCTACTCTTCCTTCTTCTTTCTTATGATTCAATAGATAATAATAGCCAAAGAGTATACTAAATAATATTATCACTGATACTACAAGAAATAACATTGAATATACTCTTGTTGCCCCGTTGCTTAAATAATCTTCAAAAGAACATGGACTTTTCTTTTCAAAGAATGACGATATTATAAGTGAAAAGTAAAATAAAAATGTAAAAATATAAATAACAAATTTATTAATTGACCACTTATATTTTAACTCTTTTGGAACATTTTCTATTTTTTTTCCACCTCTTAGATACATGAGAAAGTCCTCTGAATTAATAAAATTCCACAATGTTATAAAACCAGTGGCTAGAGCCCACCATTTTATATCAAATGCTCCTAGTAATAATAAGATTGGAAGAAAAACTATCATAAGAACTAGAAGAGTTCGTACTTTTATCCCAATCATTATTGCTAAGAGTGAAAAAATTAATGAGTATGCTAACAGAAGAAAGTAAATCTCCTTAAACTGTTCATCTAAATTTATATTAAAAGATGAAAGTAATATTTGTATCCAAACGAGTAGTACAATCCATAAGAATCTAAAGACAATACTCCTTATAGCTAATGCAAGTTTATCTTCATCATTTTTTCTATCCAACTTATAATAATTTGATAAAGCAAAGTATGAAATAGATAACATTACCATAACTAAAAGTAATAGATATTTTATAATAGGGTAATTAGCTTCCCGAATACTATAGACTATGAAAATTATTCCAGCAAATGAAAGGATATGGCGCCAAAAAATATTCTTTAATAACTCTGTAAAAAATTTTTTCATTTACTTTTTACCCCACTCACTCTTCAGCAAGCCATATATCAGACTGTCACAACGATTGCCCTGAGCATCTTTGCGGTCTCGAATACGAGCTTCGAGGGTAAAGCCTAGCTTCTCTGCGACTCGTTGACTTTGGATATTATAGCCAAAGCAAGAGAGTTCAATCTTGTTAAGATCCAATTCCTTAAAGCCTAGGTCAATCAAGGCACGCGCTGCTTCGGGTACATAACCTCGACCCCAATAGTCTGGGTGCAAGGTGTAGCCGAGTTCCAACACATCATCTTCGTATCGGTGATTGAAGTCAACAGAACCAATGACTTTATCGGTTGCTTTGACGACAATTCCATAGCCAGCTGGGAGATTTTCCTTTTGATTGCGCTCAGGAAGGATATGCTCTAGATAATAAATCTCATCTTCCAAGGTCTTGACGGGGTGAAATCCTGCTGGATAGGCGACCTCTGGCAAACTAGCGTAGGCATGGATATCCTCGGCATCCGCCACTGTACGGACTCGCAGGATCAGACGCTCCGTCTCGATTCGTTCAGGTAGTTCAGCCCTTGTCATCTTTTTTTCTCGCTTTCTTAATAAAGCTTCCCATAGAATCGACTCGATTATCTAGATAACGGTAAACACGCTGATGACCATCCCCCATAAAGTAAGTCGGTGCAAAACGGTCATTTTTAAAATGGCCTTTATCGTCCAATAGTTCTGAATCCGCCAGTCGATCAAGAATCTTAGCAAAGATGTGGCAGATTCCATCCTCCTCGATAATCCGATCCACCTGGCAGTCCAATACGACTGGGCAAGCCTCTATAATCGGTGCCTGGGTTCGTTCAGAAATTTCATAGTCTAATCCCAAGTGTTCCAACTTTTCACGGTGGCTGATAAAACCAGCCTGCTCCATCGCAAGCATGGAAGTTTCATCAGGGATATTTACGGTGAACTGGTGGTAATGCTTAATCTGGTCAGCTGCATTTTCCTCAGCACCAACTCCGATGACTAACCAATCTCCCAGACTATAAGAGGAGCTACAGGTCGTAATATTGTGACCAAAGTTCTGATCCTGATATCCTAAAATGAAGATAGGAAAACCATAATATAGTTTACTTGTTTTAAAAGATTGCTTCATGACAACCTCCTTTGACTAAGACGCAAAAGAAAATCCCTGCCATAAACATGACAGGGACGAATGTGCTAATCCGCGGTACCACCCAATTTCGGGCAGACATGCCCGCAACTCTTGTCTTTGAAGGATATACAAAGACACTTTTATTTCATTTTAATCCATCAGCAACCAGTTCTGACACATTTGTGGACTTCTCAGCTCCGCCACTTTCTGTAAAATGTGGGATTCAAAACACCTCTAATAGCTTTATTGTAACAAGTTTTTCACGGAAATGCAAGGAACAAGAAAAATTACTTGAACTTGATGCCGTGTTCTTTTAATTTCTTAATCGTAGCTGGGCCTATTCCCTTCAAGGCAAGGAGTTCTTTTTCAGTCCAGTTTTTGAAGTCAGAAGCTGACTTGATGCCTTCATCAT
>ERZ773062.1480-NODE-1480-length-9819-cov-2.740066_pt1 | contig 9819 bp, 13 predicted proteins | sample MGYA00580626_ERZ773062 | MGnify/ENA primary metagenome ERZ773062 (study PRJEB29015, sample SAMEA2738003) | human oral metagenome | biome: human oral; feature: human-associated habitat; material: dental | place: China | collected 2058 ...
TGAATGGGTTATTTTAAGAAGTATAAGTTTGATAAGTCGAAATTTAAATTAGGAATACGAACCTTTAAAACGGGGGTCGCGGTTTTTATTGTTCTTCTTATCTTTGGGCTTTTTGGTTGGAAAGGATTGCAGATTGGTGCTCTGACAGCTGTTTTCAGTTTGCGCGAAGATTTTGATAAGAGCGTCCATTTTGGAACCTCTCGTATTTTAGGAAATAGCATTGGTGGTTTGTATGCCTTGCTCTTCTTTCTCATCAATAACCTGTTTCATGAGCAGTTTTGGGTGACCTTACTGGTCGTTCCTATTTGTACGATGTTAACGATTATGACAAATGTTGCTATGAACAACAAAGCGGGAGTGATTGGTGGTGTTTCTGCCATGCTGATTATTACTTTATCTATTCCAACAGGAGAGACAGTTTTGTATGTATTTGCACGTGTCTTTGAGACTTTCATGGGGGTTTTCGTTGCCATGCTGGTCAATTCTGATGTGGATCGCTTGCGGAAGGTATTGAAATTAAAAAACGAAGAATAATGTTAGAAAATATAACATGAGTTCTTGACATAGAAATTTTTTCAGATTATAATAGAGCATAAGAAAGGAATTTGCAATGAAGGAAAAAGAATTTCGTCGCAATATGGCTGTTTTTCCCATTGGTAGCGTTATGAAATTGACGGATTTGACAGCACGTCAGATTCGTTATTATGAAGATCAAGAATTGATCAAGCCTGATCGAAATGAAGGAAATCGCCGCATGTATTCATTAAATGATATGGATCGCTTGTTGGAGATTAAAGATTACATTTCAGAAGGTTACAATATTGCTGCGATTAAGCGAAAATATGCCGAGCGCGAAGCGAAATACAAGAAGCCGGTGAGTGAGAAAGACGTTCGTCGAGCCCTTCATAAAGACATTTTACAACAAGGTCGCTTTGCTTCTTCCCTTCCACCATTTGGTCGTATGCATTGACCAACATCAATTTTTAAAAATTTCATAAGGAGATACTCATGCCAATTACAGTAGCTGACATTCGTCGCGAAGTGAAAGAAAAAAATGTTACCTTTATCCGTTTGATGTTTTCGGATGTTTTGGGAACGATGAAAAATGTCGAAATTCCGGCGACAGATGAACAGCTGAATAAAGTTTTGTCCAACAAAGTGATGTTCGATGGTTCTTCCATTGAAGGTTTTGTGCGTATCAATGAGTCAGATATGTACCTTTATCCTGATTTGGATACATGGACTGTTTTCCCTTGGGGAGACGAAAACGGAAGTGTCGCAGGACTGATTTGCGATGTCTATACGACGGAAGGAACACCTTTTAAAGGGGATCCACGTGGAAATTTAAAACGCGCTTTACGTCACATGGAAGAATTAGGATTCAAATCCTTTAATTTAGGTCCTGAGCCAGAATTTTTCCTATTTAAACTCGATGAGAATGGCGATCCGACTCTTGAAGTGAATGATAAGGGTGGCTATTTTGACCTTGCTCCGACTGACCTGGCTGACAATACTCGCCGTGAAATCGTTAATGTCCTTACAACAATGGGATTTGAAGTAGAAGCCAGTCACCATGAGGTAGCTATCGGTCAGCACGAAATTGACTTTAAATACGATGAAGTTCTCCGTGCCTGTGATAAGATTCAGTTGTTTAAGCTGGTTGTTAAGACAATTGCCCGCAAGCATGGTTTGTACGCTACTTTTATGGCAAAACCAAAATTTGGTATTGCTGGTTCAGGTATGCACTGTAATATGTCGCTCTTTAATCAAGACGGTCAAAATGCTTTCTTTGATCCAGAAGATCCAAATGGTATGCAATTATCAGAAACAGCGTACTATTTTCTTGGTGGCTTAATTAAGCATGCTTACAATTATACAGCTATCATGAACCCGACTGTCAATTCTTACAAACGCTTAGTTCCAGGCTATGAAGCTCCTGTTTATATTGCTTGGGCAGGACGTAACCGTTCTCCGCTTGTTCGTGTGCCAGCTTCACGCGGTATGGGAACTCGTTTGGAATTGCGTTCGGTTGACCCAATGGCTAACCCTTATATCGCTATGGCGGTTCTTCTTGAAGTTGGACTTCATGGGATTGAAAATAAAATTGAAGCACCTGCTCCAATTGAAGAAAATATCTATGTTATGACAGCAGAAGAGCGTAAAGAAGCAGGGATTACGGATCTTCCATCTACTCTCCACAATGCGGTGAAAGCACTAACAGAAGATGAAGTTGTAAAAGCTGCCTTGGGTAGTCATATCTATACAAGTTTTGTGGAAGCAAAACGCATCGAATGGGCAAGCTATGCCACTTTCGTTTCCCAATGGGAAGTAGATAACTATCTTGATTTGTATTAATAAATTGGAAACGGGGCTTAGAAAAAGTCTCGTTTTCTTATCTGATGAATGAAAAACGGCCAATCAGAATAATGCACTTTTCTCTACAGTTTTGAGCAAATGGCGAAAAACTTGTATAATGGAGCATATCTGTTTAAAAAATTTAGCATTTCCGATATAATAAACAGAACAAAGGGAGGTGAAGCAGGTGTATCGTGTTATTGAAATGTATGGCAAAGATGAACCGTGGTGGTTTTTCGACGGCTGGGAAGCTAATATCGTATCAGTACAGCATTTTGATAACTATTATGCTGCTTTAAAATATTATAAACTCCAATGGCTGAAGTTGGCAGATGCTTTTCCTTTCTACAAAAGTCGAAGTGATTTGATGTCTATTTTTTGGGATGCAGGAGATTTGCGTTGGTGCGAGGAATGTGGCGACTCTGTTCAGCAGTATCATTCTCTCGCTCTGTTAGAAAATGATACTGTTATTCCCAAAGAAAAAATGCAGCCGGGTTACAATAAACAAAATAGTGAAGAGGAACATCGTGCTTGCTCTCTAACGTTTAAATAATTTACAAAATGGTGATTTTTCATCATTTTTTTATTTTCTTCTGCGAATAATATAAAGTGAGGAGGAGATATGGTTCAAAACATTGCACAGGCTATTATTTGCCAAGCTAAAAAAGAGCAGGCTCAGGACATTTATTTTGTTCCAAGGGAAAATATGTATGAGCTATACATGCGAATTGGAGATGAACGGCGCTTTATCCAACAGTATGCATTTGAAGAGATGGCAGCAGTAATTAGTCATTTCAAGTTTACCGCTGGAATGAATGTCGGCGAAAAACGTAGAAGCCAGTTAGGATCTTGTGATTATCAATATGGTGATAAGAAAACGTCATTACGACTGTCAACAGTAGGGGATTATCGTGGATATGAAAGTCTGGTGATTCGTTTATTACATGATGAAGAGGCAGAGTTGAAGTTTTGGTTTGCTCAAATTCCGGAGTTGAAAGAACGTTTCAAACAGCGAGGGCTTTACCTTTTTTCAGGACCGGTAGGAAGTGGTAAAACTACTCTCATGCACCAGTTGGCTCAAGAGCGTTTTGCCGATCAGCAAATCATGTCAATTGAAGATCCGGTTGAAATCAAACAAGCAGGGATGTTACAGCTGCAGCTGAACGAAGCGATTGGTTTAACTTATGAAAGTTTGATTAAACTTTCTCTTCGGCATCGACCGGATTTATTGATTATCGGAGAGATTCGTGATGCGGAGACAGCACGGGCAGTTGTTCGAGCTAGCTTAACGGGAGTGACTGTTTTTTCAACTATTCATGCTAAAAGCGTACGAGGTGTCTATGAACGGTTGCTGGAGTTGGGAGTGACAGAAGCAGAGCTGAAAATTGTTTTGCAAGGAATTTGCTACCAACGGTTAATTGCGAAAGGAGGAATAGTGGATTTTGTCAGTGAAAGGTATCAAGAGCATGAGCCAAGTGACTGGAATAAGCAGATTGATCAGCTTTATGCAGCAGGACATGTCACTTTTGAGCAGGCAGAAACGGAAAAAATTATCCATAGTTAGGCAGAAAAAAGTCGTAGAGTTGCTGAATAATCTTTTTTCTAGCGGCTTTCATTTAGCAGAAATGATTGATTTTTTGAAGCGGAGTGCCCTGCTAGAAAAAACCTATGTAGAAAAGATGAAAGAGGGTTTAGCAACAGGAAAACCTTTTTCAGAAATTATGGCTAGTTTAGGATTTTCAGATAGTGTTGTCACTCAGCTTTCACTGGCAGAGCTACATGGGAATCTCTCACTCAGCCTGACTAAGATTGAGGAATACTTGGAAAATGTCTCAAAAGTCAAGAAAAAGTTAATTGAGGTAGCCACTTATCCATTCATTTTACTTATTTTTTTAGTATTCATTATGTTAGGGCTGCGCAATTATTTACTTCCGCAGTTAGAACGCCAAAATAGTGCAACGCAGCTGATTAGTCAGTTGCCGCAAATTTTTCTGGGTTCATTAGGAGTAGTGCTTGTTTTGTTAGCGATAGGTTTTTATTGGTTTAGAAAAAGCTCAAAAATAGTAGTGTTTAGCTTTTTGGCTCGACTTCCTTTTTGTGGAACTTTTATTCAAACCTATTTGACAGCTTATTATGCGAGAGAATGGGGGAATATGATTGGTCAAGGTTTAGAACTTAGTCAGATTTTTCAAATGATGCAAGGGCAACGCTCTGCTATGTTTCAAGAAATTGGAAAAGACTTAGAAGTTGCGCTGCAAAATGGTCAGGAATTTTCCCAAGTGGTTAAACACTACCCGTTTTTTAAAAAGGAATTGGGTTTGATAATTGAATACGGTGAAGTGAAATCCAAATTGGGGTGTGAATTAGAAGTTTATGCTCAAAAAACGTGGGAGAAGTTTTTTAGTCGGATCAATCAGGCTATGAACTTAGTGCAGCCGCTTGTCTTTGTTTTTGTGGCACTGGTTATTGTTTTATTGTATGCAGCCATGTTGCTGCCAATTTATCAAAATATGGAGGTTCAATTATGAAAAAAATTAAAAATATAAAGGTAAAAGCTTTCACTTTGGTGGAAATGTTAGTGGTGCTTCTAATCATCAGTGTTTTGATGCTTTTGTTTGTTCCGAATTTGACCAAACAAAAAGAAGCTGTAACGGAAAAAGGAAATGCAGCTGTTGTGAAGGTTGTCGAAAGTCAGGCAGAGCTTTTTGAAGTGAATCATACTAATGAAAAAGCGACGCTTTCAAAATTAGTCAGTGAAGGAACTATTACAGACAAGCAAGCAGCATCATACAAGGCTTATTATGCAAAACATACAAAAGAAGCTCGTACAGTTGCAGATTAAAGGTTTTACGCTTTTGGAAAGTTTGCTGACCTTATTTATGACGAGTCTCTTATTGCTTGCTGTATCAAGTTCAGTACGTTCATCGTTTGAGCAAGTAGAACAGCAAATTTTCTTTCTAGAGTTTGAGCATTTTTATCGGGAAAGTCAGAAGTTGAGTAGTGCAGCTCAAAGTCAGTTGGACATGAATTTTTCTCGCGAGAGGATTTCCAATGGTTACAGCCATTTGGCAGTTCCTCGCTCGATTCAGGCTCCGGAAGGCCTGACACTTCATTTTGACAGGGCAGGCGGCAATTCCTCGCTCGGAAAGGTTGTCTTTCAGACAAATAAGCAAACAATTACGTATCAATTATATCTAGGAAATGGAAAATTTAAGAAAACAACACGTTAAAGGAACGATTTTATTAGAGGCGCTGCTGGCTTTGGCTGTTTTTGCGACAATTGTGACCCTGTTGTTGGGACAAATTCACCAGTCTCGAAAAGCAGAAAATGACTTGCTTAGAGAAGAAGAAGTTTTAAGGGTAGCTAAAATGGCTTTGCAGACAAAGCAAAGCCATTTGACAATGAACGGTATTGAAGTGCGTGTTGAAACAAGTCAACAAGGTATTCAAATTTATCATGGGAAGGAGCTGATTCTCGGTGTTCAAGGCAAATAAAGTGAAAGCTTTTACCCTTTTAGAGGCTCTGATTGCCCTCTTTGTCATTAGTGGAAGTGTGTTGCTGTTTCAATCTATGACGCGCCTTCTAGCTTCTGAAGTCCAAGCTCGTCAACACAGTGAACAACGAGAATGGCTTTTGTTTGCTGATCAACTAGAAGCAGAGTTGGCTCGTTCTTCATTTGAAAAGGTGGAGAATAATCGTTTATATATGAAACAGGACGGCAAGGTGATTGCATTTGGAAAGTCAAGTGGACAGGATTTCAGAAAAACCAATGCGAATGGGAAAGGCTATCAGCCTATGGTTTATAATGTGAAAAAAGCAGAAATCTCACAGAAAAATAAGCTGATTCATATCAGAATGATATTTAAGCGAGGATTGGAAAGGGAGTTTGTCTATCGTGTGGAAACAGAAAGTTAAAGCGGGCATTATGCTCTATGCACTCTTTATGGCGGCAGTTTTTAGCTTGCTTTTGCAATTTTACCTTCATCGGCAAACTGCTAATCATAGGAATTTCACCCTAAACCGAGAACGAACACAGGCTTATGCAATGGCTCTTCTAGCTAACGAAAATTCTAAGCAAAGGGAATTTGATAAAGGGTATGTCCAAGACCAAAAGAGTGAGAAAGAGCTCATCCTGACAGTAACAATGAACACTGGTCGCCGTTATCAATTTCGCTTCCCACTTATGCATTCCAATCAAACCAATGACAATTTAGACGAATAAGTGAGAATAGAACTAGATGTGAGCAACTGAGGACTCGCTCGCAAAAAGAGATAAATTTTGGTATGATAGGGAGCGGAGGATGCTATGAATTTTGAAAAAATTGAACAGGCCTATGCGCTCTTGTTAGAAAATGTCCAAGAAATCCAAAATGAGCTTTTGACGAATTTTTATGATGCTTTGGTAGAGCAAAATGGGATTTATCTAGATGGAAATACAGAGCAAGCTACTGTCAAAAAAAATAATGAAACTCTTAAATCTTTGAAATTAAGCAAAGAAGAATGGCGTCGAGCCTATCAATTTTTGCTGATGAAAGCAGCTCAAACAGAGCCTTTACAAGCCAATCATCAATTCACTCCGGATTCCATTGGGTTTATTTTGACCTTTCTCATTGATCAATTGGTTAAAAAAGGACACATTGATATTTTGGAAATTGGTAGCGGAATGGGGAATTTAGCCGAGACAATTCTCAATAATACACAAAAAAATGTGGATTATCTGGGGCTGGAATTGGACGATCTGCTAATTGATATATCAGCCAGTATCGCAGATGTGATGGACGCAAAAGTTAGTTTTGTGCAAGGTGACGCAGTGCGCCCGCAAGTATTGAAAGAAAGCGATGTGATTATTAGCGATTTACCAGTTGGCTTTTATCCTGATGATAACATTGCGACGCGCTATGAAGTGGCTAGTAGACAGGAGCATACTTATGCTCATCATTTGTTAATGGAGCAATCACTCAAGTATCTCAAATCAGGTGGCTATGCTATTTTTCTTGCACCGAATGATTTATTGACTAGTTCGCAAAGTGATTTGCTGAAAACTTGGCTGCAAAAGCATGCGCAGATAGTTGCGATGATTGCATTACCAGAGTCTCTTTTTGGAAATGCAGCATACGCTAAAACAATTTTTGTACTGAAAAAGCAAGATGAACAAACTGTCCAACCATTTGTTTATGCTTTATCTGATTTGCAGAATCAAGCGGGTTTATTGACATTTAGCGAAAAGTTTCAAAATTGGAGCCAAGAAAGTGAAATTTAAACAAGTTTTTGATATAATAAATGAAAACGCTTAAAAGAGGTAATTTATGTCAAAAACAATTTCAATCAATGCCGGAAGTTCTAGTCTAAAATGGCAATTATACGAAATGCCAGCTGAAAAGGTCATTGCCAAAGGACTGATTGAACGGATTGGTCTCAAAGACTCCATTTCAACAGTGAAATTTGGCAGTCGTGCAGAAAAGCAAATTTTGGATATTGATGACCACACACAAGCTGTAAAAATTTTGTTAGATGACTTGATGCGCTTTGGTATTATCAAATCCTATGAAGAAATCACAGGTGTTGGACATCGTGTCGTTGCAGGTGGTGAATACTTTAAAGAATCTGCACTTGTTGATAGCGAAGAGGTGATTCAAAAAGTAGAAGAATTAGCGCTTCTTGCACCACTTCATAACAAAGCAAATGCAGCAGGAATTCGTGCCTTTAAAGAATTGTTGCCAGACATTACAAGTGTCGTTGTGTTTGATACATCTTTCCATACAACAATGCCAGAAAAAGCCTATCGTTATCCATTACCGACTAAGTACTATACGGAGAACAAGGTTCGCAAATATGGCGCTCATGGTACAAGTCATCAGTATGTTGCCAAGGAAGCCGCCAAAACGCTTGGTAAGCCACTTGAAGAGTTGAAGCTAATTACTTGTCATATTGGGAATGGCGCTTCTATTACAGCGGTTGATAAGGGAATTTCTGTAGATACTTCAATGGGCTTTACTCCGCTAGGTGGCGTGATGATGGGAACTCGCACAGGGGATATTGATCCAGCGATTATTCCTTACTTGATGCAGCATACAGATGACTTTAACACACCAGAGGATATCAGTCGAATTCTGAACCGTGAGTCTGGGCTTTTGGGTATCTCTGAAAGCTCAAGCGACATGCGGGACATCCATACAGCTATGCGTGCGGGTGATGAAAAGGCATTGTTGGCTAACGAAATCTTTGTAGATCGTATTCAAAAATACATTGGTCAGTATTTAGCAGTTTTGAATGGTGCAGATGCCATTATCTTTACAGCCGGAATTGGGGAAAACTCTGTAACGATTCGTAAGATGGTCATTGAAGGCATTTCTTGGTTTGGCTGTGATGTCGATCCAGAGAAGAATTTCTTTGGTGCAACAGGAGACATCTCAACAGAAGCTGCTAAAGTCAGAGTTCTAGTTATCCCGACAGATGAAGAGTTAGTCATTGCGCGTGATGTAGAACGCTTTAAAAATCAATAATCAAAAAGCTCGGCCTAGCTGAGCTTTTTCTTGTGACTTTGTGATTATTCTTTGATCAGATAGGATGATTCAAAGCGGCTCGGGGCTTGCAGCAGTGAGAACTAATAGTCAAGTATGGACTGGAAATCAATTTGATACAAGGTAGATGACCTATCAAGATAAGATTGCTGCTTGTTGATATCTGGCATGCTAAGTTGCTAGATAGAGGAGAAGAAAAAGACGATGTCCGGTAGGGAATCGTCTTTGAAGCTACTTATATTTTTGGGGGAAAAATCTGACTCTTCTAGAGGCTGCAGCTAGTTGAGTGTCTGGAGTGCTAGCCTTGGAGATTCGGCAATCAGGCAAGCTATCCCTTTTTACCCTCGCTTCTGTGCCGTTTGATTTCCGCTTCAAAACTCTCTGATGGTGCTTCCACGCTGATGGTTTCCAGTGTGAACGGATGAGTGAAAGTCAGGCGGTGGGCATGGAGCATGAGGCGACCTTGGGGTTGAGGATGGTAGAGGGGATCACCAATGATGGGATGACCATGATGGGCAAGATGGACGCGGATTTGATGAGTCCGTCCAGTTTTCAATTGACATTTGAGCAGAGTCGTGTTGCCAAAGTCCTTGAGTCGGATTACATGAGTTTCAGCGTAGAGTCCCTTTTTCGGATCAACGAGGCGTTTCCGTCGGTCATGGCGGTTGCGTCCGATTTTATCTTTATAAACGATAGTCTTGCTGGGAAATTTTCCTTGAGCAAGGGCCCAATATTCACGGGAGATTTCTTTGTTTTCCAAGAGGCGGTTGAGAATGGGGAGGACAAAGGGATTTTTAGCAAACAGGATAGCGCCGCTTGTTTCTTTGTCCAGCCGGTGGACGACATAGCAGGTTTGACCGACATAGCTTGAAACATGATTGAGCAGAGCTATTTCTGTCGGCTCATTGGCATGGCTTTTCATGCCGTTAGGCTTATTGACAA
>ERZ773062.1481-NODE-1481-length-9811-cov-4.857216_pt1 | contig 9811 bp, 11 predicted proteins | sample MGYA00580626_ERZ773062 | MGnify/ENA primary metagenome ERZ773062 (study PRJEB29015, sample SAMEA2738003) | human oral metagenome | biome: human oral; feature: human-associated habitat; material: dental | place: China | collected 2058 ...
AAAACCCTCAGAAAAGTTATCTGGGGGTTTAGAAGTATAATAAATTAATAACCTTATTACTTATTTAGTACAAAAGTGTCGTAGACTTGTAGACCAACACTATTATTGAAGACAAAAAAATGCTGCGACTAAGGTAAATTTGAATATTTTATTCTGCATACTTACTGACAACCTTTCTATCACGTTCATAAGTCTATCTTCTTAAACGGCGTTTTTCTGCCAAGACGATTAAGAAACCAATCAGCGTTAATCCAAGAGATACAATTGAGATAATTCCAATATGGACTTCACCTGTATTTGGTAAATGTCTGCCAATCTTGTTGCTTGGTGTGGCCGCAGCTACTGGAGCAGGACTTTCGGCTGGTTTGTTAGCTTTCTCAGATTGACTATCCTTCTTAGCTAGATTAGTTGGAGCGTCAACCTTCTTACTTGGAGATTGAGTAACTTCTTTCTTAATTCTATCAATCTTCTCTTCTTTCTTGCTTGGAGCTGGTTTTTCTGCCTTATTTTCTTTGGCTTGCGCAGATGAAGTCGCTTCTTGACTTTGGCTTGCTTGGTTACTTACGATTGCGGCTGATGATTGAGCTGCTGGCTCAGCTGCTACTTGAGGCTTGGCAGCTTGGACCGCTGTTAAGACATAGTGGCTACGGAAGACATTAACAGTCCCTAGACTTGTAAGGACTTCCTCTAGTTGCTGACGGTTAACGCGACCTTGTAGTTGGGCGCTTTGCGCGTCCACTTGATACTCAGGGTGCTCCTTGGCAAAGTTAGCTGCCGCTAAGTCAACTGGAGATTCTGTGCTATCACTATTAATTAAGTAATGGGTGGTAGCTAAGTCAGCCCCTGCTTGGTCCTTAACATCTACTGTCACTAATTGTTCATAGAATAGGTCTGCTCCTTTTTCTTCCAATACGGTAACAGGATAGATAACAGGTTCTTCTGCTTTTTCAACTGGAACTTGATCTGGGTTCTTAAGAACAAAATTAGCTGCTAAGTAACTTCCATAGAACTCGCCATGATCCGTCACATAATTCTTGAGATGGGTGTCTGTTTGCACATTTTGTGGTGCTAATTCAATGTCATAACTTGACCCTAGCAAGCTAGCAACTTGGCCCAAGGTAATATCCACCGTGTTGAAGCTAGTGTAATAGAGCGACTTATGAACGACATTATCGGCACCTACTAAGTTAATCTTGACTAAGGCATTGCGCCCGATTCTTGGCGTTGCATCTTTGGGTACAAGACTCACAACTGGTAACACATTAGGCTGTTCTTGGGCCTGGGCTTGCACAACTGGCAAACCCATCCCCACAAGAGCCGCTAAGGCTATTAGCTTATGCACAACTTTTTTCATGATAATATCCTCCTAGAACATTGGATTATTGAATAATCTGACGAGCAAAACTTGCACGATATGGAACTTTATGGAAACATACATAGCCAATATTTTCACCTTCAACGTTGGCTTCTGCCGCATGAACAGGTATCTGAGTATATCCAAGAATCTGACAAGCTAACACAAAACTTAAAATTTTTCTCTTCATATTTTTTCCAACTCCTTGTTGTTTTGATGAGATAACTATATAATAGAATCATAGAAAATAGTTCGAAGTCGTCATAAGTGATAGTTTTTTCATCATTTTCGATTGCAAAAGATCAAAAGCGATGTTCAAAACATCATTTTCGATGACAAGTCATCATTTTCGTCGTTTTAGTCATCATTTTCGCAGTTTTTGCATCTTTTTCTATGAAATCACCCGGCAGTTTAGGATGTATAGGAAGAAAAATATGCCTGCTTTATTAGGAGGTTCATTTTTATGGAATATCTTATCTTTAGCCTAAGTCAAACCTTTCATGCTCTAATTGGGATTCTTTCTCAACGCAATCCTATTAAGCACAAATTCTCTTCCCTTATATACGCCCTTCTAATTTTCGGCTTATATCACTTGACTGCGATCTACGGATATCCAACCTACATTGCTAATCTGCTAATTTTTGTCCTCTTAATTACAGGCTATATGGTAGAACCTGGCAACCAGTCCGATAACAAAATGGAGGGGGCAACCGTCTTCGCCACTCTGCCTTTTATTAACATCAAAGTTGACTCCTTTATCCAGCCATTTATTCTTTCCTTTATCAATTTGGATTCCTTGGAGACAGAATTTTATTTGTCACATCTATTGTCCCTCATCATTATTTTTCTATTAACAAGAGCTGAACTCGCTGTACTAAAGCGATGGCGCCTTCACTTCCATCGCTTTACTTTCCTAATCATTCCCATCACCCTCTCGCTTTATTTCTACTTGTTTATTGATGAGCTAACCTTTAGCTTTACAGAACTGAATGAAGTAAGTTCTACAGCGGCATCCGTTCTTATTACACCTTTCCTAGCCCTGCCAATCTTATGTATTATGTCCGTCCTCTTCCTCAACAATGCGCTCAACAAATCCCAAGAAGTCGCCCGTGAGAAGGAGCAATTCAAAGTGAGTCAGGCCTTCTCTAGCATGATGGCGGATCAGTACCAGGAGATGCGCAAGTTTCGTCATGACTATAAGAATATTCTGCTAACTCTGGAAGGCTACATTCGCGACCAGGAATGGCAGGGGCTGGCGAATTATTTCCATCAGCATATCCAACCCACCCAAGTCATGACCGACCAGCTAGGCCTAGAACTCAGTCGCCTGTCCAAGATTCAAAGTCCGGATGTCCGCAATCTGCTCTTCACCAAGTTGGCCTTTGCCGGGACTAATGGCATAGACCTCAGCATTGAAGTGCCAGATGACCTCCATCTCAATGTTGAGCGCAACCCTATCTACTTGGTGCGCATTATCGGGATTCTCTTGGACAATGCCATTGAAGCCCTAAGCAATCAGGAGGGTGGCAAGCTGACCTTGGCGGTCTTCGAAGACCTTGGCGATGTTCACCTTATTATTGAAAATGACTGCCAAGAAGACCCAGGTGACCTCAACAAGCTCCTGGAAGCCGGCTACTCCACCAAGGGAAGTGGCCGAGGGTTGGGCTTGAGCAACGCCTTAGAATTAGCGCGAGAAAGTCAGTTCCAACTGACCACTCAATTTGCTAACGAACGCTTCACCCAACATTTACTCATTCGGAAGGAGTTGCTAGTCCCATGACAGACTTCAAATTCCCCATCTATATTTGCGAGGACAACCCCAAGCAGCGTCAGTGGCTGGCGGATTTGATTGAACGCTATGTCATGATTGAAGATTATCCCATGGTCTTGGCCTGCGTGACGGGTGACCCGGATAAGCTCCTGAATAGTTGGACGGATCGGCGGGGAAATGCCGTCTTCTTCCTAGATATTGACCTGCAACATGAGCTTACTGGCATGGATATTGCCCGGCAAATCCGCCAATATGACGATGGCGCGAAGATTATTTTCGTTACGACCAAGGAAGACTACCTGCCCCTGTCCCTGCGTTATAAGGTACAGGCTTTGGATTTCATTCCTAAGGATGACATGGACGACATGGCCCAACGCGTCAAGGAGTGCCTAGACACTATCAACAACTGGCGCAGTCTCAATGGCCAGGCCAAGCAAGTCTTTACCTTCAAGCAAGGTAAGAGTCAGATTAGCCTCAGCTACGACAAGATTCGCTTCTTCGCCACCCTGCCCCAGGCCCATACCGTTGAAGTGGTCGCTGTCAATGCCCGCTATCAGTTCTACCATTCGATGAAAGAACTAGCCGACGAGCTGGCTGAACCCTTCATGGCCATTAGCCGGTCTGAAATTGTTAACCTGGACAAGGTGGTCAGCTACAATCCCATGCTGCACACCCTGACCGTGGAAGGCGGCTACTCCCTAGCTATCGCCCAACGCCAGTACGGCCGCGTCATCCGCGCCCTCAAGGTGCGGAATATTAAACCCCAACTTCTCTAGGCAAATAAAGCAAAAGCACTGCGCCCCTTGATGGGGCGCAGTGCTTTTTGTGTGAGGCGGATGGGGGCTAGGGGCGCGCCCGGAAAAAGGCTGAAACTGGGGAAAAGCGTGAGCCAGTGGTCCACTAGCTACCAAGAAAAACGCAGAAACTGGGCAAATGCCCCGAAATGAAGGGTGCTAGTGGACCACTCTGGAGAGTGGTCCACTGGCTTCCCGGAAAATGGCAGTATTCCGGCAAAATCCCCGAAAAAAGCGTGAGCTAGTGGTCCACTTTTTAGAGTGGTCCACTAGCTTCCCGGAAAAAGGCAGTATTCCGGCAATTGCCCAGAAAAAGCGTGAGCCAGTGGTCCACTTTTTAGAGTGGTCCACTAGCTTCCCGGAAAAAGGCAGAATTCCGGCAAAAGTCCCGATATGGCGTGAGCCAGTGGTCCACTAGCTCTGGCTATTTAGGGCCAGCCCTACCCCTCCCCTTTCAACAAGCCCTTCAAATCCCAGAGCTTGGTGGCTAGGCGGGTGCGGCGGTCGTCGTAGGAGCTGAGGCTGATGCCGAGTTGGCGGGCTTTGGCGGTGTCGGTCAGGCGCGGATCTAACAAGAAAGTCAGAAAGTCTGCCTCTTTATCAGACAAGCGCGACCGAGCAGCAGCCAAGAAGGCGTCCGCCCCCTGACTAGATTCCTGGGGCCCGCCCTGCTGGGCTTGCCAGGCGCCCGTCTCGCTCCGCTTCAAATCCTGGGCCAGCAAATCAGCCACTAACTCCGAATCGGTCTCAGCCCCGCCACCATTTGCCAATAGACCTAAAGGCTCGCGACTGCGCCGGCGGCTAGCGGCCTGAGCCAAATCCCAGAGATAGTAGCGCAGGGCCGGCTTGACATAGCCAACGAAGCGGCTGCGACTCTGATCCTCCAGGGGCTTGCCCTTAAATTTCCGGGCCAGGTCCCAGAGTTTGAGGTAGAGTTCCTGATGGAAGTCCTCATAGTCGGGATGGCCGCGGTAGTAACCTTGCGAATGTAATACATAGTGTATGACCCCACCATACTGTTCGACGAGCGCTGTTTGATCCAGCGTCTGGTCTTGTGTCAGCATGGTTTCACCTCTTGGAGCGCCGCCAGCCTGCCCACACTCCCCATCCCGATTTCACCCTAAGGGATGAGGCCAAGCCTGGGCAAAGCTGGTTGGGCGCCATGATATTTGTGCTTAATCAGTCACCTATTGGGCAGCGTCCTGTGTTAAACTAAGACTGACCCCACTAGTTCGACTGAACAACCGCTTGTTGACGCAGGCGGTTGTTTTCTTTTTTTTGTCTGGAAAATCCGTCGGCTTGGAGCGACGGGACCTGATTTCCCCTCCTCATAATGGATGCCGAGGGTGCGCTAGGCCTTGCTGGCCTCTTGGCAGATGGTGCTAATATAGGCAAAGGGCTTCTTGGCCTGGCGGCGATGGGCCTGCTCGATGGCCTCGATGACGGGCCAGTAACCGATCTTATCAAGCCAGATCCGAAATTGCAGGGCTTCTGCCCCAGTCATGGGACCAAAGTAGCGCTCGTAGAAGGGTCGCAGCTTGGCCATGTCGCGCTCCAGCCGGACAAATTGGTCCATGGTCTGCTGGTTGACGCCCGTCTGAGACTGACCTGGCTGACTGGTCAGGGTCTGGGCCCGGGCTAGGCTCTGGCTGACGCCTAACTGCTTGTTAGAAGCCTTGTTGGTCAAGGAATGGGCCTGGGTCAGCAGCTGACTGGCACTCTGGCTGGGTAGGCTGATGGCCTGGCCAAAGGGTTGGGAGCTAGTGGAGCTGGAGGAAGTGATGTGCGGTTGACTTGAAGTTGGCCTACTGGAGGTGATGCCTAGCGCTGAGCTGGAAACTGGCGTGTTGGAGTTAGTGCCTAGTGGCTGACTGGAAACTGACGTGCTGGAGGAAGTAGCTGAACTGGCTGCCCAATCACTAAGCACCTCTTTTGCCGAGCTCTCCCCCAACTCCCTAGCATCTAATTTCCCCTCCGAATCAGAGTCCAGCTTGGACGCTGAATTATGATTCTGATTCTGTTTGTGATTATGACTCTGATTCTCTTTATGAATCTGATTGTCTTTCTGATTAAGATCTTGATTATGGAGGTCACGGGTGCTTAGGAGGCTGGAAGCCACATGACTCCCTTGACTGCCACTAAGCAACTGGGCCCCCTGGCTCAAACTACTAACCCCTTCCCCCTCATGACCTAACTCCTGGCGGCGCTTAAGTTCGGAGGCTAGGACCTCCTGGGACAGCTGGTCGATTAGGCGGTGGCTATGCTCATAATAGCTGGCTAGGTGCTGGAAGACCTTAACTAGGAGTTGGCTATCGCGGACATCTTCGGCCTGATTGCGTAGCAGGCGCTCGACCGGCTGGCCGCCTTTGACTAGGCTATAGGTGAGAAAGTCCAGAATGGCCACTTCCTGGGTCTGGTCGGAATAGGCGATGACCTGATAATCGTCTTGAAAGCGAGCCAGGAGTTGTCCCACCTGAGCATCGTCCAGACTCATATCAAAGGCAATGACCCGCTTGGGCAGGGAATAGATGCCCAGCTGTGTCGAACGCGGACAAGTCATGAGATATAAGGCAAAGAGCTTGTCCTGGGAGGAATAACGTTCCATAACGTCTACTTGATTCCAGAAGCGGGTGTCGACGACGCGTTTGAGGCTCATAGGTCCTGCCCCTCTCTCTCATTGCAGGCTTGAATGGCCTGACGCAGGGCACTGGTGGGTTGCCATTTGGCCCAGAAATCCAGGGCGGCTTGCTTGTCGCCTTGGCGAATCATGTCGAAGCGACTGACCTCGAACTGGAGTTTGAAGTCGCGTTGGGCTTGGTGGAAGAGTCGGTAGCGCAGCCCTTCATTGAGATAGGCTGGGGCTTGCGGTCCGCCCAACCAGTCGCGTAGGCACTGACGGCGAATAGAGGTCAGACCTTCGGCGACGGCCGGTAGGATCACCGGTTCTGGCCGACTCTCTAGGGTGGGACGGTCGCTGGCCAATTTCATAAGGGCCGCTAGGACCGTTTGGACATCTTGTGGTGACAGAGAATTTGCTTTATTTGTGTTTTTATTAACATTCGTTGCCATAAGTATTCCCCCTATAGGTGACAACTGTGCTTGCTATCGAGCGCTAGCTGCTTGGCTAGTTGAGGACGTGGCCACCGGGTCACGGCTCGATATCTTCTCTGAAATGATGGGGTCAGCCTTGACTGCTGTCTTCTGCCGCTTCAGGATGCTCGCGCAACCATAGTTGGTGGTAGAAGATCCGAACGAAGGCGTCATTATCCAGATTGAGACCCAGGGCCAAACGCAAGGCCACGCGTCGCCGCGGCTTATAGTGGCCGCAGATAATCCGGTTTAAGAGGGAGCGGTCAATCCCATAGCGTTGGGCCCGTTCCTTTTGGCTACCGTAATCTGCCTCAATCAGTTGAATCAAGAAGCCAGCATCATAATCCTCATCGCTGTTAGCACGATAGTCTGCCATTGTAATCCCTCCTTTCTGACTTATATTACCTTTAAGAAAAGGTTTACAACTACATCATATTCCCATCTTCACGAATTTTCAAGATGATTTTAATTATTTCTTGTAAAATCGCACAACTTGTTAACTTTTGTTAACTGTCTTTGGCTTGGGACCGGTACTAAACGGCATTATTTATAGGCACAAAAAAAGACAGGAAGCTAAACTTCCCGTCTCTCTTGCATTTCTTAGTACCAGCCGTTGGCTTCCCAGAAGACTTTGGCTGCTTCCCAAGAACCGTAACGGTTCTTAACGTATTCGTCAGCGACGCGTTCTTGGTTCTCGATGGAGTAGTCACCGTTCAAGTACTCAGCAGTTAATTGGTAACGGCCGATGTAACGACCTGATGGGTTGACTGCGTTGTAGTCACCACCGGATTCCTTCTGAGCAATCCATTCTTTGGCTGCGGATTGGATCCCTTGGTAGCCTGAGCTTGAGCTGGTGCTTGTTTCTTCGGTCTTGCTTTCTTCGGCAGCTGGAGCAGCTTGCTCAGAAGATTCCTCGACTGCTGGGGCAGCTGGAGTCGCTGGCGCTTCTTCAACTGGCGCTGGCGTTTCAGCTACAGGAGCTGTAGATTCCGCAACAGGACTTGAGCTTTCTTCAACCGAAACTGGCGCGTTGACTTCGCTAGCAGATTCTACTTGAGACTCAGAAAATTGGCTTGCTTGCTCTTGGGCGCTAGCAGGCTCAGCAACTGGTTGAGCTTGTGCTTGAGCTTGGGCTGCAGCTGCGGCTTGTGCTTCTTGGAAAGCAGCGGCAGAAGCCGTTGGCGCTTGATGAACTTGAGTGACTGGTGACAAGTCAACTGGTTGTTGGCTTGCTTCAGATAAAACTTCTTGTGGAACAGCTTCAGCGGCCACTTGTTGGTGGGTATCCGCTTGAACGGTTTCCACGTTACCTTGACGGTCGTCTAAGGTTACGGTGTTAGCGCTTGGGTTATAGTAGATGACAGACCCTGCAATAATCAAGTCTGGGTTGGCAATGCCGTTGAGACCGACTAAGGATTCTGTTGGCACATCTAAGGCCTGAGAAATGGTCCATAAGGTGTCGCCCCACTGTACCACATAGTATTGGGAGTTGGTTACAGAGTTGCGGACATGTTCAACCGTCCGTTGAACCCAGCCGGTTACAGACGCATCAGAATAATCTACGGCTAAGGCAGTTGCTTGTTGTGCTGCAAAACCTAATACAGTTAAGGCAGTCACCACTTTAAGTGTCTTCTTCATATAGATATCTCCTTTATACATCGCACACGCCCTCGGGCGCAGACGTTAAATTCTTTGAGTGGGTAGGCGCTGGACTTGCTTAACTAGGAATAAGCCGGACTTGCTAGCCAGACCTATTAAGCTAGGAAAAGCCGCCAAACTTGGCGCGGCCAGTGACCCTCCACCTCGTGTCACGTATCTATCATACCCTAATTAGGCGCTCCTGTGGGGAAAATGCCCCAGATGTTAATCAGCTTTAAAGGATCCCGCCCCAAGCTGACGCAAGTTTGTTATCTAGGGCGGGGATTGTAACCTGCTTGTAACTTTTTTTTGGTGTGAGGCTGGGGGGCTTTTTGGTTGCTGCCTTGGTCCTAGGAAGCTAGTGGTCCACTCTCTAAAGTGGACCACTGGCTCGCGGCTTTTCGGGCTTTTGAAGTCAAGTCCAAAATCCTGTGTAAAAATATGTAGGCTGTCCTATAGGCTATTTGCGTTTGGTGAAGTTGACAAGGAAGGGGCGTGCATTGGCCTGCCAAGCATCGTTTAAATCAATGAGGATGGCGCCAATTAATCGCTCAGCGGAAGCAATATTAGGATAGACGCCAATGACCTTATCCCGCCGTCTGATTTCACGGTTCAGACGTTCGACAGAGTTAGTAGTCCGCAAATTAGGATGATAAATCTCAGGCTCCATCATAAACTGCACGGCATCTTCAAATCCCTCATCTAAAACCTTTAAGGCCTTCTGATAGCGAGGATTGTCCGCGACAGAGGCCTCAAACTCTTCCTTGAGCCGTCTGGCATGTTCAGCGGTGGGCGCCTGGAAAATGGCCTTAAACTTAGCGCGCGCCTCTAGACTCCCCTTTCTGGGGATGGTCTCGACAATGTTGGACAAGAAATGAAAGACGCAACGTTGCCAAGGTACCCCAACAAAGCAGTACTGGATGGCCGCTCTAAGCCCAGAATGAGCGTCTGAAATAATCAGAGTGGGCTGGCTCAAACCACGGGCACGTAGGGATTGATGGAAAAACAAATTAATGAAAAAAAAAGCCTTGGTTCCCAAAGCTTTTTTTATGTTATAAACTCATCAAAATAACTCCCAGTTAGATTTGGAATATTTTTTATTCTGTGTCATATAAAAATAAATAAAATGAATGGCTATAGCTAGAGCTAAAATGGTTGTTATAC